>OBEQ010600597.1_pt1 | contig 24056 bp, 23 predicted proteins | sample 1670901 | NCBI WGS metagenome assembly OBEQ01 (sample SAMEA104232315, study PRJEB22302) | groundwater metagenome | biome: forest; feature: aquifer; material: groundwater | place: USA | collected 2011-08-07 | depth 5.4 m | reverse complement strand
TAGACCGGCTTGCACATAGTCGAATAGTAGAAGACCAAAGAGATGCAGCGTTACTCCGAGGTGCTTTCAATGAACTCCTAGCTCGAGTGCCAGATGAACCTCAGCCAGAGTCTCCAGCTGAAACTGAAACCGCCTGAAGCATTTTAGTTCTAACCTGGGCTATAACGCCCCGCCACATTTACCTTGTTACTTGTTACTAAAACTTCACGTAGGCTTTGGCGGGCTGTTTGGCCTGCAGGTCGCTCACGTAAGTAGAAATATCTTTAAGATTAAAAGTTATATGCCGCGCCGTGGCGGTAGTACCGTCGCTATTTACTAGTTGGACAATTTCCAGTGTATCGGGACGGCTGATGTCTGGCCGGCTGGCTAAAATAATGCCCGATGTCTGGCCGGTTTTAAGATTAAAAAGCGCGTCCACTACTTGGGGCGGCACGTTGGAATTGTTTTTGGTAATCCCAAAACCGTAGTCGCCGCCATTGACCTTGCTGGGGTCATCAGAAATTTGGCGGGCCAGGTCTACAAAGTTGGCGCCAGATTTCAACTGAGCCTGGGCGCTTTGGGCGCGCTGAGCCGTAGCGGTGTCTAATTTAGCCTCTACCTTTTCGGCTAGAACCTGGTCTTTAAGGGCCCGTTTAAAATCGGTAATCGACCAGCCGAAGTACTGCCGCAGGACGTCCGAAAAGACCTTATTATTGCTGCCCAGGCGGTTTTGGTTACGGACTTCGGTAATCCGGGTATCGACCTCCTTGGCCGACACCGCCACGTGGTTTTTGTCGGCTAAAATCTTGACGTAGGTATTGTTGACCACGTCTTTGAGCGCCTGATTACGGTACTGAATTAACTGCTGCTTGTCATGGCCGCCAAAGTTCAGCTGCTGCTGGTTCTCGTAATAATGCACGTAATGGCGCAGCTCGAACAGGTAGTTTTCGTAATTTACAAAGCTGCCGCCAATGTGGGCGATGGGAAACGGCACAACTTGAGTGACGCGGTACAAAAAGGTGTTGTACTGGTAAAGCTTATAAAGCCCCAGCACGCAGTAAATTAAAAAAGACACCAAGGCGGTAACTATAATCGTGCTAGTCACCATTATGATGCGGTGCTTGGAGTGCTGCAGCGGGTAAATATACTTGCGGGCGCCCTTAAGGACTTCTTCGCGGTGCTCGGTAATAGTTTCGTTGGTAATCCGGGGCACGTTTTCTAGTGACGGCGGTTCTTCTGGCCCTAAAGGGTTAAGCTCGGCGGCTTTTTGAACTACCTCGCTAGCCGTAGGTACCAATTCCTTAACCTCTTTAACCTTTTTTTTAAATCTTCTGCGAATCATCCCGATTAGACATTAGCCTTCAATTTTATCGTTAGACTGCTACTGAAATTAATCACATTTCCCTCCCCTGTTTTATAATAGTTCGTACTAGGTAACGTCTAACGGGATAGACTCCGTTAGAAGTCTGATTTGCAAGCAAATCAGCTAACTCTATTAAGTGGATTCTTCTAATCGGAGTCATGCCTCAATTACCCGTTGGTCGTCTTTAGAGAAGGGCCGCTGCGACGGATGAATGCCCATTTCCCGGAGGATGTGCACCATTTTTTTCTGGACGCGCTCGGGGTGGTGCACATCCTTAATTACCAAATCTCCCACATAAGTTTGCACTACTATTGTACCAAACCGTAGCAGCGTTTCTTCGAGCCCTGCAATCTGATAATTGATCATTTGGATCTGTTCTAAGCCAATATCCACGACGTTAATCTGCAGCAAACTGCGGGTTTGTTGGATAAAGCGCTGGGTGGTCATAACGTAAACGCTAAAATACCAGCGCACCCACCAGGGGAAAATCAATATTAAAGAGATTATAAAACTAACGCCCAGGCTACCAAAAAAGAAACCGATACTGGGCGGATTGGATTTATTAACATAGGTCAGGATTAGCGTGTAGATGGGTCCGAGCAGCAACCCTGCGGCCGCCAGCAGCAGGCCCTTACGCATAACTATGGGGTGTTTGCGAAAAACTAGCAGCACGTCTTCGTCCTCGAATTGTTCCTTAAAATGTTTATGTTTAGCTGTTGGCTGTTGGCTGTTGGCTGTTGGCTGTTCTTTAGCGCTCATGGCTAACATTATATAGGTTGTAGGTTACAGGTTGCGGCTTTAGAATATGTTAACGCCCCTGTAGTTCAATGGATAAAATAATTCCGTCAAATAAACCCCACAAAATCTGGTGATTTTGCGGGGACCCCGATAGAATGGGGCCCACGGCCCGGTAGCTCAGTGGATAGAGCGCCGCCGTCCTAAGGCGGGCGTCGTAGGTTCGAATCCTACCCGGGTCACCACGTCGCAATCAACTCTAACCCCGCCCTAATTTATGCCACTGGATTGCATAAATTAGGACGCGGTCTTACACTATTGCTCCTTTCAGTTTTTGCAAACAGCAGAAGCTTGGTTTGCAAAAACTGGTGAGCTGCAAAAAACGTCTAAGGTCTAATAATTATGAAGCTCTTCTTCGGAAAACCAAAGATTAATTTCGAATTCGGCTTCGGTTTTATCGCCTGAGGCGTGAACCAGGTTTTTAACTGGACGCTTTTGGGCATTGGCCGCAATAGCCGAATCATCAGATAAATCACCTCTTATAGTCCCTTTGTCGGCTTTGACCGGAATAGTGTGGCCGGCGATATCACGAGCTTTTTTGATAGCCTCTGGCCCCTCTAGCACTAGGGCAATTACGGGAGCGGAAACCAAAAAGTCAACTAACCATTTTTGTAGTTGTAAGCCAATTTTGTGGGCATCGGCGGTGCCAAAATCGGCTTGCGGATCCAGCTGTCGCTCCTGATAGCTTTCCAGGGTCTTACCACCCATACCTTTAATAAATTCTTCCCTGTCGGTTGGGTAATGTTGGTTGGCCAGCTCGCGGCTGGGCCAGACCATTTTAGTAGCTATAACCTTAAGTCCGGATTCTTCGAAGCGGCTAATAACTTTACCAATGAGCCTCTGACTCACAGCATCAGGTTTGAGGAGAATCAAAGTTCTTTCCATCCCGATTAGACCTCAGCCTGCATCTTTTCTGTTGAATTTAGAACCCCAGCTACATTAGCCTTCCAAAGCTTAACAACAACTGTAGTTTTGTGGTGAGGTCTAACGGGATGTGTCCCGTTAGAAGTCTGACTCGCAAGCGAGTCAGAAGATGTCTTCAACATACTACTTCTAATCGGGACCATTAGATAAGATTATAACAGATTAGATAGGCTCTACAAATTTGAGCACTTTTTTTACTCAATCCTTACTCCTAGGCACCGAGTGGTATTCCCTACTCCCTACCCACTATTCACTATATAATGTGCTTATGCCATACGAACAAGCGGTAGAACAATTTTTGGAATATCTAGAGCTAGAGCAAAATAGATCATCTAAAACAATCCAAAATTATAGCCATTACCTCACCCGCCTAGCCGATTTTGCTGGCCAAATTAAGCTAACCGATATAAATGCCGAGCTGGTTCGTAAATGGCGCCTCTGGCTAAACCGCCTAGGCACCAACACTTCTGATGAGCTGTCCAAAGTAACCCAGAACTACCACCTAATTGCCCTGCGCAGCTTTTTGCGTTTTTGCGCCAAACGCGGTTATGAGGCCCTGCCGGCCGATAAAATAGAACTAGCTAAAACCCAAAGGCCCCAGGTAACTTTCTTAAATAGTGATGAGCTGGAGCGCTTGGCGGCCCAGCCTAAGACTTCCAATATAAACGGGCTGCGTGACCGGGCCATTATAGAGCTACTTTTTTCTAGTGGCCTACGCATCAGCGAGCTAGTAAGTCTCGACCGAGACCATATAAATTTAAGCCGCCGAGAGTTTATGGTAAGAGGTAAAGGTCAAAAGGACCGGCCGATCTTTATTAGCCCCGAAGCCGCGGACTGGATAAAAAGCTACCTGGAAAATCGCCAAGATAATACTAAACCATTGTTTATCCGCTATAGCGGCAGCAAAAAAGTTGATTTATCGGGTAATTACCACCGGCTAACAGCGCGCAGCGTGCAGCGGCTGGTTGGCCGCTACGCCCGCCTGGCCGGCATCACTAAACACGTTTCTCCGCATACGCTGCGCCACAGCTTTGCCACCGATTTACTGATGAACGGCGCCGATCTCCGCTCGGTGCAGGCTATGCTAGGCCACAGCAATATTGCCACCACCCAAATTTATACTCACGTTACTGATCCGCACCTCAAAGCTGTGCACGAAAAATTCCACCGTAAAACCTAGGTCTAATATATTTTAGGGGCAGATAGCCGAAGCTTTGTAACTTTAATTAGCCTGATCAATTTTGATACTATATGTTATCTGTCGCCAAATTGACAGGTCATAGTTCCAGTTATCTTTGGTTGCACCGACCACAAAATAATACTGCGATTGTTTGCCGATCAGGTAAATCAGTTGGCCGTGCAATGGTGGCTGGTTTGAATCAGCGCTGGAGGCTGTGAAATCAAACCTCCAGGCACCACTTTGGACTTGCTGGGACTTAAATGGCTGGGCTCTAGAAAAATTAATCGCGTAAGGTTTAAGTATGTAAATAGCATAGGCTTCGACAGGTAAAGCCAGCTGGTTATACTGCTCGTTAGAACTGGTGTTATTGAGAATATCATTTAGCGACTGCAGCCTTTGGGGTTTGAGGGCCGGATTAACCTGCAGGACTTTACTCAGCGAATAAATAAAGCCGACGGTTTTTTCCGAGCCACCTGACTTAAGCCGTTGTTCATAGGCATTAAACTTGACTATGTCTGGGCTGATCTTTGTAAAATCAGTATTGTTTTTAACTGGTTGAAGTTCAGTCGGGCGGCTAAAGACCATCGATTGGCCGCTGACCAGACCACCGGTATTGGTCGTTTGCAGGACGCTGTATGTATGCCTATAAGAACTGGTGGTGGAGGTTTTATGGGTACTATAAAGCCATACAAATAAAACTATAAATGCCCCTGAAATGAAGACAGTTAATAAAGCGGCCATTTTGCGTTTCTTGATTGACCATAAATATACAGCTACCGCTAAACCAATTGGCGGGATAAATCCTGTTAAAGGAAGGAGTTTGCTCAAGACATTTGGCCCTTTGGAACTGCCGTATTGAGTCGGGGGAAGGTTGTTGGTTATTTGGTTGTCGATCTTATTTTCCATGTGAGTCTTTTCAATTTACTTATCAAGGTAGACATTTATCTGCTGGGTCGAATCAGTACTGCCATTTAGAGCGGCGCCAAAGACTATTTGGGCGGCCAGCTTGGTGTCTTTGTTAAGATAGCAACTGTCATGACCGCAGCTAAAGGGACCGGCAGCTTGCGAGCCAGCTTGCCCGACCCAGCATTCCCAAGTGTTAGTGCCCGCTTGGAAGCAATTACTACCTGGTATATGGCCATTACATAGGGACTCTGCGGAGGTGCACTGGATGTAGAAAGAGTCACAGGGACCGTCAGCCGACCAGTTAAGAGTCACGCTGCCGCCATTAGCTATACGAGCATCAGCCCCGCCGTTCAGCCCGGCGTGACACTGGCCGCTGCCGCCGCCGCCTTTATCGAAAATACTAATTATATTGCTACAGACATGGTGGTTTTGCCACTGGGATATATCCGTTCCCCACCAGGCGCACTGCTGGAATTTATACTCGTTATTGTATTCGCAGTAATAGAAACTGAAAATAGTGAAGTCATCTTCTGCGTGCCAACCCTCATCGCCAAAAGGCCCAGCTGGTTGTTCATTGGCTGATATTCCTTGATTATGTTGCTCGCCAGGATTATCGGCATCGCCGCCGGAGTGGCAAGTGTTACCTATCGAAATATAGGGGTGAGTGTTCGGAGTTCCATGGGCGTTTACCATGCCAGTTACGTCTACACAATCAGCACCATTCTTACATTGGCCCGGAATATATCGAACATTTAAAATCAATGCTTCTGGGTTCTGGCTTCCAGCGTTCACGGTGGCCAAATCCTCGTTGCCAGTACCACCATCATTGCGGCACTGAATATAGTATTTATAGGTACCTGCTATTTCAAGGGTAATTAACTGACTACCAAGGTTGGGAGGTTTTTTGTCGCCATCCCAGCCATTGTCGTGGGGGTCAGATCTGCCAGTGCAGCTATCGGCTGGATCGGAAGTGGAAGTTACAGTCCAGGTTAAAGTACTTTTTAGCGGCAGAGACCCGGAGCTAGGGTTAGCTTCAAGCTTGACCGTAGGTGCTTTATGTGTTAGCGTTACCACAACTTTGTCACTTTGGCTGATCCCAAAGTCGTTAGTACAGCTCAAAGTGAAGCTAATCTGGTCGCCAGGGTTGCCATTGATGTTATCAGAAGTCAATGTGCCATTGCTGGGAGGAATAGTTTTAGTGCTCCAGCTGGTTGAGCCGCCGCCGCTGGGCGTACAGCTGGTTGCACCACCAACTTCCCAGAAGAGGCCGACTTGATTGCCCCTAGGAATAGATTTGGCGTGGCTGCCAGGGGGAGTACCATGGCAGTAGTTATCAAGACACAGAGTAACGGTTGGCGTTGGTGCGTTTAGCTCAACTGGGCAAGCATCGCCGTGATTACTGCCAGGTTCCACAAATACAGCTTTGCTAATGTCCGAAGGAGCTATTAAGCGTTTACAGATAGTATTAGTAGTATGCAGAGCAAATTCTGGCAGTGAGTTACTAGGCCCAATATTATTAACGCCAATATCGACATGAGCCTGTAAGCGTTTGACGGCTGTGCCAGTCCGGGCGGTGGCGTCCACCACGGCTTGGACATCTTTAAATTTAACTGGTGCTACAGGCAAAGCGGTGCTGGCGGCCTGAGCACGGATATCGGTTTTGGCGTAAAACGGCGTTAGGCGGGCGTAAAAATAATTGGCGCCAGTGGTATCTAGAGCCGAAATTATGACATTGCAGTCGTAATCTTGAGCGCTGTATTTAAAGTCCGAACCAGCGTCTTTAGCCTTACAGTTTACCGGCTGTAGGCCATTTGATGAAGCATCGTAGGGCAGTGAGTCTACTTGAGTCTTAGAGTTATTGCTATCGCCATAAGGCAGGAGGTAAAAGGTTTTAGAGCCCTGCTCTGTGTAGTCTAGGCTAGTTTGGTCTTTTATAGGGTACAGGGTCAGCCTGAAAAGCGGCGGGTATTTTTTAGCGCTCCAAGCATACTCATCCAGGAGTTTGGGAGGGTTAGGCGCTAAAGAGCTGGAGTTGCTGTTTTGGTCTGAAGGCCGCCAAGAGAACAGCAATTTACTGATGGGTTGGGCGGTTGTTAGCTTAACTACCTGAGATTTATAGGGGAATAGATTTCGGTAGAGAATATCAAAAGGCTGCGAGTCAAATAGCAGGCAGGTGTAGAAGGTGGTGTCCGATAGCTTGGAATAGACCTTAGTTGGATCATCGGGAGTAGTCGAAAGATATTTGCCACATTGATTAGATTGGGCCGTGGGGTTGGCCTGAATGAAGGCGGCGCCATCGTTAACTGCTGACAAGGCAGCGTATTTAGCGGTCGTGCCTAGCTGGTCGGTAGCCGAAGACCGCAGGGCCCGGTCCATAATCCTGGTAAAGCCAAGGCTAATAAGCGTTAGTAAAATAATCAGCGCAAAGACGGTTATGATAGCCGCCATGCCTTTTTGGTTATTAACGTCTTTTAAAAGTTTTTTTCGGCCAGTTATCATTTAATAACCTCTTGAGATTGTAGTCTTTAGCTCAGTTACTGAACAATATTGTGAGGTAGTAAGGTTGCCATTGCAATTTATTTTATCAGGGTCAGATGGATTGGTAAGAACATTATCATCGCCGTAGGCCATTTTGAGATCAATATTCCATAAATCAGTTATGAGCTGGCCTTGGCTATTTTTAACCGGAGTTAAGTTAAATAGACTTAGGCGCATTTTATTGGCCAAAAGCTCCACTGGCTTATTAAAATTAGGACCGCCATGGGTTGGAAATGGATTACTGCAGCCGGCAGCACCAAGCAGAATATCCCGCAGTAGGCCAAAAGTATCATCCTTAGGCTGAGTATGATCGCTCTCCTCGGATAAAATAACTTCGTTGCCCAGAATATAGGTGTAGCGGATGTTACCAACGCAAAGGAATTGTCTTGGTTTGCCATTAGTTCCCTTTCCAGCATTGCCAGGCGATCCGACAGTTGGTGCAAACTGGACATCCAAAGTGAAATTATCAACAATTTTTTTGGCTAGGGCTTGGGTTTGGGTTAGGGCAACTCCTTTGTAAAATAGGCGGCCCACCTGAAAAAAACCGGTCAGAGCAAAAACTAAGGCCAGCGAAAAAAAGGCGGCGGCGATCATTAGCTCGGCAATAGTAAACCCACTCTCTCTCGGTTTTATCATGCTACTGCTTATAATAATAAATTTTGGGCGGATTGGCTACTACTTATGAGCAAATAACCGTACATGTGGCGGCGCAAAACCGGTGCCGGCTAGTCCATCAAGGCCAGGATCATGGACTTGGTTTAATACTCACAGTAGCCGTTTTGGAAATCTTTCTACCGTTTAAATCGGTACATTCCAGCTTATAGGTGTGTTGGGCAGTTAAGAGGCTTGTGGCTTTTGGCCCGCCGCTGGTATTAGATTTTATGGGGCCACCCCATTGGGGATCAAGGGGGTTGCTGCTAGCCGTACAGTGGCTGTTTGATACATTGCTGCTTGACCAAGTTAAGCTACTAGAGGTGTTATTTTCAACTTCGGAGGGATTGGCAATCAGGCTAAGATTAGGTATAACGTAACTAACGGGCAGTCGGTAATACAAAGCCAAGTTATTGTCTGGCTGAGCCGCCAGATTGGAAAGCCAAGTGGTAGTCATTGTGAATTGGTTAGTTTTTTGATCGTAAACAATGCTTAAGGCATATTTTTGATCTGTTAAGCACGGGTTGTCTTTATTATAAGGGTCTGATTTGTTGGGGATTTGTTTGCTGCCGTCGGCGGCAATACAAAATGGTTTGCCATCCTGTTTGTAACTATCAAGGCTAGTTTTGTTATTAGTAGTGAAGGCATTTTTAATATGCTCAACCTGAGCCTGGGAGTCGGTTAAGGCAGCGGTGCGTTCATTAGCACTAGTACTGCTACGCAGGGCGTGGCCAGATAAGACATAGGCCGTGGCCAGTACAGATATCAATATGGCCATACTGATAGCAACCTCTACGATGGTATCACCACGATTGCCAGTTGTCGGCTGCTGTATTTTTTTTAACCAGGTTTTCATGAGCTACATTTTTGAAACTTAAGGTTAGTGCTTATGCCTTGGGCTGAATTTATAATATCAAGGAAGGCCTCGCGGGTGCCACTGTAATCTTGTACACACATTTCCCACATACTTATTTGGAGAGGCTTCTGGCAATTGCCCTGCTCTTCTATACAAGACTTAACTTGGGCAAGATCAGCCTTGTGATCGCTAGCCGGCATCGGGTAATTATAGCCTCTGGTGGTTAGTTGGACATTCCCGCCTAGATCGTTGTAGTAACCAACTAAAAAACTTTGGCTGGTTGTTTGGTTTTGGGTCGGATATTGCACTTTGGAAGAGATAATTTTAGCACCAGGGATTGAATAATGTTGAGTCAAATCGGCGGTAAAGTCTAGCGCTGGTTCAGGGTTAGTCTCAGAGATACTAGTTGGTAAGCCAATAGGTTGGCCGCTAGCGTTATAAGTCTGGCGATTTCCTAAGACTGTGTAAATATACATATCGCTAGAATCTGGGATAACTTCAAAGGCTTTACCGAGCACTAGACAGTCTGGGTTAGTACCCTGACCCTGGCTCTTAACAGAGAGCTTGGCCCGGGGTGGATTACCTTTTACTTTACAAGTATATTGTTCAACATCCCTAAATAAACTACTGTTTACTTCTTTGACTCGAGTCGAGATTTCGGAGCTTAAATCTTGTATGGCCTGGTTAAATTCAGTAGCGTGGCGCTGCGGGCCAAACAGGGTAATAGCACTTACCAGCAGTAGTCCTGATATAGCCAGAACTACCATAATCTCAACAATGCTATAGCCGGCCAAGGGGCGCCTCCTCATAGGCCAAAGTATAGCATAAGCTTAATCGGCTAAACGCCGATTAAGCCAATTGACCTAATTGCTCTAATTGACCTAAATAAGCACTAAAGGTTCCAAAGCGCCAAACCAAAAAATTTAATTTATTTTACGGTAAATAGCGTTGAATATAAGATTTAGCTCCTTTGCCTCTTGCCATAAAAGTTGGGCTTCATCTTTCAATATTGGCACAGCTATCTTAACCATTCGTAAGAAATGTTTTGCTTCACGAGCCTCCTTTTTGCAGATGCCAATTTTATGCTTAAAATCCCTTTTACTTTCGGCGTCATCAGCTTCGGAGTAATTAGCTCCGCAACTCGTAGCAGCTTTGATCAATTGTTCAATTAAAGGATTTACAATGATACCTCTAGGAATTTTCTGGCAAAATTGAATCACGTCTTCGCCAAACTTGGCCGTCCGATCTTCTAAGTCATATCTTTTTGATACCGTTGATGTAGTCATAAAATTTACAAATTTGCTTAATTCTAGCAATCAACTCAAGCTTTGAATATTGCTTAGGCTTAAATGTTTGGGATTTAGATTATTTTTTTTGGGATTTGCTTAGAATAATTAGGTCAATTAGTGCAATTAGAAATTAAGGCTACGATAGTAGCTGCTTGTACCAATTAATTAGCGATTGGCCAAAGAGCATTACTAATACTGTAGCCATAATCAAAAAGGGGCCATACGGCAGTTTAGAGCCAAGCTTGGTGCGGCCGCTAAGCAGTGAGGGCAGCGCGAACAGCGAACCCATTAGCGAAGCCCCAAAAATTACCAATAAACTCTTATATGGCTCGGCCAGGACGCTGCCTAAAATTAAGCCTAGGCGCACGTCGCCGTAGCCAATCCAGCGGCCGCTGGAAACCATAAACAATAGCCAAAAAAGTCCGCTAATCGCCAAAACGCTCCAGCCCCACAGCCAAAACGCCTGTAGCTTGTGAGGCTCAAAGCCAGCTATATATATTAACCGGCCAGCGATGGCTACCGCTAACGTAGGATAAATTATTTTATTGGGTAGCAGGAACCACAAGAAATCATAAACCGCCAGGGCCAGCAAGCCAACTGATACCGCTAGCCAGGTAATCAATAACAGCCACTCCCCGCGGCTGTGCAAATTACCTGGCCAAAAATAATAAGACGCTCCAAAGGTTAGGGCGCCGGCTAGCTCGACCAGCGGGTAGCCGATGGAGATGGGCTTTTTACAGTAGCGGCAGCGGCCGGCTAGCGTCAGCCAGCTAAAAATGGGCACTAAGTCCTTGGCGCTCAGCGGGTGGCCACAGTGTACGCATTGGCTGCGGCCAGTGAGAATCGACAGGTTGGTATTTGGTATTTGGTATTTGGTATTTTGGTTACTTTGGGCTTTTAGCTTTCGACTTTTTGTTCTTTGTTCCTGTTGATATATGCGCCAAACAAGCGCGTTGACAAAACTGCCAAAAACCGCCCCCAAAAAACTAAAAACAGCCAGGCTTAGGCCCATGGCTTTTATGCTAACACGCCAAAAGCTGAAACTTTTAAAAAAGGCGGCTTTTAAGAGCCGCCTTTTTGCAAATAGGCTTTATATTTTTTAGCCGTTGCCGATACAGTAAGGGTTGCCGCGGTCGAGCTTGACCACTAAGGTGTAACTACCAGTGAATTTGCTAGCTGTACCGGCGAGGGCCGCCACCACAGGCGAAGTATTGTCACCTGAACATTTGGCACCATAGATTACATCGGCGTTGCCGATACCTAGGTTATCGAAAGTGGATCTTGTGTAGCCGCTGCAGGGACCTCCGACTTTTCGCCCGCTTCCGCATTGTATGGGTTTATAGGCAGCGGGACCACCAGCGGCTGGGTTGAATAGGGGCACACCGTTGGCTGAATCATTAACTTTCCCGCTTATGTAATGATCGTAAAAATCCTTCCAGCAACCAGGAGCGCTATCCTTACTACTGCAGTTCTGGGTACCATCAACCCCAGTATCAGTACTAAAGGGGAACGTACCACTATTGTTGGCGCCATAAGTTTCGATTTCGGATTTAATACGCGCGCCGACACTTTGGCGGGCGTTATCGCGGGAGTTACGCTGAACTTGCGGGATAGCCAGGAAGACGATAGCTAAAATTAAGCCGGCGATGGCCAGCACGACCATAATCTCGATGATGGTGAAACCTTTTTGTTGCTTTTTTAGTAGATTTTGCATATTTACTTAGCCCCCCTTGGACTTATGTTTAAAAGCTTATGCTTACATACTAGGGTCAAGCCCCAAATAATGCAATAGCCCTTGGTTACCTTTGGCTGGCGTCCACTTGTGGAAAAGTCTTTTTTCATCCTTTAATAAGGTCTAAGCAGGTTCTTACCGGCTAGGTTGTAAATAGGTAGCAGCACCGCGGCCACCACTATCATGGCAATAATACCAACGAGTATCATAAGTACTGGCTCGATAGTGGTAGAAATATTTTTAACCTGGTTGTCGACTTCCTTCTCATAATAATCGGCCACTTTAGCCAGCATGGTATCTAAGTTTCCGGACTGCTCGCCGATGTGTATCATATTGGGTACCAGCTCCGGAAAATGGTGGTCTTCAGCCATGGCATCGGAAAGCGCCTTACCACCTTTAACTTTTTCGCTAGCGCTTAAAACGGCGGCGGCAATATGGCGGTTGTCAACAGCCGCGGCGGCGGTCATCAGCATTTGCAGTATAGGCACACCGCTGGCCACTAAAGTGGAGCTAGTGTTGGCAAAACGGGCCATGTAAACTTTCATAAATAGCGGGCCAATTAAGGGGGTTTTGAGTTTAAGGTTATCAAACCACAGCCGGCCGGACCGGGTGCGTGACCATTGAAAGAGCACAACGGCCCCGACTATAAAAACTAGCAGCATTATCCACCAAAAACTTACCAGAAAGTGCGAAATGCTTAGCAAAATCCTAGTTAAAATTGGCAACTTAACGCCTGGCAAAGATTCATACAGGTTGCGCACTTGGGGTATGACGGTAGTGAGCATAAAAATCGTAATAGCCACTAGCACCAATATGACTAAGAGCGGATAAATTAGGGCCCCCCTAATTTTGGAGACAATTTCGGCGTCTTTTTCTTGCTGGTTAGCTAGACGCTCTAAAGCCTTGTCCAGCGTCCCCGAGGTCTCTCCGGCGGCTACCAAAAAAATAAACACCTGGCTAAAGACTTTGGGATAGCGTCCCAGGGCTTGGGACAATGATGAACCAGCCTCGACGTCGGTTATTACCTTGCCAATAATAGTTTTAAGATTTTTGTCGCTAGTTTGGCCGCGGACAGTATTGAGACTTTGGACTAGCGGCAAGCCGGCATTGATTAAAGTAGACAGCTGACGCGAAAAAATAACTTTTTCTTTGGTCGATATTCGGTTAAAAAAAGCTTGGGGACCTTTTCTTTCGGTTTTGAGTTTAATCTCTAGAGGCGACAGGCCCCTCTCTAGCAGCACCCTAGCGGCCGCTTGTTCACTGTCAGCCTCCACATCGGCAGTTACTTTGCTACCGGTGGTTGTGTTACGAGCCACATAGGTATAAGTCAGCATCAGGCAACCTCCGGTTGCAAGCAGTAGTAAGTAGTACGTATAAAGCCAGTTCGCCGCGGAGGCGAACTGCTAATCCCTCCCGTTATACGTTCTACGTTATACTTACTACGCATTTTTAGCTTCTCATTAAACGGTCTAGTTCTTCCACATCAACTGCAAAGTTACGGGCTTCGTCGTAACTAATTACGCCACTGTGCACTAGGCCTATTAAGGTGTGGTCCATGCTCTGCATGCCGTATTCGGCGCCAGTTTGGATGACCGCTTCCAACTGGTAATTCTTACCTTCCCTTATAATGTTGCGAACTGCTGGCGTGGCCACCAAAATTTCGGTGGCCGCGATTCGGCCGCCGCCCAGAGCCGGTATTAGACGCTGCGAGCAAATAGCCATCAAAATGTTGCCCAGCTGAGCTCTGATCTGGGGTTGCTGGTGCGGCGAGAACACATCAATCATGCGGTCCATGCTTTGGGCGGCGCTGTTGGTGTGCAGCGTGGCAAAAACCAGGTGCCCGGTTTCGGCGATGGTAATCGCCGCGGCAATGGTTTCTAGGTCGCGCATTTCACCAATCAGCACCACGTCGGGATCTTCGCGTAGCGCCGAGCGCAGGGCGGCCGAAAAGCTATAGGTGTCGTAATGGACCTCGCGCTGCACAACCACCGATTTTTTGGACTGATGAGTATATTCAATCGGGTCTTCGACGGTGATGATATGCGCCGCTCGCTGGGTATTAATCCTGTCCACCAAAGCCGCCAAGGTGGTCGACTTACCAGAACCCGTCGGGCCAGTAATTAAGACCAGGCCGCGGCGGTAGTCAGTGAACTTATTAAGAGTTTTTGGCAGGCCCAATTGCTCAACAGTTCTGATTTGGTTGGGAATCAGCCGCATGGCGGCCGCTAAGTTGCCGCGTTCATGAAAAGCATTCACCCTAAAGCGGCCCAAATCGCCAAAAGCAAAGCTAAAATCGAACTCTTTGTCGCGTAGCAGCAGCTGTTTCTGGTCTTCGTCTAAAAGCGAAAATATTAGCTGCTCGACTTGCTCTTCGGTCAGGGGATTTACGGCCTGGAGGGCCAGCAAATTACCATCTACTCTAAGTATCGGCGGCAAAGATACTTGAAGATGCAGGTCGGAAGCTTTGCGTTTTATGACTTCTTCGAGTAGAATTTCTATTTTCAGTTGTGGTTGCACTTTGCTTGCCCTCCCTTAGATTTCCACCGCCGCTACACGGTCCACTTCCATTAAAGTAGTCAGACCAGCCAGAGATTTAAGATAGCCATCTTGGCGCATAGTCACCATACCCTGGCGCTGGGCGGCTTGCTGAATAACCGAACTGGTAGAGTGCTTGATGATTAGGTTCTGGATGGCCTCGGTTATTTCAAATACTTCGTACAAGCCCATACGGCCCTGATAGCCTGTTGGATTGTCGGGGGTAGTTTTACCCTTGACCAAAGTATAAGCGTTTTGGGTGGCGAGTGGCAAGTTGTGATAGCCCAAATCATTGCCCGCCGCCGCGACCTGGTCTTTAGAGGCTGGTAACAAAGATCCTAAAGTGGCGTGGATAGCAGCGGTTTCGGTCTGATTAGATTGATCCAATTCGCCGCCAGGCACCACCCGACGCACCAGCCGTTGGCCGATGACCGTATGGACAGTGCTGGAAATCAAAAAAGGCTCCACGCCCATGTCTAGCAGGCGCGGTAGGATGCCAGCGGCGTTATTGGTGTGTAGCGTACTAAAAACTAAATGCCCGGTTAAAGCCGCTTGAACCGCTAAGTTAGCGGTCTCGCGGTCCCGAATCTCGCCAACCATCACGACGTCTGGGTCTTGGCGCAAAATAGATCGCAATCCATTAGCAAAAGTCAGCCCCACTTCGGGGTTAACTTGTATCTGGTTAACGCCTTCGATTTTGTACTCTACGGGGTCTTCCAGCGTCACAATGTTAATGGCGTCATTTTTTATTTCCTGGATCATAGAGTACATAGAAGTGGTTTTGCCTGAGCCCGTTGGGCCGGAAGTTAAAATCATGCCATAGGGTAGTTTTAGAGAGTTCCTGATAATCCTCAGACTACGGCCGGTGTAGCCCATGTCTTCCAGCCTTAGACTGGTGCCGGTTTTATCGAGCAGGCGCAAGATAACCTGCTCGCCCCAGACCACCGGGCTGATGGCTACCCGGAGGTCGATCGGCCGGCCGTCGACTTGGATAGTGAATTGTCCATCCTGGGGGACGCGGTGTTCGTCGATTTTCAAATTGGATAAAATTTTTATGCGACTGACTAGGGGTGGCTCGGCGCTTTTAGGCAGTCTCATAATTTCCCGAAGTACCCCGTCCACCCGGCAACGGATTTTAAGTTCGTTTTCCAGCGATTCGATATGGACGTCGCTGGCCCGGTTTTTGGCGGCGTAATCCATTATGGCGCTCAAGGCTTTGCTAATTGGAGAGTCTTGAACAATAGTTTGGACTTTCTTTTGGGCGGCAGTTACTGGTAGTAGATCAACTTGACCCTCCTCGGCATTTTTATCAAGCATCGAGGCCACCCCGTGAGCCAAACTGGCGCTACCGTACTGGCGAATAGTCTGGCGGATACCGGATTCACTAGCCGCATAAACTTTAATGGAGCGGCCGACTTTATTGCTCAAGAAATCGATGGCTTGGATATTGTCGGCGTCCAGCATAGCTACCACCAGGCGGTTCTGCATCTCACCAATTGGCACGGCCATATAATGCTCGGCCACATCTTGGGGCAACAAGCCTAAAATTTTGGGGTCTACCTTAACATTGGTTAGATCGATATAGGGCACTTTACTAACTTCTGCCAGGGCTTTGGTAAGCTGCTCGTCGCTGATATGGCCTTCTTGGATAAGCAAACTGAGTATTGGTTGTTTTTGATTAGTGGCCTTGTTTTTAAGCAGCTTCAGATTGTTGGCGGTAATTAAGCCCTCTTTAACTAAGGACTGCTCGACTTTCTGTTGGGTGGCTGGTGATAGGACATTCACCAGGCGCCTCCCCCAGAGCCATTAACCATTTTCCATTTACCATTTACTGTGCATTTACCATTAGCCATTAACCATTGGCCATCATGGATAACGGCAAATGGATAAGGTATGGTTAACGGTGAATGGTGAACGGCAAAAAGGCTGTGAGCATTCAGCATTTGGTTTTGGAGTCTAACAGCGGAATACACTTCACTACCCCGTTTATGGGTTAAAGGGCGCAGTGTTGCCGGGGCCGCCAATTTGAATCGGTTGGGTAGCATCCAGGGCGCTGGGGTTAAAAAAAGCGTTATAGGTGGGGTCGTTTTTGACGTCTGGAAAAATAGTATTGATGGGCGCCACCACCTGAACTTTAGTTGAGCGACTGGCTGATGAGTTAAACACCGAGCTGGCTACCAGCAAGGAAATAATTCCGGCCACTACGCCAATTACTATTAACCTTGCCATATCTTGACTTTTCATTAGCGTATCTCCTTGCTACCAAGATTGAGTGATTTAGCCTGCTGGTAATAAGTATTCATGATCATTGAAATAGACATGCTAGTGGAGCTACCGCTGAGTTCCAAACTAGTAATATCGTAGGGCCTGGTGGAGCGTTCAAAATCTTTAATGAGTGTCTGGAGACCGGCATAGGAACTAGAACCACTAATAGAAAGAGGTATGGATACGGGCCGCGGATTGGCGGTTGGCTTGCTGTCAAAGCTCTCTGGTTGGTCGCTGGCGCTAATGTTCTGGCTATCAATACCATCAGCGTCTAAAATTTTGGACAGGCTGGATATTAGCGCCGGAAAATCATACTTAGTGGGCAGCGCGTTTAAAACCAGCCGGGCGTTATTACCATCGGGTGGGTTGCTGTTGGGGTCGGTGGTATTCTTGCCGCCCAAAATATTGGGGTTGGTAGAGTCAAAAATCTGATACTGGCTAGCTAAGTTTTTGGCAGACTCAAGGTTTTTGTTTAGCTGGCGCACGACATCGTGCCGGGCGTTAATTACCCGCCGCTGGTAACTGGCTTGGCTAACCAAGGCCTTGGTGCTAAACAAACAGAAGATAGATACGGCGGTGGCCACGGCGATGGCTATCATTACCGTGCTTTGGGCTTTGTCAATCTGAACGTGCTTGATTGAAGTTGGCAAATGTACTTGCATTAGTGACCTCCTGGGTTGGCGTTCTGGCCGTTAAACAAAACGTTGCCCGGGTCATCCAGTACCGAGCGGGTAGTTGTTAAAGATGGTACATTCAGAGTCGGTACCTGGATATGGCCAGAACTGTCAAGTAAGTCACTGCTAAAGAGGGCCGGGTCAAATTGAGCGCTGATGGAATAGCTAACATTACCAGTGCCGATCGAAAAGCCGGTTTCGGTAACTGCCGAAAAAGCGGCTTTTTTTGTAGTATCACTTCCTACGCTGTAAGTCGTAAATTTTAAGGTGTCTATAAAAGTATTAACAGTCTTTTGAGAATCGGCCGTGCCGCTGATGTTGATGGTGTTACTCGATATATCTATAGACAGCGAGCCCATGTTAACTTGGGTCGGCGTAACTTGCGGCAAATAGGTAAAGATTCTGGAAGCTATATGCTTGCTGTGGTGCAAACTGTTTAAGCTCTGCAGCTGGTTTTGGACCGTCAATATCTGGCTGAGGCTGTTAGTTTGGTTGATTTTAGCGTTGGCAGCAGTTATTTGTTTGGCCGAATCACTTAACTGTTTTTTTTGGACGCCATAAACGGTTAAAAGCATTACTAGGAAAATTGCCAGCGCCGCGCCAGTGACTATGGCACTTATGCTAATTATTAAATTGCGGCGGCGGGTGGCCTGGACGTGGCGCAGCTTGACATCAGGCAGCAAATTTAATTGTACTTTGGTCATTTCAAACCGCCTCCGGCGCCATTAACCATTTTCCATTTACTATTTACCATACATTTACCATTACCATCTTCCATTAACCATAGATCATGGATAATGGAAAACGGATAACGCCTGGTTAACGGTGAATGGTGAACGGATAATGTTTTTTTAGCTTTGTTCATTCGTGCCTCTGGGCTAAGCCGGCGGCTACCGCAAAATGGTTAGATACGGCCGCTAGTTCGTTTTGGCGGTCCGGTGGTATAGATACATTGCGCCAGGCGTTGCCTATTTCTACGGTAATGCCGGTTTTATTGGCGATATAAACCGGCAGCTCGGGAAGCGTGGAGGCGCCGCCGGTAACCAAAATCCGTTCCAGCCTGCTAGATGGGTAGCGCTCCTGGAAAAATTCAATAGATTTTTCAACTTCGTTCATCAATCCATCAACTACGTCTATAATGGCTTTATAAACCCGGCCTTCCAGCTTGTCTTGGCCCAGACCAAATTTGAAAACAAATTGTTCGGCTTGGCTGCCATCAATACTCAAATGCTGGCTGGCAGTTCTAATTAAAGTTTGGGTGCCAGTAGGTATGGCTCTAGACAGACGCGGTACTCCGCCCATGGCAATCAGCAGATCGGTAATCGTCGCCCCGATGTCCAGGACCATTTGCGAACCCGTGGCGTCGTCGGGTATCAGAGACCGGGCCAGGGCTATAGAGTCGGGCTCGATGGCGATGACGTTTAGCCCGGTGGCTTCCAGCATGTCCATACGAACTTCCACAACTTCAGTCGGCACGCTCGATAGCAGCACCTCTATCTTTTTGGGGTCTTGGGGCGAATCGCCAACCAGCGCCCAATCAATTTTGGACTTGGCGATCGGAGTTGGAATAAAAGACTCGGCTTGATAGTTTATAGTTTTACCCAGCTCAGACGGCGGCAGCCGGTCCAAATCGATCAGCGTGGTAAATACCCGGTTGGAAGGAATGTTGACGGCCACGTTTTTAGTAACAATGCCGCTTTGCTTAATGAGCTCGCCTAAGAGTTGGGTAATTTTTTGGCGGTCGGCCGGAGCGTCGCTCAAAGTAATAGTCCCCCCAGTAGCTAACTGTCCATATTTATAAAGAGTTTTTACCGGCCCAACGCCCTTGAGTTGGACTACCCTAAGAGCTGTTGTTCCTACATCGAGTCCAAAAAACTCTGATGTCCCACTCAGTATAGACATAATTGATTCCGATTATACATTAGCGCTCTAGGCTTAGCCAATAGGTTTTATGGGGAGAATCATCAAAACACAGGCGGCAAGCTCACCAGACTCTCGATCTTGCCGTTAGAAGACCCCTGTCCAAAAAAAGGTCCGCCTACAACCATCTCGGGGGTATAGTGGAACTGTTCTGCTACATTGTCGTTATCATCCACATCACCACGGACCCTCAGTAAATTGATTTTTTTAGAGGCTAAGGCACCGTTAATTACTAGAGGCTGACGGCAGTTTTGGTTAACCTCGATACCAGTGTAAGGATCTCTGCTAGCATCACGGCAGGTCGACAATTCCCCACCGCCGGGTTGGGCAATATAAAATCCATCCAGCTGGGTAACGTCTTTACCAATAAAAATGTTACCCTTAGCAACCATAGCGAATTTAGGAGGGTTATTTGCATCATATTTGCTGCGACCCTCATAGCTTATATTACCAGTGATATAGACGTTTCCGTCGACGAAAATAGTTAGGTTCTGACCAGCTTTAACGGTTCCGGATCTAATATTGGAAAAATTACCGCTGGGCGTAAGTAAATACTGCAACTCCGTAAGACTCGAAAAATTATCCAGGTCACCTTTTATGGATTTCGGTTTGGACTGCTTAGTTTGGTAATAATCTGGCACGCAGTGGCTTTGATGTAAAACTGTACCTTTTTTGTCGGCACCCTCAAAAAAACCGCCCCAAAAAGTTGGCGGATAGCCGGTTTTGCTGACACCCGCAAAACTAAGAGCACTTTTGTTAGTATTGGGTTGTCCGGTGGCGAAACCGTAATTTTTATTCCCAGAGTCAGTGCCCTCGATGAGGCCCAAGGATAAGGCGGCGAACTGCGAGGAAGCCCCCAAAGCGCCTGGAGTTGATGCTTTAGAAAAAGCTAGTATTGCGCCCTTAAAATAATCTTCAGGATTAGTAGTGTCAGGAGGCAGTTTATCTGGAGCTTGATAGCTAGCGTCTGGTTGGCAAGCAGTTGAACCATTGTCAAATCCACCACCGGTTAAAATATCGGCTCCCGAGACCTTAAAGTAGGGCTTGTTATTAGCCGCCCCAACCAAAGCAGAGTTCAATATAGCCAAACTACATAGGCTAAAAATGCTGCAAAGTATTAGGACTGTTTTTTTGGGGGCTTTTAGCCTCATACATAAGCATTATAAGTGGTCACCTTAAGAGTCGCAAGCTTCTAGCAAAATTGGTCAATTTAGAATAAATAGGGTTTAATAAATATTAAGCATGGCTAAACAAAAAATTTCTTGGGTGCGGTCCCCCAAATTTTTGGGCTAAAAAGCAATTTTAGCCTTTGAGCAATTGAGTTTGCAGCTTGTAGTTTCTTATCTAAGATGATATAGTTTGACCGATTGTCAATTTAGTTTTGTATGCATAAGGTTAATCCCCTACTTTGGGGTGGGCTGATTGCTACTATTGTGGCGCTTTTTTTGGTTCTTTTTAGCAACGCCCGGGCGGATACAGGCACTTCGGCTTGGCTGTTTCCGTCAAATTTGAATTTACAAAAACAGACAGATCTCTCTACTATTCCTCCGGCGCTGAACGGCAATATTGATTGCCTACAGGAGGATAGTTTTAGCTGCGTGGTTAATACATCTTATGGTTACGTAAGCCCAAATGGCACAGCCAAGCTTAACAATACTAGTAGTTACAATCAGCTATTAAGCTACGTTGATAACAGACCCCGACTAATCCCAGTCCCCAGCTCGGATACTATTATCAACTACACCACCGAACCACCGTATGGATTTTACCTGTATTTTACCCGGCATTTGGCCAGTTCTGTAAGCCGCATAAATAATTCCGGCAGCCTGCAGTACCAAATTAATCGGCCACCCGACGCTAATTTAGCCGACAAAAGTGGCCAGCGCCTAGCTGCCGACTACGAATCGGTTAGTTTCTCAGCCAACGGCCAGTGGATGATAGTTTCTGTGCCCAACGTCACCATGCTGCGGGTTAATTTAGAAACTTTTGAGGTCCTGCCTTTTGCAGGCGGTTTTAACTACACCATTGGATTGAGTCCTAAACTGCAAACCGCCATTAGCAATGACGGTCGCTATGCTGTAGTTGCCTCCAAAGATTTTAACAGTTTTAGCATTTATGATTTGAGTACTTGCGGTCCGGCTCCTGATGCCATAACTGGACCTGTCGATTGCCAGTCGCGCGATCTCCAAGATTTAATGACGCAACAAGTACCAGGCTACAGCAGCGCCAGCCATATCAGGTTTATAAGCGATGATACTTTGAGCGTATATGCCAACTATGATTCTGGGGCCGGCCAAAAAATCGCTAAATTTCTGCTAAGTGATGCTGATGGAGCTTTGCACCAGCTGGATTATCTGGCGCTGGGTGATTCCTATATTTCCGGCGAGGGCGCCTTTAAATACCAAGCTGGTACGGATACTAACGATAACACTTGCCATCTTTCCTTAGTCTCATACCCATACCTTTTAAGCAAAGACTTAAGCTACAATTCTTATCATTCAGTAGCCTGCTCCGGTGCAGCCATACAAGATATAATCGATAATAGTTCCGATTATAGAGGCCAATCTAAGCCTAAAATAAGAAGACAAGACCGAGGCAGCCAAGTAAACTCAATTCTTGGTCAATTTCTTCCTGGCTATATTGACCAGCTGGATTTTGTGACAATCTATCAACCTAAAGCCCTAACCCTGTCGGTTGGCGGCAATGACATCGGTTTCTCCAATATCCTCAAACGCTGCTTGGCTACGGACACATGCTACAGCACTTATGAAGAACGTTTGGAGCTGGTCAGAGAAATTAATAACAAATTTCCGGCTCTAGTTAGCACCTACCAAACGATCAAAAACCAGAGCCCGCCAGACGCCGGAATTTACGTTATTAGCTATCCCCAAATTGCCAAGCCAGATGGTAACTGCGCGCTTAATGTTCATCTTAACGCCCAAGAGCTCGACTTTGCCCAGCAAATCATAAGCTACTTAGATTTGGTTATCCAAAAAGCCGCGGCCAAAGCCGGCGTTTACTACGTCGATGCCCAGGATGCTCTTAACGGCCACCGGCTGTGCGAAGCCGGGCCGGGCTCGGTAGCCATAAATGGTTTGACCGCTGGCAATGACTTTTTCGACTTTCTGTATGGTCCGATAGGCAGGGAGAGCTACCATCCCAACGACTTTGGGCATCAACTTCTAGAGAACAAAATGTTAGCCGCAACTCACAACCTTTCTAACCCGATGCCCGATGCCGATTTATCGGCTGTCCCGCCCCCCGAAACAGGTTTGGAAATTCTCAATGCCCCCCGTAGCGGTAAAACGCTAAGTAAAGTTAGTTTTAACAATAATTTGGCCAGTGATGTTCTAGAACGTCAGTTTCCATCTGAGGTTTCGGTTGACGGCTTGGAGTTTTCTTTAGTACCCGGCAGTAGTTACCAGGCGGTTTTAAACTCCGAGGCCGTGGATTTAGGTAGTTTTTCCACCGATGCCAGCGGCAATTTAGTTCTTAAGGTCCAGATCCCGGCCAGCCTGCCGGTTGGTTTCCATAGGCTACATATTTATGGCCCCAATCTGGCTGGCGAGCCGCTTGATATTTATAAAACCGTATATCTGGCCGCCAGCCAAGATGATTACGACGGCGATGGGATAACCAATTCCGCGGATCCTTGCGTGGTTATGGAGCCGGCTAATCAAGACTACGACCAAGACGGGCTGGATGACAGTTGTGACGGGCTTATTACTCAACCACCAGTTTCACCGCCGCCCAACCCTACCCCCGAGCCCTCACTCCCTCCCCCTCCTTCTCCTGCCCCGAACCCGCCGAGTGAGGGTTGGAAGCCAACTTCCGAAGTAGTATTAAATATATCGACTACCAATAATGGTCTTTTAGCTGCGGCAGCTGAAGTTCAGCCTCCACCAGCGCCAAGAGCCAACGTTAATGGATTAAGCGCTTCGTCCGGCGGTTTTCGTCCGGCGGTTTTATCTAGCAACACGCTCGGAGATAGCCAAGTAGCGCAAGATCTATCTGCTCCGCCGCCGGCCAAAATCTCAAATTTAAAAATAATAGCTATAGCGGCTGGCGCTTATAGCGCTGCAGTATTATTTATGATTTGGAGGAAGTTAATTAGTTAGGGTCGAAAGTCACTAATTCGGCCATGATGGGTATTTGAGGCCGGCGGCTGGTATAAGCCAGCGAGGCGTCGGGCAGAGGGTCGGCTTCTGGGTCATGTCCAGGCATGTAACTATAGACTTTTGTTAAAGTAAGGCCTGTTGGGCTGGAATGTGAAAATTCAATTTGTCTAAAACCATTGCTAATTTCGCGCTCCTCTACACTCCCCTGCTCTTGGTCTACTCCATAAGCTTGTGCCCAAGCTTCAAAAACTCTATCATTTAGGCCCATGGCCCGTTGGCGCTCGGGCCGGCTTAAAGGCTTTCCCGCCTCAGCCAAAGGCTCGAGTTCCAG
>OBEQ012716801.1_pt1 | contig 24067 bp, 24 predicted proteins | sample 1670901 | NCBI WGS metagenome assembly OBEQ01 (sample SAMEA104232315, study PRJEB22302) | groundwater metagenome | biome: forest; feature: aquifer; material: groundwater | place: USA | collected 2011-08-07 | depth 5.4 m | reverse complement strand
GCCAAACCTTAAATCTGGTTCAGTTAAAAAGACAAATTGATGAGATCTTAAAGAAGTTAAAACCAACCAAAATTTAGGTGATTTTTTCCTGAGGAGATGAATCGTAGAAAAGGTGAATTACTCATGAGTCAATACGATCTACAAAAAGGATTCCAAATTTTTTGCTACTCCATCAGCCTGGCCAAAATTGGAGGAGAGCTCTATATTTAAATACATTCCTCCATTTGACTAATTATGCTCACTATTTTATGAAGTACTATTTGAGTAAAGTTCCATTTACTGATTAAAATGTGCTTAAGTTGGTTCAACTAAAAGTGCATTAAACGCTCTTAATGTTTTTCCAATTTTTCAATTCTTTTTAAAATCTCGATCATTAATTTTTGCTGGTTTTCAAGATGGAGTAAGATCGTTTCTATCTCCTTTTCGGCTTTTTTGTCGGTTTCATAGTCGTGTTCTGAACGAAGTTTAGCGTGTTTGCCTTGGATATTTTGCCCGACCATAATTAGCGGCATTAAATGAATTTGAATTAAGTTAGAAATAAATAACCACAATACAAAGGCCGGATATGGATCAAATCTTAGACCTGCAGGTGCTAATATATTCCAGCCTAACCAGATGACAGTCCAAGTTAATATGATGAAGAAAAAACCCATAGTGCCGATTTTATCGGTGACAATTATAGCCAGTTTTTCTAAGGCGGAGAGTTTTTTGCGGTGAACCTGATTAACGTTTTTAATCGGGCCAAATTCCTGTTTAATTTTTTCTAGAGATTCAACGACTGAAGGTTTTGCCATAACGTCTTAAGTACAATTGTAGCAAAAAACTATGGTAGCAAAAAATTTAGTAATTGTATTTTTAATAAATTATTTTTCGCCCACTAAGATAATTTTTCCAGATTTCAGGCTAAGGGATTTTAATTTAAAGTTATAACTGAGGATAATATCATCGACTTTTGATCGAATCAGAGTTGTTAACTGATCAGTAATAATTTGGGGTAGCGGAATATTGTTTAAAGTTAGATCGGAAAGATTAAGCTTTGGTCGGTTACTAACTAAAGTTAAGGTGGCTTTAGTTTGGAAAGAGGGATTCAGAAAGTCATTTTTAGCCGTACCAGCAATTAAAATATAACCTTGATGGATTGTAAGTTTAACATTGGTAATTGTAGCGTCTCCCAATGGGGTTGTACCTAAAGATTGTCCGATTAAAGAAGACTTTATCTGATTGTTTAAAACCTCCTCACTAATTTCAACGGTGGTATCGCCTGAGATATTGGTATCCACCATCAATTGCGGGGTAATACTGGAAATAGGCAAAAAGGTTGGTTTTGATGTTACCTTGGAAGCTGGCAAAGCAGTGATTAGAGGAGAAGAACTAGGTTTAATTGATTGTTGCGGTAATTGTGTGGTATTTTGAGAGGATTTAGCTTGATTTTGATTTAATGACCAAACACCAGTTATTAAAACTGCTCCAAACAAGCTCATGAGTAATACTTTTAACCACATAAACTTAAGTTTACACGAAAAATTATGAAGTTAACGTGGAATTTTGAGAACTGTGCCTGGTTCGATTAAATCCGGATTAGAGATATTATTGGCTTGAGCAATTTTATTAAATTGCATTATATCGCCATAAGCCCGGCCGGCAACTTTGGATAGCCAATCACCCTCTTGAACAGTATAGGTGTCTGTGGAAATTTTTGGACCCCAAATAGTTTGGTTGGGATCACCCCCAGTGCCCAGACTCTGATTGGCTTGGGTTTGATCTGGTGACATAGCTTGGTTTGCTGGTGTCACAGCAACGCTGGATGCTTCTGGGGAAGCTTGAGCAACCTGATTATCTAGTTTAGGGATATCTAGAACTTGCCCCGCAGAGATATTATTCGCGTCAGCGAGTTTATTTGTTGTTACTAGTTGAGTATATTTATAACCATCACCATAATAGTTTTGGGCGATGGAAAAAAGTGTATCTCCATCTTTAACGGTATATTTACCTGGAAGGTTGTTTTTGGTTACATCTCCTGAGGGCTGAGTATTCTCAGTTTGTTGGGAAGGACCTAAATTATCCTGATTAGCCTGTTTTTGATTGGATAGGAAGTTAAACAGCACAAATCCTAAAACGACCAAAACCGCAGCACCCAAAATTAAATTAATAACTGAGCGGTTGTTTTGAAAATCAAAATTGCCAAGACTACTTGAGGTTGAACGTTCGACTTTAACTCTGGAATCAACAGCTCTTGATGTTTTGATTTTTGATTTAGCCACTTTTTTCTAGTCCTTTTTGACAGAAGGCAGAGTTGACGCTATTTTTAACTATCTTCGCTGATTTGTCAACTGGATCAAAGTATATCAAGTTAGGATCAAGTGTCAAAGTATCAAACGTCAAGTTGATTGAATTGCAGCCTAATAGTTGATACAATACTCAAGTCCAGATTCAAATTCATTTTTGAATTTGTTTTTTTAAATTTCCGAAGGAAATTTGAGAGGAGAAAGACTGGTATGGTCGTAGATTTTGGTTTACCAAAACTGGAGACTATTAAAAGTTATTTCGACGAGGGATCGAAGTGTAACGGTCTGCACCATTCCCTGTCACGGAATAAGTAGCGGGTTCAACTCCCGTCGATCCCGCCAATTTTAGAATTTAGGCACTAAAGACAATAAATATACTCAGTTGGTAAGTAAAAAAATGTGCGTAAAAGTGTTCCAATCTGATCTAACGTCCACTATATAGTAATTTAGCTTCAAAAACTTATTTAACTATCTCAAAATGATATTTAGATCTAATTTCTGCTATAATCCTGTTCACTGATGACAGTTTCTCTAGAGAGAATTAAGCAAGTAAGAACAGCAGCTTTTGAATTAGCTAGACATAATCCAAGAAATTATGAAGTTTTTCGAGGACTATACACTCGAACAATCCAACTTCCTCATGGTCAAAAGATAATGGAAGGTTACCATGAAAAGTTACCAATTTTTGAAGGTAAAAAACTAGGAAACTTACTCGGAGAACTAGTAGACCAACAACCGGAAGTAAATTGGTTGGATGTTGGGTGTGCCAATGGACATCAATTTGTAGATGCACATCTAAAATGGAGAAATGTTATAGGAATGGGTATCAACGCGTGTTTGTTTCCGCTTAACGATCATCCAGACCTAGGTGAAGTAACAACTCAAGACTTTGCAAAAATGGGTATAGATATTAAACAGGGAGATGCGCAAGAACTTCCTACTTATTATCCTGAGAATACTTTTGATATTGCTACATCCGGCGGAGTAGGTCCCTATCTCGGAGAATCGTGGGCGATGGTACAAGGTATGTATGATGTGCTTAAACCAGGTGGTATCGCTCTTATCCGAGAAGTACCTGAAAGTCTTATAGACCGACCAATTAATGAAAGCCAGAAATTATGGGAAGTTTTAGAATCGGAATATGGATTTTCATATCAGCAATCAAGATATGATGGTGGTGAATGGTATTATGATATAGCATTTAAAAAAATGCTTGCACCACTAGATCTTCCTCTCGAGCCTTGGAAGGTGTATCTATCATTTTATGATCGTGAAAATGTCATAGATTATATTATTTACAAATTAAAGAGATGAGTTCTCGTCTTTTTAACTCTTCAAGGACATAAAATTACATCTGAATCCCAACTTGTTGTAATGTTTTATATTGATATACCAAACTTTTATATAGGTGTTCCAGATTTAAAGCCTCAAGCCCGCACTCATCGTCTGGTGATCTGTTTTTGGAACATATGGGTCTCAGACTTAAAATTTAAACGAAGCAATTCTATAAATGTTTGGTAGCCAGCGGTAATGTTCTTTTATGTCCCAGGTTGATGTGATAGGGAAACGATCCGTTAAGTAATTTCCTGGACTTAGAGTTTCCCGAATTTCTTCAAAAGTTTTACTCTCTAAAGTAAACCAAGGATGTCTAAGAACTCTTTGTAGATAAAGATAAGCAGGAGATCGTTCATCCTCACCAGAGATCATATTGCCAATAAAACGGTGTTCTAAGGAAATTGGAGCTAGATAAAAATTTGCTGCACTTCCTGACCTTCGAGGTACCATTCCAAAAAAGTCGTCTTCTTTGTCCAACAAATTCAATATTTGTTTACTAACAAGAACTCCTGATGTGAGAGTTGGATTATTATCCTCAGCTCTCAAACCTATTAATCCGCCGAATGTGTCAATAAGATCTTGATGAAAGCTATCCGTTCTATGTGAAACCAAAGCTAGAAATGAATGATTTTGATACAGAGAGAGTTGAGGTATAACTCCTCCTGTAACTGCTTCATCTACTCGACAAACCAATCTATTACCCCAAAATAAGGCTAATTTCTCAAGCTCCTCATCAATTAAGTTTCTAGTTAAATTCACATTATTTAATTCTGTATTCATGGCTGAAGTTTACCAGATTCTTTAAAGTTTTGTGCTGAAATGCTAAACTTTGATACAGGTATTCCAGATTTAAAGCCTCAAGCCCGCCAATTAATAATCATTGGTTTAGTAAGTGGTTAATTTTAAAAATGAGATTTGAATATAAGGCCAGAGAAAAAAATAAAGTTGAAATAACAAAACACCCAGATTTAATATTCTGAACGGAAGCAGAAAAGAATTAGTGCTTCTAGAAATAACCAGTGATAATCCAAACATAGCAGTTATTGCTCCAACAATGATTACACTAGGTATGCCAAAGGAACAATAAAATGCTCCTAATTCATAAGCGTTTTTGCAGCTTATAATTATAGTGATAATCAAAACTAATGGAAAAAAGATATTAACTGAAGCAAGAGAGTAGTCGACAAATTTCATGGAATCTAAGTTACAGTATCTTATAACCGTTTAGGGTTGTCAAACATGTTATATTAGCTATATGAACCACTCAAACCGTGATATTGCTGATCTTTTGCGCTCTGTGGGTACGGCATTGACCCTGAAGAAAAGAAACCCTTTTGAAGTTAAGGCCTATGGCAATGCGGCGGATGCGATTGAACACTCTACTGCTGAGGTCAAAGATCTGTGGGAAGAAGGTAAGTTGGATCAAATTCCTGGGGTCGGAAAAACTATCCAGGCGGCCTTAAATGATCTTTTTAAGCATGGTGATTCGAAGCATTTCGATACCTTAATGGATGGGATTCCAAAAGTTGTTTTTGAACTGATCAAAGTACCAGGAATTGGCCCCAAAACAGCCTCAGAATTTGCTGATTTGGGGATTAAAAGTATTAGTGATCTGCAAAGCGAGATTAAAAATGGCAAACTAGTTCACAAGGGATTTTCCGCCAAGATGGCAGAGAGAATTGCCGGCGGAATTTTGGAACATGAAAGCCTACAAACAGGTCGAATGTTGCTGCCTTATGCCACTACTCAGGCTGAGCAGATTATCGCTTACCTGAAAAAAAGTCCAGATGTACTTGAAGTAGATCCTTTAGGGAGCTTAAGAAGGCAGGTTGCTACGATTGGGGATTTAGATTTTGCCGCTTCAAGTAAAAGTCCCTCTAAGGTAGTGGAATATTTCACCAAAATGCCAGGGGTCAAAGAGGTGATTGAAAAAGGGGAGGACAAATCAATGGTGTTACTAAATTCCGGGATTCATGCTGATATTTTAGTCGGTTTCCCTGAAAATTATGGAGCACTTTTGCAACATTTCACCGGCTCAAAGCATCACAATATCAAACTGCGCACCTATGCCTTGAAACACAACTTATCGTTGAGTGATAAAGGGGTAAAAAATATCAAAACTGGCAAGGTTGTAAATATCAAAAAAGAATCAGAGCTTTATGAGATGTTAAAAATGGATACGCCTGATCCAGAGATCAGGGAAGATAATGGTGAGATTGAAGCAGCATTAGCCCACAAATTACCAAAACTGGTGACATTAAATGACATTAAAGGTGATTTACATCTTCATTCCAACTTTCCATTTAAAAATCCTTCCCATGGGCCTGGAGCAAATCCTTTAAAAGAGATTGTGGAGAAAGCCAAAAGCTTAGGTTATGAGTATGTAGGTCTTTCAGACCATCCTTCTGGTCACAAAATGGCATCTCAAGAGCAGATGGTTAAAGAGATTGAGGCTCGGACCAAGGAAATTGAACACATTAAGTCCTCAGAAAGAACAATAAAAGTACTCAATGGACTCGAAATTGATATTTTGCCAGATGGAACACTTTCTGTACTCAATGAGCTACTTGCCAACCTGGATTATGTCATTGCCGGTATTCATTCCGGACATCGGCAAACCACCAAAGAGCAGATGACAAAGCGGATTCTTGCCGCCTTATCAAACCCCCATGTTGATATTATCTCTCATCCCACTGGTAGAATTTTAAATGAACGGGAGTCTTATGAAGCTGATTGGGATGCTATCTTTAAATATGCCGCCAAACATCATAAGCTACTCGAGATTAACTCCTTTTATAATCGGTTGGATTTAAGGGATGATCTGGTTAAAAGTGCATTGGAATTTGGGGTTAAATTTGTCATTGATACTGATGCCCATGAGATCTCACAAATGGATAATATGCGTTTTGGAGTGTCTGTGGCCCGACGAGGTTGGGCCCAGAGCAAAGATATAGTTAACACTTGGGAGTGGAAAAAGTTTGCTGAATGGTTTAATATAAAAGCGGAAAGCGGAAAGCGTTAAGGGGGAAGAAAAAAAATTCTTCCCGCTTAACCCTTCACCCTTTAGCCTCGAAAATATGGATCCAATTGGTTTAATCGTACTAGGCATAATAGTGGTGATTGTGATTTGGGCTGTTGCGGCCTACAACGGTTTAGTGACCAAAAGAAATCGGGTTAAAGAGGCTTATTCCCAAATTGATGTTCAGTTAAAAAGACGGGCTTCCTTGATCCCGAATTTAGTGGAAGCTGTTAAAGGCTATGTTAAACACGAAAAGGATGTTTTGGAAGAGGTGACAAAGGCCCGGACATCTTTAATCAGTGCTTCTGGGCCAGCTGCCTCGGCCAAAGCCAATGATATGCTCTCAGGGGCTTTAAAATCGCTTTTTGCAGTGGCAGAAGCATATCCCACATTAAAAGCCAATGAGAACTTTAAACAACTGCAGGATGAATTATCTGATACTGAAACCAAAGTTGCAGCCTCCAGGCAGTTTTATAATACTAATGTCTTAGATTACAACACCGCGATTCAAACCGTGCCTACCTCAGTTTTTGCCAATGCTTTTCACTTTTTGCCTGAAGAGTACTTTAAAGCCACTGAAGAAGAGAAAGCTGATATCCAGGTTAAATTCTAATTTGTGAGTCATCCCATAAAAATTTACATCGATAATTCTGATTTTTGGGGTGGTGAGGGAGGTTTGGGAGTTTTTGCCTCTGAAGATATTAAAGCGGGTGAGATTATTGAAATAGCTCCGGTTATACTTTTGCCTGAAGAGCAAATTTCAGATTTAGCAAAAACTAAGTTATTAGATTATTTTTTTGCCTGGGGAGATAAGCTAGAACAAGCCGCAATTGCTTTAGGATACGGCAGTTTATATAACCATTCTTACGCGCCAAATGCTCGCTTTGTGGAGAATTTTGATACCAATACCATTGCTTACTCCGCGATAAAGGATATTAAAAAAGGGGAAGAGATTTTGATCAATTACAATGGGAAACCAGATGATATGAGAAAGCTGTGGTTTCTGGCCAGAGATGAAAGATAAATCCCTGAGATTGCTTCGTCACTTAGTTCCTAGCAATGACGAATAGAAAGTGCTAAAATAGCCTCAGTATGGCGATCCAAACAGCTCAAAATCAAATTAGTGAAAATATCTTTAGAACTTGGTTGATTATGTTTTTGTTTACCCTATTTGTGATTGGGGTGGTTTATATCTTTGCCAAAGGTTATGGTTTCCCTACCCCTGATGCATTATTTTTAACTGGTATCGCTTTTATTATTGCTGGTTTGATGAATTTTTTCTCCTATTTTTACTCTGATAAAATGGTGTTGGCAATCTCCGGGGCCAAAGGGGTTGATCTTAAATCCAACAAGGAGATATATCGCCTGGTGGAAAATCTTTGTATAGCAGACGGGCTACCTACTCCTAAAATTTATATCATTCCAGACACTGCTCCTAATGCATTTGCCACAGGCCGGGATGCAAAACACGCTGCTATTTGTTTTACCGAAGGTATTTTACAAAAACTAAATAAACAGGAGTTGGAAGGAGTGATTGCTCATGAATTATCCCACGTTAAAAATCGCGATACCCTTCTAATGAGTGTAGTTTCAATTTTGGTTGGACTGATTGCACTTTTATCCGACTGGTTTTTACGCTCTTTGTGGTTTGGAGGAGGTAGGGATAATGAAGATAACAAAAATGGTGGGGCAATTTTTATGGTTTTAGCATTATTGGCGGCGATTTTAGCTCCAATTATTGGGACTTTAATTCAGTTGGCGATCTCCAGAAGAAGAGAGTATTTGGCCGATGCCTCGGGGGCATTTTTAACCAGAGATCCGGAAGAGTTGGCCCAGGCTTTATTAAAAATTTCTAAAGATACTGAAGCCTTAGAAGTTGCTAACCGAGCCACGGCTCATTTATATATTGTTAATCCATTTAAAGGACAAAATGCCGGTCAATTCCTGGCTGGTCTTTTTAACACCCATCCGCCAATTGAGGACCGGGTTAAAGCCTTAAGGGAGATGGAAGGAAAAGCTTGATTCAAGGCTAGAATAATACTATAGTATTTATCTATATCAAGAACTTAAGGCTCGGTTGGAAGGTGATCAAGTGATTGAAGCACCGTGTCAAGAATGTCCAGAAGAGATGAGAGAATTTTGAGGGATGCTTTTGTATGCCCGAGAGTTGGCAAAACTTGAAGATCGAATTGCTCGGGAATTCGTTTAATTACCCGTGTATTCAAAAGAGAAAACGCATTTTTAGTCCGGAAATGTGCTGGTGATTATGAAAATTGCCATATGAATGATGTATTCATAGATTCGGTTTTTTCCTACAGTGCAGTGCTAAGAAGTGGGACCTAATCTAATTTTGAAATTAAAATATTAGGGATAATGGAAATTTAATTGACAGAAATTTGATAAAGGATGTCCAATTAGAGATATATGTCAAGAATTAACAGATCCAGAATGGAGTGAAATTAGACTTTCTAAAGATTTTTTCGTTTTATTAAAGATGCAACTTTTGCGACAGAAGAATTTCCAGAATTAGTAGATACTTGTGAGGCATCTAATCCCCGATGTCCAATGAGTGCAGGATAAAGTGTCTTAATAGGCAAGTGTGTTGGGGAGATTGACCCCAAAGATATTGAAGGCTATCATAGTTTTGATAACTAATAATCCCGCTCTATTAACAGTCTAATCTTCTTACGCTATAATCCCTTTAATGAGACTCACAACTGATCAAGTTAAAAAAGTAGCCAAACTGGCAAATTTGCCCATTACTTCTGATGAGGAAGAAAAATATTCTGAACAATTATCCAAAATTTTGGACTATATTGACCAGCTCAATTCAGTTGAGACCAAAAATGTGGAACCTACTTACAACGTCACAGGATTAAACATGGTGATGAGGCCGGATGAAATAGAACAATCACTTTCTCAGCAAGAGGCACTCCAAAATACCCCTAATACTAAAAATGGATTTTTTGTGACCAAAGGAGTGTTTGAGGAGGAATAATACCAATTTCAAATTTCAAATATCAAATGTCAAATATAACGCAGTTAACACTTATAGAAACAATAAAAGCTTTAGAAGCGAAAGAATTTTCCCTTCAGAAGTTAAATAAAGCTTATATTGACAGGCTCTGTAATTTGAACCCAAAATTAAATACCTTTTTGGAGCGGAATTATGATTCTAATGGGATTCCAGCCGGGATAAAAGATATTATCTCCACCAAAAATATCATCACCACTGCCGGATCAAAAATTCTAGAGGGTTACAAACCTCCCTACGATGCGACAGTAGTTAAAAAACTGGCTGAACACGGAGTTTCAATAATTGGCAAAACCAATAATGATGAGTTTGCCATGGGTTCCTCAGGAGAAAATTCAGCATATGGACCAACCAAAAATCCGTGGGATTTAACTAAAGTGCCTGGAGGTTCATCTTCTGGCTCAGCGGCGGCAGTAGCTGCTGATCTGTGCGTTTTTGCGATCGGATCTGATACCGGAGGTTCAATCAGGCAGCCGGCTTCACTTTGCGGGGTAGTGGGATTTAAACCCAGTTATGGAAGGATCTCCAGATATGGATTTATCTCCATGGCTTCTTCTTTAGATTGCCCGGGGACTTTTACTAAAAACGTCGCTGATGCCAAATTGCTACTGGAATGGTTATCCGGACCTGATGGCTATGATAGCAACTGTGCCCCCAAACCTTTTGCGAATTTAGACCCGCTGATCCATAGAGGACCTGATTTACGGGGTATGAAAGTTGGTGTACCAAAGGAGTATTTTGGCCAGGGATTAGACCGGGGAGTAGAGAAGGTGGTTAGGGATGCAATTAAAAAATTAGAAGAATTATGTGCTGAGATTGTAGAAGTTTCTTTACCTCATACTGAATATGCAATTGCAGCCTATTACATTATTATGGCCTCAGAAGTTTCCTCAAATTTGGCCAGGTTTGATGGAATCCGTTATGGAAAAACTCGTGGCCATTTTGGTACAGAGGCTAAAAGAAGAATCATGCTTGGGACTTTTGCCTTGTCCTCGGGTTATTATGATGAATATTTTAATAAAGCGGCCAAAGTCAGGACTTTAATTAAACAGGATTTTGAAAAAGCCTTTCAAAAATGCGACGTAATCGTTGGGCCTGTTTCCCCAACTGTGGCTTGGAATATCGGCGAAAAGATTGAAGATCCACTCGCGATGTATTTATCAGATGTTTATACCATCCCAGCATCACTTGCAGGTTTACCCGGGATTTCAGTACCAGCTGGATTTGCTGATAATTTACCAGTTGGTTTACAAATCTTGGGACCTTATATGCGAGATGAGTTAGTGCTGGATGTATCAGAAGTTTATGAAAATTCTACAGAGTGGTACAAAGAAAGGCCTAATCCATGAGTGAAAAAATAGGAGGATTTTTCCCCAATGAAACAGTTAATGCAGCTTTACACTCCGCAGAGACTTGGAAGTTAAGTCTACCTGTTAATCAGTTGTCAGATAAATTTAATGGAGCTGTAGCTAAGTGTCTTCTTAGAGATGCAATCCAAGCATTAGAAAGCGGTGCACCCCAAGATCATCCAGTATATGAGAGATGGGTTCCTACTGATGATTCTTCACCTGAATTAGGATATTTTTTTAGAAAAAAAAGATGCAAATTAGGAGACATTGTCCCAAATGGAAGAATTGCTGAAATAATTCAGGTTATGTCTGAGCTGGAACTTTTAATTGCTAAAAACACCGAAGATGATGGAGTTAATCATCTGTTAGATAAATTTGCCAGGGAGGATATTACCCATGAGCGCTAACTATGAGCCTGTAATTGGACTTGAGGTCCATGTTGAATTAAATACAAAGTCGAAGATGTTTTGTAGGTGTTCTGCAGATTATTTTGGCAGGGAGCCTAATACTCATACTTGTCCAGTTTGTTTGGGGTTACCTGGAGCGTTGCCAGTAATAAATCAGGAAGCAATTGATAAATGTATCCAAATTGGTCTGGCATTAAATTGTTCAGTTAATCCACAGTCATATTTTGAAAGAAAGAACTATTTTTACCCAGATTTAGCCAAAGGTTTTCAAACCTCCCAGCTGGTTAAGCCTATAGCTGTAAAGGGTTGGATTATGGTGGATGACGGAAAAGGTAGGGAGATGAAAATTAGGATTAATCGGGCTCATCAGGAAGAAGATACTGGCAAATTAACCCATGTTGGTGGAGAAACACTAATTGATTACAATCGCTCGTCGGTACCCTTAACAGAAATTGTGACCGAGCCTGATTTTAATGACTCTTCACAAATTCGCGATTACGCCAAAAAGCTGCAGCAGATCTTTAGATATTTGGGTGTTTCTAATGCTGATATGGAGAGAGGTGATATGCGTTTGGAAGCTAATATTTCTGTCAGGAAAGTTGGACAAAAGGAGTTGCCACCTTATCGGGTAGAACTAAAAAACATTAACAGTTTCAGGTTTATGGTGGCAGCGGTGGAGTATGAGATTAAACGCCAGATTGAGGCTCATGAGAAAGGTGAAAAATTATTTCAGGAAACCAGGGGCTGGAATGAGGAAAAACGAGAAACATATCTGCAACGTTCTAAAGAAGATGCTCATGATTATCGCTATTTTCCTGAACCAGATTTGCCAGAGTTACAAATTACAAATGATAAAGTACAAATTATAAAAGTAAAAATTCCGGAATTGCCAGTGGTAAAGACCAAAAGATATCAAAAAGAGTTTGGAATACCAAAGCAAACAGCTTCTCAACTTGCTGAATCCAACCGGCTAGCTCTGTTTTTTGAAAAAGCGATTAATTATGGTGAAAAAAAAGGCATTGATCCAAAACAGATCGCCAATTTTATTATTAATAACCCGATGGAGATTTTGGCTGATACATTTGAGCAGATTGTTGATGATTTAGTGGCTAAACAATCAAGCATGATCACTGATGATACTCAACTTCAGGGTTGGGCTAAAGAGGCAATTAATGAGGATCTAGATGCTGTTAAAAAATATAAAAGCGGAAAAACTGGAGTCATTATGGCTTTAGTGGGAGCAGTAATGAAAAAATCAGCTGGAAAAGCTAATGCGGGGAAGGTGAAAGAGATTCTAGAAAAGCTACTAAAATGATGGACCTAAAACCACCTAATTATAAATTTTGTCCTTTTTGCGCAGCGGAATTATTGCAAAAAGTTGTGGATGGTAAAAATCGAAAATACTGCCCCAAAGATAATTGGACCTATTTTCCCCATGTAGCCGGTTCATGTTCTGCAATCGTAATCGATAGGGGCAAAGTTTTAATGGTTAAAAGGAATATTGAACCTCATAAGGGGACCTGGATGTTTCCTTCAGGTTTTATTAATTATGGCGAGCATCCAAAAGAGACAGCTTTAAGAGAATTGCATGAGGAAACAGGTTTAGAAGCCAAAAATGCAGAACTTTTAGATATTCTCCAAGCTGATGATTCGCGTGAACCAGGCCATTTTTTATTTATCTACAAAATAATTGGTTTTTCAGGTGAATTAAAAAACCAGGAAGATGAAAATACTGAAGTTACCTGGGTTAACATTAATTCTCAGCCCACAATTGGTTGGCAAACTCATCAACAGGTTTTTAGCAAATTGAACACATTTTCTCCATCTTGAAATAATAGCCCAAAGAAGTGGTATATTAGTAGTTGCCACTAGGAGGCGCGGAAACTTATCGCCCGCAAGATCCTGGCGATTCTGGACAAGCCAGAATGACATTATGGCTAAGTTTGTCCACCTACACACCCATTCTGAATATTCCCTGCTTGATGGAATCTCCAAAATTAAACCCTTAGTTAAACAAGCCAAAGAGTTGGGCATGGAGGCTTTGGCTTTAACTGACCATGGCGCGCTTTATGGAGCAATTGAGTTTTATAAGGAGTGCCTGGACAAAGAGATTAAACCCATTATTGGGGTGGAAGCTTATATTGCCCCCCGCTCCCATAAATCAAAAGAGGGTAAAGCGGACAGCGAGCCTTACCACACCATTTTGCTGGCCAAAAATAAACAAGGTTACCTTAATCTATTAAAATTGGTCTCAATCTCCCATCTGGACGGTTTTTATTATAAACCTCGGATTGATAAAGAGCTATTAAAGCAGTATCACGAAGGTTTAATCTGCCTTTCTGGTTGTCCAGCCGGGGAATTGATTAGATCCCTTGATGGGAATGACATAAAAAAAGCTGAAATGGTAGCAAAGGAATATTTAGAGATTTTTGGGGAAGGGAATTATTATTTTGAACTGCAAAACCATTTTTACCGCGAGCTGCTCACAAACCCCAGTTTGGATCCCCAGGTCAAACAGGATTTAGAGAATATGGCCAGCTTGCAGGATTTAACCTGGAAATCTTTGCTTAAATTGTCGAAAAAAATGGGTATTCCACTGGTTGCGACCAATGATTTGCATTATGTTAAAGCCCAAGATGCTGATGCCCAGGATGCAGTTTTATGCGTTCAAACCGGTAAGTTTGTCTCTGAAACCAAGAGACTACGGATGATTGATACCCCAAATTTGTATTTAAAATCGCCGGCGGAGATGGCGGAGGCGTTTAAGGATCTGCCCGAAGCGCTGGAAAACAGTGTCAAGATTGCCCAGATATGTAATTTAGAATTGGATTTGGGCGGCGCCCATTTTCCGGTTTTCCATACCCCAAACGGTGAAAAAGGGATTGATTATTTACGATCTCTGGCCTTTGATAAAATAAAAGATAAAATTGAAGTTACCCAGGTTGTCATTGATAGGTTAAATTATGAGTTGGATGTGATTGAAAAAAAAGGCTTTGCCGATTATTGTTTGGTTTTTTATGATTTTTTGGATTGGGCCCACAAACAAGGGATTATCACAAATACCCGGGGTTCGGCTGCCGGGTCATTAGTGCTGTACAGCTTGGAGATTACTAACCAAAACCCGCTAGACTATCTTTTGCCTTTTGAGCGGTTTTTAACAGTTTTCCGGCCGACTTTTCCCGATATTGATGCTGACTTGGCAGACGACAGGCGGGATGATGTGATCCGTTATTTAATGCAAAAATACGGCGAGGACCATGTAGTCCATATCGTCACCTTTGGGACAATGATGGGTAGAGCGGCAATCCGTGATATCGGCCGGGTTTTGGAAGTGCCTTATGGGGAGGTTGATAAAATCGCCAAGTTTGTGCCGCCGCCAAAACAAGGTTTTCATATCCCCTTAGCAGAACATTTAAAATCAGTTCCGGATTTAGTGGTGGCTTATAAAACCAATCCCCAATACAAAAAATTGTTAGATTTAGCGGTTAAAATTGAAGGTACAGTCAGGCATGCTTCAGTCCATGCAGCCGGGATTTTGATCTCACCAGCAGAGATTACCAACTATGTGCCGGTCCAAAAAGAGGCCAATGGCGATAAAACTGTCTCGCAATATGATATGTTTTCGGCTATTGATGAATATGGCGGGGTGGGTTTAATTAAAATGGATCTATTGGGGATTAGAAACCTCTCAATTTTGGGTCGGGCGGTTGATTATGTGAAACAAAACCAGGGTATTGAAGTCAATATTAATAAGCTTCCGGTTGATGATGCCAAAACTTATGAGTTATTAGGAAGGGGTGAAACCATGGGGGTGTTTCAACTCTCTTCGGCGGGGATGACCAGGTATTTAATGGAGTTAAAACCCAACTCAATTGCTGATTTAGCCGCGATGGTAGCTTTATATCGGCCAGGACCGATGGGAATTATCCCGGAGTATATTCAAAGAAAAAACAATCCCAAGTTAATTAAATATTATGACCCGCGAATGAAGGATTTTATGGAACAATCTTTAGGGTTGTTCGTTTATCAGGAAGATGTTTTATATACCGCCATTAATTTAGCCGGATACACCTGGCAAGAGGTGGATAAATTTCGTAAAGCAATGGGTAAGAAAAATCCGGCTGATATGGCCAAACAAAAAGAGCATTTCTTAGTTGGCTGTGTTGAACGGGGGATGAAACAGGAAAAGGCGGAGGAGTTGTTTGATCTGATCGCGGCTTTTGCGGCTTATGGATTTAATAAGGCGCATGCTGCATCTTATGCAATGGTTTCTTACCAAACCGCATATATGAAAGCTAACTTTCCGGTGGAGTTTATGACGGCAGTAATGACAGCCGAATACGGCGATGTGGACAAGATTGCGGAAGCGATGGAGGAGTGTAAAATGATGGGGATTGTGGTGTTACCGCCTGATGTTAATTATTCAGAAGTTGGATTTAAAATTGAGAATTTAGAGAGCTTAAAAGAGGAAGATTTAAAAAGAAAGGTGGCAGGAGATGAGGAAGGGGAGCATAAACAAGGTATCAGGTTTGGACTCTCCGCGATTAAAAACGTCGGTATTTCCGCCATTGAGTCAATTTTGTCTGCCAGGACACAAAATGTATTCGTGAGCTTACCAGACCTTTGTTCCAGGGTAGATAATCGATTGGTTAATCGGAAGACTTTAGAAAGTTTGATTAAAGCTGGCGCTTTAGATAGTTTTGGCTCTAGAGCAGCTCAACTTATTGCTCTGGATAAATGTTTAGAAGATGCCCATAAGTCCTCCCGCCAAAAATCCAGCGGCCAGACCTCGTTTTTTGACGGGCTGGGGGAAGATTCCCAAAGTTTTGGAGATGCTGGGAAATTTATCCTGCCGGAAGTTGAGGAGATGCCGCTTGCAGCCATGTTGCAATTTGAAAAAGATTTACTGGGGTTTTATTTACATGAACCGCCGTATTTAGCCAAACTTAATGCTATACCGGAGTTTGTTTCAAATAGAATTGCCGATCTTGGTGAGTCGGAAATTGACAAAAGGGTGACAGTCGGGGGAGTAATTACTGAGGTTAAAAAAGTGGTGACCAAAAAAACCGGGGCGGAGATGGCCTTTATCCGTTTATTTGATGGGATCGGGCAAATTGAATGTGTGGTTTTTCCTAAAACTTATACTGAGTACAAAGAGTGCTTAGTCAAAGAAGAGGTGGTCATCATTGAGGGTAAATTTGACTTCAAAGAGGAAGAACCATCAATAATTATTGATTCAATTGAAGTTTTTGATCCCCAAACTGCTCAACGGGTTGATATGACTGCGGTCGAGATTGAGATCCCCAATGGAGCGGATGGTGAGTTACTGCAGAAAGTAAATTCGACTCTAAGGTTATTTCCCGGAAATGCTCCGATCTCGATTTTAATCGCCAAAGGGGATACTTTTAAAAAGATGAATTTGGCATTTACTGTCGCAGCTGATTTAGAATTGGTAAAATCTGTGGAACAAATTCTGGGTCCAAACAGCATTCGCTTGATTTGACCATCCAATTCCGCTACAATTACCGAGTTATGATTTCAACTGATTTTAAAGGAACTACATTACATATTGGCCAGATGCTGCGGGTGCGAAATAATATTACCGAAGGCGGAAAAACCCGGGTCCAGTCTTATGAAGGGATGTTGATTGCCTTGCGCGGCAGGGGTGACAACCGCTCTATGGTAGTGCGCCGGATTAGTCCAGGCGGGATTGGAGTTGAGCGGATTTGGCCTATAAATTCACCATCAATTGTGGATATTACCGTCACCAGAGAACCGACCAAAATTAGACGCTCCAAACTCTACTTTCTAAGGGAAGTCCAAGGCAAAGCAGCATCCAGGATTTAAATTCCAATATCTAAAATAGCAAATTACAAATAATACTCAATAATCAATCTTTGAAATCTCAAAATTGGAATTTACTGAAATAGCAGGAGTTTAGGCCATTTGTTATTTAATGCTTGTGATTTGATATTTCCTACCGAGGTGTTTAAAAAATTCCACCTGTCTTAGTCTAATTAAAGCTCTAACCCTAGATCTATATGGCCCGCCTAGATTGCGATGATTTTTTTTGGAAAGCACATAGTAACCATTTTTACGTTTCACGACCATATTTTCATGGTAAAATGAATCTGATGATTTATGCAACCTTGGATGAGGAAATAATGCTGTGGGAGAGAGGTTTCAAGCTGGTTTGTGGAGTGGATGAGGTGGGAAGGGGATGTTTTGCCGGGCCAGTGGTAACAGCGGCAGTAATGTTTCCACCCCATATTATTTTGCCTTTTAAAGTTGCAGATTCAAAATTATTAAACGCTAAACAAAGGGAAGAATTGGTGGATAAAATTAAACAGTTGGCGCTGTGTTTTGCGATTACAGAAACACCAGTTGAGCTGATTAATAAAGTTGGGATTGGGAGAGCGACTCAAATTTCTTTTTTTAACTCTGTTAAAGCACTAATCAAGACTCCTGATTTTATTTTAATTGATGCTTTTTTTATTAATGCGATTGACAGAACAATCCAAAATGCGATCTCAGGGGGAGATCGGCTATGTGCTTCAATTGCTGCAGCTTCCATTATTGCCAAGGTTTATAGGGATAAATTAATGGAAAGTTTGGATCCGGATTTTCCCGAGTATGGATTTAAATCCCATAAAGGATATGGGACAAAACAGCATCAAGCTGCAATCGGTAAATATGGTTTGACAAGCCTACACCGAAAAAGCTTTAATCTGACAAAATTCCTGCCCAAAATGCTAAATGTTTAAAAATACTATCCATATAGGTAAATCAGGATAACAGCTTGATATTGTCAATTTCCTCTATTTAGCTTACGCTTATTCCATATGATCTCTGAAGAGGATTTGGCTAGTGAGCTTAAAAAAGCCCATTTAATTTTTATTTCTGACAAACGTCCGGGAATTATGAGGCAAAAGATTGGCAAAAAATTTAGCTTTTATGATTCTGATGGCAAAAAGGTGACAAAATCGGGAACTTTAAGCCGGATCAACCGCTTGGTCATTCCTCCTGCCTGGGAGAATGTTTGGATCTGCCCCTCACCAAATGGATATTTACAGGCCACAGGTTATGATGATAAAGGCCGGAAGCAATATTTATATCACCAGGCCTGGATTGAGGCCTGCCAGCAAAATAAGTTTGAGAAATTAGAGTTTTTCGCCAAAGTTTTGCCTAAAATCAGGAGGCAAGTCAAAAAAGATATGAGCCTTCGTGGTTTACCACAAAAAAAAGTGGTGGCCACAGTTGTTTGGCTGTTAGAACATACCTTAATCAGGATTGGTAATGAGGAATATGCTAAAGAAAATAACTCATTTGGCTTAACCACCCTAAGAAGTAAACATATTGATGTTAAGGGCGGCAAAGTAGCGCTGGAGTTTGTGGGCAAAAGCGGGGTGGAACACCAGGTAAATATTACTAATCCGGCTGTGGTGAAGATTATTAAACAGTGTATTGAGCTGCCGGGTTATGAAATCTTTCAGTATTTGGATCAGAAGGGTGAAAAGCATACAGTAGATTCAGCGGATGTGAATAATTATTTAAAAGAGATTACTGGTGAAGAGGTAACTGCAAAAGATTTTAGGACCTGGGGAGCAACACTTTTATCGGCTCAAGTTTTGCATAAGTTAGGCTATGAAGGCAAGAAAAAGGATCTGGAAAAAAATATGAAACTGGCAATTAAAGAAGTTTCAGCTCACTTAAGAAATACAACCTCAGTATGCCGGGATTATTATATTCACCCAGTTGTATTTGAAAGTTATAAAAGAAAGATCTTAACAGAGGTTTTTGGTCGCAAAAGAAAAAAACCCAATGGATTAACGGAAGAGGAATATTCAGTTTTAACATTACTAAATTCTGCTTGACCAGCTGAACTGCTTGATGTATATTCCAACCATGAGTACGGAAAATCCAGTAGAAGCTAAATTTAAAAGGGAAGTTGCTGTAGATATTATTCAGTCGGGTTTAGGTTTATCAAAAGTGCAGAATGCGGTTAAAATTGGTTTGGATCATTTTGATAGATTATATCCAGGAGTTTTAGAAACAGAGCCAGAACATGCTTTACGCAAAACTGTGCGTCTAATTAATAGTTTAACTGATGAAGTTATAGTTCAAGCAGCAGATAACAGCTCCACTTAATAGATTATTTTTTTAAAGTCAGCGGGTAAACATGCATTAATATTCCAATTGTAATTAGCCCAATTCCCCAACGCATGGGATGAGGGTCAAAAACACTACGGCAAAGCAAGATTCCCACCCCAATGCCGATTAAAAAATGAGCTGTAGCACAGACTTGGGGGTGCTTAGAAAAATAAGCCATTAATTTTTTGGACATAACTTATTTTTACGCTTAAGTGGATAATTTGTCAACTTCAGTCTACGAAAAAAGCCCCTTGCAGGGCTTTCTTCGAAAACTTGTCTCCAAAGATACTGATTGCCTTGCGGCGCTTAACATCTTCCGCTTCTGGATTGCTCCTTTAGCATAGAAACAAGTAACTACAATATATCGCATAATTTATAAGTTGTCAACGGGTATTTTGTGCCCAAGTTAGCTATAACTCATTTTGGACTTCTAAGCTCGATTTTGGTAGAATTCACTATACGCGCCGCGTTCGTCTAGTGGTTAGGACTCTGGGTTTTCATCCCAGCAATCAGGGGTTCGAGTCCCCTACGCGGTACCAAAAGGGATAATCAGATTTTCCACATTAAGAAGAGCTTTTTACTTTTTTCCAGGTAATAAATAAAATTCCAATCATAGCCAAAGCCAGAGGTATCATAATTGGCCGGAAAAAATCAATTAGTATAAACAAACTTAAAACCCCTGAAGCGAGGGCAAATTGTAATGAGTTGGGGATAGAGCCATTATTTGTTACCTGCAGCAATTTTTTATAAGCGATAACACTGACAATAATCAGGTAGACCCAGACTAAAAATGGCGGCAGTTTTAAACCCGGAGCAAACCAGGATAAAAATAACAGGCTGTTAAAGAAAAATCCCCAGAGAAAAAGTTTAATAAAAGAGGTGGTTTTGGGACTTTTTGACCAGAAAAAATTCTGGGGCAATCTTTTGGCCAAGAGAAAAAGCCCGACCATCAAGATAATAAAAAACAGATAACTTAAAGGATTTGGGGCATATCTAAAATCCGGTATTAGTAACCCTAAGAATGTAGCTGTAATCAAAATTACCCAAAACTTGGTTAAAGATCCGGTCCAAGGTTGGTTTCTTTTCTCTGGAAACATTAAATTTGTGAGTAAAATAGGTATATTAATACTCGAAACACTATGGAAAAGCATTAAAAATAAGACAAACCCCCAATGAATCCCAAGATAGCTGCCGTAATTTACCAACGGACTTAAATCTCCCCGGCCAGGATTAAAAAATACTTTGGTAACTATCCCTTCTTCTAGAATAGCAAACGCAAGCCCCAATACCAGTTGAGTCGGCAAGCCTTTCTGCCATCTTAAGGTAAGTTCCCTGATTATAATTGCACTGCTGCCATAAAAGGCGCCAAAAAAAAGCACTAACAGCGGATTTAATAACCCCAAAGGCGGTGTTGCCCCGGTTAAAAATTCGGCGATAAATGGCGAAAGAAAAAATAAAACCAATACCGGAGATTTAATTTTAGTTAACATAAAAATTAGTATAACAAATTTGGATGTACAATTTAGGGGATAAATAGTTGCTTGTTATCCCAAAAGCTAATTAAAATAAAGCTATGACCAAAGGAGTTATGATCACAGCAGTAATATTAATAGCTGGTTTTTTACTTTATTGTTCCGACTATTACCACAATCTAAAACGATTATGGTATTGCGCCGGAATAATAAAAAAACAAGATTCTTACACTTTTCTAATTTAAAAATTAACTCCTCCTGTTAACTTTAGTAGTTAGTCAAAAAAAGGGGGTGATTTATGAATATAATACAAAAAATAGCAACTGGAGCTGCGACTGTAGCTTTATTATTATCAACTGCTTTGTTACCAGTAAGTGCTGATGAAAATCACGATAATAACCGTTTTGGACCATATCCCAGTACATCTCCGGATGGGGGATCATGTGGACAGCCATGGGCAACTGATACATTTGATAGAGTATTTACGGTTAATGATGGCAATAACAATGACGGTAACCATCAAAACAATGGGCAACAGGAAGGTAACAACCCTTTTCCTGTACCAACGCCGGCAGGAACGTTTAGAGTAAGAGAAGACTTTATTCACGGAAAGTTTGTCACAACTGGTCCAGTCAGTCCAGGAGCTTGCGAGACCACTGATACACACCATGGAACTGTTGTACTGCCTGGTATCCAAGGTAAATTCGGAGGATTTTTGGAGGGAAATGTGACAGGAGGCACTTACAATCCCAATGGTTGCAGTGTAGCTCCTACTACCTGTAATACTACAGCCGGGTTTATAGCCACAACTTTTGGCCCCACCGCTGTTTATGCCATTGATAAATTTGATTTTAAGTACGGGTCTAATGATTCCAGGCTGATCTTCAAATCCTGGCGCGATCAAGGCACAGCCACAACTGAGATCTTTACCGGTGATATTGCTACTCAGTAATAATGGTTGGTCTTAGTACCTTTAAAACAAGGCCCCCCCTTTTAAAGGGCCTTGTTTTTTGTTAATTTTTAAAAAGAGCCCTGTTACCGGGCTCCTTTTTTAAACTAAATACTAATATTTCAATTAATATCTATTTCTATCTCCTCCACCACGGTTGTAACCGCCGCGGTTGCTGGAGTTATTATCTCTGTTGTATCCCCCATCTCGGGGTTTATCTTCCCGGGGTTTGGCCACGGAAACTCCCAGCCTTCTGCCATCAACTTCTGTTTGGTCAAGCGCTTTGATTGCCGCTTGGGCTTCATCATCATTGGCCATCTCTACAAACCCAAATCCTTTGGACTGGTTGGTAAATTTATCCATGATAACTTGAGCTGATTGGACTGTTCCAAAAACTGCGAACATATCCTGCAGATCCTGGCTGGTTTTGGCGTAGGTTAAACCACCTACGAATAATTTTGTCATATTTTATATCACACCCCTTACTTTTATAGTATCTCTTATATGGGATTAATGCTTAGAAGATGTAGATCTTAAATGTATTAAAACTAACTTGAGTATGCATACTATACTCTTTTTGGGATTAAAATACAATGGGGCTATTGACAAGAGATTTCATTAATGAGAATGTAAAGGAGAAATGGATCCCTCCACTAGCCCAAACCTCTCCCCTGAATCTAAAATAAATGCGGCTGAAAACGTCTTATCTACCGAAAAAGGCAAAGATAATGAAAGCTTTGCCTTTGGTTTGATAATTCTGTTTATTATTTTAGCCATCCTTTTTTCCATCCCTTTTGCCATTTATTGGATCTGGGCCAAAACAAAATGGTCTAAAGGCGCCAAAATTACCTCTACCGTCGTTTTATCCTTAATTGGTATAGGAATTATCGCTTATTTTGTTTTTGCTCCAACAAAACCACCAGCAAATTATACGATGACACCTCCTGTCCAAAATACACCTTCTCAAACAACTGCCTCAAGCAGTGCTAACTCTTCTGAGCGGAAAAACTTTACTGGCTCAAAAGTCAGCTTTGATTACCCAGCAGCAAACTATATTAAGCAAGCCCAAACTGATGAGTACTATCTTTTACCAAATATTAACTCAACCGTTGATCAGATGATTGTGGATATTGATGCCCGGGGTTTGAATACTAATGATAGCTATCAGGAGATGGTAGACGGGATGAAAAAACAGATGATAGAAGTGACAGAAAACAAATTAGATAATGGAGTCAAACTGAGCGGGAAACTAACGGTTAAAGGCAATCAGTTTCCTTACGAAATTGTCATCCTTAAAGGTAAAACCGGATTTTTAAGCCTTTCCACCCAGGATACTAAACCAGACCGGTTCCAGCAAAAGGTTGCGGTGCTTGAGGCGATGTTGCCGACATTAAAATTCTAGAAGATCCCAGCTTAAAGTAGTCCTCTAGTAGGGCTCAACAAATTGTGACCCCACTGGTCCTAGTTCGGAACTTTTTTCTTCTCTGGTGCGTGTCTACCAGAAACTAATTGAGCTCGGATTTACATATTATAACGGAAAAGTCAGTTCAAGTGATATAGGGGAGGAAAAGTTGACACCATGAGTGAAGAATGCTACGTTACTATTGTCAATCATGATTAAGAACATAGGGTCAATCAAACGGCAACTGTTAAGAAGAGTACTCATCTTACTAGGATTGATAATTGTCTTTTCTTTCTATTTTCCCTCACCAGCCTTTGGGCGCAATGATAATAACGATGATGGTGGAAATGGAGACGGTTCCAGCGTTTCCAAACTGATATTAGCAAGGGATGGAGGGGTATTAGAATTAAATGGAGCTACTTTCACTATTCCACCGCAAACTCTTTCCGTCAATGCTTGGGTTACTTTGACGGATACAGGTAAACCCAAACATAAAGCAGATGATCCTTTAAGATATGTTTCGGATGCCTTTCGGGTGAATGCCAATACAAATAATGCGGGGCAAGGTCCTACCAGGGAGGTACAACTTCTCTCTCCGGCAATTTTGGCGCTTAAACCGGATATCCGGACAACCGATAACATTAAGGATTTAATTATTGGCGAG
>OBEQ012207676.1_pt1 | contig 24069 bp, 20 predicted proteins | sample 1670901 | NCBI WGS metagenome assembly OBEQ01 (sample SAMEA104232315, study PRJEB22302) | groundwater metagenome | biome: forest; feature: aquifer; material: groundwater | place: USA | collected 2011-08-07 | depth 5.4 m | reverse complement strand
GCAGGACTACAACACGGTCCGGCCGCACAGCTCGCTGGGCGATCTCACGCCAGCCGAGTTCGCCAAGGCCGAGCGGCGTTCACACGACCAAACCACCCAAACACTCTACTTGCCGGTGGCCCAATGAATGGGGGAAGGTCACTGTGTATCCCTTGTTAAGCAGCTCGATAAAAGGTACATCTTGAAGAAAACCAGTTAGTGCTCCTATGCCAATCGATACGTGTCCCAGAAGGTAGCTTAGATCGTGGCCGAGGGATTTGGTAAAGTTGTCGATCCAACTCCCAGCTTTATCTGCATTTAAGGTCTCGTAGTTGGGAGCCTGGGAGCCGATCAAATAAGCTTTACAGAGTTTTTCTACGGCCTGATGTAGACAAAACAACCGATAATTCACTAGTTGCTCAAGCTCGAAAGCAACAAATATGTCCAGGACTCCTCGCCTTAACCAGGCTTCGACTGCGAGCTTTGGCTTCAGAGATCTTCGACTAGACATGAACTGCAAGATCCTTCGCTGCTGGATGTCTTGCTATTTCCCTGCATATGGCTCCGAGTGGGCTTGATGCTTTTTCCAGTTCGCCGCATACTGCGCCGCCAGGGTTGGATCTCGGAGGACCAACACGTTCTCCGCGTTGTGCTCCTCCGCAGCCTTCGTAAAGTTGAAGGAGCCGGTAATAACCGTTTCGTCATCAATGATCATCACCTTGTTGTGGGCGATGGCGTGGGCGGCGTCGATGCTGACGGGAATCCCCGCATGAGCCAAGAAGTCGGCTTCGGAGTAGTGCTCCGTTTGCTGACTCTTATCCAGGATGACGTCCACCTCAACCCCGCGCTGCTTCGCAGCCACCAAGGCCTTGGCGATGGGGGCGGAGGTAAACGAGTAGGCCTGGACGAGGATGGTGTGCTGCGCGCGGTCGAGCGTCTGCACGATGAGCGCTGTCGCCCCCTCATGGGGGGAGAACGCGACTTGCCAGGCCGGCTGGGAGGTCCCGGTAGTGGCTTGGGGTGGAGCGGTGGGTTGGCAGCCGACGAGGCTCCAGACCCACAGGACCACGACGCTTCCGGGGATGGCTCGCCGCATAGCCGTATTGTAGCATGGGCGACCGCCTCGTCACGGCGCGCGGAGGCGGGCTTTGCTCAGGAGACCCGGATCTCGTAGGGCTTCAGCTCGCGCACCGTGGCCCCGCTCAAGCGAAAGCGATAGTTGGATTGGTTCTTCTTGGCTCGTGCTTTCACGACGTGAAAGGGGATTTTGTAGCAGCGTCTGACCCGGAGGGTCTGCTCATCCAACAAGACACCGATCAGCACATCAAACTCACGCTTCAGCGTCTTGAAATGAAACGACGTATGCGGGCGAAACATGCGGCTCTTGATCTGATAGCGATGCCCGTGTGCATCGAGTGCATCATAGCCTTTGGCGACGGGGTTGGGATTCAGGCGCAGTCCCAGGCGCCGGGCCACGTACCATTCCGCAAAGTCCGACTCAATGGAACGTGCCGTGCGGATGACGCCGAGCCGTTTCAACCCGGCTCGACTCGTCAGGTAGGACTTCAAGAGTGTTCTCGCCCGTGTCAGGAGGCGTGGGTGGGTCATCAGCTCCTCGGCGCTATGTTCGCCGCTAAAAGTCTTGACGCAGTTTTTGGGGGAAGGCACTGATATCAGCTCTATCTGGATTGGTAATCAGTCGCTTTGCAACTTCCTCGCTGAGAGTCAAATGAGCATGACTGTTCAGCACAACTGCTTCCTGCCAGCCATACTCCTGTGTTCCGAAGACAGGTGCTCTCAGCCAGACACCAGACGGGCGATGATACACTCCAGAATCAAACATTTCTTTGATCAGTTGTATCCACTCATTTAACCTGGCGGGCGATGCACCCATTTCAACAACCACGAGCCCGGGGAGCTCTGGAGGCAATTGGGTAACTTCTCCAAGTATTTTTTGACTAACACGATCATCCCTGCTAGGTCGAAACACTCGCACGATCTTTACGCCCCCTACTCCCCTCAATGATTTTGCTGAAGTGATCAGGGCAGTTTTTGTAGTGTGGCCTAGATTTAATTGCTTTTCGTAAATCGCTGACCGGTCGTGGGCGGTGTCATGGATAAGACCTCTTGCTGTAGCGGGTTCCTCGAATGTCGGCAATGATGTCTGAAACCCTGGAGCTTGAACGTTTCCTGAGGGGTCAAAAACCAGATGTGCCACACCAGGTATTGCTCGTTCGACAAACTGCTCTTGATTTCCGAGTGCCGCAGGCACTTCATCTTGGATACGCTGCACTGTTTCATCGCTGATCGATTCTGAGAGGAGGTAGATATCCAAAGAGCCGGTGCCAAAAGAAGACGAGACCTTATCACAAATTTCTTTTTGACGTTTATACCACATGACTTTTTCAAACTGACCCACTTCCACGCTAATTACTTCGTACGCGACGCGCTGACCGTCAACTTCCTGTAGAACGTCGGGCTTCTTCTTCCATTCCGCCGGCTCATACACTGGCATTTTGGATGAAAAGGAGAGCAGCCGCCGGATGACATGCGCCTCTGCTTCTCCAGCTCGTGAGGGATCGGCGAGGAGCTTTTTCATGAGCTTTGGCGGCGAACCTACGACCTTAGCCGCCTGGATAGCTTCTCCGACATGTAGGACCCGCAACGCAAAAACGCCTGGAGCCGTCTTCCGAAGTTGCTGTTCGAATTGCTCGCCACGGTACCGCAGAACAATCTCGTACGCCTGGAGGATTCGATCTACAGGGACGCCCACTTCCTGAGCGGTCTTCTCAAACTGTGCCTTGAGTTCTGAATCCATTCATTGTCCTATAAGCTTGGAAAGCCTAGATGACTTCGCGTGTCACGGTTTGGTTTGCCTTTAGCGGATGATTCTCACGCCTCAAGCGGATCTTTGGTTTCACGCTGTGGATTGTTTGTGTTCATGGCTTGAAAAACAAAACCTCCGCCTTCTTGGCGGAGGTTTTAATTCTTTTAACGTGCCAGATTCCCCCTCCGAACGTAGCACGGGATCAGATTGTCACCATTATTCTACCACTTTCTGGCCACCTGGCAAGGCTGCACCATTCACTCCAGGGTCTCCCATTTTACGTTCCAGCCCTCAGGGTCTTCACCCCCATCAGGTCCGATGATGTGGATAAACGGCCCACGGCCATACCGCTCGGCCTGGCGGATGGCCATCTCAAGCGCATCGAGCCCATCATCGTACCGACCCCGGGGAAAGAACCGGCACTCTTCCAGCAGCTTGGTGTGGGCGTGACTCATCCGTACGGTGCCATTCTTGAGCCAGGGCTGTAGCCCCTGCAGGCGCAGGACCTTATCCCGGGTGTGGGTCACACGCTCGATGGGCAGGTAGAGCCCGAGTTCCCGGCCGCGCCGTTCCACCTCTTGGGCGAGCAGCTCCTGGAACTGGTTGGCCTCAATCGCAAAGGAGTTGAAGCGGTAGCGCTGGTAGTGGGCGAAGATCGCCTCGACCGTCTGGGCCGGCGTGTAGCGCTGGATGTCGGCCTCCACCACGTAGAGGCAGTGGGTGCGCTCGCTATACAGCACCACGACGATGGCGGTATTGTCCCCACGCAGGCTATCATGCCCCAGGCTCGGGTCGCAGGCGCCGCAGACGAGGATGTCGTCGCCCTCCAGCGCACGCCGGAGCGCATCGACCGAGGGATAGTCGCGGTCCCAGTAGCTGAACTCCTCCACGTTGAACAAACAATCCCGCGGGTTGACGGGCTCGTTCTGGCGTTCGCTGTTGAAGCTGACGGGGTCCTCCTCGTGCTCGACCATGAGGTCGTAGTAGGACCACCGCTGCGGCCAGAGCACTCGGACGCCCTCGTCCATCGCCTCGCGGTGGCCCTCGTAGAAGGTCCGGGCGGCCTGAGGGCCCTGCGCTCCCTGCCACAACTGCCGGCTGTTGTAGATCTGCGCCCACTGGTCCCAGAGGTCTTGGCGGCTCGCCCAACCCGTGACGGCCTTGTAGACCCGCTTGGTCCACTCGGGGTGCGCGTTGGGGTCGATGTACTCTGCCAGCAGGCAGTAGGGGTGATACAGCGTCCCTAGGAAGACGTAGTTGGTGCCCTCGGAGCCCACTTTGAGCACTGCACTGTTGAACCAACCCTTGAGCTGCTCCCGCAACTCCGCGGAGAAGGTACTCTCGGCCTTCTCCAGGTCATCTGCGATCACGAGGCTGGGTCGATGACGGCCCACTTTCCGACCCCGGATGCGCTGGCCCGCTCCTAGGGCGAGCACCCGCACATGGGTAGGCGTCTCAAGCTCGGCCCGGGTCCAAGGACTGGGCCGCGGGCCATCCAGCTCGGGGAAGTCCGTGAGCAACCGGCGGTTGACCGTGAGCTCATGTTTGATGCTGTCTAGGATGTGAATGGCCTGGGCGGCGGTGGCCGAGAGGATCACGATGAATTGGTCCTGACGATAGCAGATCCCGTAGAGGACGGCAATCAGGGTCACTAGCGTGGATTTGCCAAAACCCCGTGGGGCCGCGATGGCGAGTTTGGCCCCGCGCTGCTGGAACAGTGCCATGAGCAATTCGTAGACTTCAAGGTGGGCGGGGGACGGTGTCACGCTGATGTGGTCGGGCAGGTAGAGCTTCGCAAAGGCCAAGAGCGACCGCTGGCCTTGAACTCGCCGCAGCTGCGACACGTCCACGGCCAGGCTAGGCGCCATCGGAGGCCTCCGGCGGTTCGGCGGCCTTCTGCTGCTGGGTCAGCAAGTGCTGGGCTTCTTGCTGCAATTTGGCCTGCTCCAGCCGCTTCCGGAGCACTTTTAGCTGCTCGGTCACCTGCGGGTCGAGGCCGGTCTCTTGGCCCACTGTTTCAATCTCAGCGAGGATCTGTTCAGTGCCTTCGAGGGTGAGCTCAGCGCCTCCTTCGCCATCTACCCGGTGGATAAAGTCCCCGATGACCTGCTGCGGCCGCTGCGGCAGATAGCCAAGGGACTGCATCAAGGTGGTGGTGTCCTTTTGGACTTGCCAGGCCAGGTACTCGGCCTGAGCGCGCTCGTTGACTGAGCCTTCGCTGCCCCGTGCCAAGCGCATGAGCCGAGCCTGGTGCGCCTCCGAACGCGTCAAGAGCTTGCCGATCATCTGCCGGGCCAGATCGGGACTTGGGGTGACCGCATTCCTTGCATGGATGTTGGCCAGGTCACGCTTGATCGTCTTTTCGTTGCGCACGACGACCTGGGCGATCTGGGAGACCGAGTAGCCCTCGACGTACAACACTTCCACGCAGGCCAGTCGTTGTTCCTTCGTTAATGTGCTCGCATGGACGGAGCCGTCTTTAAGCCCCTGAATCAGTGTCAGAATGGGTGCATCTTGGGGATTCGTAGAGGCCTCAGACGGGTTCATGAGAAACCTCCTGGCAGTACCGTGCTCGGATCTCTGCCGATACGCGATCTTTGCCGACAAACGCGATGTAGCGCCGCGCGATCGCATCGCAGTAGCGTGGGTCAATCTCGATGCCGTAGCATCGACGCTCCAGACTCTGCGCCGCAATGAGAGATGAGCCAGAACCTAAGAACAAATCCAGCACCAGCTCATCGCGCAGGGAGCTATTACGGATCGCCCGTTGTGCTAAGACAAGGGGTTTCTGCGTCGGGTGGATGTAGGACTTGGTCGGATCGCGCTTGATCTGCCATAGCGTCGACTCATTCGTGGGACCAAACCACCGATGCGTGCTGTCACCTTTCCAGCCGTAGAGGCAAAACTCTGTGGCCTGGTTATAATCCCCATAGCCGATGGCAAAGTTGGGCTTCGCCCACGTAATGACGCAGGAAATGTGAAAGCCTAGCCCGCTTAACAGTTGGTGCATCGGGCCAAACTGCCGGTGACCGTTCCAGATGTAGCACGAGGACCCTGGCCCAAGCAGCGGAGCGACCGCCGTGAGAATTCCTGCCAGCCACGTTTCGTACTCGGCCTGGCTCATGTTATCAGCGTAGATGCGCTCCCACTGGCGCGAGGGCTTGGGGCGGGCTTTGGGGTGGGGACGGTTGCCGCCGTAGTAGGCGACGTTGTAGGGCGGATCGGTCACCAACAGCTGCGCCTGTTCCTCTCCGAGGAGACGGTTGAGATCACCTGGCTTGGCTGAATCCCCACAGAGAATCCGATGGGGCCCCAATTGGATAAGATCGCCGGGCTGGGTGATGGGCGTGTCGATTGCGGCCACTGCCGCATCGACGTCAAAGTCGTCCTCTTGCAACTCCTTCTGCTGATCGAGGAGGTCGGTGATTTCGTATGGTTCAAAGCCGGTTAAACCAACGTCAAACTCGGGGATTTGGGCGAGCTCTGCGAGGAGGGTGGCGAGCTTGGCGTCGTCCCAGTCGCCCTGAATTTTGTTGAGGGCAATGTTGAGGGCTTTTTCTTGCTCGAGGGGCAGGTCCACCACACTGACGTCAGCCTCCTGGACGCCCCGCTCAAGGAGAATTTTGAAACGCTGATGACCGCCGACCAAATGGCCAGTCCGGCGGTTCCAGACGAGCGGCTCCACATACCCGAACTGGCTCAGACTCTGCTTGAGTTTTTCGTAGGCGGGATCGCCAGGCTTGAGGTCCTGGCGGGGGTTGTACGGGGCGGGGTTGATCTGCCCTACAGGAATTTTCTGGATGTCCATCCCCTTAGCCTCATGGTCTTGAAGATACGTGATAACTTGCTGATCACCTAGAAGCTGCTCGCCAGGCCCATAGGCCAACGATCATCAGCCCGATGTAGAGCACCCACGTCGTTGCGGAAAACGCCGCTCGCAATAGACCATCCGGTGCACCCGTACAGTCTAGTGATAGAGGATCTACGACGATGGGGGCAGTCGGCTTCGAAGCCAAGGTCGCCGCCACGACCCCATACCGCCAGCGCATCCGTCGTTCCGCTGCCAGGAAGAACGCATCTAGCCACCAGAAAACGCCGCTTCCAAGTGCCGCCAGTAAGTGGAGGCTGGGGAGGCGCTGTTGCCACCCCAACCCCATCGCAGCGAACCACACAGTAACGGCCAGCTGTTTCGTCGCGTGCCCGTGCGTAGAGAGCCGCCCCACGATGTCCGCAATGAGCTCGCATTCCTTCACTGCAAGGTCCGTCCGGTCCGTCATCGTGATGTGGCTTGCGTCTTGGCTTCCGCGTCTGTGATGTAGCGCCCGAGTGGAATCTGCGGGTTCCAAGGCTCGTAGATGATCGCTTGCTCCCGGGTCAGCACTGAAGGCACTGGACCTCGCTGGGGCTGGCTGGGCAGATGGAGCCCAAAGACGAGGTTGCCGCGGCGGTAGCTTTCCTCGAGCTCATACGTCACCCATTCGCGGGAGGCGGTGCGCTGGCCGATTAGACAGATGGTTACTGATGTACCGTTCAGACCCTCGTCAATCAACCGTCTTAGGGCTTGGTCGCCCTTCTTTTTCTCCTCCTCCCACAGGGAGCCGTCCTTGAATCCGGCCGCCGATCGAGTAATAAACTGGTCCGAGTTGCGAATCTGGTTCACTTCCCAAATGTCTGCATAGTGGAACGCGAAGTACACGATCCTGACATCCGACATGCTGAGCCTCCTTTTAGTACACCATTCACTATGTACTATTATCCAAAAAAATCAGGCCATGGCTAGCGCGTTCTCATGTTTTAACCCCCTTTCCCCCTCTACTCGTTCTCGTCGGATCAGGCGCAACCGACCAAGCTCAACCACGCGGTTACTACACGCCTGTAACTTTAACTCTAAACGCTGTGCTAGCTCACCCGTTGAAGCCGGTCCTTCCCTCGCAATGAGTTCGAGCGTCTCTCGCAGCTCCTCACTGAGTGCCCCCAGCACATCCCAGTGTTTCCGACCATTCCGCCGAAGCCGGAGTAGGGCCAGGCTGCGTTTCCGCAGCGCACTACCCAAGTCTTCGCAGATATCGTCGCGGTCAATGCGCACTACGAGGTACTTTTCCCCGTATTCTCCCGCGATGAGGCGCGACAGGGGGATCGCAATCACTTCATCAGCAAAGGAGTGCGAGACGACCTCCATACCATCGAAGTCAATCAACAACGCGTCCTTCTCCCGAGTGGCTCGCAAGGCGGCGTCAATATCAGGCCTCACCCGCTGCCCCTCCGGACGCGTTCCAACGCGCGCACCAAGTGCATGCTTCTTCAAGATATCCAGTAGCTTAAGGTCGTTCACCGCTCTTACTCCTTAACCTCGCCCACTGAGTGGGACAACAATATCCACCTGGGTGCCGGGGAAGGGGGCACAGGCCTCGGCAAGTTGCCCGAACAGGTCATCGACCCGCACGATGGCGTTTCCAGAGCGGATGGATAGCGATCCGCCCAAGTTCTTGACCGCACTCATGACAGACATCAGTCCACCCCCACGACCACAGTCACCGTGCCGAGAAGCACCGGTAATAGCCGCCTCGATGGCGCGGGCATGATCGTACTTGTCCGGCGGGAACTGCGGATTATCAGTCAAGCTCTCTCGAATGCCAATCCCCAAATCACCCACGGAGACGCAGAGTCGTGACGAGTAGCGCTGGAGCGCGGCGAGACCGTTGTGGACGCCAAGCGTTCTGTGGGGATCCGCATGCTCTGGGATGTTCTGCAGGGTTTCATACAGAATGCGTTCTACGGCGTCGATTATTTGGGTCGACACGTTGCGGTGGGCTTTGAGCGCGGCTGAAAAGCATTCCGCGATAGCCCGAACTTGTCCTTCTACTTCCAGGGGACGGATCTCAACAAGCTTTTTCGTCGGATACCGTCCGTGGTAGCGAAGATGCTCTACCGACTGATCCAGCTGGCACAACCCACGCATCTCTTGAAAGGCGTTCGCCCGTTCAAGATAACTCTGGACGTCTTCGTCTTTGGGAATGATGAGTTGAACGGGATGCTGGCGGGATGCGAGGTGCCGTACCAGGAGGACCAACCGAACGATCCCACCGATGTCCGCGAAGGTGCAGTCGCTGAGATCGATCGTTTCAGCGCCCTCTTGGCATGCCTGCGTGATGAACGTCTCTGCGGTAGATGGTGTCAGTTCCATTAGGGCAACCGTTAGGTTCATTACAGTGTAGTAAATGGACTATTACCTGTCAAGAACATCTTAACGGGGCGAGTGGCTGGGTTGCCGAGTATTACGCAATCTGTTTGACCCGCGAGCGTTGTCGCGTACGGTTTCTGGTGAGTTGCCTGTGCTCAAGCCGTTCGAGCACCTTACCGAGCTCTGTTCCACGGAAGATCTCAGTGTGGGCGATGAGTCCGAGCCGAAGGAGGCGACGGACGGCTTTCCCTTTTCGATGCCACCGCAGTCGGTTGCACCGCGTGCAGGCTGCGAGACAATTGTCGGTTGAGTTGGTGCCGCCCTTCTTTCGCTGGATAACGTGGTCGACTTCTCAAAAACTCGGCAGATTCTTTGCCCGCCAACCTCTTCGACGAAACTGAAGAACATCGCCACAGAAATGGCAATGGCCGTGTGTCTTTCCGAAGATATGGCGGAGCTGCTTCTCAGTCATGTCAAGCGGTGCACAGTCTTTTGGCTTGGCCTAATGACGTCCCCCTAATTCATGGAGCTACCGACCGACTGGAATCGAGTAGTGAGCTAACAAGGTGATCTTTTAGCACAGCCCCCCTTAGATGCAGAATATGCCCATTCTGATGTTTGCCGTATCGGGCGTGCACCTTAATCCGCTCGTGTGGAATCTTCCACAATTCCTTGAGGTTAAATGACTCGTCGAAGATCCCTGCTAGTAGGTAGTCAAAATCCTTCGAGTCGAGGTCTCTGATTACGCCCAGTTGCCTGGAACGATTATGTCTTGTATTGCGCCTGGCTTTGATCTGGTAGCGCGTGCCGTTAGAGTCCTGAGCATCAAACCCTCGGTTTGATCCCCGAACCAGGGTTAGGTTTAAACGTGCCGCAATGATCTTCTCCGCATAATCTGAAACGGGGTTGTTACTAGACCGGACCACCCCTCTCTCACGTAGTTCCTCCATAACCGCCGCATATAATTGCAGCAGCTGCGAGTCCGTAGCGTGCTTTAGTTGCGGTGTGCTGTATGCTCGAATCTTGGGGCGCGATAGTGCTGGATAGCGGTGGGGAGGGTCTTGGTGAGGACTGTTCTTATTATCACTCTGGCGTTTGTTGCTCAACATCAGCCTCATCGAGAGGTTCTTCAACAGCGTTTCTTAGCCAGTTTGGATCAAACCCCTTTTCCGAACTCGCCTCGACATGGATGGTGACGCGACCGCCGTCCGCCTTGTCGGCAAGGTTCGCGATGGCCGGGAAGGTCTTGAATATTTGATCTCGCGTGGCCTTGAACACGAGTTTTACTACACGATGTAATTGAGTGGCAACACTGGTGACAGATCCGGATGAGCTGGTATCTGCCGGTTCGGTTTGGATACCAGCTGATGGACTGACCGTTGTAGCTGGAACTGCATCTGTGGCCGCTGGAGCCGCGCTTGGAAGCATGACAAATCCGGATTCCAAGTCAATCTCATCATCAGCCAGGACGCGCCCCAAGGCGAGGTGATCTCGGCTCACCTGAAACCGACCATCAGGTCCGAGTGCAGGAGGTGCCCCGCTTGTATAGCCGAGGAGTCCCTCTGCGATGCCTCTGGTAATTCCTTTCTGAATGGCTAGGGCTGAGTCCAGACGAGTGAAGCCGAGGGAGCCATAGAATGCGTCAACGACATCCCGGACAGGTACTCCGGCTCGGGCTTTCCCATCTGACGATTCGCTCAATTTCATAAGTTCCAGTATCTTGCGGGGCGTCACGGAAGTGTGCACTTTCCCGGCTACGGTAATCAAGAGCTCCATCACACGCTCATGAATCCCGGTAGCTTGGAGAGGTCGACCACCAATCTCGACTTTGTCTAGGCCAACAGCGCCACCCTCAATGCGAGGTAACCAGATGGCGCTATAAAGACTTCGGAAAGCTGACTCCGCAGCGGCCTCTTCCGTCTGCCGTCGCTCCTTGAGTTGATCTAGCTGATCTCTGGTAAGGCGCAGTTGCTGCCTCTTTGTCTCCACACGCTCGATAGCTAACAAATATCTCGCTGCTCGTCGAAGAGCTTCCAATTGCCGTTTGTCAGGAACGGCTAAGCCGATGCCGTTGCGGTACCGACGTGGTCGATCCCCGTACTTCGTAAGAAGCTCCTTGCCGAGCTCTTCTTGCTCTAAAGCAGCGGCTTGCGCGAACTCAAGGGGTAGGTAGCCCAATAAGAAGCGGGGTTCTTCATCCGGCAGATCCTGGCTCTTGCCAGGCCAGATGACAGCTGCCCGATGCCCGGCCAGGCGCCTGTCCAGAAGCTCACGAATCCTTGAGCGCACAGGACCTGTACCTTTAGCCTGCACTTCCTCACGAGAAATTTCCTGCTCGGCATCTTCGATAAGCTTGGTGACGTTCGGGTCCTTCTTGAAACAGTACCGAGCACCGTCGTAGTGAAGATACAAACAAGAAGTCCGTAATTCAGACAGGACTGCTGTGGCCGTGATGGCATCGAAGTCGGGATCAACGCATGCAGCTAGTAGTTCGCTTTCCGTAACTCCAGGAGGGAGGGTTTCCCCTTCCGCCACTCCGTTGCGTCTGAGGCCGCCGAAAGAGTAGAGCAAAATGGCCGTTGCCAGTCTGGTGGCCGGTTTGATGTTGGAAAGCGCCGGCGTTTCCCGTGCGAGGCGCTCATCAATTCGCTTGGCCCGAGCATTGGGCCCCTCGATGTCTGCGGCAATCACCGGATCATAGTCATTTTGTGCACCAAGTTCCTTCAACATCTTCACCCGAACGTCTACATCGCCCAGTAGGACATCGCCTGGTCCCAACAAGGCGTGCGCGCTTCGTTGCTTCTTCGCGGCAGAGAGACACGATGCCAGAAATCGCAGCGCCCCACGCGTGCGCTGAAAAGCATCCAACGCCGTCCAGCGCTCTCGCATCAAGTCGATGAGTGCAGGATGGAATGGATAGGCTGAGCGGATACGATCACGCAGGGCTACGCCAGCTTCCTCCGCCCGCTGCCTTGCCGAAGGGGTCTCCGCGTGCGCCCGTTGCATACCAGTAACGACTTCTTGGTACGCCGTAGCTACTTCTGTTGCGACAGCTTCGCTTGGTGCAGCACCAAGTAAGCGACGCTGAAGCACAGGAAGAATCTCATCGCCGGAAACCGGTTCTCGAAGCTGGTCTACCCGAGCAGCCAGCTTGTCGATCTCGGCAAGCAACGCCATGTTACCTAACGCTTCTCGGGAGCTCCAGGTTAAAGCGTAGACGAGCGCGGCGCTCTTGCTTCCTGCCACTTCAACCGTGAGGTTCTGGAAAAAGTCCTTGGCTTGTCGCTGAAGTGTCGAGTCGAGTACCTGAACTGCAGCAGCTCGTTCCATGTATTTTAAGACTTCATCCAAGAGCACCAGTACGGGCCGGCCGTTAGCTCCATTCGTGAGCACTTCTCGGATCACGTCTCCACCTGGAGCGACTCGATCCCGATCATGCCCTTCCACTAGCGGGAACGCCTTCTTTGGATCAATCTGCCAGGCGATCCATCCCCACATCGTTCTGATAACCTGGCCATTTTCCAGTGTCTTACCATCCCGAGCATCGAACTTTTCACCATCAAAAACAGCTACAGCTACCTCACTGGGATTCGCAAACCCCTTTGCCTCAGAAATCACATTGAGTGCTTGACGACTCCGAGCGGCATGAAAGAGTGTAGCGAGGGTGTGGGATTTTCCACCACCAAAGGGCGTCCGTAACTTAAGAACACGGTTGTAGCCGGCTTTCCCTGAGAGTGCGGCCAGTACCTCTTCGAGTAGCTTCCGGAGATCTACTGTCAAATACGTAGCTCGAAAGAACGCTTCCGCATCGCGGTAGACCGCCGGCACATTCGGATCACCAGCTGCTATCGCGCCTAAATCAATAGCGAAGATGGCTTCCGTGAGCAGGCCGGATTCCACATCTGGGTGGAGCTTCACGACATCTGTCCAAGGGCGAAGGACTTTTGAGCTCATGCACCCCTCCTCGTTCCCGTGGTAAAGAGCGTCCCTTCGGAAGCCGCAAGTCGCTGTTCAATGAGGACTCGCCAGCTTGCGAGGAGTTTGTTAAGAGCTGCTTGTTCCGCAGCTGAGGTGGTTACGATTCCCCCATCTCCATCAGATGCGCCTTTCAAGCCTGGTCCTGCCAGGGCCTGTGCAACCAGACGTAGTCGTTCGCGATCAGGACGTGCCTCATCCAGGTATTTACCGAGGTTACGCGGCTCATTTTCCATAAGCCAAAGAATTCGATGTAGCACATCAATGAGCGGCGCAGGTTGATCACCTAGGTCAGATGACAGCTTGGTCGGTAGTCGCGGGTCATCTTCGGGTAACCCCAATTTCTCATCGGCCCCGCGCTCAGTGTAGTCTCGTAAGCGATACTTACCTTGTTTCTTCTCTACTAAAACCCGGTTGCCACTCGATAGGCCATCTCGCCCATCCAGTTCAACTTGCTGGCCATAAGTGAAAACGATGGCCTCTCCGGCATCTAATTCGGCTGTCTTGTAGGCATAGCGCCAAAGTACGTAGAATCGGCTTGGGCCATCTACTACCGCAACGCTCGATCGTGGCATGCCAAAAATCTTCTCAAGTAGTGTTTCAAGAACCACACCCTCAACTTCTGCCAAAAACTTCTGCGCGGGTACCTCCTCACCATTACCGTACTCGACCTTTGCAAATCGGGTAAACGCACGCAGTCCAGCGCCCACGGCCGCGATGATAAGATCTGCCCCAACAATTCCCATTTGCCACAGCGTCTCAACTCGCTCGCGGACAATTTGTTCAAGCTCAGGTTTCACTTCCTGCTCATAAGAGCCAGTAAGCGCCTCCCCTCGTTTCCTGGCAGCAAGGAAAATACTGGAAGCAAGAGCGGCGGACTCCATCCCGCGTAGACGAGCTTTCATCTCCGTATCCAATGGCCATGCTTCAGTCACAGCGAACCCTGCTGATCGGAGCGCGTCTACCAGTGTAGCCCAACCTAGCGTTGTCTTGTGTGCGTAGACGACAACTATTTGGCCTCCTGGCCTTAGCACTCGGAAGGCTTCCCCGAATGCCTGGGCCATCATCGTCTCGTAAGCGCGTTTCGCTTTGTCTCTATCTCCACCATGACGAACTGCGTCAGCAACGATTTCACCTTTTTTTGGCGTTCCTTCGGTAGTGAAATGTTCCGCATAAAGGTGGCCAATAGTGCGTTTGAGCCATACATAGAAAAAGTCAGAGATGTCTGCATAAGGAATGTTGTCGTAATATGGCGGATCGGTAACAATTACATCAAAGGAAATGCCAGCCCAAGGCAAGGATGTCGCAGAACCACGTTCAACTACACACGAGGTCCAATAGTCAGAATCGCAGGCTAGTTTTAAATTCGGCACTACGTATTGGAGTTGAACGTCCCAGCCCCCAGCAGCGCTGGGCACGGTTCCGTTTACCTCAGCAAAGTCCCACGCCATAGGGAGAGCCTGCCGACCAAAGGTGTGGGCTGGCGCTCTATCTGAGACATTCCATGGGCATAAAACGGACCCGAAATCCGCGATTCTGTCATGCAAAACACCTAGATATGTCGTTACTGATTTTGAACGACCTGCATCATATTTTCGTAGCTGCATTTCACGCTCTGCCTCTCTAATGATAGCCGCAAAAGTTAGGAGGGAGAGCATTTGCCGAGCACTATATAGGCTGCCAAAAGTAGTCAAACCATATAGATGCGTCCAGCAACTGTTCTTAGCATCAGTCACGATCGATTCCGAGGGAACGGTCAAGCCTGCTTTTTTGCAGAGGACTGTTATTCGTCTCTCGATAAGTTCGTCATCAGGAATAAGATCGGACAGACCACTGGCTGAAAGGTATATTTTCCCCTTAGCACCCCGCCTTGCACAAACAACCGCCATCATCTGTTGACCTATTCTTTTTGAGCAACCCTCCGCTTTTACATAAGTACTGTCAGCTACGGTGCCACAAAACGGGCAAGTGGCATTGCCGCCTTTGGAGAAGGCGGCCGGATCAAAACCTAGGCCCTTCTCGCTTAGAGCCTCGACAACCTCGAAGCGAACTTGATTCTGGCGTTTTGACGCCATCATCTTCAACGCAACGTAGCGGCCCTTCTTCCTGCAAAGCCAGGTCTGCCGAGCCAACGGCACAGTTGCTCCACAAGATGGATTCTTGCAAGTCACAGTTCGAGTCCAGAGATAGGCAACTGGGGTGAGATACCCTGCTGGTATCTCCACGACAAGCCGCTGTTGACCCAGTTCACTAAAACCCTCCCCCGCTATTTCTAGTTGGGCCTCACCAAGTTTTTGCTTGGTTTTCGGCGCTTTGGGATCAGGAACCGGCGGGTAGAGATCGCCGATCTCGGCCCTCACCTTTTGGAGTACCCAGGTACCCCAATACTTGACCTCCTCAGCTAAACCGGCCCACGTACCATCCGTCGTGCAGCCTTTGGTAGTTTTATCAGGCTTTCCGTGTTTCTGCGGATAAACCAGCGTGCATAGCTCGATGATGTGCGCCACAGGGTTCAAGTCCAACGCGTAGGCCTCGCAGCCAAGCCGTAGGGCTTCCAGGGGAATCGCGCCGCCTCCCGCGAACATGTCCAGGACCTTGGGCCGTGGAGCTCGGCCCTGGAGGATGTCTTCTAGGGTGACGGTTTTGCCGGTTTCTCGTGAGAGCCGTACAGCATGGGCCTCAAGGATGTGCTGCTGGGCTTCGGCAATAACGCGGGAATCGCCTGGATATTTGCAGAGCCGCTCAACGAACTTGGCTGCATTGGCTCGTCCAAGGCTCTTTTTCTGTTGATCCGAACCGTTCTCAGGAACGAAGCGCGATGCGGGAACAAGAGCTCCATACACCGCTGCTCGACACGCGACCAGGGGACGTCGCGCCCACCAGAGATGGAGCGTGGAGATATGCCCCTTTCGAACGAACTTCTCTCGCGAGGCCTCGGCGCTAATGGCCTTGATCGGCAAGTAATCCTCAATCAAGCGTCTGTCGTCGATCATGCCACCAAGGCCTCAGCCGACCTTTCTTCCGACTTGCCCTCGATCTTCGTCTCCATATGCTCACTTTCCGTCATCAACTCATATGACGTCGTGTCTTTCTTTTGACCGGTTTTAGCCAGTTGCCAAAGTGCATCCAATCCGTCCTTTTTAATAGCAACGTCCAGCAGCTGCAATGCCTTATGGCTATATCGATGGACATTTGACGTCTTGCCGATCCTCATCGTCATGTGATAGTCATCGTTGCCCTTCAGACCAAGCAGCTTCGCTAGTCCGACTACCTTGTTTGTGCTGATGTCCAACTTTACGGCTAATTCGCTTGTCAAATGTGGATACTTGTCCTCTGGCCTAATGTAGCGAAAAGCGATAGTTTGGGGCGCATCTTTGTCTATGCGAACAGGAATCCCCTGGCTTTTTGTCACATGGATGCTGATCGGTATTCCGCCAGGCGTTGCTTGAACAAGGCCGGCAACCATCGGCAGAGCAGTTCGCCACTCTCCCTTCTTCATGCGCTGAATCAGCTGTTGAGGTGAGCATCTCTTCCCACTTTCTCCCTGCATCACACGGAGATTCTTCTCCATCACCTGGTAGGCCCGCAATCTTGCCTCCGCCTCATCTTCCCGGCGATGCTTACCACTAAGCATGGATCGGATGCTTTCCAGGTCCGTTGAGACTAATATTTGTATATCTTGAGGCACCATCGCTGTAACTGGCAGGATACGTTTTGGCAGCACGCTGGCCAGGCTGCGACGAAAAACCTCCTTCAACATCTTTGCAGAAATGTTCACCGCCGATTGAACGTGGCTGTAGAGCAATCCCTCATCAATAATCAGCACGTCATGAGTTGCGGCATCACGGAAGCCGTTTAGATTTTGTAGGATTAAAGCCTCGTCATCGCTCAGCGCTCCAAGACGACTACGGCAGATATCGATGCACTTGTCGAATGTGTAGTTGAACCTTTCTCTGGGAGCGCGTATGCGCCCTGTCTTCTCAAAGATGGCGGACTTGAGCAACATTTCAAACGAATGATCAAGAAGCATAACCACCGATTCAACCCGTCCTCGATCAGATGGGCGGTTGAACAGTTCGATGCCTAGAACTAGCGAATTTACCGATCGCTCTAGGAGGAGCCTTGTCTTTCGCTTCATCACCAAGCAGAGTTATTTGATAGCTTCGCCGGGAATTTCATAAAACCTGGCAGCAACGATTTCCCGCTTCGCATGGTCTAACTTCACCGCGGGATTCTGGATTCGTACAAGCTCTGGGGTAGGACCGAGCGGATCCCAGACAACGTACAGCCAGTAGCTTTCTCCGAGCTGTTGGGCTTTGTACCATTCATTCGTCGTCAAACGAATCGGCTGACCACGAAGACGCCCTTTGACCTCGATCCGCCTCACAGCAATTTCGCCGCTTGCTGCGTCCTTGAGTTTGTGGCTACGGACATCAAAACCCAATTTCAGGTGACCGACCCTCTGACATGTCCACCCTTCTTGTTCCTCGAAGGCAATGGCGCGGTCTTCCGCTGCCTTTTCACTCTGTAATCGCGTATTCGGATCAAGCTCATCGGCCAGAGACTCTAGTTGCGCCTCTTGAGATTCCGCGATCGTCAACACCACTGCTGTTGCGAGATGCCGAATTGGGCCCGTTCGTGCAACGATCAGCCGATCCAGTCCGGTTAGCCGCTCGGCTCGGGTACGCCCTAGATCCTCAACAACCTTCCGCGATTCGTCATAGGCCCGCTGGTAGTCAGGGCTTTGGGCTGCCTGGGCACCCAGCTGCATTGCTCGCTCTTGCGCTTTTCGCACCCGCGCGTCAAACGATGCCAGAAGATACTGCCGGCACACATTGGCAAATTGTTCCCGTTCTTGTTGCGCTTGGGCGCGACATTGAAGCTGGTAATTGCTCTTGAGGTAATCGGCTGCTCCGGTGGGATCAAGCCCTTCGAGAGTTGGTGCTGGTCCTTGGGCTGGAGGAAGATTGAGCAGCAGATCGGCTGGCACAATTTCGTACTGACCGCCTTCTTCCTTCACGGCGACTACTTCACCATAAAGCGGAATGGACGCTCCATGAGAGTTTTGGCCGCGAACGGTCATCTCGAAGAAGTGCAGGCGATACATCGCCGTTGCTAGAGGATCAAGGTAGAGACCAGCCTGACCTATGAATTCTTTCAAGCGTTCATTGAGGCTCTCATCAACAGCCGCATACAGCGGATGCCCAGGTCCTAGAATCACAGCGTCCAGGTGGGCGTCTTGCTCTAAATGGTACTTGTGAAAGGTCACTTTGCGGTACGATACATCTGGTTTTCCGAGCTTCCGAACAGACTGCAACCGATCTGATCGCAGATCTGCCAAGACATGGTCAATTCGCCAGAGTCCATCTGCGCGTGGTTCAATCCGCAGGCCAACCTCCTTCGCCGCGGATATGAAATGGGCTTCGACGTAACGCGGCATCAGCCGTCGCTCTTCAACTTCCAAGTTCTGCTTCTGGAATGCTGAAAAGTCCACGTTCGCTCGTGCGAGCGCAATGCCGATCGCCTCTTCGTACTGTTTCAGTTTCTCTGGATCAATCCGGTCAATCTGACTGATATATTCGTCTAGTCGACGAGGATCGTAGGCTGCTTCGCGGAGCATCTCGGGCAAATTTATATCGTTCAACGAGAGCACCTCACCAATCACATCAAAAACCCGCCCTTCCAGGGCCTCCTTCATCTGCTCAAGCTTTTCAAGCAGCCGATGCAAGATGCGGCCTTCAATAATCGGTTGGCCCTCTTCTGAATCAGTCGCCACAAAGTTAAAAGCGTAAACGTCACGCTCCTGCCCGATCCGGTGGATGCGGCCTAACCGTTGCTCAAGCCGTGTGGGATTCCACGGCATATCGTAGTTGATCATGAGGTGACAAAACTGGAGGTTGATACCTTCTCCCGCTGCCTCTGTTGCTACACACACCTGTGCCTTCGTCCGAAAGTCCTCCTGGGCTTGTTTTCGTTCTCGCGGGTTCATCCCCCCATGAATCTCACATGTAGAGTAACCCCAAGTTTCGAGGTGCTGACGAACGTGGACCAACGTGGCGCGATGCTCGGTAAAAATTAGCAATTTCCCGCGCCCATCCTTCAATTCAGCGAACTGGGCTTCTCCCAGAGAGCGTTTCAGCGCAGCCAGTTTCGAGTCAGACGCCTGTTCGCGCACCCGTCTGGCCTGCTCAACCAAATCCTTTAAGGCGGTTACCTCCGCTCGAAGCTGCTCGAGTTCTTGGGAGGCGGTGAATTCGTCGAATAGCTGGTCACGCGTTGCATCATCGAGATCATCGTCATCCTGTTCGGCGTCTGGAAAACTCCCCTGGATTGCAGCGAGTCGCTTCGCTCGCTGGGCCGGCGTCATCGCTTCTAGTTGTTCAATGAACTCTTCTTGCTTCGAGAGCCGACGCTTTAGAGATTCATGAATTGCGCAGGTAGAGCTCGCGAGGCGGCGCTGAAACACGGTGCGGGCCAATGCCACACTGGTCCGTCGCTGGCCCGTTTGTTGTGGCATGAATTGGTTGATGTACGCGGTCACAGCTTTATACTGGGCGTATTCATCGCCATTTAGACAGAACGTTACTGTCTTCACATGCCGATCAGGAAAGAGCCGGTGGCCATTAGCGTCCGTCAAATCCTCCTTTAATCGCCGTAGGGCCCACGGACAGTCCTTCCCGAGTCGGAAGATGTTCTTGTGTATTGATCGCGTTTGGTCACCCAGACGATGCGGTTCAGGAAACAGGTCGGGATCGAGCAACCGGAGGAAGTGGGCAAATTTGTCCTCATCCCCGTGGTGGGGAGTGGCCGTCAAAAGGAGGACATGATTCGCCTGATGGGTGAGGTGTTGCGCGAGTTCATAGCGCTTTGTGGCGTCAACTTTAGGCTCCCGTCCTTTTCCCCCGGAATGGGTCCTTGCTGAACACTTGTGGGCCTCATCAATAATGACCAGATCCCAACGCTGCTGCCAGATTCGCTCACGAACGTCAACTTGCTTCGCGTAATCGATGGAGACAATGGCTTGCGAAACTCGCTGCCAGGGATTTGTGAGCTGCTGTTGATCGACAGCCGCAAAGATGATGTCGAACGGCTCCCCAAACCATCGGAGCATTTCATCTTGCCATTGGATGGTCAACGGCGCCGGACAGAGAATAAGTACTCGGTCAATGGCTTCTCGAAGCTTCAGTTCCTTCACCAATAGACCTGCCATGATGGTCTTCCCGGCACCGGGGTCATCTGCGAGCAGAAACCGAAGCTGCGGCTGAGGCAACATACGCTGGTAGACGGCTTCGATTTGATGAGGTAGCGTTCGGATGCCTGAAAGGCTGACAGCAAACTGCCGATCATGGGCATAGGCAAGGTGAATACGCGCCGATTCAACTAGCAGACGCAGTCGCTCTGGATCGACGAAAGTGGTTGCCGGTAAGGTTCTGGCGGCTTCACTGAGTAAGCGTTGGTACTCTGTTTGAGTGACTACGAGTTCTTCCAACTGGCCATTTGCTAGGCGTACTCGAAGCTCCACTCCATTCCCAATGGACCTGATGCCTTCGACTCCCACTGCCTGGTCAAAATGGCCTGGTAGCCTTATGCGCTGGCCAATGAGAGACTCTTGTAATGTTTCCTCAGGCATATGTCAGGTCATGCTCTTGTTTTCGGTTGGGGTGGGCCTTCATCTTCTTCCTGTTCGAATGTTGATTAATCCAGTGTTCAAACTCATCTCTCCGAAAACGCCACACGCCACCAACTTTGAACGCCGGTAGCTTACCTTCTCTGGCTAGCCGTGTGACAGTGAAAGGGTGAAGCTTCAGGATTTTTGCAATTTCGCCTGGAGTTAGGGTCTCGATGGTCTTCATGTGCAGGGCTCCTCCGGATAGGACTCACAGATTATAACAACTCAAACATAGAAATGATAGCCTTTCCTCAAGAGAGGTAACCATGGCCTGGCTCTATAAGTACTCTAAGGAGTTCCTGGACAAGACGATACAAGTGTGGCAGCCGGACTCGAAGGAGCCGCTGACGTATCAGGACGCAGAGGAGATCACGGACAACGCGGTGGGGTTCTACAAGCTTCTGCTCAAGTGGGGCGCAGAAGCTCGGGCGAAGGAGGCGCAGGCACTGGAGCAGGCGTCTGAGCAGCCAGCACCTGCTGCCACAACCCCCGCTGCTTCTGCCAGTCCGCCTCCACCGAGAGCGGCCGGACGTGACGCTCCGTCAGGCCGTTGACCTTGCCAGTTCTATTGAACACGATCTCCTCCTGAATATCCGGTGCCAATAGGAGAAGATTCATCAACTGACTCACGCGGCCGTGGGTCATGTGCAGCCATGTGGCGAGCTGGGTATACGAACTGACCTTGCCGGCCCTGAACAACTCCTCGATTTGGTGGGCAAAGATGAGGCTGCGACGAAGGGGCGGTTCCTTCTTAACTGCCTGATCCTTGGTGACCAGCTCCACGTGCCGCACCTTTTTGAGGTCGACCGCAAACTCGACACGCCATGTTGTGCTCACTTGTTCAGCCATTTCAGCTTCTCGGTGCAGGGTGAAGTTCAGCCGCGAGGAGCTTCATGCCTTTGGGGCTCAAGGTCAAACCGAGCTTGCCGTCGCGAGCATCGTAATCCACCTCTTTCAGCAGAAACCGCAGGATGCGCCTCTGCTCCTGCCGGAACAGTGTGTCCCACATGGGCGAGGTCACCACCAAGGCTTGCTGCATCTCCTCCTGGGAGAGTAGTTCCTGTTCTAGTGACATCCGCTTAATGCGCAGTTCGCTGGAGCGTCGCTCGACTTCTTGGAGCTGATCCGCCAGCCCCTGGAGGGGACCGTGTGTTCCAAGCGTCGGCGGCCGCTCCTTCATCTGAGCCATGCGCGTGGTGAGCTCTTGGATACGCTCGCCAAGAATGATCTGCTCGCCTGCCAGAGCCGAGAGCTCCGTCCGAAGCTGCTCTCCGAACACGCCAAGCTGCTCCTGCTGCCGCTGTGGATCGCGCGCCAGGCTGCGCAGCGCGTCAATGGCCGCCACTTCGATGGCACGAGCATTCACGGATCGCGTTGGGCAGGTCTTGTAGCCCTTCTTCTGCGCCGCGGTGCAGATGTAATAGTAGTACTTCTTGGGGTGGTCCTTGGTCTGATAGGTATAGGTATGGATCATGATGGCTTGACAGGCCCGACAACGCAGCAGTTGGCTCAAAAGTCCTGCATGCTGCACGTTGATGCGCTGCAGCGGCCGCAGGCGGTTCTCGATCAGTAAGTCCTGCGCTTGCTGGAACATCTCCTCCGAGACAATCGCCGTGTGCAGACCCGGATAGGTCTGGTTAGCGTAGTAGACCTTGCCGGTGTAGTGGACGTTGCGAAGGAGGTGCAGGACCTGTCCCGCCGTCCAATCGTGGCCGCCCAGTTCTCTGCCATTCTTGGCGATGTGCTGTTTGGTCTTGATGCTGCGTTCGTTGAAGATCTTGGCGACGGCCAGACACGATCGTTCCTTAAGGTAGAGGCCGAAGAGCTCTTTCACCAGCTCCGCCTCTTGGTCGTTGACCGTCAAGCGATGCTGGTCGCGGTCCACGTTATAGCCGAGGATGGGCTTGCCGCCGACGTATTGGCCTTTCTTGCGGGCCGCGGCCATCTTATCCTTCGTGCGCTCACTGATGAGCTCGCGCTCAAACTGGGCGAAGGAAAGGAGAATATTGAGGGTCAGTCGTCCCATCGAGCTATTCGTATTGAAGTGCTGGGTGACCGAGACAAAGGTTACCGCCTGCCGCTCGAAGAGTTCCAGCAGCCGGGTAAAATCCATCAGCGAACGGGAGAGGCGGTCGACCTTATAGACCATCACACAGTCCACGCGGGCCTCCCGGATATCAGCCAGCAACTTCTGCAGGGCAGGTCGCTCGACATTCGCTCCGGTATAGCCTCCGTCATCGTAGCGTTCGGGTAGGGTTAGCCAGCCCTCATGACGCTGGCTGGCAATGTAGCTTTCCGCCGATTCCCGCTGAGCATCCAGCGAGGTGAACGCCTGCTCAAGGCCCTCGCTCGTGGACTTGCGAGTATAGATTGCGCACCGGACGATCTTTGGTTCGGCCTTCGCGTCAGTGGTCATCTGATCTCCTTACAACCGGAAGAACGTAAACCCATTCCAATGATCCCCGGTAATGTCCGTGGCAATGGCTGAGAGGGTCGGGTACACGCGGCCGTGATACTCAAACCCCTGTTCGAGCACGGTGACCTGCAGATCAGTCCCCTTATAGTTCTTCACAATGACTGTGCCTGGAATCGGGACCCGCCGATCGCGCATCGGTCTCCTCCGGGACTGCTTGGAAAATTTGGATGGCGGGCGTAGCGTCTTGTTGTTCACCGGGTCGTATTCCTGGATCATCGCTTTCAGGCGGTCCTGCGCCTGATCTGACAGGCCTCCGTACACGAGTTCTTGCATGCGGTGCGCGATCCGCCGCCAGAGAAACGTCTTGTGGGTCGTGGCTGGCTTCTCACCCTGAAACAGCTTGGCGTACCGCTCGATCAACTGCTCCCGCGAAAGCCCCTGCAGAGCCATGATCTCTTTCAACAGCCCTGGATCGCTCATTGTGGCCTCCGTTACGTCTTAACAACCTCTCGCCCGACGACATGAGGGCATAGGGGCGCCCAGATAGCAAGGCCAAAGAACACGACCTCTCTGATGGGCCGAGAGAGAGGTCCAGGCGCAGGTGGGGTCGCCGGTTGGCGCAATCGCGCGCCCACAGGTCGCAGCTAACTCCCGTACTGGGTGATGATCTGGGGTTTCTGGGACCCGGAGGGCCGAATGAAGGCTGAACCCAGGGATGACCAAAATGGGGGAAATCAGAGAGGGAGAGAGGCCTGCTTGGCGATATTCGGTACTATGAACACCAACGGGCGAGCGGTGCTGTGGCCGAGAGAGGCCGGTCAACGAAGTTGGAGCATCGACGAGCGCGTAACTATTTCAAACGTCGCACGATACACAAAGCCCCGGTTCAACGAGTGAACCAGGGCTTGTGAATCGCCTGCTCGCTAACCTAGAGCAGGTTAAGTGGCTCCCCGAAAGAGACTCGAACTATCAGAGAGGTGATTAACAGCTCGGGGACCTCTCTATTGGGCCGGGGTGGCAAG
>OBEQ011780860.1_pt1 | contig 24069 bp, 13 predicted proteins | sample 1670901 | NCBI WGS metagenome assembly OBEQ01 (sample SAMEA104232315, study PRJEB22302) | groundwater metagenome | biome: forest; feature: aquifer; material: groundwater | place: USA | collected 2011-08-07 | depth 5.4 m | reverse complement strand
TTTTATAAGGGGATGTTGCACTTTTTGCCCTCAACCGCATTTGATGCTGTATGTCAAAATTATCAGCCTGGGACTTTACGCCGCTTACTGACCGAGAGTACACACTCAGCCGTTGTATTAGGCGATAAGCTTTTTTTAAAAGTTTACAATTATTTGCAACCGGGAATAAATATTGAAGTTGAGATGGGCCGCTTTCTCACTGAGGTTTCACCTTTTGCGCATATAGCACCTATCGCTGGCTCACTAGAATACCGAGCCGACAGTAAAGCAGTCATAACTCTGGTGCTATTACAAGCTTATATAGAAAATCAGGGTGATGCCTGGACCTTTAGCGTGGATTACTTAGAGCGATTTTTTAATGATTCTCTGGTCATTAAACCTGATGCGCAAATCAATCTGCTGGAAGATGTGCATGCGGTTTACCTGAATAAGATGAAAACACTGGGTAAAACTACCAGTGCATTACATAAAGCTCTCGCCAAGGATACTAGCGACCCGGCATTTAATCCGGTAAAAATTACCGGCAGGGATATAAAGAGCTGGTGTGATGCAATCTTACAAGACGTGGAATCAACTTGGCAAAAAATACAAGATGTCATGCCTCGTTTAGAGGAGGAGCTGCAACATATCGCCGCGCAAATACTTGCAGCCGATGCCGATCTAAAAGCCTATCTAGCGCATATTCGAGAGTTAAAAATTGATACCTACAAAACCCGCTATCACGGCGATTATCATCTGGGTCAACTGTTATTGGCTGGCAATGATTTTGTCATTATTGATTTTGAAGGTGAACCCGAGCGCTCATTAAACGAAAGAAGAGCTAAACATTCCCCGTTGCGTGATGTAGCGGGTTTATTTCGGTCGTTGAATTACGCGGGCAAAGTTGCTGTTGCCAGAAGTACGATGGAACGTCCGCAAGATCGGGTGCTATTAAAACCCTTGGTGGAAAGCTGGGAACAGGCAGCGCGCGAAGCATTTTGGGCCAGTTACCAAGAGGAGGGCGCAGCAACTATCTCCTTCCCGCAAAACATTCAGCATGCTAATGATTTGGTTGAGTTGTTTTGCCTGGAAAAATCTCTGTATGAAATACGCTATGAAATAGCAAACCGACCGGACTGGGTGGGCCTTGCCATGAACGGTTTAGTAGAAATTTTTGCCAGAATTTTAAACCGCTCATGAGCGACTTGATCACACAAGTTTGGCCCGGCAAACCCTATTCCCTTGGCGCCAATTGGGATGGAGAAGGGGTTAACTTCGCACTTTTTTCGGAATACGCCGAGAAGGTTGAGCTGTGCCTCTTTGATGCCAAAGGTCTAAATCAACGTCAAGCCATTCAGATGTCAGAATACACGGATCAGGTCTGGCACTGTTATCTGCCAGAAGCGCGCCCCGGCTTAGTGTATGCCTACAGAGTTTATGGCCCTTATGAACCCGACGCGGGACACAGATTTAATCCCCATAAATTAGTAGTCGATCCATATGCCAAACATATACGCGGTGAGCTGCATTGGTCTGATGCACATTTTGGTTATCTCATTGGCTCCAAACGCACAGATCTTTCATTTGATAAGCGGAATAACTTCCGTGGTGTGGTCAAGTCTCAGGTGATTGATCCGGCTTTTACCTGGGGTGATGATACACTACTGCGTATTCCCTGGCATGAGACAATTATTTACGAGCTGCATGTGCGGGGTTTTACCTTGCGTCATCCGGCCGTACCAGAAAAACTGCGCGGCACTTACGCTGGCCTGGTCACTACGCCCGTTATCAAGTATTTAAAAGACCTGGGTGTCACTGCGGTGGAGCTCATGCCGATTCATGCGTTTATTGATGATCGTCATCTCATCCAACAGAAATTGCGTAATTATTGGGGCTACAACACGATTGGATATTTTGCCCCTGACAGCCGTTATTCCTCCACGGGACTGATCAGTGAATTTAAAACCATGGTGAAAAAACTGCACAGTGCGGGCATTGAGGTGATTCTCGATGTTGTTTATAACCACACGGCTGAAGGCAATGAGTTAGGCCCAACACTGTGTTTTCGCGGTATCGATAACGCAGCTTATTACAGATTGGTGGAGGGCGACGCAAGGCATTATATGGATTACACCGGCACCGGCAACACGTTGAATATGATGCACCCCCGTGTCTTGCAACTGATTATGGATAGTTTGCGTTATTGGGTGTTGGAGATGCATGTCGATGGCTTTCGTTTTGATTTAGCCGCAGCGCTCGCCCGTGAATTGCATGAAGTCGATCGCCTGAGTGCGTTCCTCGATATCATTCATCAAGATCCGGTGCTCTCACAGGTTAAGCTGATCGCTGAACCCTGGGATTTGGGTGAAGGGGGATATCAAGTGGGTAATTTTCCTGTAGGTTGGGCTGAGTGGAATGGGCGTTATAGAGATAGTGTTCGCCGTTACTGGAAAGGCGATGCTGATGTCTTAGGAGAACTTGCGACACGCATCAGTGGCTCCAGCGATCTTTATCAACACGATAGTAGACTGCCCTACGCCAGCATCAATTTTGTTACAGCGCATGATGGCTTCACCTTGGAGGATCTGGTGAGCTACAATGAAAAACACAATCAGGCCAATGGCGAGGATAATCGCGATGGTGAGTCCCATAATCAGAGCTGGAATTGCGGTGCCGAAGGTGACACAGAAAATCCCGAGATTGTTAAACTTCGCCGCCGCCAAAAACGTAATTTTCTCGCGACCTTGTTGCTCTCACAAGGCGTGCCCATGCTTTTGGCCGGAGATGAGTGGGGCAGAACACAACAGGGCAATAATAACGCCTACTGCCAGGACAACGAGATAAGCTGGTTGAACTGGCCTATCGAAGCTAATACAACTCTGCAAGATTATACCGAAGATCGGCTGTTGTGGTTTGTCAGTGAACTTATCGCCTTGCGTAAGGGGCATCCGAGTTTTCACCGCCGCCGTTTTTTTACTGGCAAGCAACAGAACATTCAACAGAACACTGGACAGATCAAAGATATCTATTGGCTCAATCGCGACGGCAAAGAAATGACAGAAGATGATTGGCGCAATAGCAATAATTGCTTGGGTATCTTCATACCCGGAGAGGGATTATTTGAACATGACGACGAGGGTCGTCCGGTAACCGATGATGACTTTCTACTTTTACTCAACTCGCAGTCTGAGGAGATAACTTACAAAATTCCGGTCTTTCCTAATATTGACCATTGGCTGCTTATTTTCGATACCTATTTAGATATCGAATTAGATATTGAATCAGAGACCGAATTAAATACCTCTCCCGAACAAAACCGGGCTCATAATAATCCCGCTTACTTTAATGGCCTGGATATTGTTAATCACAATTATGCGGAAGTAAAACGCTCAGGAGCAGGGCTCCAACGATATCATCCGGATGACAGCTATCTACTCAGAGATCATTCTCTTGTTCTTTTTGTTCACACGCAATAGCTGCGCAATATCAGAGGATTCACCATGAAACGTAAACATCCTATGCCCTTCGGCACTGAAATGATCAATGGTGGCGGTGTATGTTTTCGATTATGGGCGCCAGCAGCGTCGCAGGTTGATTTGTGTTTGCAGACAGAAGAGATGCGGCAACAAGCAATGCAGCATGATAACTTACTGCTGCAACCACAGGAGTTGCGATTTGCCATGAATGCTCAAGCGGGAGGTTGGTTCGAGTACACCGTCGAACAGGCCTGTAAGGGTGATTATTATCGCTTTTTTATTAACATCAATTTTTATGTGCCGGATCCCGTTTCTCGCACGAATCCGTTTGGCGTTCATGAGTATAGTCAGATTGTCGATCCTGAAGAGTTCGATTGGTCAGATGAAAATTGGCTGGGTTTGCCCTGGCATTCTGCGGTTTTTTACGAATGTCATGTGGGGGCTTTTACGCGCGGTGGGAGCTTCCTTGATGTTATCGATCGATTGGATTATCTCGCGCGTTTAGGTGTTACTGCCATCGAATTGATGCCAGTTGCAGCGACGCCCGGCAATCGCAATTGGGGTTACGATGGCGTATTGCTTTTTGCTCCCGCTCACAGCTACGGAAAACCTGAAGATCTTAAACTGTTGATACAAACGGCTCATCAGAAGGGTTTAATGGTTTTTCTCGATGTGGTTTATAATCATTTTGGACCTGAGGGAAACTATCTGCATATCTATGCTCCGCAGTTTTTCAACCAGCACGAAAAGACCCCTTGGGGAGAGGCAATAAATTTCGACGGTATTGCTACTGACGAAAACCACCGGCGCACCGTGCGGGATTTTTTTATTCATAATGCAGTATATTGGCTGGAAGAGTTTCATTTCGATGGTTTGCGGCTAGACGCAGTGCATGCCATAAAAGACCAGTCCACACCGCATATTCTGCAGGAACTGGCCGAAGCGGTCCACGAGCGCTTTGGTAAGACGCGTAAAGTACATCTGGTGTTAGAGAACGACAACAATGAGGCACATTATTTAGTGCAGTCAGCTGAACGCCTGACTAAACACTCTGACGTACAATATGACGGGCAATGGAATGATGATTTTCATCATGCGATGCACGTTTTACTCACGCACGAACATGATCGCTATTACAGTGACTATAACGATAAACCCGCCTGGTATCTCGGTCGCTGTCTGACAGAGGGGTTTGCATATCAGGGTGAACTCTCCGCATTTCGCCATCACCAACCTCATGGCGAACACAGCAAACATCTGCCGCTTACTGCTTTCATCAATTTCTTACAGAATCACGACCAGATCGGTAACCGGCTTAACGGCGAGCGACTTATCAGTTTAACTCAGCGCGAGGCGCTACAAGCTGCAGTCATCATTTTATTGTTGGCGCCTTCACCGCCCTTAATTTTTATGGGCGAAGAGTTTGCTAGCGCAAAACCTTTTACTTTTTTCTGCGATTTCAACGCCGAAATCTCCCTCACTATTGCAGAGGAAAGACGTAAGGAACATTCGCATCAGCAAAAACAATCGGCGACTGAAACTTTCCAGGACGAAACTTTCCAGGATACCTTTCTTGACCCGACAAAAATCGAGACTTTTTTAGCCGCAAAGCTTGACTGGGAAAGTCTTTCACAAGCTGTCCACGGTCAATGGCTAGATCGCTACCGCCATCTATTGGCCTTGCGCCATAAGTTTATAGAGCCGTTGCTAGCCAATGGCGATATTGAACAAAAATCCTTTCGTTTATTTGGTCGCACAGGGCTTTTGGTGGAGTGGCAATTTAGCGATGGTTCGCAATTGCATCTGTTAACAAACCTCGGGGAAGAGACAGTTCAATTGATCAACATACCCGACTCGCTCGTGAATGCGCTATCTGAGGACCCTATATTTTTGACTAAAGCTCCGCTGTATCAATGGCCGGAAGATTTGTCACTATTGAGTTCCAATAGCATGTTATTACCCTGGTCAGTGGCTTGGATCTTGAATCTTGATGAGGGAGCCGAGCGACAGCCGTTTAAGCCGCGATAAAAACAATTACTGTATGTGATAACCATGACACAACTTCTCGACCAGATATGTCAGCACTACGGGATTCAGCCCTCGTATGTTGATATTTGGGGACGCCGCAACGAACTAAGTGACGAGACGCGACAAAATCTGCTCGCGGATATGGGGGTAATCGCAGTCACAGAACAGCAGCAAGAAAAAGTGCTTGCTGAAATTGAGCGACATGAATGGGCTATTCCGGTCCCTCCTGTCGTTGTGATAGTAAAAAATCGAGATCCACATAGCATTCCCATCACACTGCCAAAGCAAAAAGCGCGTATCTCCCTACCTTGGTCGTTAATTGAAGAAAATGGCCAGGTCCACGCGGGCGAGTTAATCGCTGCGGCCTATCCGGAAGAAATGCGTCACACGCTGGACGATGTCACCTATATTCGTTTTAATTTTCCACTACCGATGCCTTTGTCACTCGGCTATCACCGGTTCATCTTGTATTCGACCAGCTCGATACCAATTGAAGTTTCGATCATAGTTGCTCCACAGCAATGTTATCGGCCGTCGGCACTGGCTGATCAACAGCGTATTTGGGGTGTTGCCTTGCAACTCTATGCTGTTCGATCAGAACGGAATTGGGGTATCGGAGATTTTTCCGATTTAATCCAGGTTATTAAGTTTGCCGCTAAGCAGGGTGCCGATGTGATCGGTGTCAATCCACTTAATGTGCTATTCCCCTGTAATGTTGAGAGTGCCAGCCCTTATAGCCCATCGAGCAGATATTTTCTCAATGCAATCTATATCGATGTTGAAGCGGTAGCTGAATACACGGAATGTTTAACAGCGAGAGAACAGGTGCAGTCTGAGGGATTTCAAGCAAAATTGCGGCAGCTGCGTGCCAGCGAATTGGTAAATTATTCTGCAGTGTGGACCGCCAAACAGCAGATATTCGAAGAGTTATATCGTTATTTTTGTCAACACCACCTTCAAGCAAATTCAATTCGAGCACAGGCCTTTCGTCGTTATCAACAAGAGCAGGGTGAGATCCTGTATTTTTACGGCTTGTATGAAACCTTGCAGAAAATGTTTTCACAACAGGATAACGCTATTTGGGGATGGCCAGTGTGGCCTGAAAACTATCGAGATCCTCAATCATCAGTGGTAAAGGCGTTTGCGCTGGAGCATCTTACATCTATCGAGTATTACCAGTATCAACAATGGCTGGCACATCAACAGCTAGAACAGATCGCACGATCAATCGATGCCTTCGAGCTGGGCATTGGTTTATTTCGAGATCTGCCGGTTGGGGTTGATCGCGGCGGCGCCGAAGCCTGGCTAGAGCAATCTCAATATGCCTTGCATGCCAGCATTGGCGCACCACCGGATGACTATAATCCCAGGGGGCAGAATTGGGGATTGCCACCCATCATTCCGGAAAATCTTCGGGCAACTGCTTACAGATCTTTTATCGAAACGTTAAAGCGAAATATGTTTGCTGCCGGCGCTCTGCGTATTGATCATGTAATGGGTTTGATGCGGTTATTTTGGCTGCCGTCAAATACCTCAGAGGAAATTGTTGGCGGTTATGTGCGATATCCACTACATGATCTGTTGGCCATTCTGGCGCTTGAAAGCCAACGCAATCAATGCCTCATTGTCGGCGAAGATTTAGGAACAGTGCCGGCCGAAGTATCTGTCGCCTTAGAGGGCGCTGGTGTGTATTCCTACCGGCTACTCTATTTTGAAAAAAATACTAACGATAAAGGCACACGACGATTTGCTCCACCGCAGACATATCCAGCGCAAGCAGCCGTATTTATTACCACGCATGATCTACCGACACTCGCGGGTTACTGGCAGGGGCGCGATATCGATCTGCGCCGGGCGCTAAATCTCTATCCCGCTGCAGCGACCTATGAACAGCATATTATTGAACGGGCAGGGGACAGGACCGCGCTGTTAATTGCATTGCACGATGAGCAACTGCTGCACTTTGATGAGCAGAACATTGATAACCAGAACAATGATAGCCAGACCAATAATAACCAGATCACTGATAATGCGCTCGCAAAACAATGTTTATCACTGACGGCAACGACGGCGATGTCACCGCAGCTAATCCTGGCAGTACACCAATATATCGCGCGTACACCGTCAAAAATGATGATGGTAAATTTTGAAGACGTGTTTGGTCAGCTCTGGCAGATTAACATGCCCGCGACTATAGATGAGTATCCCAATTGGCGACGTAAACTGGTTGTGTCATTAGAAAAGTGGCCGGAGAACAAAATGATTAATAGCATTGCCCTGATGCTGAAAGCGGAGCGGCTTATAAAAACAGAACGTCTTTTGAATACCGAACAGCTTTTGAAAACAGAACTGATAGAACCATCATGATCTTATGCTACAGGCGATGCTTTAGTGAAATATCCTCCATCTACCGCAATAAACTCAATTCCACGCGCCACTTATCGGTTGCAATTGCAGCGCGATTTTTCTTTTATCGACGCAGCGCAAATCGTGCCTTACTTAGCTCAGCTGGGAATTAGCCACTGTTATACTTCGCCTATTCTCACGTCGCGAGCCGGCAGCGAACATGGCTATGACATAGTGATGCATGGCGAGATAGATCCGGAGCTGGGCGGGCATGAAGGATTTTTGCATTTTACCGATGTGTTACACCGGCACAACATGGGTTTAATCGTCGATGTAGTTCCCAATCATATGGGCATCATGGGTCACGATAATCTTTGGTGGCTGGATGTTTTGGAAAATGGCCGAGCTTCACTTTATGCTTCATTTTTTGATATTAATTGGCAACCTTTAAAACGCGAATTAAAAGGCAAAATACTGGTACCGGTGCTGGGCGACCAATACGGTGCTGTACTTGATAGCGGTGAGCTCACATTACGCTTTAATAAAGAACGCGGCAGTTTTGCAGTATGGTATCACGACCATCTTTTCCCCCTGGACCCCACTACCTATCCGATGATTTTAAACCGCCGGCTTTATGTATTAGTCGAACCTACAGTAGAGCCTACAGTAGAACATTCAGTCGAGCAATCCGCCGAACAATTCATAGAAAGTCGGCAACAGATCTTCCAATTCACTACGTTGATTAGTGCATTGCAGAATCTTCCATCGCGAAATAAAACCACTAAGCTCATTCAAATCGAGCGGGCAACTAACAAGTGGGTTCTGCAATATCAACTTGCCGATATGTATCGATCGAATTCCCTAGTCGCGCGATACATCGATGACCTAGTCATGGAGATAAATCAGGAAACGCTGCATGCAGTGGACACCTTATCGCTGCATTCCATCATGGAAGCTCAGGCGTGGCGTTTGGCGAGTTGGCGCGTTGCCGCTGATGATATTAATTACCGTCGATTCCTTGATATTAATGAACTTGCCGCGTTGCAGATGAATAACGAGACTGTTTTTGCCGCGACGCATCGTCTGTTGTTTAACTTTATCGCTGAAGGGCGCATACAAGGCATTCGGATTGATCACACAGATGGACTCAGTGATCCACAAGCGTATTTCACCCGCATTCGAACGGAGTTGTGTGATATACAGACCCATATAAGTGCTGATACAACAATTAAGTCGCCCGTCTCCTGTTATGTCGTTATTGAAAAAGTGCTCTCTCATCAAGAAAAAATTCCGCCGGATTGGCCGATTGATGGTACTACGGGCTACGACTTTTCAAGTTATTGTAATGCACTATTTATTGACAAAGTGTCCATTCAATCGTTACAGCATTGCTATTTTTCTTTCACCGGAAAACAGCTTTATAGCAACGAAATATTTTACCAATGTAAAAAACTGATTATGCGTGTTGCCATGTCCAGCGAACTTAATGTATTAGCCAATCAGCTTGGTGCGATTGCGGAGAAAGATACGCACACCCGTGATTTCACCATTAATGCCCTGCGCGAGGCGCTGTCTGAAACCATCGCGTGTTTTACAGTTTACCGTACTTATATAAGACGTGCGGATGGCAATTTCTCTGATTTAAATCCAGCTGAAAACGCTTGCTATTGTATTCGCAGTCAGCAGGATATTTATTTTATTGATCAGGCGATTGCCTCGGCCAAACACCGCAGCCTGGGGGATGACACATCGATATTTGATTTCTTGCGCAACGCCCTACTGGCTATTCTTAACAAAGACGACAACCAAACCTATCGAGATACAGTCATAACATTTGCAACGCGGTTTCAACAATATGCCAGTGCTGTTATGGCCAAAGGCTGGGAAGATACGGCATTTTACCGCTACAATCTGTTGCTTTCTCTGAATGAAGTGGGGGAAAGTGCCGGCAATCTGGGTGCTACGCTAGTCAATTTCCACAACACAAATCAAGAACGTCTGGCCTCGCATCCCTATTCAATGCTGGCGGGGTCCACACATGATAGTAAGCGCTCGGAAGATGTGCGAGCACGCATTAATGTGTTGTCAGAACTGCCAGAGGTTTGGTGTCAAAATCTCAATGTTTGGCACAATATCAATAAGTCTGCACTTGCGCATTTGGAAACTGGCCCAGCGCCTTCACGCAACGATGAATATTTATTTTATCAAACCATCATCGGTACTTGGCCGAAAAAATTGCATGATCAAACTGAATTGGATCAATATTGTGAACGCATCAAAAACTACATGTTGAAAGCGATTAGGGAAGCCAAACAACATACGTCCTGGCGTAACCCCAATCACGCCTATGAGCAAGCAGTACATCAATATGTTGATGCAGTCATTGGAACGTTTGAAAATAACGCTTTTCTCGCTGAATTCATGCCATTCCAGCAGCGGATCTGCCAGTTAGGACTTTATAATAGCTTGTCACAAACCTTGCTACGACTGACGGCACCCGGTGTACCGGATATTTATCAGGGTAACGAAGCGTTTAACTTTAGTTTGGTTGATCCTGATAATCGCAGTCCGGTAGATTTTCAACTGTGCAATGCTTTATTACAGGAACTTAACCAACAATCTGGCCAGGCTCTGAAGAACGGCGCGACGCATGTAGAGACAAACTTAGTGACAGAACTGCTTAACGATATGGCAGATGGTCGAGTGAAACTTTACTTGATCAAAACTATTCTCGGCTTTCGAGCGCAGTACACGGATTTATTCTGCCGCGGTGATTATGAGCCATTAAGAGTTGTCGGAGATAGGGCGAAACACCTGTGCTCTTTTTCGCGCCGGCTAGCTATCACCAATCAATCGACGCAAGCTGGTGGTGCTCACAGTAGTACTCTCAGAGGTACTCTCATCGTGTTGGCGACAAGATTTTTTGTCGAGCTTCTTAATGACAAGCCTTATAGTTCTGTTGGTAAAAATATTTGGAACAATACGTTTGTCTTTTTGCCTGACGAAAAATTAGAGCAAGCAGCGGTGTCTGAGACTGTTCATGATCCTGCGCATTATAATAATCAACAAAACCAAGAGCGATGTTTTCTCGAATTACTCACTAATACTCGAGTTAGCACTGTGGTTCATGAGAACAACACAGCGATTCCTGTCGCCAATGTGTTGGCTAATTTTCCGGTTGCAGTACTGTTTGAGCAATTTGATTAGGCACACATCGTGCTCTACATCGTGCTGTGGTGCATGCGGCGCATGTACATTTAGAGCAATTTTAAGGGCGTAACTCAATGATCAAGGTTCTTTTTGCCAGTACTGAAGCAATACCATTTATGAAAACAGGCGGCTTAGGTGATGTATCAGGGACATTACCAATTGCTCTCCAAAAATTTGATATAAATAGTAGACTCATTATACCGGCCTACGCTGAAACACTTAGGCAGATAAGTTCTCCAAAGATCATTGCCAAGTTATTTCTACCGGGTGTGGCAGGAAAAATCAATCTGCTCGAAACACTAATACCCGATACATCGATTAAAGTAATACTGGTGGACTATGCGCCGGCATTTAGTCGAGAAGGCAACCCTTACATGAATAACATGGGTCAAGCCTGGGATGACAATGCTGAGCGATTTGCCTTGTTTTGCCGAGTAATTTGCGAAGTCTGTATGAATCGCGTCAAAATAAAATGGCAACCTGAGGTGGTACATTGCAATGATTGGCAGGCCGGTCTGGTGCCGGCGCTGTTACAATTCGAAAAAAATCCACCGGCCTCAATATTTACCATTCACAATCTTGCGTATCAGGGAGTGTTTAACCGCCAAACCTTTAATGCGTTAAGCCTGCCATCTGAACTCTGGCATCATTCAGCTTTAGAATTTCATGGCCAAATGTCTTTTATAAAAGGTGGTATCGTGTTTGCCGATAGGATCAATACCGTCAGCCCACACTACGCGAAAGAAATTCAAACCGCCGAGTTTGGTTGTGGCTTGGAAGGGCTATTGCAGCAGCGCAGCGATGAGCTGGTTGGCATTATGAATGGCATCGACTATGACGTATGGAATCCTGAGAGCGACCCATTAATTCATCGCCGATACAGTGCAACAACGCTCAGTGCAAAAACGTTATGTGCAAAAACGCTCAGTGGAAAATATGAAAACAAACGTCATCTGTTGCGAGAATTTGCTTTGTCCGAAAGAGACGATACTCTCTTAATCGGTACTGTTTGTAGATTAGCAGAACAAAAGGGTATAGATATAATTCTTGAATTTCTAAAAAATATTGCACATTTCCCCATGCAATTCTGCCTGCTCGGTATTGGAGATATAGACTATCAACAGCGATTGGAGGCAATCGCTGCTAAAAATCCCGAACAGATCGCCATCAAAATCTGCCACGACGAACGCATTGCCCATCAAATAGAAGCCGGCGCTGACGTTTTTCTTATGCCGTCCCATTTTGAGCCCTGCGGTTTGAATCAGCTTTATAGCCTTCGTTATGGCACAGTACCCATCGTACACTTTGTGGGAGGACTGGCTGACTCTGTCGTTGACACCACCGAGAAAACGCTAGCCGACAACAGCGCAACCGGTTTTGTTTTTCGCGAACCAACGGTTGCGGCCTTGAATGAGACGGTACTGCGCGCACTACACTACTTTCAACAGGTCGATCTTTGGCAAAAGATTATGTTTAATGGCATGCAGCAAAGATTTGATTGGCAGACAAGTGCAGCAGCCTATTTAAAATTGTATCAGAGTGCCATTTTCAAAAAAGTAGAATCACTTGCAATGGTATGAGCGTTGAGTGATGGAAAGAGCGTGATAGTTAAATCATCGCTCTAATCATAGCTCCTTATGAATCACAGCTCCTTATTAATTACTGCTCCTATACTCGCCCGCGGACATGTTCCTCTTGCGCACTATAATACTCATTGGCATCTAGTTTAAAGGAAGTAGACAATCCGTGTTGCCGCGCCGTGGCAACGATTCGCTCTGGTCTGCCCCAGTCATCCCACTCGATTCCTTGCATGGGTAGTACACAACAGTTTGTCGCGGCTTTTTGTATAAAATCAGCGGAAAAGTCGTGTCGTGACAGGTTGAGATAAGTCATTCGTAATGGCTCTTTCAAATGATTAAACGCTATATTATTGGTTTTGAAAAAATGAATAACCTCTCTGAGATAACTCATTTTGGCTAACATGTTTGGCATATAATCCTGTGAAAGACGCCATAGTTGTTCGCCTTTGGCGGCAAATATCATGGTGCTCCAAAATGCTCTGTTTTCATAAAGCTCATGGCATTTTATATAATCAGGTTTTTCCGTAAAACGCCTGACATTCAACAAACAGTTATTTTTTTTCTCTGACGTGTTGCCCAATATACTTCTGGCCTCTATCCAGCCATAGTCCTCATTGGGCCATTTCGATTCAGCACCCAATAAGATCAGTTTGTTGGAAAACTGTTGTGTGAAATCAAAAGCAGTTTGCGCGACCTCGGTGAAAAGCTCTTCTGGATGAATAAAATGGTCGGAAGGCAAAACCATTACGCTCGCTTGCGGGTCTTCGGCAAGGATATGTGCTAGACCCAGTAAAATAGCTGCTGCGGTACCGCGATTAGTGGGTTGATATACCATGCTGCCCGGTATGTTTTCAGGCGAAAATTCTGAAAAATAATTGAGGTGTTCTGCGACGGCAACCGTAACAATATTTTTTTCATCCACTATAGTACGTGCGCGATTCCAGGTATGTTCCAGCATCGATTGCGAGCCCACAAAAGTGCAAAACTGTTTCGGCGTATTTTCCCCGAACCAGCGGTATATAGCTGAGCGCATTCTCTGCCCGCTGCCGCCAGCGAGGACAATGATCCACTTTTTTCCGCCCCGTGTTTTTTCGATCATGTGCTGTCGTGCTTGATCATGAGAAATATTTGCGTAAATATTTCCGCCTTCTTTATTCTTCATTGCTGTCACCGTTAATAATTGATGAATGCTACTCAACATCTTCTATTATTAATTTCCCATTGCTCTGAGGTAGCAATTTTCGTTCCGTGCAGATCTTTTTTGTTGCCTGATTTGTTGAGTGAATTGTAGGTAAAAGAGTTGTAGGTGAGAGTTTTAGGTAAGAGCTGAACAGAAAGAGTGGGGGCACAAATGCAACAAATTTAAATCTAACAAGCAGAACAGCAAATAGAGTGTTTTCATGTTGGATGCAGAAAAGTAGGCAAAAGAAAAACCACCGATACAGTTATTACCAGATGAGCTTGATGATGAAACATCAATCTATAAATGAACGACAAAAACAATTATTTGCTGGGATGAAATAAGATCGTTACGTTGTGGCAGGTTGCTTGCTTTAATGATTTCTTTATTGATGGTAAGCGAATAAGCGCAAATAAATGGAGGCTAAATAAATGGCGGTGGACCAGGGATTCGAACCCCGGGAGGGCGTGAACCCTCGGCAGTTTTCAAGACTGTTGTTGAACACGCCATATTCAATGGGTTATAATACAACCCATTGATAATTAGATGTAAATGATTAAAAACGATTAATCGTGATTAATCATTTTTGGGTGGCTCAATGCAGCATAGCTGCACTTGCTGGTTAGCAGGTTCAGACGGTCTCGAAAACCGTTAACTGCTACAGCGTGGTGCGCTGTAATCACTTGAGGTACACCCTATGGCAACATTTACCAAAAGAAAGAATGGATGGCAGGCCGTGATCCGCATCAAAGGCTATCCTACAGTGTCCAAGACGCTTGATAGAAAATCAGATGCAGAAGCGTGGGCTGAACCCATCGAACGGCAAATGAAAAAGGGGGAATGGAAGGGGGTACATGTCGATTGCGATATGACCCTCGTCGAAGCAATCGATCGATATCTAGAGAAAGGCGAGCAAGAAAATCTGCGCAATCCCGCGCACAAGATATACTGCTTAGACCGACCCAAGAAAAACCGCCTGAAAACCATCAAACAACAAAGTTTCGCGAAGTATGCTCTGAGTAAGTTACCCTCAATTACATTGATCGATTGGCGCGATGAGCGGCTTGAAACTTGTTCACCTTCAACAGTGACCAACGATCTCAATCATATAAGCAAACTTTACAAAATCGCCCGCCGCGAATGGCAAATTCATGGATTGGAGAATCCTCTTGATGATGTCACGCGCCCAGGTCGAGGTGAAAATCGAAAAAGGCGGCTTGATGAACTAGCCGATGAAGAAAATCGACTCGTCCAGCTCGCTTCGTCCAATTCATATCTGCGACGACTGCCACAGATCATTGTGATCGCTATTGAGACAGGTATGCGTCGTGGAGAGTTGGCAAGCATCAGACCTTCTTACATCAATTTTTCCGATAGCGTAGTACATTTGCCAAAAACAAAAAATGGCAGCGCACGAGACGTCCCGCTATCGCCTAAAGCCGTTGAGGCCCTGCGCTCATTTACGTTCCCGGACAAGGATAGGGTCATTTTTAACGCACAGCCTGATGTGATCAGTAGTGCATTTAGCTGGACTGTGCAAAAAGCGGAAATTGAGGATCTGCGATTTCACGACCTTCGCCATGAAGCGATATCACGCTTTCTCGAACAGGGATATGAGGTGAGTGAGGTCGCGACAATTGTCGGACATAAAACGCTTAATCAACTCATGAAGTACACACACCACAAAGTCAAACGCTTTGCCGATAGAATGAAAGTGTCTGATGTTGAAAGTCAGACGTTCAAGGCACTGATCGAATCATTGAGGAAATTTATTCTTGATGGGGGATTGGATATCCATCACGTTGCTATTTGTTTTGGTCATATGACATTTGGGCAAATTTTAGAGCATCTGAAAATCAATTCAGTTGCAGACTCGCATTAATACAGCTCGGGAGAGTCTTACATAAGGGAGTTATCCTATTGTAATTCCTACACTCGGGAGTTGGCATATTGTAGCAATGGTCCATATTCGCGGCTAATCCGTAGTATGGACTAATAGATATGTCGTTCGCAGCCACTCGAGAAAATTTCGGTAGAAATAAAAAAAATTGTTCAAGTAAAGTGACTATATTTTATGTTTAAAGATGGACAGTTTGAAGAAGCTAAGACTCTGTACTCTGACAGCTAACTGGCTTCGCTATTGCTACGAGACCAATCAAACAATTCTCTGATGACGTAGGACATGCTGTCTAGGCACGACCGATAAGATTTACATCAATACTGAACAGTAAGGTATGAGCCTACAGTGGTTAAAAGCGTAAAGTCTAAGTTCTCTAAACGACTCAAGTGCGGAAGTATTTACGCTCTGAATGTCAATGTCCGCATTGCCTCACTTTGGCGACATTTAAAATACTTGAGTTGGCTTTACCCTTAAATGACTGCAGCTTCCACAAAGCGGAAGTTCACAATATTATAATTTTGTTGGGATCTGGCTCATTTTCATGGACGGCAATTTTCGCATTGCAGACATTGCGGAAAGTATTCTTGTAATGACGGCTATTCGCCTAAAGCGGACGTTTAAAAATTCGCATTTAACAATGTCCGATATAAAGAATTGAATCATGTCGATGGCAGGCCGCTTATCTCTTATGCTGATACTTCGGTAGAGTGTTTCCTACCCCAACAGTCAAGCCCCTTCAAAATTCGTTCGACTTTCGCTAGGCTTGATGTGCACGGAATCGGTATCCTCAAGAAGACAGAGTGTTATGCTGCATTCTTGCATGCTATTCTTTCGAGAAAAAGCGGGTTTGTACATCTATACCCGAGCGAATGTTTCTTCGAGGCATCAACACTGATGCCGTTGGTAACTCTGAGCTCCATTTATTGGTGTTGCTTGTCATTATCATTGCCGGTATTGCGGTGCTGCCTTTTACAGTGCGTCTGCTCCAGCGGTTTGAGTTTATCATGAGCAGGAAAGCGTAATCGATTTTTTAAAGCGAATAGAAAAGTTGAACTTTATGCCCACTCGGTGCCCGTGCATTGATTTCAGTAATACACACTTTAAATATTTTATGTTTGAATGCATGTATATCTACAATAAATACGGAAGATTTTCACTATGCTATCAATTGGTGAACTGGCTGATGGCTGGGCTAACAAGTGGGCAATCCACTCACTAGAAGCATTCAACACGGTAGACCCCATTAGGCGCGCACGCATTAATACATTCTGGAATTGGGGGTTTCTTTTTCTCCAAGTTGTCGCACTTTTGAGCTATGAAGTAATCAAGTTGAATGGTAGTACAATTAACAAACTGTCATTTGGGTTGTCATTTTCCATTGCGGTTTATGGCTGGATGGATATCAGTCTTTGCGTAATTCGTAAAAGCTTTTTGTTGCATTTTCTTCGAAAAGATTTAGCTCAAGCAAATGTGGAAAATAGGGTCGGATCAGCGTGGCTAATGTTTGTATCCCTTACGGTTATTTATGCAAATCTGTTCTTTGTAATTGGAAAGCAATTTGAACATCCAATTAAATCTGCTGCCGATGCCTTTGCTTTTAGCGCATCCACGATTACAACTGTAGGATATGGATATTATTCTCCAATAAACACTTTGAGTATTGTGTTGGCATATATAGAGTCAATATCTGGGCTTGCACTTGTGTCATGCGTGATTGCTTCTGCAGTAGCAAAAGCTTTAGAGCGAACGCCAAAAGATTTTGAAGACAATAGCATTAGCTGCAAGGTAACTGTTTCGCCAGCAAATAGGTTTTTTCCTTGGATAATATTGTTGGTTACACTGGTAACAATCAATGTTTTATACTTTTTCTTTTTATAACACGATCAACCAATTTAACAAATAGGTAAACCACCGGCTCTGCCGGAGGACTCTAAAAGTTTGACAATTCCCTAAATCATCGGAAATGTCATAGCTATTGCGAGGAACTACAAGGATTGCCGGGAAAAATTTATTGGTTAGAGTTTTTGAGAGTGAGTATCGCGTGTCTGTGAGTAAATATGACAGCAAGAGGATATAGATTGTTGTATGGAACAGTTTAAATATTATTAACACCCTAGCTATATTTTAAGATCGGATTATTAACTTACCGCTTCGAGCGGTTCACAAAATCAAGCCTCCGGCTTCGCCGGAGGTATTTGACTATACAGGAGCACCGACTCAACGAGGCGATCAAATGCAGCGAGGCGTTGTGAGTAATCTTTGAAAGACTTTTGTCTTGCAAGGATTACCAACGTTAGTTCTTTTTGAATTTCCAGTGGTAACCCTGAAAGGACAACTAATTCCGATAATTCCTTATTACTGATAGACCACTTGATTTGCCCATCATGCCTTGACAAAAGCAACCGAAGTTTGAGCAACGGTAAAAATTGAGTGGGTATTTGAACGATTAGTAAATTGAAAGTTTTCTCAAGTATTGCTGAGAACTCAATTGCCCAATCATTTAGTAGGACAAAGTCTTCTTTGTTGTGGGATCGAGGTTTTCTGATTAGACGATGGTAGTAATGATGTCGATCCTCATCAATGGCAGCGAAATTGATGCCACATTGAAGTGCCCAAAAACATGCTTCGTCGAACGAATTGAGAGCCTGGATTTCCCAGCCAATGACTATCCCTAAGGTGTTTGCACCTTCAGGATCTGGTCGAGTAAGCTTTAGTAAGTCTGAGCCCAATTCCAATGATTCTCCGCGCGGCAACATATCTAACATCATTTCCTCTTCACTCTTTGGTGTAATATGAGGCAAGCAGTACATGTGCTGTACGTGGTACCACGACGACTCAGCGAAGTTCATCGACAATTTCCAAGCTATAAATCGTGCGCGGTCGAAACGGGCCACTGACGCTAAATGTGAAAAATTCTCTCGATTTAGAAAATGATTCAGTGCTTCAGCAAGTTCGTCTGCTGTGTAATAGCCGCCTTGATTGGTGGGTAAACTACATTTCTGGCAAATCTGTTTTAAGTTGTCAGGTACGTCTGCTGACAGTGAAAACGGATTACTCTTGCGAAGTATTGCATTAAGTAAGCTTGCTTCTTTCGTTCCTTGGAAGCATGGAGACATCCCGTTCAGTAGCTCCTCCAATATCAGACCAATAGAATACACCTCTGAACGCCGGTCGACTCGATTGGATATACCCATAAGCACTTCTGCTGATGCATACTGATACGTAGTGCGGACTTTTCCTTCCTCAACGTATAGATGCTCTTCCTCAATTGCGCTGCCAAAGTCGATCAAGCAAACGTTTTCGTTATTGACCAGGATTACATTTTCGGGTTTTAGGTCTCGATGAAATAGCCTCATCCGATGAAGATAGCTCACCGTCAATGAGATTGAGATAATGATGCGCACGGCAACGTTAGGATTAGTAGGACCGCGGTCAATGACTTCTCGAAGAGTGGGTCCATTTATAAACTTACGAATACTATGGAGTCCATTATCGTCTTCATGCAGTGCCAACGCTTGCACTATATTAGGATGATTGAGTTTTAAAAGAGTTTGATGTTCCTTTCGCAGAATATTTTTCTGAATATCTCCCGCGATATATGGAACAGTCTTCAGTACCACGCATTCGCCAGACTCCATGTCAACTGCATAACGAACGATACCACCTGAGCCTTCGCTTAATATTGTTTTAGCTCGATACCGATCATTAACCACGAACTCTGGAACATCTGCGGAGAAATTGATTGACTCTCCGGGTGTACTACTATCCATGAGTCTCATTCTCCATTATGGTGTTCGAAACGATTGTGTAGATTTTTCAGTATAAGCATAAGCAATCTCAACCAGTTGATTGAATTTTTCTTCTTCTAAATCTTTTCTTAAGTTCAACGCTGTTGTTGATTTTGCTAACAACAAACCAAGGAACAAGTGCTTGCTGCTGATCTCGCTGGCGCCCTCTTGAAGGGCGATAATGTATGCTGTGCGAACTTCATCTCTATCAAACCAATCAAACTCTTTAAACCCGCCTGACTCAGGTTCTTTTTGAAGGCTATCTACCTTCGACTTAACTCCTTGCTGAACCTTTTGACCATATCCATTCACGAGTTTATTAAAACACTCATAAGCAACTTCTCCTGAATTTAGCAACTCAAGGAGCAAGTGTGGTGAACGAACAGGCACTCTATATTTACTGGCGTATTCCTTCACAGCTTTGAGTTTTTCGTTCAGTGATGTCGAAAATTCTAGCGCAGTTATGCTAGCCTTGGAAACTTGAATCAAATCGCGTCCAGTCAGGTCGGGATATCCGGCAAGAAAGACTCTTATTGCTTCAGACGATAAAACAAAGTCAGATTTGAATATTCCGTTGCGTAAGTTTTTAGCAAAACTTTCGTCATCTGACATAAAACGATACAAGCGACCACGCCAAGTGATAAAAAATTTTAACCTTGATGGAATGCAATTCTCGCTTGTCGAACCGTTAGTGAGAAAGTCAATCCCAATTTCAGAATCGATTATGGGCATATCGATTAGACCAAATGCCTCTAACTCGACGTTATCATGACAAAAGTTGAAGGCGCGAACATATTGGAAGTGCCATTGCACGTAGCGCAAGAAACGCTCCATATCATCCATGCTTGTTATAGGAAAATTACCCTGTGAGAACACATCGAAGACTTCCATTGTGTGTACTGCAATCCGGATTAGTTCTGCAAGTTTTCTGTTCCATGGAACATCTTTAAGATTGAGATCCTGCCAGCATTTGTGTCGATCGTATAACTTAAAAATACCCCTAATTGCGCATGCATCGGCAAGATAGTCGATGCTTTGAAGGCCGCGAGGAGCATAGGAGCTATCTTGATAGCGATCAGAAGTTAGGAATTGATGAATGTGGTAAAATTCATGAACAAGGAAAAGGTGAATCATTGCACGACAATAATTTAGTGAAAGATTCAGCTCCTGACAACGTTTTGCCCATGCCAATGTGAAGTCATTAGATAGCTGATACTTGCGTCCAGTTGGCTTAAAATCAAATTGTTTACCTCCAGCAGGCTCTTCATTCGTGAATTGCGCACCAAGAATATCCGCATGAACTATTCGATAATCCGATAAGAAAATTTCACTCTCAGGTAGCTTAAAATCGTATAGAAACCAAGCCTGCAATTGCAACAATTCTTGACTAAACATCCTACGGACTGTTTCGTTAGTGAAGGTCATAGAGTACTCCATGCGTTAATGATTGCAGCAAGCCTACTAGCTGATATCCTGCTATAATACGTACATTAATACGTACATTAATACGTACATTAATACGTACATTAAGATGTAACTTAAAATACTAATCGGCGCACATGCTCCCAACATAAACAAAATTAGATTACCCGCAACATCCTAATCCTTAATACCGGTCTACTCAATTTAGGCTTAAGCAAGTGCGAATATGCACAGCAGAGCCTACATCGACTAGCCGTTAAAAACCATTTTATTCAATTTCTCAATGCATTATTATAATATGCTGAACTTCCTCAATGTGGAAAATCCTGTCGTAATCTCGCAGGTTGTGTTCGTTCGTCAAAATGTCAGCAATGAGAACAATCCGGTCATCCGTCGCCGAGCTTTATGTGACTGCTGGTAATATTTTTAATGGCCGATTTGGGCGAGATTGGGACACAAGTTGATGTGAATGTTGTGACTTGATTAAGGTAGCTATTTGTCGGAAAGCAGGCATTCAGCATTCGAAAATTTGTGTTTCACCAGTGTCTCTTTTGGCACTCAAGAGCCACTCAGTATCGAATCCTAGGAATAATTCAATGGATGGAATATTTGTCCAAAGCAGACGCTTGGCATGAGTAAGGCAGCCAACATTTTTCCCCCGAGACAAATTACGAACGGGGACGCCCCCTCCGTTTTGTCTGAATGGTTTCTGGGTGCAAATCGTTTAACCACTTTTCATAATCTCTTTCGCGAAATGCAACCTTGCCATTGGGCAACCGTACATAAGGTGGAATGGAAGCGCTTTTGCGACAGATTAGATTTCGAATCGCTGCGTCGGTTTTCCCCATGCGTTTGGCGCATTCGGGTATGTAAAAGAGATCCGATGTACCTGGAGAATTATTCATGAATAGTTCCTTCACTCAACTAAATAGGGGTTAACGACTATGTCGATGGTAAAGCGATTTTATCTTGGCCAGCACTTTGTCAGTTTCGTTTATCAGTTCATGTGCGGCAATTTCATTCTCTAAGGTGTAATAACCAACACTAACTGAAATCTTCATTTGCATATCTTTAATCGTCGGCGCAGCGAGGCAGTCAATCAGGATGGTGATGCGCGATGCGGCCATTGCAGCCTGCTCAGCGTCGCTCCCTGGAAGGATTACCAGAAACTCGTCGCCACCGTACCGAAAAACAAAATCTGTTTCTCGAACGCAATGTTTGATAGCGTCGGCAACTTTTTTAATGGCCACGTCTCCTGCGACATGACCGAACTTATCGTTGAGGAGTTTAAAGCTATTGATATCGATCATAAGTAGAGACAGGTTCTCATTGCGTCTTCTAGCGTTTTGCATCTCGCGCAATAATATCTTTTCAAGGTCCAAGCGATTTCGCAGTCCTGTCAGAGGGTCGGTTAAAGCCGCGTTAACCGCCTCTAGAAAGCATAGGGCGTTTGCCAATGGTTGAACTAAGCATCGTGCCAAAGTGTCTAGCAACGCGGTTTCAGCGTCGCTAAACGAGCTTTTCCTAGTAAGCCTCAACTCACCTAACATGTCGTCGGCTGTATAGAGCAAGTAGTCGAGTCGATGTTTCTCCTGTTGTCCTTGCTGGTAGGTAATTCCGCGTCGGGAATTCTGAAATGTAAGGCCGTCACAACAGACTTCTTCCTGTATGGTCTGGAAAAATGTCCGTATGACCTGCTCCAGTTCGAGCGATCGATGTAATTTGAATAACAGATGGCTCCTGTCATCGGCAGTTGATGAAATGGCCGGAACCGCCTTCAGCATTGGTATCCTGCTATTCTGTGAGCCTACCTGTGGTTCATCTGATGTCGTTATGTCTGAACTCATTGTGAACCTCCACGGGTGAATCGGTTGTGGTAGTGACAGCTATACGTTAAAGGATGTCGCTTGAAACAAACGTAACTTTCGCAAAACGTTTTCTAAGGTTGTCTCCTTGTCATTCCGGCGGAGGCATCGATGCCATCCAGTAATTGTTGAGTTGTTGTTAAAATCTGAGTCAGTAGAGTAGCGTGCCAGTTCACTACCATGCGTGAGGTCTCAAATTGCTGCAGTTCTCTGATCATGGATAACGGAAGGCGTTTAATGACTTCCCAACCTTGTTGGGTTTGAAAGGGGCGTATGTAGGTTTGCGCCCCCCGCTTAGGCAATCTCCAAGACACTCTTGTGTGACCATTCACATTACGTAACTTTAGACTCATCACCCGCGGGGGTTTATAGGCAGCTTCATAGTTATGAGCAAGCTGCCTCATCTCATACAGAACGAGTTCCTGTTCTGCTGCCACTCGACGGCAAAGCAATTGCAGCATCTCAATTTGCTGGCGCTCCCCCTTATCCTTTAAAAGGCCTTTTAAAAGGGGGAGGTGATCAAACCAGTGATCTACAAAATCCTGCATGTAGTACCTCAAAAGCTAAAATAAAAAAGCCATTCATTGATTCAACATACTCAATGGTGACGTGTTCATGAGTCGCGGTGCTCGTGATGCCCGTAGGGTTCCTTCCAAGACGTCCTGTTCAAGCTCGCCATACTTGGCAATCGCATCCTGAGCGCGTTGATTCTTCGCGGCAAAGTCTTGACGAGTCGTTCCTGATGCGCGGAAATTGTCACTTAGCGCAAAGGCGTGCCGAAGTTTCTTTCCAGAGACAGATACCGTGGCGCGCCAATCCGCATCGGACATCACGTCCATGTGGTGGGCAGCTAAGGCACTGCGCACAAGTTTGTCGTAGACACAAAGTACCCGTAAACCATAGTTCGCCAGTCGTGTTTTAAATTCCACCCTGTGTTTTACCGGTTCAATGGAAGTACTCGGATTGATGATGAGATTGTCGGTGTGACACAGTAACGCGTTTACGTAAGTGTACTGTTCTTTTACGAAGGCGTAAGCGAGATCCAGCGCTTGTTCAATCGCAATTAAGCGGTTGTCAGCATAGGGGTCATCTTGCTTGGCCATGTCATAGATTTTATTCAGTCGGCTGGTAAATCCTACTAAGCCTGTAATAGCGCGAATGTTCCTCGCCTGATCTCCTTGCCGTCCAAAGAAAAATTGGTTGGCTAAATTGGTATGACAGATAAATGTACTCTCTGTTCTCGCGATGCCGGCACGATTATCGCGGGAGGGACTAAGACTGGCGATCTTTTTCGG
>OBEQ011837463.1_pt1 | contig 24073 bp, 24 predicted proteins | sample 1670901 | NCBI WGS metagenome assembly OBEQ01 (sample SAMEA104232315, study PRJEB22302) | groundwater metagenome | biome: forest; feature: aquifer; material: groundwater | place: USA | collected 2011-08-07 | depth 5.4 m | reverse complement strand
TCGGACTTTGATGCAATATTGGCCAGCACTGCGCCTGCCCTGTCACGGTTGTGCGAACAGCATCGCGATGGATCACTGCCATTGTTGCGCCTGCCCGAAGCCCACGACGATTTGGATGCCTGCGAAAAGCTGGCGGCGCATCTGCTGAAAGATACCTCCAATCTGATCTTGCTCGGCACTGGCGGATCAAGTCTGGGTGCACAGGCGCTGGCGCAAATCGCAGACAAATACCGCCCCATCGGTGGCGCGCGTGAAGGCGAGCCACGGTTTCATTTTCTGGATAATCTCGATCCCTTTGCCATGGATGCGGTGCTGACCCAGCTTGATCTGCGCACCACCCGTTTTCTGGTTATCTCCAAGTCCGGCAATACGGCCGAAACCATGAGCCAGACGTTATCCGTCATCGCGGCCCTGGAAGCGGCGGGCGGCGGCAAATACATGAAATATCATTTCGGCGTAATTACCGAGCCTGGAGACAGGGCCACACGCCGCCTGGCCGCACACTATGACATTCCGGTTGTGGATCATCCGCAAGGGGTTGGCGGGCGTTATTCGGTGCTGAGTAGCGTGGGCATGGTCCCCGCTTATTGCCTTGGGCTAGATGCGGCGGCGGTACGCGCCGGCGCCACAGCAGTACTTGCCCCGGTTCTGGCAGGTGCAAAGCCCGCCGATGTCCCGGCCGCCGTTGGGGCGGCATTGGCCATCGCCTGCGAAAATAAACTTGGCGCGCACAGCCAGGTCGTCATGCCCTATGGCGACAGGCTGGAACGCTTTGCCATGTGGCACCGTCAGCTATGGGCGGAAAGCCTGGGCAAGGACGGCAAAGGCACTACCCCCATAGCCGCCCTTGGGCCGGTGGATCAGCACAGCCAGCTACAGCTTTATCTGGGCGGTCCACGCGACAAACTTTATACCATCCTGACCCAGGGGCTGGCGGGGAAGGGGCCGCGCATTGTCAGCGCCGATCCGGAACTGGCCTATCTGAATGGCCGCACGGTGGGGGATCTGGCCGATGCCGAACAACGCGCCACCATTGATACACTGATCGCCAATGCGCGCCCCACCCGCACCCTGAATGTGCCTGCGCTGGACGCCCGCACACTGGGCGGTCTGTTCATGCATTTCATGCTGGAAACAATTATTGCCGCGCATGTGCTGGCCGTTGATCCCTTTGATCAGCCTGCCGTCGAGCAGGGCAAGGTGCTTGCGAAAAAATATCTGCAGGAAATGCGGGGATGACGTTACGCCGCCTGCCGGAAGAAATCGTCAATCGCATCGCCGCAGGCGAGGTGGTTGAACGGCCGGCAAGCGCGGTTAAAGAACTGGTGGAAAACGCCATTGATGCTGGTGCGGCACGCATCGACATCGCGATCAGCGGTGGCGGGCGAGAACTGATTTCGGTGAGCGACGACGGCAAAGGCATGACACCAGAGGAGCTTATTCTGTGTATTGAGCGTCATGCCACATCGAAACTTGATGACAATGATCTTTTTAATATTTCAAGTCTCGGCTTTCGCGGCGAAGCGCTGCCATCCATCGGTTCCGTCAGCCGTCTGACAATTACCAGCCGGGCCACGAATGCAAAAGACGGCGCCTGGATGATCACCGTTACCGGTGGCGCCATCAGCCCGCCGCAACCCGCAGCCGGGCGCCAGGGCACAGTAGCCGAAGTGCGCGATCTGTTTTACGCCACACCCGCGCGCCTGAAATTTCTGAAAAGTGAACAGGCGGAACAGGCCGCCATCACAGACATGGTAAAACGTCTGGCGATGGCGCACCCGCAGATCAGTTTCAGTCTGACACATAATAGCCGGCGCACACTTGATCTTACCATCGAACAGGGTGATTTACTGGATGCCCAAACCGCGCGCCTGCGCGCCATCATGGGACGCGAATTTGGCGACAACAGCATTGCGGTGGATGCGCTGCGCGACGGCATCCGCCTGACCGGGCGCGCGGGACTGCCAACATTCAATCGCGGCACGGCGCAGATGCAATATCTGTTCGTCAATGGGCGGCCGGTGCGTGACAAACTGCTGCATGGCGCGGTGCGCGGGGCCTATCAGGATTTTCTCGCCCGGGACCGGCACCCGGCGCTTGTATTGTTCCTGACAATTGATCCGCATCAGGTCGATGTGAATGTGCACCCCGCCAAGGCTGAAGTCAGATTTCGTGATTCCGGTATAATCCGTGGCCTGATTGTATCGGCCCTGCGCCATGCACTGGCTGAAGCAGGACATCGCGCATCAACCACCACTTCCATCGCCGCGCTTGGCGCAATGCGATCTGGCGGATTACCGCATTCCCGGCCATCACGCAGCCACATGGAAGCAGCAATGCAATTTCAGGCGCCCGGTCATATTTCCGGGTTTTCTGAACCATCAGCGCGATTTGAAATGCCGGATTTTACCCAACAAACCGTGACGGATTATCCCCTGGGCGTGGCACGTGGCCAATTGCACAGCACCTATATTATTGCACAGACAGATAGCGGCATTGTCATTGTCGACCAGCATGCGGCGCATGAGCGCCTGGTGCTGGAGCGCATGAAACAGCATCTGCAAACCGGGCATGCGCCGGGGCAAATGCTGTTGCTGCCCGAAGTGGTGGAAATGGACGAAGATGCGGTGGCGGCCCTTGCTGAACGTGCGGACGAATTTGCTGCATTTGGCCTGGCGCTGGAGGCATTCGGCCCCGGCGCCGTGATGGTGCGCGAAACCCCTGCGCTATTGGGAGAATGCGATATTGCAGGGTTGCTGCGCGATCTGGCGGACGACATCAGCGAGTGGGGCGCCACTCATTCACTGAAAGAAAAACTGGAAGATGTCTGCGCCTCCATGGCCTGTCATGGCAGCGTGCGCGCCGGGCGGCAATTAACGGCCAGCGAAATGAACGCGCTGCTGCGCGAAATGGAAACCACGCCGCATTCCGGCCAATGCAATCATGGCCGCCCGACCTATGTGGAGCTGAAGCTGGCCGACATAGAAAAGCTATTCGGACGGCGCTAGATCAGTCTAGCTCAAACGCGTCTTTGTAATCCAGCTTCAGCGCCGGATCCTGATCCGCCTTGCGCAACACGCAATTGCCCACCGCAAGCAGGTCAAGCTCCGATCCCATAAGGCAGCGGAACGCATCTTCGGGTGTACAGACGATGGGTTCGCCGCGCACATTAAAACTGGTGTTCACAACCACCGGACACCCGGTCAGCGCATGGAACCTCGTAATCAATGCGTGATACAGCGGATTGGTTTGCGCATGTACGGTCTGAATGCGCGCAGAATAATCCACATGCGTAACAGCGGGAATATCCGAACGCGGAACATTCAGCTTGTCAATCCCAAAAAGTCTGTTTTCCTCAGCCGTCATTTTGCGGCGTTTGCCCTCGGCCACGCCGGCAACCAGCAGCATATAAGGTGAGTCGCCATCCAGATCAAACCATTCCGCAACATGTTCGCGCAGCACCGAGGGCGCGAAGGGGCGGAAACTTTCGCGATATTTTACTTTCAGATTAAGCGTTTTTTGCATCGCTGGCGAACGCGCATCCCCCAATATGGAACGCCCGCCCAGCGCGCGCGGACCAAATTCCATGCGCCCCTGAAACCAGCCGACGGCATCCCCATCGGCAATTGCCTGTGCGGTGGCCTCTAACATCGCGTCCTGCGGCATCACCTCAAACTTCGCACCGGCAGCGCGCAAACGCCGCTCGATATCATCTTGCGCATAGACCGGACCAAGATAACTGCCGGCCATACGGTCGGCAGACATTTTCACAGCGCCATTGCCTGCCGGTAACGGTGCACGCGGTTGATCCTTGTACATATGATAACCGGCTAGCGCCGCGCCTAGCGCGCCGCCTGCGTCGCCTGCTGCTGGCTGCACCCAGATATTTTCAAATGCGCCATCGCGCAGAATTTTACCGTTGGCGACACAGTTCAACGCCACGCCGCCCGCCATGCATAGGTTTTTCTGCCCGGTTTCTTTGGCCAAAGCACGGGTCAGGCGCAACACCACCTCCTCGACCACAGCCTGGATCGACGCCGCCATATCCATATGAAAATCCGTAAGCTGCTGCTCCGGCCCGCGCACCGGTTGCCCGAACAGATCAGAGAATTTCTGATTGGTCATGGTCAGGCCGGTGCAATAATCAAAATAGGATTGATCCAGACGGAACGAACCGTCCGCTTTCAAATCCATCAGATGGTCAAAAAATTTCTGCGCGTATCGCGGCGTACCATAGGGGGCAAGGCCCATGACCTTATATTCGCCGGAATTGACCTTGAAGCCGATATAATAGGTGGCGGCAGAATACAACAGGCCCAGCGAATGCGGGAAATGCATTTCCTTGAACACTTCAAGTGTATTGCCACGCCCGATGGCCGCTGAACAAGACGCCCACTCGCCGACACCGTCAAGGGTCAGTACGGCGGCTTCTTCAAACGGCGATGGGAAAAATGCGCTGGCCGCGTGGCTGAGATGATGTTCGCTGAACAGCAGCCGGTTTTCCCAGTCAAACTTTTCGTCGTATTTTTTGAATTCACCGCGCAGCAGATCTTTCTGAAACAGTTTTTCGCGCAACCATAACGGGATCGCCATGCGGAACGACTTAAATCCACGCGGTGCAAACGCCAGATAGGTTTCCAGCAGCCGTTCAAATTTCAAAAATGGCTTGTCGTAAAAGGTGACAAAATCCACACCCCCAAGACCAATGCCCGCCTCGGAAAGGCAATATTCAACGGCGTTTGCGGGAAACCGTGCATCATGCTTTTTGCGGGTAAAGCGCTCTTCCTGCGCTGCCGCCACAATTCGCCCGCCGTCAACCAGGGCGGCGGCGCTGTCATGATAATAGGCCGATATGCCAAGGATGCGCATACGCTGTGTTGGCTTAAAACAGCGTGTATATAAATGGCGCGATTGCCGAGCCCTGGCTCAATACAACCAGTCCGCCAAATAACACCATCATCAGCAACACGGGCGCCAACCAGTATTTTTTCCTGGCCCGCATGAACGCCCAGAACTCATTGATAAAAGACATGTAACCTCTCAGAACTGATTTTTCAGTGAAGCCGGTGGAGGCCCAGGCGGATCACGCCTGATCCAGTAGCTTTCCGCAGCGCTGTCAAATTTCAGGTTCAACGAGTCTGCCCCGAACAGCCGCATCAGCCAGCCAATTGGAGTGATAGTCAAGAAAAACAGCAAGCCCATGATAACCGGGCTGAGGATAGCATTCAGCAGCAAACCAAATCGGAACCATAACCGGTTCAACGGCCCCAGAAGACCGGGCGCGACAAGCGCCACGATCAAAAACGAAGCCGAGGCGGCAAGCCAATAGATTAAATAGCTGGTGGCGTTCCACCAGGCAATTCCAGATAGCAGCGCGAAAAATCCCGCAAAGACAAACCCGAAATTGCGTTCGGATCCCATCTTGACGTCATGCGCCGCCCCTATATTCTCATGCGTCATTTGAATGAATTCACCTTATCCGAACAGCACGCCGGGTCATTGAGTATTGCAATATTTGGTTACACTACAGGGAAAGCCGTTAAAAGTTCATGACCTGTCTGTAACAACCAGCGCCTGTTTGCCTCCAGAATCAGACAGGTAAGTTTTCCGGTGGCATGGGCTCCTGTATCAATTCCGATGCGGTTGGATTTGATCTCAACCTCATTGCAGATTGTATGGCCATGCACGACAACAGCTCCGAAGTCATTGTTATAATTTAAAAAAGGCGTACGAATCCAAACTAGCTCCTGTTCCAATTGCCTGTCAAGCGGCACTCCGGGCCGCACCCCGGCATGCGCAAAGAAATACCCTCCAGCTCTATGACAGAACCTCAGGCTTTGTAAAAACGCCAGTTCCTGGGGGTGCAATGCTTCAGCAAGTAACCTTGCGGTGCGCCCCAAATGCGCGGACGGACTGAACTCCGAAGGTACGGCTATCCCATACTCGCGCAGCACCGCGTCACCCCCGATATTCAGCCATGCAGAACCACGGCTGGGATCTTCAAGAAATTCAAGCAGCATCGCCTCGTGATTGCCGCGCAAGTGCAGCTTGCCGAAACCCTTCGGGCTATCGCTCATGGCTAATGCTATCACCCCACGGCTGTCAGGTCCGCGATCGATATAGTCTCCAAGATAAATCAGCTGATTGCGCGCCCATCCCCGCGATGCCGCATCATTTGCAATCATCTCATGCAAGTGCCGAAGAAGATCGGCGCGGCCATGAATATCACCGATTACGTAGATACGTTCACCGGCTGGCACAGTAACTGTGGCGCTGCGGGCTTTGCCGCCAAACAGGCTTTTCATCATGCTGGAAATATTAAATGGCATAGCGGCGCTTTATACACATTCGCGTCAAAAATACCATGGGCAGCCTTAACCCTCTGGCAACTATCGTCTGCGACAATGAATTGAACCATTTATTAACTATGCGGTCTTCCATGTCCCCTGCCCCTTTGCCAGTTCCCGGCGCCAATTCAGCGCTTCCCCCTAACAGTCACGAGGAAGCACTGCAGGATTATGCGGCCAGGCTTGCAAATCACAAGGAAGGGCGGCGCGCACTGCATGTGTGCCTGTCGCGATTATCACCAGGCAACCGCCTTGAGCACCATATACGTATTGTCATGAACACGTTTGAGCCACTCTTGCGCAAGTTTAATGGTCAACTGTTCCGGTTATGGAACAATGACATAATCGTCGGCACCAAGGGCGCACAGGTTCCAGACATAGATGATTATGTTATCAAGCTACGTTTTTTATTTTCCGAAGACTCTTTACTGATGCTTGAAGAACATTCTGAACAGCAGTTTTGCCATTGGTACGATATGGAGGCCGACCATCCGGCATTTATGACATTGGTGCAGAACTTTAGCGCGGACGCTGCAAAACATCGTCAAAAAATAATGTCCGCCGCCAGTGAAGCCCAGTCTAAGGCAAAGCAGCAACAAGCTGCGACGCCGGGAATTTTATCCCCGCTCACACCTATGCTGCTCGACCGCTTTGAGACGGCGCTGCGCGGAACAGATCTTAGCCCAATGATCGAACGGCAAATGATTTGCTCCATACCGGATCAGGGAAAACCTAAACCCGTACTGTGCGAACATTTCGTCTCTATCCGCTCCTTGCAGCATAAAATTCTGCCTGGTGTGGATTGTCTGAGTGACCGATGGCTGTTTCAGCGTCTCTGCCAGAATCTCGACGCACGCATGCTGGCCTCCCTGCCGGAAATCTCACAAAAAGTCACTGTGCCGATTACCATTAATATCAATATCAGTACGATTTTATCTGCCGAATTTCTGAAATTTGACGCTGCAATACGCAGGATCACCCAACAGACGATGATCCTGGAAGTGCAGAGCATCGATCTGTTCGCTGATATGGGCGCCTATATCTTTGCCCGCGACTTTGCCCATGAACGCGGCTACGGGATAGCGCTGGATGGGCTTAATCCTTTGACATTCCCATTCATGGATCGGGCAAAACTAAAACTGGATTTTGAAAAAATTATATGGAGCCCAGAAATTGCCAGGGACTTCAATCCGGAACGGAGGGAAACCTTCATTCAAGCCATCAAGCAGGCTAATCCCAGCCGCATAATTTTGTGCCGCTGCGACAATCGGGACGCCATTGATTTTGGCCGTGAAGTTGGCATCAGCCTGTTCCAGGGACGGCATGTGGACCGTATGCTGGCAAGTAGCTGAAAAGTCTGTAATTATAACTTCATGACTTCTTCTGATACCCATGCCATTCGCGTAAGAGGGCTGACCAAGCGTTTCGGCGCGGTGATGGCTGTGGACACCATTGATTTCGATGTTGCGAAAGGTTCCATCACTGCCTTGTTGGGCGGTAATGGGGCCGGAAAAACTACGACCATCGCCATGATTCTGGGCCTGGTGGAGCCAACTGCGGGATCAATCGAAATCTTGGGCCAACCGGTGCCTGAACAATATCATCGTGTATTGCCGCTCATGAATTTCGAAAGCCCATATGTGGATTTGCCGCACCGCCTGACGGTCGCGCAAAATCTCAACGTATTTGCCATGCTCTATGGGATTTCGGACCGGCGCGGACGCATTGCTGAACTGGCTGCAGATCTGGAACTCAAGGAATTTCTGCATCGTCCGGCCGGGCAATTATCCGCAGGACAAAAAACCCGCGTGTCACTGGCGAAATCCCTGATCAATGCGCCTGAGCTATTGTTGCTCGATGAACCAACGGCCTCGCTGGACCCGGATACCGCCGACTGGGTGCGTAGCTACCTGGAAAATTATTGCGCCACGCGGGGCGCCACGATCCTGCTTGCCTCACACAATATGGCAGAGGTAGAGCGCATGTGCGATATGGTTCTGATGATGCGCACGGGCAGCATCGTTGACACCGGCGCGCCCGGCGCCTTGATTGCCCGCTATGGGCGCAGCAACATGGAAGAAGTATTCCTGGATATTGCGCGCGGCACTGGCAAGGGGGCCGCATTGGCGCAAAACCCCGCCTGAATAAACTGCTTAGTTAGTATCGGCTATATTATTCAATTTTCCGGCTCGACCCAGGGGATGGCTGCAATTTCAATGCCTTCCTCGCGTAATTCCACGACCTGCTGCGGTGTGGCGTCACCGTAGATATTGGCGGCTTCGCGTTCGCCATAATGAATTTTGCGGGCTTCTTCCGGGAATTTTTCACCTACATGATCGGCGTTCTGTTCCACGTGGGCGCGTACCTGGCGCAGGAATTTACGCATTTCCGTTTGGCCGAGCACTGCCTTGGCGGACCAGCGGCCGCCCCTGCTATTGCCCTTGGCCGCAATATTGGGGGCCATGATGGCCTTGGCGATTTTTGCTGAACCGCACTCCGGACAGCTTAATTCACCCGCAGCAAGCTGCGCGTCATAGGCGGCGCTGTTGGCGAACCAGCCCTCAAACCCATGTTCTTTGTCGCATATGAGATCGTAATGGATCATGTGCCTATAAATGGCATGTCATACCAGGCTGGGCAAGTGTTCAGGCCGCAGTTTTACCCGCCGACTTGCCACGGGGACGCCATTGATCAATGACACCAGCAGCCCTGTCGGCCGTCATGGTGTCGAAAAGCTGGCAAACGGCCTGCAACCTTGCGGCTGGTACGGCCTTTCCTGTGCGGGCGCGTTCCAGTAGCAGGATAATGGTTGCAAATTGCGAACGGTCGGCGCCAACGGCCCGGCATGCCACGGCCATGCCCTGGCCTTCACCCTCGAAAGCCAGGCTGGATATGGTGCGCGAATCCAGATCACACAATGTCGCCAACCCTTCAAGAAATAGGTTGAGGCGCTTTTCGCGCAAAAAGCCGATCACCCGATTGAGCGACAATTCCCCCGATGCGCGCATTTTGGCAACCAATGAGGCCGCCTTGTTGTTCACGCCTTGCTCAGAAACTGAAGGGGCAGCTTGTTGAACCGGGCGCGCGCGCTGCAAGGCGGCTTCCAGAATTTCAGGATCAATATCGTATTTACCCTGAATTTCGGTCCTCAGCGCGTCCGACACAAAAGCAAACATCTTTTGTACCAGAACCGGCGGTAAATCATCGCGGGCGACCAAAGGGCCTTGCAAACCAGTTTGCTGCTTACTTTCCGTCACCAGATATTCCATCGCTGCGTCCGCGATTTCGGCACTTTGATTGTTTACCAGTGCTTGCAGCACATCGGGTTCTTCCGTTTTTACCAGGGCATTGCTAACGGCAGCCGTAATACCTGAACGCATGGCAACACTCATCCGGTGAGCGTGGGTCTTGTTCATCACAATTTCAACCAGATCACGTTCGTCCAACAGGGGGCTTTGCGCGAGAATCGGGGCTGAAACCGAAATCTCGTCCGCTGCCAGTGCCTGGATAAGCAGCTTTGGCGCGCGCGGGCTGGCGGCTAACTGATGGGCCAGGTTGGCCCGCATCTGGGTTTCAAATTCACGTGACAAGTGAATTAAAATATGGCCCGCGACTTCTTTTTCTTCGGGATTAAGCTGGCGTGGTGACTGGAGGCAGATATCGGCTATCCGCTGCGACAAAGCCTGCCGTGCGGCGGGGTTAGGATCACGCGCCAGTTCGATAAGATCATTTAATGAAGACTGTTCCATGCTGGGAGAGCTTACGCCTAAGGCCTTACTATTGGGTAAATTTACCCCGTAATTAGTTAACTGGATTGGGCTTTATTCAGTTGATAAGCAACATCATGGGTCAGTGCGGGCACCTGAGCGCGTGCTTTTGCCACCCTTTCCGGATCAATCTCGGCCAGGATAAAACCCACGTCTTCGCCTGCATCCACCAAAATCTCGCCCCACGGAGCTATAATCAGGCTATGGCCAAAGGTCTTGCGGCCATCCCCGCTATGGGTGCCGGTTTGCGCTGGGGCCAGGACAAAACAGCCGGTTTCTATGGCCCTGGCGCGCAGCAAGATATGCCAGTGCGCCTCGCCCGTGGTTTTTGTAAATGCTGCCGGGATGGTCAGAAAATCCGCCCCCGCCTTGGCCAAAGCCCGATATAAATGGGGAAACCGCAGGTCATAACAAATACTCAGTCCCAAACACCCCCATGGCAGATCGTGCAGCACAGCACGCTGGCCTGGCACAAAGCTTTTCGATTCCCGGTACCGTTCACCATTGGGCAAATCCACGTCGAACATATGAATTTTGTCATAACTGGCGGCAATTTGTCCCTTTGGGTCAAACAGGAAGCAGCGATTGGCAACTTTGGCGTCCGCCACCCGGATGGGGATGGAACCGATCAGCAGCCATACCTGTAATTCGGCCGCCAGGGCGCGAAACGCCGCCACTGCCGGGTCTTCGTCCTGGGCAAAGGTGCTGGCGCGTATGACATCCGCCTGCAAACGGGTAACAATGGAAGTCACTTCCGGGGTCGTAATAAAGCGCGCACCCTGCGCCGCAGCCTGCCGCGCCAGCGCCGTGACCGTCGCGATATTTTCAGCAATCACCGCGCTGGAATTCAGCTGTAGACAGGCCGCCGTAAAAATTTCACCCATGCCCGTGATCCTTATAAATCAACCCGCCAGCATCGCATCAAGCTTGCCAGCCGTATCCAGCGCATACAGCTCATCGCAGCCGCCCACATGCACATCGCCAATAAAAATTTGCGGCACGGTATATCCGCCATGGGCGCGTTTGGTCATTTCGGGCCGCGCCCCTGGCGTGGTGTCAACGTCAATTTCATCGTAATCAGCGCCCTTCTGCTTCAACAGCGCCTTGGCGCGATGGCAATAGGGGCAGAACATCGAACTGTAGATGGTTATTTTAGGCATTCTGATTGAGTCCGTAAACTATCCTGAATTACCTATATTATATATAGACGCTAGCTGGGCCGGACAACCCGCGCCAGACTTAACACATCGACACGCGCAACGCCTGCCTTGCGCAACGCTCTGGCGCAGGCCTGGGCGGTGGCCCCTGTAGTCAGCACATCATCAATCAACACGATTTTACGCCCGGCCAGCAGCACTTCGCGGCCAGCACGCACAGCGATGGCCCCCCGCAAATTTCGCAGGCGCGCATCGCGGCTGAGGCCGCCCATCGGCGGGGGGTGCCGGGGACGCACCAGCGCATCCACCGCAGCTTCTTTCGCGCTATACCGGGCCAGCGCCAGGGCCAGCACGGCTGATTGATTATAGCGGCGGCGAAACAGTCTTTTCCGATGCAGCGGAACGGGCACGATCAGATCAGCATCTGCCAGTAAATCCGCCCCTGCCCGCGCCATCCAGGCAGCAAAGGCGGGCGCGCCTTCCATCCTGTCGCCATGCTTGAAGGCAAGGATCATCGCCCGGCTGGCGTCATCATACTGGAACACGGCCCGCGCCCGGTCATAATCCGGCGGCTCCGCCAGACAGGCGCCGCAGAATAATTCCGTATCTGCCTCAGATCCAAAAGCAAATGGCAGGCCGCAGCACCGGCACAAAGGCTGTGCGATAAAATTGATGGCGCTCCAGGCGCCCGCACTCAGCTGCCCCTGACGATCCACGATTTCACCGGTTGCCAGACAGCGCGGCGGCAACAGCGCATCCGCCAGCATCAGGCCAAGAGGCGCTATTTTTTGCCACCTGATCCGCATGGTGCTTTTTTGCCTTCTGTTCGCGATTGCAGCCGATCCTGTTAGACCATAATAGTGTGCCACATGACGCAAGCAAAATCCGCCAGCAACGCCCCCTTTGACCGTAACCTGCTGCGCATGCGCCGCCAGCGGGCGGCGGGCAATCTGGCGCGCCATGATTTTCTGCTGCGTGAAGCGGGTACGCGCCTGCTGGAGAGTGTCGTGGACCAGCGGCGAAAATTTTCGCTGGCGTTAAATCTGGGCTGTCATCGGGGCGAACTGACGGACCTGATGGCGCAGCATCCGGGACATGGGATTGAACAATTAATCCAGTGCGATACGGCCCCGGCGATGCTGCACACAGTAACCGGCCTGCGTGCTGCCGCCGACGAAGAAGCATTGCCCTTTGCGGCGCAGAGTTTTGATCTGGTGATGAGCATTCTCAGCCTGCATAATGTAAATGATCTGCCGGGCAGCCTTGTGCAAATCCGGCGCGCACTGCGCCCGGGCGGGATGTTTCTGGGCAGCATGTTCGGCGGGGAAACCCTGCATGAATTACGTCAGTGTCTGGCGCAGGCCGAGATCGCATGCGATGGTGGTCTTAGCCCGCGTATCGCCCCCATGGTGGATGTGCGCGATGCGGGCGCGTTGCTGCAACGCGCAGGCTTTGCGCGCCCGGTCGCAGATGTGGACACGATCACGGTCAGCTATGCCGATCCATTGGCCCTGATGCGGGAATTACGCGGCATGGGAGAAAGCAATATCCTGCATGCCCGCCGGCGGCGTTTCTTGCGCCGTAAAACACTGGCGGCCGCCGTGAAACTTTATCAGGAAAATTTCAGCGAGCCCGGCGGCCGGGTGCTGGCTACATTTCAGCTGGTCAATCTAACTGGCTGGAGTCCGGGCGATAATACTCAGGCAGTGCTCAAACCAGCGCGGCGATTAATCCAGCCATAGCTGAGAAAGCGGCTGATAACTGCCCCCCCAAAGCAAACACCGAGGTTGCGATAATCAGCGCAATGCCCGCAGCAATGAGCGCATACTCAATCGCCGTGGCGCCCAATGTCTCATCTACAAATTTTTTCAACTCTTGCATTTGAGTCATCCTTTGCATCGAAAAGACTCACCTAGTATTACATGGGGAGTGAATGTAACCTGACAAGATTAATGATTATTTACTTTTTTGATCCAGTCCTGTAGCGGCCCGATAAGCGGTTTATCCGCAGCCGGCATCGCATAATCACGTAATTGTGCGGGCCCCACCCAGGCCAGATTCTGGCCTTCGCACGGATGGCACGCGCCCTGCCAGTTACGGCACACATAGAGCGGCATCAACAAATGAAAATCACCCTCCGCAGGCCCATAGCTATGTGAGGCAAAGTATAGCGGCGTCAGATCGTGCGGCGCCACTGCAATACCCAGTTCTTCGTGCAGCTCCCGGATCAGGCAGGCTTCCGGCGTTTCACCCGCCTCACACTTGCCGCCGGGAAATTCCCACAGCCCCGCCATCGCCTTGCCGGGTGGGCGCTGCGTCAACAGCGCATTATTTTCGCCATCAATCAGCGCACAGGCGATAACGAGAACAAGGCGTTTCACCCCACCTGCCATTGATACCGCAAGACCGTGCGCCGCCCGCCGCGATGCGGGAAATCTTCCTCCCATCGTTCCTGATATACAAACTCACACTTTATCAACACACGGATTGATTCGGTATTTTCCCCAAAAACCACGGCGTCAAGTCTGCGGCTGCACAGAATTTTATAGGAATAGTCAAGTACGGCCTGTAACGCCTCACTGGCATAGCCCTTCCGCCAATAGTCCTGCCCCAGCCAATAGCCAACTTCCATTGGCGCCACATCCGTCACCACTCCGATCAGGCCAATCAGTGCTGCGTCGTGGCGGCGGACAATGGTAAAGACCAATTCCTTGCCTGTGTCATGCGCGCGCATGGCCTGATCAACAAAGTTGCGTGCTTCAACTTCGCCATAGGGAAAAGGCAGATTGGCGGTCTGTTTCGCCACCTCCCAATTATCCGCCAGCGGCTGGATCAATGCCGCGTCACGGGCAGACAGACGGCGTAGAATAAGCCGCGGGGTGCGCGCAATCACGTCTGACGAGGCGTCCATTTTCAAGACCGGTAATCCGCGTTGATGTCGATATAGCCATGGGTCAAATCACAGGTCCAGACAGTGGCTTGCGCTTTGCCCACCCCCACATCCACATCAATCGAAATTTCATCGCCCTTCATATGGGCTGTTACCTTGCTTTCCGAATAGTTGGGATCGGCCATGCCATTGCGCGCTACCGGAAGGCCGCCGATACGCACCACCAGCGCATCACGGCTGGCGGCCTCACCTGCTTTACCCACGGCCATGACAATGCGCCCCCAATTGGCGTCTTCGCCTGCAATGGCTGTTTTCACCAGAGGTGAATTGGCGATCGACATGGCGATGCGTTTGGCTGCACGCGCGGATGCCGCGCCGCCCACACGGATCGAAATGAATTTACGCGCCCCTTCGCCGTCACGCACCACCTGGCGCGCCAGATCACCCATTACCGCATCCAGTTTCTGGCGAAAATCCCGCAGACGCGGATCACCCGCCCGGGTAATCGCGCCATGCGCCGCCTTGCCGGTGGCGAACAGCATCACCGTATCGCTGGTGGATGTGTCACTATCCACGCTGATCATATTGAAGCTGGCCTGCACCGCCTTGCGCAACAGCGCATGCAGCACATCCGCAGGAATGGCCGCATCCGTCGCTACATAGGAGAGCATGGTCGCCATGTCCGGGGCAATCATGCCGGAACCTTTGGCAATGCCATTAATGCGCACCGCAACCCCATCGATAGTGGCCGTGACGCTGGCGCCCTTGGCAAACGTGTCTGTGGTGCGAATGGCCTCGGCCCCCGCCTGCCAGGCATCCGGTTGCAGGTTTGCGGCAAGAGCGGGCAATAATCTGGTGATCTTGCCTGCATCCAGCAGCACCCCGATCACCCCGGTTGAGCCGATCATCACCTGCCCCCTGGTGCAGCCAAGCTGTTTGGCTGTGGCGCTGGCGCAGTCCTGCAAGGCCTGATCGCCCTTCCTGCCGGTAAAGGCATTGGCGTTACCCGCATTGACCAGCAGGGCGCGCGCAGTACCCCAACCCTGATTCAGATGCTTGCGGCACCAATCCACCGGAGCCGAGGGCGCCTTCGATGTCGTAAACATCCCAGCCACCGCAGTTCCCTTGTCAAACGCCATCAAAAGCAGATCATCGCGCCCCTGATAGCGCATACCGCTGGCTGCAGCCGCCAGACGCACACCCGCAATAGATGGCATCACTGGAAATTTTTTCGGGGCAAGTGGCGAACGGGGCAACTTGGCGGACATATTCCGACTCCTGCTAAATATTAAGCAACATAGTAAGTCCTTATAAAGAAAGGCTCAATATAGAATTAAGGCGTGTTCCACTGATATAGCCCCCACCGCCCTTAACATTGACACAGCAGGCCGCGAACCTTATGTCTCACCCCTGCCAATAGACAGGCAAAAAAGGATTTTTCAGGCAATGATGGGACTAAGCGCACTGGCGCACCGGATTTTTGGTTCGCCCTCCGACCGGAAGTTAAAGAAGCTGCATCCCATTGTGGCCGCGATCAATGTGCTGGAGCCGGAACTTGCCGCGCTTGACGACGATGCGCTGCGCGCCCGCACGGAGCAATTCCGCGAACAGCTTGCCGGTGGCGCCAGCGAGGATGATCTGCTGCCTGCAGTTTTTGCCACTGTGCGTGAGGCCGCCAAACGCACCCTTGGCCAGCGCCATTTCGACGTACAGTTGATCGGCGGGATGGTGCTGCATCAGGGCAAGATCTCGGAAATGAAAACCGGCGAAGGCAAGACGCTGGTTGCAACCCTTGCCGCCTATCTAAATGCCCTGTCGGGCAAAGGCGTGCATGTGGTCACGGTGAATGATTATCTGGCCCGGCGCGATTCGGAATGGATGGGGCGCGTCTATCGTTTCCTGGGGTTGACGGTTGGGTGTGTGGTGCCGGGCATTGGCGATGTGGAACGCCGCCAGGCCTATGCCGCCGATATCACCTATGCCACCAATAATGAACTGGGTTTCGATTATCTGCGCGACAACATGAAATACCGCCTGGAAGAAATGGTGCAGCGCGGCCATCATTTCGCCATCGTCGATGAAGTGGACAGCATCCTGATCGATGAGGCGCGCACCCCATTGATCATTTCTGGCCCGCTTGATGATCAAAGTCAGCTGTATCAGGAAGCAGACCTGCTGATCCCGAAACTTAGCCCGGAACATTATGATCTGGACGAAAAGGCCCGCTCGGTGACGATAACCGAGGCCGGCAACGATTATCTTGAAGAATTGCTGCTGCAAGCGGGGCTCATGGAAGCGGGAACTTCTCTTTACGATATCGAGAATGTGTCGCTGGTGCACCATGTCAATCAGGCGCTGCGCGCGCATATTCTGTTTCAGCACGACCGTGATTACATCGTCAAAAACGGCAAAGTCATCATCATCGATGAATTTACCGGCCGCATGATGGAAGGACGGCGTTATTCCGAGGGGCTGCATCAGGCGCTGGAAGCCAAGGAAAGGGTGAAGATCGAATCCGAAAACCAGACCCTTGCGTCGATTACTTTCCAGAATTATTTCCGCCTCTACAACAAGCTTTCCGGTATGACCGGCACCGCATCCACCGAAGCCAACGAATTTTCGGATATTTATAACCTGGAAGTGCTGGCCATTCCGACGCATGTGCAGGTCTTACGCCGGGATGAGGATGATGAAGTATATCGCACAGCGGCGGAAAAATTCGACGCCATCATCGAAGAAATAGTCCAGTGCAACGCCATGGGCCAGCCGGTGCTTGTCGGCACCACCAGTATTGAAAAATCCGAACAGCTGGCCGCGCTGCTGAAAAAGAAAAAAATTCCGCACAATGTGCTGAACGCCCGCTATCACGAACAGGAAGCGCAGATCATTGCCCAGGCCGGCAAGGTGGGCGGCGTAACCATCGCCACCAATATGGCGGGACGCGGCACGGACATTCAGCTTGGCGGCAATCTGAGCATGCGGATTGACGAAGAGACCACAGAGATTACCGGCGATGCCGAACGCGCTAAAAAAACCAAAGCGATCGAAATGGAAATTGCTACGGCAAGGGAAAAAGTTCTGGCTGCCGGCGGCCTGTATGTCATCGGGACCGAGCGTCACGAAAGCAGGCGCATCGATAATCAATTGCGCGGGCGATCCGGCCGTCAGGGTGATCCGGGCCGTTCAAAATTCTTCCTGAGTCTGGAAGATGATCTGATGCGCATCTTTGGTTCCGAACGCATGGATGGCATGCTGCAGAAACTTGGCCTGCAACAGGGCGAAGCGATCATCCATCCATGGATCAACCGCGCCGTAGCGAAAGCCCAGGAAAAAGTCGAAGCCCGCAATTTCGACATCCGCAAAAACCTTCTGAAATTCGACGATGTGATGAATGATCAGCGCAAGGTCGTGTTTGAGCAGCGCATTGATATGATGCGTACGGAGGATTTATCCGATGAAATCGCCGGCATGCGCCAGCAGACCATCGATGATCTGGTCGCCCAGCATATCCCGGAAAAAGCCTATGCGGAACAATGGGATACGCCGGGGCTGGCGGAGGCGTGCCAGAAATATCTGGGGCTTGATCTGCCGATAGTGGAGTGGGCCCGCGAAGAAGGTATCGCCGACGAGGAAATCAAGGAGCGTATCCGCGATCATGCGGATCGTTTCATGGCCGGACGCGCCGCCAATATTGGCCCCGACCTGATGCGGCAGATTGAAAAATCCGTGCTGCTGCAAATTATCGATCAGCATTGGCGCGAGCATTTATTGCATCTGGAGCATCTGCGTCAGGCGGTCGGCCTGCGCGGCTATGCGCAACGCGATCCGCTGCGTGAATACCAGTCGGAATCCTTTGCGCTGTTCGAAGCCATGCTGGCAAAACTGCGCCAGGACGTGTGCATGCATCTGGCGCATATCCAGGTGGCGCAACAGCCGCCATCCTTACCCAGCGCCCCGCAAGGCATACATGAAGAGCATCTGGATCCGCTGACCGGCGAGAATGAAGTTTCCGGAGACAACGCATTTGGCAAAGTCTCGCGCAATGCGCCCTGCCCCTGCGGTTCCGGCAGGAAATTCAAACAGTGCCACGGGAAATTGGGATAAATTGCCAATAGACTGCTATCCAATCTGATTGAATCAGTCCTTCTCTGTTTCGCACCCCACCCCATCACCCCCCTACGCCAAGGCTACGGGGGGCAAGGAGGGGAGGGGCTTTTACCTCAGAGTTTCAACGCATTCTTCCCCTGCCCACGAGGGGGAGGGGATAAGGGTGGGGGAAAATGGAGCAACTTGTTAGGATAAGAGTCTAATACAGCAAAAAAGGGCTGTCCGATTGGGCGGCCCTTTTTTGCTGGCGCCTGGCGCAAATTACGCCGCGCGAATTTTATCCAGAAAGCCGGCTACTTCGGCGCGCTGGGTTTCGCCCTGGCGCGACAGTTCACCTGCGGAGCTTAGCACTTGTGACGCCGCAGCGCCGGTTTCACTGACCACCTTGCTGACCTGGGAAATACCCGACGACACATCCTGGGTGCCGCGTGCGGCCTCCTGCACATTGCGCGCGATTTCCTGGGTAGCCGATCCCTGCTCCTCCACCGCTGAAGCAATCGCGGTTGAGATTTCGTTGATGCGTGCAATGGTGTTCGTAATGGACCCAATTGCCGTCACCGAGAGCTGCGTCGCTGACTGAACCTGCGCAATCTTGGCGCTGATAAGCGGCCCCATTACGCCGGACAGAATGAAAGTTCCGGATTTTTCAGCAATCTGCTAATGTTTGCTAAACGCATCTCCGGGGAGCCTCACAATGTCCACACCGCAGCCATTCACCATTGACGTGCCACAATCACGCCTGGACCGTATCCGCAACCGTGTTGCGGATTATGAATGGCACGAGATGCCGGACAATGGCGGCTGGGAATTTGGCGCCAATCTGGATTACATGAAGGAGCTGTGCGCCTATTGGGTGAACGCCTATGACTGGCGCAAGTGGGAGCGTGAACTGAACCGCTTTCCCCAGTTCACCGTCGAGATCGATGGACAGATGGTGCATTACATCATCGAAAAAGGTTCAGGCAAAAATCCGAGGCCGCTGATCATTTCCCATGGCTGGCCCGGATCGGTATTTGAATTTCTGCAGGTGATCGAACCGCTGGCGCATCCCGAACGCTTTGGCGGCAATGCAGAAGATGGATTTGATGTGATTGTGCCGTCGTTGCCGGGTTATGGGTTTTCCGGCAAGCCCAAACGCCCCATCGGGCCGCGCAAGATCGCCTATTATTTCAACAAGCTGATGACCAGCGTGCTGGGGTGCCAAAGCTACATCGCGCAGGGCGGTGATTGGGGCAGCATCATTTCCGGCTGGATGGGATATGATTATGGCGCGCCCAAGGGCAACTGCGCTGCGGTGCATCTTAATATGTATGGCCTGCGTTCTATTGACGCCGTTCCGAAAACACCGGAAGAAATGAAGTTTGCGCAGGACTACGCCATCACGGAAGCGCGCGAGATGGGTTATTTCCGCGAACAGTCCACCAAGCCGCAAACCCTGAGCTATGGCATGATGGATTCGCCCGTGGGCGCATGTGCGTGGATTGTGGAAAAGTTCCACGGCTGGTCCGATATCAAAAACGGCAACATCGAATCCGTTTACAGCAAGGATCAATTGCTGACCAATGTCATGATCTATCTCGTAACGCGCACCTTCAACACCGCCACATGGCTGTACCGTGGCCTGTTCGATGACGGGGATTTTGTTCTGGGTTCCGGCGAGCGGGTGCGTGTGCCGGTGGGTGTTGCAAACTTCCCGAAGGATTTACTGCCGTGGCCACCGCGCGGCATGGCCGAAAAAACCTACACCATCACCCACTGGACTGACATGGGCGAAGGCGGGCATTTCGCGGCGATGGAAAAGCCGGAGAAATTCATTACTGACATACGCGCCTTCGTACGGACCTTATAAAGGGATAAGGAAAGGAATAGCCGCCTATCCCTTTTCGAATTTCAGCGCCGCGCCATTCATGCAAAAGCGCAGGCCTGTGGGCTTGGGGCCGTCTTCGAACACATGACCCAGATGCGCCTCGCAGGTGGCGCAGATCACTTCGGTACGCCGTGAAAACAGGCCGCGATCTTCACGAAAGCCCACCGCATCCTTATCTACGGGCGCGAAAAAGCTGGGCCAGCCAGTGCCGGAATCATATTTGGTATCCGATGGGAACAAAGGCGTGTCACAGCATACGCAGCGATACAGCCCCTCATCCTTGCGATCATGTCCATTATCGCCAAACGCCCGCTCGGTCCCCGCCTTGCGGGCGACATTATATTGCAACGGCGTTAGCTGCTGCTTCCACTCCGCATCGGTTTTAACCACTTTCGGGCGTTTATCCTGTCCGCCATCCGCCATGTCTTGGCCTTCCTTCTAAATGTCTGCTTGCCTCCAGTATAAGGGAACCAGCCTCATAATTTCAAGGAAACGCCATCATGATAACTTCGGCAATGCAGGCAGGGCGTTCCTGGCCCTCGATTTCCAGCACCATTTCATAGTTCATGGTGGCCCCCTTGCCCTTCAGTTCCACCGACATAACCTTCAGCCGCCCCCGCACCTTTGAACCTGTCGGGACCATATTGGTAAAGCGCACCTTGTTGGCCCCATAGTTAATCATCTGGCTGATGCCGGTGATTTCCAGCAATTCAAACATGAATTTCGGGATCAGCGACAAGGTGAAATAGCCATGCACAATCGTGCCGCCGGTGGCCATTTCACGCCTGGCGCGTTCAACATCCACATGGATCCATTGATGATCTCCGGTCGCATCGGCGAACTGGTTGACCTTGGCCTGATCCAGCGTCACCCAGTTCGAGACGCCGATTTCCTTACCCGCCAGCCCGGATAAATCCTTATACGCAACTTTCAACATTTTACTCTCCGTTACATTGAACGCACATTTATTTGAACGCCGGCAGCACTTTTTCGCCAAAAAGCTTCAGGGATTTCATTACGAGATCGTGCGGCTCGCCACCCTGCGCCACTTCAAGGATCAGATAGTTGGCGCCGTAATATTCCTGCGCCCACTTGATCTGATCAATGCAAAAGGCCGGATCGCCGATCATGAATTGCCGCGCCGGGTCCGACTCCCCTTTAGGCGCTGCGGCAAAAGCCCGCGATATGCCTTTGCCATGTTGTTCAAAATCTTTCGAGTCGTGCGCGGCCCGCTGATCAAGCCCACCGAAGAATTTGAAATAATTCATGGCGTACTGGGTGCCTTCGCGCACCGCCTGCTCCTGGGTAGGTGCGCAGTACATTTGAAATACGCCGGAAATTTCCCGCCCCTCAGGTTTGAAGCCATGTTCATGCAATGTCTTACGATATAAATCAATCACCCCCTTGACCCTCGCCTGTTGCGGCACAAAAAACGCGCTGGACAGGTGAAAACCATGCTGACCCGCCCAGACCGCACTTTCGGGCGTCAGCACCGCCGACGCATAAATAGGCGGATAGGGCTGCTGCAACGGTTTTGGAAAGAATGTATAATCCTTCAGTTTCCAGAATTTTCCATCATAGGAAAATGGGCCATTCTCCGTCCAGGCTTTCACAATAATGTCAGTTCCCTCGTGATAGCGGGCGACGTTTTCGTTTTCGTTGATACCAAAAACTTCATGCGAATATTTCAGAAATCCGCGCCCGATTCCATATTCCAGACGCCCGCCGCTCAGCACATCGAGCATGGCGTATTCTTCCGCCAGCCGGATGGGATGATTGAGCGGGATCAGTGACACGCCTGTGCCCAGACGAATGCGTTTGGTGCGTGCCGCCGCCGCCATCATAATCACTGGCGGAGAGCCAAACGAATAACCGGAATAGTGATGTTCGCCGAACCAGACAGCATCAAAACCCAGCGCTTCCTCCAGTTCCACCTGGGTTAAAATATCTGCGTAATACTGCGAGGCTGATCCATGCGCCTCGGGGTAATATTCGGTATTGTAGAGAATGCCAAATTTCATGCGCCCGGCCTCCTTTTATTTTTCTCCCAACATTCAGTACGCAAGCGTAAAAGGCCATGGCGGCAATAGCAAGGTGATTGGCGTTATCTCAGGCCACCCGCGCAGCCGCCTTGATCATGTCCGCCGCTTTTTCGGCAATCATGATAACCGGCGCATTTGTGTTGCCAGAAACCAGATTGGGCATGATGGAGGCGTCAATCACCCGCAAATTCTGTAGCCCATGCACACGCAACTGTGCATCTACCACGGCCATCGGATCGCTACCCATCTTGCAGGTGCCGGCCGGATGATAGATCGTGTTGCCGCGTTCGCGCGCAAACGCCAGCAATTCATCATCGCTTTGCACATCCGCGCCCGGTTCCAGTTCCGCCCCGCGATAAGGATCAAGGGGGGCCGCATTAAATATGCGGCGGGCGATTTTCAGGCCTTCAACAACCGTTTCCTGATCCAACCGCGCCGAAAGATAATTTGCACGGATCGCAGGATAGACGGTAGGAAGCGAAGATTTGATACGGATTGAACCCCTGCTTTCCGGACGCAACTGACAGGGCGCGCAGGTCATGCCGGGAAACGGATCCATCTTCATTTTACCCGATCCGATGTTCTGGGTCATGCTGGCAGGCAGAATATGATATTGCACATCCGGACTGCCGAGTTCCGGTCGTGTCTTCACAAACGCGCCAATATGCGCGGCGCTCATCGCCAGCAACCCGCGCCGTGACACAACCCATTTCACGGCTTCGCGCACCAGTGGCAGACCGCGCGACAATTCGTTGACCGTAATGGGTTGCGTGCCGCGATAGGCGCAGCCAACCACATAATGATCCTGCAAGTTTTCGCCAACCCCCGGCAGGTCTTTCACAACTTCAATGCCATGCTCGCGCAGCAGCGCTGCGGGGCCAATGCCCGATAGCTGCAACAATTGCGGAGAATTTACCGCCCCCCCGCACAGTAAAACTTCGCGCCCAGCCCTAGCATAACATTGCCGCCCGCCCCGGCTATACGCCACCCCATCGGCGCGCGCGCCTTCAAGGAAAATCCGGAACGCCAGCGCATCTGTTTCAACGGTCAAATTACGGCGTGAACGGATGGGTTTAAGAAACGCCTTGGCCGTACTGACACGCAAACCATTGCGCATCGTCATGTGGTAATAGCCTATACCTTCCTGATCCAGCCCGTTCAGATCATCGCGGCGCGGAATGCCAAGCAGTTCCCCCGCTGCAATAAAAGCGTCACTGATGGGATGCCGGTCCGGCGCTGCGGAAACCGCAAGCCCCCCGCCCGTGCCATGCAACGCACCAGGTTCGGCATGATCGGCTGATTTGCGAAAATACGGCTCGATATCATCCCAGGCCCAGCCGCGATTTCCCAACTGCGCCCAGCGGTCATAATCCTGTGTCTGCCCGCGCACATAGAGCAGGCCATTAATCGAGGACGACCCCCCCAGCACCTTGCCGCGCGGCCAGACGATCGCACGGTTATTCGTTCCCGGTTCCGGCTCCGTTTCATATAGCCAGTTGACCTTTGGATTTTTCAGCGTGCTGGCGAACCCCGCAGGCAGGTGGATCATCGGATTGCTGTCTTTGGGCCCGGCCTCCAGCAGCAGCACACTTACTTTCGAGTCTTCAGTAAGCCGGTTGGCCAGCACACAGCCCGCTGATCCCGCACCCACGATCACATAGTCATAGACGGCATTTTCACTCACGCGATAAACTTTCTCAGCAATGCATTGGTTACATCCGCCTCCTCATATTGCACCCAATGTCCGGCATTGGGAACAATATGAAACTCCGCAGACGGATGAATACTGGCTATGACGCCGCGCCGGTGCTGCAGATGGGGTGAAGAAATATCAAATTCCCCCCAGATACTGCACACCCGCGCCGAAACATCGCGCAGGGCGTTCAGCAGTTTTTC
>OBEQ012206620.1_pt1 | contig 24083 bp, 28 predicted proteins | sample 1670901 | NCBI WGS metagenome assembly OBEQ01 (sample SAMEA104232315, study PRJEB22302) | groundwater metagenome | biome: forest; feature: aquifer; material: groundwater | place: USA | collected 2011-08-07 | depth 5.4 m | reverse complement strand
CCCGGGAGTGGCGGGTGTCGTACGTTCAGCTTCCGGACACCGGCATTCAGCCACGCCTGGCGATCGGTCTTCAGCTCCGGGCATTGCTGGCGTTGATGGGGCGACCGGATCTCTTAACTGAGCTAATATCACTTACCGATCAGCTCAAGCCAGCAATGCTTGAATCTAAAGCGCAAGCATTGGCGGAAACGCTAAAGGGTCAGATTCCGGTGGTGTATGCTTCAGCCCGGAATTTTCCACTCGCCTATTACTGGAAGATCAGCCTGAATGAAACAGCGAAGAGTCCAGCCTTCGCGAATGTTTTTCCTGAGTCTAATCACAATGAGCTGAGTGGCTTTGATGTGCAACCCGGCACTCGTTCGCTCGTTCAACCATTCCATTTGATTTTCTTGACTGATGCAACCGATCATCCACAAATTCAGAAACGGATGATGATCCTGGCGCGACTATATGGAGAGCGCGGAGTACCGGTCACCGTGCGAGCACTGACCGGCCTTAGTCTCCCGCACAAAATTTTTTCTTCGGTCCTCTTGGCGATACTGACGGCACACGAGCTGGCGGCTCGATACCAAGTTGAACCGGAAGCGGTGCCGCTGAATGATGAGCTGAAACGATTAGTCGCAGAGTGAGCGGTTGCTTCTTTGATTGGTATCCCGGCAAGGGAATCGGATTGTGGGATAATAGAATTACCATGCATGAGCGAACATATTTTCTTGTCGTCGGCACGGTCTTCACCTTAGTCGGCGTTCTTCATCTGGCACGGCTGGCGTTCCGGTGGGAAGCGATCTTGAATGGTACGATAGTGCCCTTCTGGATCAGCTGGCTAGGGCTGATTATTGGAACGGCCCTCGCGCTGGAAAGCTTCCGGCGGAGTCGGTAATTCAAACGACCGAATGGGTGAAATGGCCAAGCGAGTTGCTGCTGTCATCATCCAAAATGGCAAGGTACTTGTGCTTAGTCGGGTTAAGATTGGGCGCGAGTATTTTGTTTTTCCGGGCGGCGGCGTTAAACTGGGGGAGACATTGACCGATGCGCTTCGACGGGAACTCCAGGAGGAGCTTGGCTTGACGGTAACGATTGAGCGACCGTTATTTGAACTTGAAAATCGTTACGGCATGCAACCGGACGAGCCGGCGCGGATAGAGCATTATTTTCTAATTCGATCATTTAGTGGAACGCCAGCAATCGGGGGGGAGGAGGCGGCTCGCTCAAGCGAGGCAAATCAGTACGAACCAGCTTGGGTTTCGGGAGAAACTATTGGCGAACTCAAGCAGCTTGAGCCAGAACTTGCCCGGCGTCGGGTGGCGGCCATGTTTGCCTCGCCGTCAGCGCGTCCCGGTCGACTTCACCGACCGCGACGAACGGCGGTTGAGCAGGAGATTCGTCGTTTTTTGACCCTCTTTGGTGCGGCTGCCATCATTGCGATTGGAACGCTTATCATTGCGCTTGCCGTTTACTTCGGTGTGGTGGAGCGTTATCATCGTTACATTCCGCCAACATCTATTCACGGTGTCCCTGAGTCATATAAACGATTGGTCGACGATTTGCGGCGGATTGGCGCTGAGGTGAAACCAGTTGATGAAGTCTATCAACCATTTTTGCGAGTAAGTATAAATAACCGGACTCCGGTCGACGAGATTGTCCAGCCCTTTCTTTCGGTTCGGGCAATTGTGATCCGAGTTAACGAGGGAAACGTCCAGGTCTTTCCACTTGGCGGAAAGACACAAAGTGCAATGCGGGCGATTAGCCCTGACGGGAAATGGATCGGGCGCTATCAAATCCGCTGGGGCGCAACGCCGCACTTTTATGCACGCGCCGGTTTGGTTGTGCTCTATGTCGGTGATGGCGCAAAAGTCATTCGACCGCTGGTAGCGGTGCTCGGTCCACAGTTTGCGGGCGGGATTTCGTCGCTTGAGCCGGAGCGAACGATGGCGACAACGACTTTGGCAGCGAATGACTTATCAGCAAAAGCTGGTAAGGCGGAGCAGGTGTCATTCATCACGATTGCTTCAGGCACAGCGGCGACCGGACCAGGTCAGGCCGAACTTCGTATCATTCGAAACGATTCTGCCTGGGCGATGACGTGGTCACTTGTCTATCACGGCGTTGTGCCACAACCACCAATTCCGAAAGTTAACTTTACCACCAGCACCATCCTCGCTATTTTTGCGGGTGAGCATCGTACCGGTGGGTCTTCTGGAATCGCCGTCACCAGAATTTTGGACGACGAGAGAACGCTTCGAGTACTTACGCACGAGACGGTACCGGGGCAGGGATGCATTGTTACCCAGGCGCTCGCCTATCCTTATCAGGTGGTACAGATTCCAAAGCTCAGCCGACGAATTCGATTCGAACGCAAAACTAGCATAGTACCGTGCCGATAAGGTGATTTTACAAATCACCTTTAGGTTGTAAAATTTTAGTAGCGAAAAAATTCAGGAGGAACTGTCATGCGTTACTTGTCGTTTCTGTGGTTATTCGTCTTAGGTGCGCCAGTTGTTGCGGCTTCGGATAACGACGATCGGTTTCTGTTCGAAGGCGAAAAGGTTGTTATCACCTTTATGGGCCCCACACCTTCGCGGGTACCATACAGCGCGAAAACAATCATCGCAAAACTCGGTGCCAGCTTCGAGCGCGCCGGCGCCAAGTTTGCACCAGCGCGAAGCGTTGCGCCAGGAATGATCTCGTACCCCGAAGCCACGGTTCGGTCAGTGAAGCCGACCGGGGCGATCTCTCGACGAGAACCAACGGCGGAGGTAGCCGTCGAAATCGCGATTGATATTCCGCCGGCGACCGGGCAGTCGTTTGGCGTTCGCGATGCCCGCAATCGGATCAGCGGCTCAAGCCGTCGTCAGAACGTAATCGTATCATTCACGATCAATTTCTGGCGAATCAGCGATGATGGTCGGGCGACGGTAAAGATGATGTCGTTGGATGTGCCATTCTCGGAAGAGGTTCAGTCGCGAGTGGTCGTACCACAACTGAGTATCGAACGCGATGAGGCGGCGTCAATTTTCTACCAGCACGCCTTTGACGCTGGGCTGAAGGAACTTGAAGCGAAACTCAGGCCGATGTTCGAGCGACGGTTAATGGTCATTGGGATAGTGCTACCCTCGGAACGAGCCGATCTAAAAGATCCGGTGTTCGTGATCCAGCTTCGACCGGGGGTAATCACCATTCTCGATGGCGCCACTATCGAACTCTGGGAGCCAGGGCTGGGTTCAGCCCCACTCCGTCCCAAGTTTCAGCTGAAGATCAGAAATCCTAAGCACGGGGGTGGAGATCTGGGGATACTCTGCTGTGAGATAGGGTCAGTCGAATTTCTCGAGAAGTTCAAGGCTGGTGATATCGTTGTTACCACAAGCCCAAAGCTTCGCGAGGAGACTCCGAGAGTAAGGAAGTAGTAGTTTAGGGGGGAGGTGCGCGCTGCGTATCTCCCCGTTTGTTTTACAATAATTACTACCATGGAAGAGCATGAGAATGGTTTACCAGAACGGGTTGAGTTAGGACTTCGGCGGCACCCGCACGAGATTTCGCCCTGGCGAATTTTTAAAATCATGGCCGAGTTCGTCATGGGTTTTGAATTCCTTAAAAAATATGAAAAGTTTCCCTCGGTAACATTTTTTGGTTCGGCGCGCTGCAGTCTCGATGACTCAATCTATCAGGAGGCGACGAAGCTAGCAAAGCTGCTTGCTCAGGCTGGCTTCACCGTTATTACCGGCGGTGGACCAGGAATCATGGAGGCGGCCAACCGTGGCGCCACCGAGGCGGGCGGTAACTCGCTCGGGTTAAACATTAAGTTACCAGAAGAACAGGCGGTCAATCCATACGTTAAGGACGGCGAAACCTTCCGTTATTTTTTCACTCGAAAGGTCATGCTATCTTTTGCGTCTGAGCTTTATATTTTTTTCCCCGGTGGCTTTGGCACACTCGACGAACTAACTGAGATCGTCACGCTCGTTCAAACGAAGAAAATTAGACCAGTGCCGGTTATTCTCGTCGGGCACGATTTTTGGCAACCGTTCCTGGATTGGATCAAAACCAAGCTCATTGCTACCTACCATACGATCGATGAGCAAGATATGAATATTTATCATCTTGTTGACAGCGCCGATGAAGCGCTCGCGCTCGCTCAGCAGCTCCTGCAGCGACGCTGATTGAATGCACCCTTCGCTCCGCGTTATTGTCTTCGTCGCCGCGGTGCTTACCCTCGTCCTCGTGAGTACGCTGTTGGTGGCTGCTTATGAGCGCGGTGCTCAACGATTTCGTTTCAGCCGTGGCCAAGCTGTAACTGGGACGACTACAGCGACTACGGCGGTATCAATCGATGCAATCTATCTTAATCCTGAGCTCGGCCTTATCCTTCACTATCCCTCGAACTGGATACCAGAGCAAGGTGGCGTATCTGCTATGACCCTCCCGACACGCTTCCGTGGCGTCGATGGTTTTTTTGAGCTAGCCGTAACCGGTGAACCAGGGATGACACTGAGCCTGGCTGTAAATGATCTTGCCTATGGCGAGGAACAGCCCTATGGTGCGAATCCGCGAATTACCGCCATTACTGTTAGTGGCCAAGAAGGTCGATTGATTGCGGCCACTGACCCCAATATCACCGATGCGGCAATCTTGGTGCCTTTTCCACGGCCGGTAACGCTAAACGGTCAGTCAGCTGCCTTTCTTGTGCTCCACACTGATCAAGCTCACCTCGAAGCGCTTGCGGCCCAACTTCGTTTTGTCAGAAATCAGAGCGGCGAAATCACCGGCCTTCCCAACATTCTGGTTTATGAACCTCGATCAAATGATGTCGTCGACGGGACCGTTTCAATTGTTGGCGTCGCTCGAGTATTTCCTGCCTCGCCGGCAGGCAGGGAAAATACATTATCACTTCGGCTCGTTGATCCCTATACTAATCGAGTCTTCCTTGAACAGACGACGATGGCAACCGCACCCAACGCGGGGGCATACGGCACCTTCGCGATTGACCTGAATTTTCCTCGAATCGAAAATCTTCGGAGCGCTACGCTCGAGGTGTTTCAGGCGTCGCCCCGCGACGGCCTGCCCGCCCGGCAGGCGGGGACGCCGACGGACGTGGTGGCGATCCCGCTTCGTTTTGCCCCCTGAGGTAGCGTTCGAGTCGTTCGATGAACGTACCATGGGCTGAGTGGGCCTTTCGTTTTGCTTCAGTTACGCTAAAAAATTCGGCTCGGTCAATTTCGGGAAAATGAATCATCGTGCCGGAACGAGGCGGCCACTCCAGCTCAACCATTAAAGTCTTGATTGAAAACGGTTCCTCAATATCGCCGCGGAAGGCCCAGGCGTGAACACGCTTGCCGCTCTTGTAGCGGACCGAGCCGAGTGGAACGAACTCGCCGTGCGGAACAATACCAGTTTCCTCGGTAAATTCACGAACGGCGCCGTCGACTGGCGCCTCGCCGGTTTCGAGGGTTCCCTTCGGCACGAACCAGGCCCCAAGGTCTTTTTTACGGAAGAAGGGCCCACCGTGGTGAACGAGGAACACCTCAAGCTGGTTGCGTCTGATCCGGTACATCAGCAACCCGGCGCTTATCTGCCTAGCCATGGTAATATAAATATAGTGTAAATAGCTTCAATAATGGAGGTGTTGATATGGCACGTTACTGGATTGAACCGGTGACTCGCCCAACAAAATATGAAGATCAGAATCACGAAACACTCTACGCCTATGCCTGCTTCGCGATTTTTGATGCAGCGACTGGTTTCTATCTCGACAGTGTCGGCGAAAGAAGTCGTTTCCGTCACATGCTGTCGGTGCCTTGGACTGATCGAACGGTCGCCGAGGCTAAGGCGAAAACTTTGAACCAAGCGTTCGAGCGGGAACGAATGCGTTTGGAAAGATCAGACAATCCTTAAGCGGGGGCAGATATTTAGCTTATCTGTCCCCGCCATTTATTTTGGTTAGGGTTAACGTCTTTTACGCCAGTGCCTAATGTCAAGTACTGTAATCGTCACGCTTGGCATTTTGGGCAGTAGTGGGTACCGCGGCCAGCTACGCGCTGTTTTTTAACCGGAGTCCGACAACGGACGCAGGGTTGGCCTAGACGACCGTAAATTTTAGCAACCTTACCAAAAGTCCCAACCTTACCGGCGGAATTACGAAAGTGCTGGATCGAGGTACCGCCGTGCTTTAGTGATAGGCGAAGCACCGCTGGAATGCAGCGAGCCAGTCGACGAATCTCATCGGCCTGGAGATTTTTTATTAGTTTAAGGGGATTTATTTTGGCACAAAAAAGTGACTCATCAACATAAATGTTACCGAGTCCAGCAATATTTGTTTGATCAAGAAGAAATTGTTTGATGCGAGGGCCCCGGCCGGTCGCGATGATCGCGGCGAGTGATTTTGTGGTGATCGAAAGTGCCTCGGGGCCGAGCTGAGCGATAAGCTGTTGAAGGCCATCCTCGTCAACAACCCTAAACCAACCAAAGCGACGGAGATCGTTGAAGTATAGATGCGAACCGTCGCCAAAGGTGACGATTATACGGGTGTACTTATTTGGGAGCTGTTCAAGATAGGCATTTTCGGGGTGGCCGCCAATAATGAGGCCCTTTTGTCGCAGAACTTTCCCGATCGTATTCCGTGGCGCATAGATGAGCTGCCCCGACATTTTTAGGTGGATCGCGAGATAAATGATCTGAGAATTTCTAACGAGCGAATTTTTAATTTCTAAAATGAGTATTTTGGCTCGACGTTGCAGACCGACGATTTGAGCACCGATCAGAAGACGACGGTTACCCTGAAGCTGTTTTGCTCCCGACACCTCGACTCGAGCAATGCGTTTTCCGATCAGTCTCCGGGCGAGCCCGCGTCGAATAGTTTCCACCTCGGGTAGTTCCGGCATGGTAGTTTCATTGTAGGGAAAAGTATTGCCCCCTGCATCACGAACGTGGTGATGCAGGGGGAGGTGTCTATTAACGACGTCGAGGAACCACGGCGAGGTGAGTCGGCTTTCGTGGGTCGTAGCCGGGTCGACTGACGGCGCGGCCACCATCAAGGTAGGCGAAACTAGCTTTCATTGCGCCGTAGCGTTTCAAGACGCGTTCGCAATATTGCTGTGTCGCATCACGAAACTTGAACAACAGGATTTGGTTGCCCTTAACAGCGATCACTTCGCGCCAGGTTGGTCGTGCCGGATCACGAGGTTGATGATCGGCGGCAATCGCCGCAATCGTTGTCTCGGGAAGCCGTTGTCCATGAGCGATAGGCGCGATCGTCACCCGGGCTTCACCGATTTGTAGCACCGGTCGTCGTTCTGGACGATAGGCAACTCGCTGATGCGCGATGACCTGACCGTCACCATTACGTCTGGGCACCACCACCAAATCAACCGCTCGGGCGTCTTGTGGCGTGTGCCAAGTGTAGTAACCACCGCCGGCAACATAAGTAGCGCCGAGTCGTCGTAGGATTTCGGCGTCGGTCGAACCGCGACCAGGATCATAAGCAACGACAAGCTGGAAATGCCGATGATCATACTGCTTCAGCCAGTAGTGGGGGTGAATCGGTCGTCGATACTTCCGTCGTGTGGCTGTCGTTTTTCTCGCGAGGGCGTCATCAGGCATGTATATGACGCCAACCAGCAGAATGCAACCAATAACAATGGTGATTCTCACAAGAATCCCTCCAGTGTGTGTTTCTGAGCTGTATTGTAGGCGATGGTACAATGAGCACAGTTGTCAAAAGTGCATAATGGAGGTGAATAGCCAATGGCAAGAAAGCAGTACACGCTTTGCATCCCGGTCGTCGGCGGACGGGTTTTACTTGGCCTGAAGAAGACGGGGGATTTGGGTCAGGGCTTGATCAATGCCTTTGGCGGCAAGGTCAATCAGGGTGAAACAATCGAGGCAGCCGCCGCTCGAGAGCTGGAGGAGGAGGTTGGAATAACTCCGGTGGCACTCGACTATCGCGGCGTACTCGAGTTCACCTTTGCCGACGAAGATCGGATTGTTGAGATGCATATCTTTACCGTTTCGGCTTTTACCGGCGAGCCGCAGGAATCGAATGAAATGCGACCGGAGTGGTTTTCGCTCACGGCAGTACCATTTGATCGAATGTGGCCGGCTGATCAACGCTGGCTGCCGCTCGTGCTTGAAGGCAAGAAAATTCGAGGACAGTTTCATTACAGCAATCGAAACGATCGAGCAATACTTCATCACACCGTTGAGGTATTGACATAATCTAGCCCCGCACCAGAGAAAATAGTGCGGGGCTAACCATCGCGCAGGCGATATGTCTTGGCCTCGAGCATGAAGCGGTAGAGCGCTTGACGCAGCCCAGCCTCGTCTCGGACGCCAACTACGCCTTTGAATTGCTCGAGCTTTGGTCGGACCAGCTTCCAGACATATGCTTGAAAGTTTCCGTCCACCTTGAGCCGAGCCTCAGTCAGTAGTGCTCCAATGAGGTTGAGCACAATTGTCTCATCGGACGGGTCAGTGCATTCAAGTAAGGGTTTGATCCACTGCTCAAATCGCTGCCGCACGAACTCCTCAGCTGTCGGCGGCGTTGGCACTAGCCACGACATCGCGCTCACCTCGCCTTCCTGTTGCTACTCGTATTATCGGTTGAAACTTAAAACCCACGACCCTAGCATTTGCTCGAGTCGCGGGTTCTACTTCCAAGGTATTACTGCCACAGTCGTTTGGCGCCGAGAAGATTCAATTTCTTTTTGGCAGTAACTTCTCCGATCGGCCACTGTGTCACCTTGCACTCCCGAACACCTTCGGCATGAATGAGGTTACCTCGGCCATCGGTAATCCCGCAGTGGTTCCACGGACCATTGATTTTGCGGAAGTAAAGGAAGTCTCCTGCTTTGAAGGGGCCGCGGGGACCGATGCACCTACCGATCTCTGACTCCCACTGCCACATGCTATTCCGTGGCAGGGTGACACCGAAGACTTTGGCCGCGATCATGGTGAGGCCCGAGCAATCCCAGCCATTGGAAGTGACACCACCCCATTGATAGGGATCACCGATGAGGTGTTCTTGAACGAACTGGACTACCTCACGTCCCGATGTCGCCACGGGGAATGACTCACTCGTCGATCGGAGCAGTACGTATTCCTTTGGTGCCCAGGCAGTATTTGTTCGGTTCAGGTAGACCTCGAAAAAATCTCCGTCGGGTCCAGTCCTGTCTCGGCCAGTGTAGCTGAAAACAGAACCGAGAAAGGCCGGCTGAGCAATCGGGGCGTTGTATCTTGGTTGCGTCAGTAGATTCGTCGCCGGAGTTCGCGCCACGACCACAACCCGATTCGTTTTGATTGGTCGGCGACTATTGAGGACACAATCACGGCGGCGGATGTAGCCAGCAATAGTCCGAGGGCCAGGCGAACACTGAACGAGCATTTTCCCGGACTTGATTTCCGCTACTGTACCGATGGTGCCGAATAGTACTTGCGATACCATCCGGCCATCGGCAGTGATTATCTGACTCACTGGTGTGACGACAGTGAACACGGTTTTGGTTACTTTCATTTTGTTCCTCCGAGATTGAGATATCATGCTAAGCTAAATTATAGAGCAAAAGAAAAGCCGCGGCTCCAGCGTTAGCTAGAGTCGCGGCCGGTGCATCCCAGTTTACCCTGAGCCGGGCCGAAGGGATGGCACTATTGTTTCTTTTTGGCCTTTTTCTTCCGCTTGGTCTTCAGGGCCAAGCGATCGAGAGCAGATGTCACCCGCTTACCGTTTTTCTCGCCCGTTCGATAGTTCTTTCCGGGCGATTTTCGCTCCATTGAGAGCAGGGCGGGTTTCTTTTTTTTGGCTTTAGCCATCCGAGCCTCCTTGACATGTGATTACTGAACTTATTTTATACATAATTTGTTTGAAAGTCAATACTTTGCTACGATGGATACATGACCATTCGCCCGTTACGAACGCGATTCGGAAAGGAAATTGTAGCTGAGTTTTGGCAACCAGTGCATCCTTCGCGAAAAGCTCGCCCTGAGCTTAGCCGAAGGGTGATTATTTACTGTGACGGCGCGCCAACCATACCGTACAAGCGACCGCTACTCGAGTCTTTTGCTAAGCGTGGCTACTGGATTTTTCATATTCGTTTCCGCGGTTGCTGGGAGAGTGGTGGCAAATTCCTGCGACTTTCACCAGAACGTGATGTCCTTGAGGTCATTAATCAGTTACCGCGTGGCTTTGTCGACGACTGGAGCGGGAAACGTTTCCGGGTCAAACCGTCAACGGTGGTACTCATTGGTAGCAGTTTCGGTGGGCCAGCGGTGTTGCTCGCTTCACGTGATCCGCGCATCACAAAAGTCATTGCCGTTTCGCCCGTCGTCGATTGGTGCGCACCGAGCCGGACTGAGCCACTGCCGTGGTTAAAAAAATTTATGCGCCGTGCTTTTGGCGAAGCCTATCGTTTCACCGACCGCGATTGGCAGAAACTGAGTCGCGGTCGTTTCTACAGCCCGATGATGCACGCCGCTGAGATTGATGGCCGAAAAATTTTGATGATCCACGCCCGAGACGACCAGTCAGTCGCCTGGCAGCCAGTGGCACAGTTCGCCGCTTTGACCGGCGCTGAACTAATTTTACTTCGCCACGGCGGCCACCTCGGCCCGAATATTCTGACGCAACCGCGTCTCTGGCCGCAGATTCGAAAGTTTTTAGCCCGGTTATAATAAAGACAGCAAAAAGGAAGGGATGACGACAAATGGCGGTGATTTCGCTTGCCGAGCAGGTTGAGTCATTAAGAACTCTTCGTGAGTTCGGACTGGAAGAGTTTCAAGGGTCTGGCTGTTCTATGACAGAAAGTTGTGGGCAGTTTGAGTTTCCGCTGCCTACCGGAACGCTTGGGATCGTTTGGAGCGGGGAACACGGTAGTATCTTTTTTCCCGCCGCCAACCTGATCGGGTCGATCGTATTGAGAGATGGGGTTTGGCAACTCATCCCCGTTTCCGACGAAGAGCTGAGGATGCAACTTCGTGCTGAATTGGCGCATTAGTGCGGAGATTGTCTGGCAACACGAGGGGGAGGCTGATTTTGGCTTCCCCTCTTTGTTTTAGAAAATAGTTTTTACAATGAGATAATAAATGACTGATATGCAAAGACCGAAAATCGGCGCGCACGTCTCGGCGGCTGGCGGGCTGTGGCAGGCGGTCGAACGAGCGAGGACGATTGGCGCCGAGTGCCTTCAAATTTTTGGCGCCTCGCCGCGAGGCTGGGCGGCCAAGTTGCCGGCCAAGGCTGAAGCTGACCGATTCAAGGCGGCATTAAAAGAGGCCAAGCTTGGTCCGGTCTACCTTCACGCCGCCTATCTCGTCAATCTCGCCAGCCCTGAATCAGTAAATCGGGCTAAGTCGGTCAAGAGTTTGATTGCCCATCTTCGCATTGCTGAAGCGCTTGGTGCGACCGGACTGATTTTTCATCTTGGCTCAGGCAAGGGCATGCCACGGGCTGAAGCAGTCGATCTAACGCTCAAGGGCATGCGGGCAGTACTGAAAGCTGTTCCGCCTGCCCGCCGTAGCCTTGGCGAAGGCGGGGGAAAATATCCTTTATTAATTATGGAGAACTCGGCTGGTGGCGGTGACAAGCTTGGCACGCGGCCAGAGGAGATCGGTGAACTGTTTGAGCGGATGAAATCTAAACGCGTCGCCGTTTGTATTGATACTGCTCACGCTTTTGAGGCGGGGGCGATCGAGCGATATACCCAAGCAACGGTTAAAATATTTGTCTCCGCGCTCGACCGAACGATCGGCCTTGAGCATATTCTGGCCATTCACGCCAACGATTCGAAAACGCCGGCAAGTTCACATCGGGATCAACATGAAAATATCGGCGACGGTCATATTGGTCGTGCTGGCTTCCGTGCCCTTGCGGCTGAGCGACGATTACATCACTGTGATTGGATTCTTGAGGTGCCGGGGATTCAGGAGGAGGGACCAGACGCCGAGAATATCAAACGATTACGCTCGTGTTTTCTGAAATGATCCGTACTCCCTTCCGCTTTCGTCGTCGTGGCGTATTTCTACTTATCTTATGTGTCCTTGTCGCGCTTGGTGCCGCTAGTTACTCTTGGTACTTCGAAATTTTACCCCAGTCAGCCATCAGCCTTCTTGACGATCTCGATGATCCACAGCACAACCAGATCGTTCTTCTTTTCTCACCCCATCCCGATGACGAAACGATCGCCGCTGGTGGTTATTTGGCGGCCGCCGTTGATGCTGGTGCTTCAGTCTGGGTTGCGCTCGTCACCGATGGGAATAAGCATGGTCTCGAACAGCAACGGTACAGTGAATTCCGTATCGCTACCGGCCTCCTCGGCATTCCACCTGAACACTTAATTTTTTTAAACGAACATGACGGCCAGCTCCGCACACGAAATCGTCAAAGCCTCGAGGAACGCTTTGCCGCCGTCGTGGCGAGCATTCATCCGACCGTTGTTATCGCTCCTTATCCACGCGACCAACATCCTGACCACGCCGTTACTGGTCAGGTGGTGGAGGCACTCGTCCGCGATCATCGACTCGCCACATCGACCTTGCTTTACGAGTATCTTGTTCACTATCCGCGCTTCCCAGCACCGAAGCACTACGTTCCTGGGGGCTACCTGTTGCCGCCACTTCGCTTGATTACACTCGACCGCGTCTGGAGACGATTTATGTTAGACCCGGACATTGAACAACGGAAACTGGCTGCTTTACGATCTTATCGCACTCAGCTCCGGACGCCACTGCTTGACGAAATTCTCGTTGGGTTAATTCGTCAGAACGAACTATTTGCCCTGCCGACGCCTCAGGAATGATGAGTCTTGCTGCCCAGCTCACCGCCGCCTTCAGTCAGCTCGGCCTCGCTGGTGTGTTCGTTTCGATGTTTATCGAGAATATCGGTATTCCGCTTCCGACTGAGCTTGGCTACCTCGCCGCGCTGGCGCTTATTCGTCGGGCGGCAGTTTCGCTTCCGTTCGTTTTAATCGTATTGACGCTCGGCCATGTTACTGGGAGTTGTCTCGCTTATGCGATCGGTCGCTGGGGCGGTGGCTGGCTGCACGGCCGATTTGCTGGACATAGTCGAGCGGCGGCGGCCCATGCCCGACTCACCCGTTGGTATGAACAACACGGTGCTATAACAATCTTTGTCGTTCGCTTCGTTGGCTACATCCGCCCCTGGGCCTCGTTCGTTGCTGGCTTCATTGAATTTCCCTTCTGGACCTTTCTCGCCCTGACCGCTGCTGGTTCGCTGCTCTTCAATCTGATTGCCCTCTCGAGTTCATGGCTGATCGTGCTGGCCTGGCAACATTACGCGCGCTATCACTTATTTATTGGTTTTATTGGCGGATGTTTATTTTTTGGCGCAGTACTTTATGAGATTATTATTCATCGCCGCCGACGGGTATCAACAAACCCAAAATCATAATGATGCGGCGAATCTTTCTCTGGGGCGTTGATTTAAATCAGCCAACGATTACGGTTGCCGATGATCGTCTTCAGCGCCGGCTCCGGGACGTCCTTCGACTCGTGTCCGGTGATGAGGTGGTGTTTCTGAATGATCGGGCTGAAGAAGGGAGATTTGCGCTCGTTGATCCGAAGCGCGCTACCTTTAAGCGGATTGAGCTGCACGAGCGAACACTCCAGCCGCAACGCCGGGTAACGTTAGCGGTGGCGATGCCGAAACGTGATGCGCTCGAAACATTAATCCAGCGAGCGGTTGAGCTCGGTGCGGTAGCGATCCAGCCGCTCATCACCGATCGGAGTAACCTTAAGCTGACTGAGAACCCCGCTCGTTGGCAGGCGCTGATTGCTGAGGCGCTCGAGGTAACCAGTTGGCGCGAAACGCCAGCATTGCGTGAACCACGCCAGCTTGAAGCCTTCCTCGACCAGCTCGTTGAGCCGTGCTACGTTCTTGAGCAGGGCGGGGTGTCGTTCCAATCCACGGTTGCGCCTTCGGTGTTAACGGTTTGTGTTGGCCCCGAGGGTGGCTGGAGCGAAACTGAGCAGGCGGCGTTTACTGCTTGTGGCAGCACCGCCATCTCGCTCGGGGCCGCTACTCTCCGAACTGAAACCGCCGCGCTCCTGGCTTTAGCGTTACTTAATTTCAGCTGAGCTTGACTGTTGCTGTTTTTCCTCTACAATCCTCCTGCCCTGAGATTACCGAAGGGTCTGCACCCCAAGTTCTGGGGTTTACCATGGAACGATATATAACTGAGGAGACAAACGACCGGTTTAAACAGGAACTGCTGCAGATGAAGACCGAGGGTCGGCGCGAGATCGCCGAGCGGATTCGAGTGGCTAAAGGTTTTGGTGACCTGTCCGAGAACGCCGAGTACAGCGAAGCCCTTGACTCACAGCGACGGCTGGATCAGCGGATTATCGAACTGGAAATGACCCTGAAGGAGGCGACGATTATTAAACCATCGAAAAGCAAAGTAAAAATTGAAGTCGGAGTCAGTTTTGAAGCCCGAGACCTTAAAACGAAACGCAAGCATAAATTTACTCTGGTTGGTTTTGGTGACGCGAAACCACTTGAAGGTAAGATTTCATCTGATTCACCGATCGGCCGAGCCTTCCTCGGCGCCAAGCCTGGCGATGAAATCGAAGTCAAACTTAGTGACCGTATTCTTCGTTACAAGGTGGCAAAAATTCTCTAAGGTTTTTTGCATGGTATACTGAGCCCAACGTCGCGATTAATCTAACATAAACTTATTATGGCCACAGTCACCGTTTACAGTACCCCAGCCTGCTCTTTCTGTCATCAGGCGAAAGAGTTTTTACAGGGGAAGGGCGTCGCCTTCGAAGATAAGGACGTCACAAAGAATCCCGCCTGGATCCAGGAAATGATTAAGAAGTCTGGTCAAACCGGTGTGCCGGTGATCGAGGTTGACGGCCAGATTATCGTCGGCTTTGATCGCGCTCGGCTGACTGAACTACTTGGTCAGAACTAAATCTGTCGCTATGGCGCAGTCGCAACGGCCATTGACCGTTACTATTCTCGGTGCAACCGGTGACCTGACGCAGCGGAAATTGATGCCGGCACTGGCGGCGTTGGCATCGCGCGGCGCCCTCGGCGATCGTTTTACTGTTGTTGGGTTTTCGCGCCGACCGCTCGATACTGAGGGCTACCGACGTTTTCTAACAAAAAGTATTAGTAACCTCGGTCATCATTTTCTTGCTCACCTTACCTACGTTCAGGGCGATCTGACGGTGCGGGCTGACTATCGCCGTTTAGCCGAAAACATTTTTACGATTGATGCTCGTTGGAAAACGTGCGCCGACAAAATTTTTTATCTCGCCACGCCACCGAATCATTACGAGGTCATCCTCCGTCATCTTCATGCCTCGGGCGTCGTTACGGCCTGTGAACGAGCCGGCGGACGAGTTCGGATTGCAATTGAAAAACCATTTGGTCGTGATCTGGCGACGGCCCAAAAACTTGACGCTTTATTAGGGAAGCTTTTTCCTGAGCATGAAATCTATCGCGTTGATCACTACCTCGGCAAGGAGACGGTTCAGAACATTTTAAATTTTCGTTTCAGTAACGCTTTCACCGAACCAACCTGGACTCGCGATCACATTACCCGCATCGAGGCGCGGCTGTGGGAGGCGAAGCCGTTGGTTGGTCGGGGTGAGTTTTATGATGTGACTGGCGCCCTTCGCGATGTCGGTCAGAATCATTTGCTCCAGCTCCTGGCGTTGATGCTGGCCGATAATCCGATCAGCCATGACTCGGCCGCGCTCCAAGCCGCCAAAGCAACGATTCTCGAAGCGCTGCCGATTCTTGGGATAGCCGATATTCGTCGTCGAACTGCTCGGGCCCAGTACCGGCGTTACCGACGAACACCGGGCGTCAGCCGCGACTCGAAGATGGAAACCTATTTCCGAGTCGTGACTGAGCTTAACCATCCGCGCTATGCTGGTATTCCGATGGTGCTTGAGGCCGGTAAGGGCATGGCGCGCGACCTGGTCGAAATTCGAATTATATTTCGCGAACCAGTCAATTGTTACTGTCAGGGACCACACCAGACGAACGAGATCGTCTATCGGATTCAGCCAGACGAGGGAATTGAAATTCAATTTTTAATTAAGCAGCCCGGCCAGCGTGATGAGCTCCGAACTGAACGTTTCAACTTCACCTACCGTGAGTCGTTCGGTAATGCCTACGAGCGGATCCTGCTCGACATTGTTCGTGGCGACCAGATGTTATTCGTCAGCACGCGCGAAATTTTGGCCAGCTGGCGTTTCATCACCCCAATTGTTCGTGCTTGGGCGAAGGGGGCGGCACCGCTCCAGCTGTCGGGTAAAAACTTTGAGGGTCTCCCGACACCGCTTGAGGCGCAGGAACAATCACCACCTGCGTTGCAACAAGTTGGCATGATTGGTCTCGGACGGATGGGAATTAATCTCGCCCGGCGCCTTCGAGAGCAGGGTTATGATGCGGTCGGTTTTAATCGGAGCAAGGGTATCTACGCCGAGCTTCGCGATCAGTTGCCACTAGCTGAAACACTTCCTGATCTAATTCGGACACTAAAGCGGCCTCGGCTGGTTTGGCTGATGGTTTCGCATGAAGCGGTTGATGCGATGCTCGACGAACTCCTGCCGCTCTTAGCGAAAGGCGATACGGTTATTGATGGCGGCAATTCTTTCTATCAGCAATCAATTGAACGGTATCACCGGCTTCGTCGTCGCGGTCTTCGCTTTATTGATGTCGGTGTCTCGGGCGGTCCAGGCGGAGCCTTAACCGGGCCGGTGTTGCTGGTCGGTGGTGACGAGCGAACGCGTTCGCTCGAGCCGCTCTTCCGTGATTTGGCGACCATTCATGGCTATGCCATTTTTGGTCAGCCCGGGGCCGGGCACTTCGTCAAAATGGTTCACAACGGTATTGAGTATGGGATGATGCAGTCGTTGGGCGAGGGTTTTGCAGTGATGCAGCGAAGTCGTTACCAGCTCGATTTTGAAAAGATCGCCGATGTCTTCAATCACGGCAGCGTCATCGAGTCACGACTGGTTGGCTGGCTGCGCGAAGCGTTTCGTGATTGGGGACAAGACCTGCATAGCGTTTCTGGTAGTGTCGCTCACACCGGCGAAGGGCGTTGGACAGTTGAGATAGCGAAGCGATTGGGTGTGTCAGTACCAGCGATTGAAACAGCGCTTCGCTTTCGTGTCCGTTCAGCCAAAGCACCGAGCTTTCTCGGAAAAATCTTATCCGCACTTAGAGGAAAATTTGGTCGACACCAGGTATAATCTGGGTAATGGCAGAAACAAAACCGTTCTACAATGTTGGGGTCGTTCGTAATGCTCAGGGCGAGGCGTTGATTGTAAAACGGCAGAATGAGGATCATGTTGGTGGCCCCCTTCATGTTGTCTGGACTTTCCCGAGCGGCAGAAAGACTAATGGTCATACGCCAGCCGAGATAGAACAACGTCAGCCCGAGATTGAACGGGCCCAGAACGTTGAAGCTGGCATCCTGGCTGAAACGGGCTATCGCATCAAGGCTGATCGCCAGATCAGCCTTCGAGTCCATCCCGATTTTGGTGAAGTTACTTCGTATCATCTCTGTCACCTTGAAGAGGAGCAGCAAGTGCCGGTCTTTACGAAACCTGAACGTATCCTTGAAATCAAATGGGTGAAACCAGAAGAGCTCAAGAATTATTTCACGACTAATTTTGATTTGAACATTCAGCGCGAGCTCGGGTTGATAGTTTAGGGTTAGCGTTCGGGCTCTTGACAGCGGGCGAAGAGTACGAAATAATAGTGGTGAGTATTTTTATTTAGTTGAGAATCAATAATAACGATGGATATTTATATTATTCGCGCGGTTGGTCGAGGGACGACTCGACTGTCCGCCTTCGATGACGCGCTCCTCCGGGCTGGTGTCGCCAATTTCAATCTAATTCATTTAAGCTCGGTCATCCCGCCGGGGGCGAGGATTATTCGACGGAAGCCGCCGGTGACGCCGGCTGATTTCGGTCAGCGTCTTTACTGTGTCTACGCCGCCGAGTGGGCGTTTGAACGAAACGAAACCGCCTACGCCGGTCTCGGTTGGGTAATCGATGCGAAAGATCGGAAGGGACTTTTCATTGAGCAGTTCGGTCGCTCTCGCGAAAAAGTTCAAGCTGATATCGTCGTCTCGTTAACCGAAATGATGGCACGGCGCGATGGCTTCAAGCGACATCGATTGCCGATTCACTCCGAAATCGCCGGCGGTCGTTGCACTGGCCAGCCAATCTGCGCGTTAACCCTGGCCTATTATCAGGTTGAACGGTTTTGAGCTGTTTTTCGTATACTGGAGTCAGAATATTGCCTGCAGTGATACCGAAAGGAGGGAATATGGCAAAGCCACAACGGCCGATTCGTAAAGGTGATTGGGTCAAAAGAAGCCGACAGCCAGTTGACGGATGGAGCTTTGGTTGACGGCTGCATACATTCGGACAGGTTGTTCGGGTTTTGCGTTTCGAGAGCTTACCGGTCAAGGTCAGAATGAACTGTCAATGCATGCTAAAAAGTCACCCAAAAGTCTGCCAACGATGGAGGCGTAATTCCAGTTCGACGATTGCCGATTGGAGCAAACTTGAGGCAATCGCCGTAACGTATCGAGAAGCTCGGGTGCTTCGCGCTCGTCACCAGGCGAATGTCGGAAAAAAATGGCCACCGAAACAGACTAAAGGGGCGGGGTAGGACGCACCGGCAGTCCTCCTCGCCCCTTAATGTTTTTAAATTACTTATAATGGAGCTGGAAGCACGCTTTAAATTTGGTAACAATTCCGGGGTAGTTCAGCGGTAGAACGCCACGCTGTGGTAACGCAGCTTCCGCAAGTAATTGCGGATTGAAACACGAGGTGAAAACGGTGAATGCTGATGCCGTCAGGTGTCAGCGAATGCCGTGCCAAACCGTATAAGCTATGCTTATGCGGAAGGTGTAGAGACTACGGTGTCCGCCGAAGCTTTAGGCGAAGGCGGAGCAATAGAAGGATGAATCCTTATCCTTCGAAGCGCCTCGCTCCAGTACGTATGTGCTGGGTGATGATATAGTCCACTCCCGCAGTAATGTGGGGTTACGTGTAACGTGGATGTCCGAGGTTCGAGTCCTCGCCCCGGAGCCCAACAGGACAATGAGCCAATTCGAGTACCGTATCGAACGGTTTTCGTAAGGTAAACTCTAGTTGTTTGCCCGATACGGTCGGGTTCTGAAGTATGAAATTCAGGATAGCCCGTTTTTCGCTCACTTCAGAACTTTCAAAGACTTCGCCGATCATGCGAGAGACATTTAAGACCATAGCAACGTGGATATGGTACTGATGGTCTGCTTTGGTGTATTCTTCTAACTCAATGCCAAGCCGATATTGGTTGTCTTTGAGTTTTTCCAACTTTTTGTCATAGTCGTCCTTGGTAATACTCTGGTCGAGAAGCAGGTTAGTCCAGGTATCGATCCTTTTCTGGGCGCGTTCATATTCGGCCCGTATCCGAGCAATCTCGCGCTCATGGAATATCGTTTCGCCCTCATTGACCGCACGAAGCTCCTGGACGAGTTTCTCCTGCACTTCCTGTGGTATAGACCGAAAAACTTTGAAAACGTCGTACACAGGCCTTAGGAGGTCTTCCTCACGCACATATACGCGTTTACAGTTGCCTTTGGCGTTTGTACAACTGTAATAAATGAGCCTCCCCTTTTTGATCTCAGGGGTCAATAAGCAGCCGCAGTTTCTGCACGTTAAAAGGCCTTTAAAGATATATGCCCTGGAGCTCTGCTTAGACGGCTTATGGCTTCTGCCGCGCATCACTTCTTGGCACTTCTCAAACAGGTCCCGAGTAATAAGCACTTGATAACGATGCGGGTATAAACCGTGCTTTTTAGAGTAGGCCATGCCGTAGTAGAACGGATCTTTGAGAACATACTGGATATTGCTCCGCGCGAGCGTGCGGCCGTCCTTATTCTTCAGGCCAAGCCGGGTTATTTTCTGCCAGATTGTGGTTATGGAGTATTCGCTTGTTGCGTAGAGCTCAAATAGTCTCTGAATCAGGTGCGCCCGTTCTGGGTCGGGCACAATATCCTTTTTGCCATCATCGAGCGTTAGGTTGAGGTAACCGATCCGCGGCGCGCCAGTCCACTCACCTTTCCTTCTTTTTTGCTCAAATGCGCGCCTTGTATTGTCGCTAATAGCATCTGAGTAGTATTTTGCAAGGCCGAGATTTATGCCAAAGTGGAATTTTTCGGTTGCCGATATGTTAGATGTAATCGCGAGGTTATCCGAAGCAAAATGCAGCTCGATTTCATCTTTCATGGCCAACTCGTACAGGGTCGAAACCCTCTTATCAAAGACATTTCGAGAAAACCTGTCTACTTTGTCGAAGCACACCGCAATTTTTTCTTTATTTGATTTAAGGTAATCCAAAATCCTATCAAATTCGTCCCGTTTCGTTTTATAGGCGCTTTCATCAAAGCTGAAAGTTTGGACAACCTCGAAACCATTACGTTTGCAGTAGCTTTTGAGGCGCTCAATCTGAGCGGGCAGGGAATTACCCGCCTCTTTTTGTTCCTCGGTTGAAACCCTAGCAAGGATAATCGCTTTCATCGTGAAAATGTTCTCATTTCAACAACACCAGTAGATCTTTAAGCCAAATATTACAGGGCTCATCAATAGCCGCGACAGCCCTTCGCTTTTGCGCTAAAGATTCCGCGTAGGCAATTATCCAGGCTTTAGAAAGTGCGTCTTCCGCAACACCCTCAATCTCGGCGGCTTTATAGTATTGAGCAACCCAAGCTCGGAGCGAAATCGTTTTTAGTTCAACTCCGTACATAGACTGTATTTCGTTAATACGCTCTTCAAGCTCAGCAAGTCTTTCCGGTTCCTCACTTGTTACAAAACCTATCAATTTCAAACTCCCGTGATCACGAATTTTATCTGAAAGCTCCTCAACTTCATCTCTCAAGTACGACTTACCGTATTTAGCATCCCACGCAATAACAATATTGCCGTTTTCAGTAAATTCTACATCTCCAACATTTCCATGTTTTTTGTTAGCAGACCTCATTTGCGACAAGGGGACGAGTTCAAAATTTGGAAAGGCTCCCCGATCCTTTATGGCCTGAAATAGACTATGCATTGCAATCTCCATTAAACGCGCCGCGTAGTCTGAAGTTGTAGCGTGTTTTTCTATTATTTTAATTACATCTGATTGCGTGATAGCAGGATGAGCCTTCAAAAATGCCTTTAGTGTTCCTAAGGCCTGACCAGCGAGTAGTTCAAATTCCTTTGCTGAGTTGATAAGCCTAAAAATCAAATACTTGAGCGTACTGAGCGGATCCAAATTGTTAGTTTCAATCTTCTCAACTAAGGCTAGCCATTCATTTCTTCCCCCTCTTAGGTTTGCCTTGTAGAGTGGTGAATATGGATAATTCTCAGCGAGACTTCGTGTCATCATAAAGCCGTCAGCGTTCAACTTTAAAAGCCCGTGCGATCTTAGTATCGGAGTTATATAATTCTTATCTAAACTCCGCATAGAAATTCCATCTTTCCAAGAAAAATTATAGGAAGATCTACCTCCTTTATGCAATCTAATACTTTGGCCAGGTTCAATCACTTTTACTACAAGTTGAAGTACTGAAAGTCCAATCAACGCTCTGCCAACCTCGCTTGTTACCGAAGCCACCAGGTTATCAATAAGTTCAGCGTGATGCTTTTCGATTTTCAAGGTCTTTACTCCTTTTGAGTTTTTCTTGCAATCGCCTATAAGCTTATCTAGGAAGCCTCCCCGAAGGGCTTTTACTATTTTTGAATATCGAATCACTGCGGCCTTGTCAGTAGACCCCTCCTCAAAAGTTTCAATAGTTCCATCAGGATGGACCAGTTCGCTTTTATCTTTAAAAACTTTTAGATATTCATCGTTGGTCTTTTTCTTCATAGATGTTTTCTTAATTGCACGCTATCGCGTGTTAGGGTCGGGAAAATATATGGTATTAAGTAAACACCATCTCTGATCTGCGGATTCGTATTACGATTCCTTATTTCATATCCTAACGATTTTAATTCTCTAAGAATGGTCTCTGTTTCGGACGCATTTTTAAACTCAAATAATGTTCGTTTTTTGAGATCTATCTCAACAGCTCCGCTACTTTCAAGGATTGTTTGTAGTAATGACCAAAAGTCTTTTTCGTCCTTTGTTGAATTGTGATAGAAGAGAGCTTTAATTCGTGGAGAGTACTGATAGTAGCCGGATAGCTGAACAAGGTCTGCAAAACCAAATTGAGATTTGACCTCTTCTTCGAGTGCCTTCCATAGGAAAGTTAGATGACCCTTTTCGCAACCTTCAGATACGAGCGAGATTTGTTTGAATGGAAGATCCCAATCGCTAGAGTTTGCAGGTTGAATTGTGATTGCGAAACTTCTTTCCCCCCTTTTCCCAACAGTAAGTGTCAGTGAATCACTAGTTATCTTCTTTAGAATTTCCGCACTTCGATATCCCCGTGAAGGTTTATCTCGCCATTCAAAATTTGGACCGAGATAACGAGTTAAGCGCGTAATACTATTTTTAGGCGCGATTTTCTTAATCGGCTGAAGCGTTTTATGAACCTCTCTTGCATTCTTGGCGTAAACATCAGTTTTTTGCCTCTTCCTATTACGAAACGAGAGCGTCTGATCATCAGAAAGATATTTAATCTTAAATGGCAATTTAACACCAAAAACTTGGTCTAAAATTGCGAGACCCATAATACGACCAATTTGTGGGGGAACCGAGTTGCCGATTTGATGGATAACAACTTGTCTTCCCCCGACCAAATCAAAGGCATCCGGGAAGGTCTGAAGGCGTTTCAATTCGGCCACGGTGAAATAGCGATTCTCCCAATTGAAGGGCCCCGTATACTGTCCTCCTTGTGCTTTAATCGCCCGAACTGGTGATCCCGGATCTGCCTTGTAAAGAAAATCCGAGAATTTTGATCTCCAAGCAAAAACAGGATTCGGATGGCCTAGTTTTTTTGTATAGAAGCTATAGTTAAGTCCCGGAGGAATATCGTCCAGCAAATGACCATAGCGACCATTTACTCTTTTATGAGGCTCATTGCTGATCGCGCCCTTTACAGCTTCTCCGGCAGTGTAATGTGGTCTTCGATTTTCAGAATCTGGACCATGAGTAGGGTAAGGAAATTTAAATTCTCCTGATTTAAGTCCTACAATGAAAAGTCGCTCTCGATGTTGTGGCACGCCATAGTCTGCCGCGTCTAGTACACGGTAGAAAATCTTATATCCAGCATCTTGAAATGCTTGTTTGATGTCTTCCCACGCCTTTCCCCCTTGCGCTCCGGTAATGCCGTAAACATTTTCAAAGAGAAAACCCCTTGGCATGAGTTTCTTCAGCAACCTTACATACTCTGTAAAAAGCATTCCGCGCGGATCATCCGTACCCATCACACCAGAAGCTCGTCTACTTGCAGAAGAAAAAGTCTGGCACGGCGGACCACCAATAATAAAATCAACATCTATTTTTTTAGACGGATCGTATTTTCTGATATCAATACATTTGGCATTTGCCCCAAAGAAGTACTTTCCTTTGTTTGTATTTTTAACTAGAGTGTCCACGAATTTTTTTTCAATCTCCACCATCTCCTGAGAATGAAATCCTGAGTCGTGGAAGCCAATATCTAAACCCCCTGCACCAGTGAACAAGCTAAGTGTCGAAATTTGTTCTTGTTTGTTTCTCTTAAGCCATTTGCCAATGGCCTTTCCAAATTCGTCTGGCCATCCGGGGCCTCCTTTGACATTGAGAACCTTTGAGGCCTCACCAAACCAACTTTTAGAAGTAACGGAAGTGGCATCTTCGTAAATCGACGAAACGGCAGTCTTTCTTGTCTGCTTAAAAAAGTTTTGTTTGGTTGTCTGCATACTATTTTGTGCGTACCTTATTAAGAAACGAGTCGAACTCGATTTTACTAATTCTGAATTCTTTCCCGATTTTATATGCTTTGAGCCGCTTCGCTTTTATATAGCGGTAGATGGTCATGACGTTCACCGAAAGCTTGTCGGCCAGCTCCTTCGCGGTATAAAACTCTTTATTTTTTTTGTGCATGTCCAAACGCTCTTTCATTATAGTTTACAATTCTTTACATACGACCTATTAT
>OBEQ011795331.1_pt1 | contig 24084 bp, 10 predicted proteins | sample 1670901 | NCBI WGS metagenome assembly OBEQ01 (sample SAMEA104232315, study PRJEB22302) | groundwater metagenome | biome: forest; feature: aquifer; material: groundwater | place: USA | collected 2011-08-07 | depth 5.4 m | reverse complement strand
TGTATGGGTCACGGAGGTCAATCTATTTAAGTCATCATATCCATACGCCGTGGAGGTGCTATTCGGATTCGTCACCGAGGCTCGGTTGCCCACCGCATTATAGGTATAGGTCGTAGTCTTGCTCTGCGGCGAGACCACACCCACCATCCGGTTCAAAGCGTCATAGGTGTATGCCGTAGTGCCAAACTGAGTAACCACCGAAGTCCGGTTCCCCAGGGCATCATAATGGTTCTCCAGCGAATCCCCATTGGGATGACCTTCCCCAGCCAACCGTCCTCGGTTGTCATAGGAGAATGTCGTCGTTCCTCGGTAATCCACCACGGTTTCCCTTTTCCCGTCCAAGGTATAGGTCGTAGCCACGGTATGCCCGCTGTTCAAATGCTCGCAATGCACCTCGCGGTTCATCCCATCATATGCATACGCCGTGCTGTCCAGGCCCTTCACATGGGAAAGCATATTCCCATTTCTATCGTAAGTCCAGCGCTCCTGGTTCCCGTTGGGGTAGGTCCGCGAAACCATCCGGTTCAGGGCATCGTAGGCCATGGAGGTGGTGTGGTTGTTCGCGTCCTTTTGGGTCAGGCGGTTATTGTTTTCGTCGTAAGTATAGCTTGTGCTGTCTCCCTCAGCGTCCTTCACTGCGGAGAGATTTCCGAAATCGTCGTAATAGAAATGGGTGGTAAAGCCCATTGGATCCGTTTCTGCCATTTTCCGTCCCGCACCATCATAGGTCGTGGTTCGGGTCGTGGCGTCGGCAAAGGTGGTCACGGTCAGACGGTCGTAGTCATCGTAGGTGAATTCCGTGCGATGACCCAGGGCATCAACCATGGCCGACTTCCGACCTGCTTCGTCATACTCATACCGGGTGATATGCCCCAAGGCATCCCGCACCTCGGTATTGCGCCCCATGTAATCATACTCGTATTCCGTGACGTTGCCATTGGCGTCGATGGAACGGACCCGGCGTCCCAAGGCATCGTAGACGGTCGACGTGTAGTGCAAGTCCGGGAAGATGGTTTTGATTACCCGGTTCTCGAAATCGTATTGCATGGTCGTGGTTCGTCCCACCGCATCGGTGACCGAAGCCACATTTCCCTGGGCATCATAGGTCCGGGAGGTCACCGTGGTGTCCGCGGCCGTATCGGCGATCTTATCTCCAAGGTTATCATAGACGGAGATGGCAATGTGGCCCAGGGCATCCGTCCGCTTTACAACCTTGTTGATGACGCTATATTCGGTTTTCACGGTATCGCCCAAGGCGCTGACTTCCAACACGCGATTGCCGGTATTATCGTAGGCGTACCGCATGGTGTCGCCTTTGGCATCCACTTGATACAGAACATTGCCTGCGGCGTCATGGCTGAAGTGCTGAGTATGGGACAGAGGATCTGTGCTGGTCAGGAGCCAGCCCAAAGAATTGTAGCTGTGGCTGGTGGTATGACCCAGGGCATCTTTCTCCGTGAGCACGTTCCCCTTACCATCGAAGGTTCGCTGGGACTGCACCGTGCCATTTGGTCCCGTTTCCTTGACCAGGTTGCCCGCGCCGTCGTAGTCGTACTCCGTGGTCCGGTCCAATGCGTCGGTCACGGTGAGCGGCCTGCCCTGCGCGTTGTAAGTCCGCGTGGTGGTATGGCCCAACTCATCCGTGCTGGAAAGCTCGTTGCCTTTGCCGTCATAGGTCGAGGTTTTCAAAGTGCCGTTCGGCGAGAGCGTGGACAACAGGTTGTCCGTTGAATCATAGGCATAGAACCAGGAATTCCCGGCATCGTCCATCTTCTTCGTCACGTTACCGTGCAGGTCGTAGGAGAAGGAGGTGATATCCCCGTTAAAGTCCTGGACTTCTTCCAGGTTGTGGTCGATGTCGTGGTTCATCCGCAGGGTATCGCCCTCGGCGTTGATTTGTCGGACGATGCGTCCGTCGTCATCGTATTCGGTGCGGTTGGCGCGCACTCCTCGGGCGTCGACGATGTCGGTCAGGTAGCTGTCGGGGCCATATTTGAAGAGGGTGGAGTTGCCGTTGGCATCCACCCCCCGGCTCAGGTTGCCGAGCACGTCGTAGACGTATTGGAAGCTGCGGCCGGCTTCGTCGCTGATGCCGGTGATGCGTCCGTCCGCGTCGCGCGAGAAATCGATATCCTTGCCGGCGTTGTGGCTGACGAAGGCGCTGTCCCATTCCACCTTGTTCCCGTTGGCGTCGCCGGATTCGGTCACGCCTCCCTGGTCCTGATCGATGATGAAATAGCTGCCGTCGAGCAGGGTCAATTTGTACACCTGGGGATTGAAGGGTTCCTCGAAGGTCCCTTGCAAATCGAACAATTCGGTCCCGGCGGATACGAAGTCGCCCACGTCTACGGTCTCCAGCTTGCTGTAGGTTCCGGGCTTGGCCTGGTAGGTCATGGTTCCAAAACCCGGCACGTAGGGGCTGTAGAAATGAGGTTCGGCCGTGAACTCCTGCTTACGTCCTCCGGGTAAAGTAACCGTTACGGTATGCGCCTTCGACGGGTTGATTTCGTAATGGGGTAGGTACCCGAAAATGGTTTCCACGGACCAGTCCTCACCTTGGTTGCGGTTCTCGCTCAAGGTGATCGAACGCATCCCCATTTTCCACCCGATGCCGAAATCGCCCTTGGTCTTGATGCGGCTGTCGTAGGTGCGGGTCACGCTCAGGTCCATGCCCGCCATGGGAACGGTCAAATCCTGGAAGGCCAAGGTGAAGTTGCCCACCTTCTTCTCTCCGGTCACATGCACCTGGGTCGATTGGGAATTGAAGTTGCCGGACCTGTCGTAGACCAGCAGGCGGATTTCATAGTCGCCGTTCACCAAGGTGGTGGCGTCTACCACGCCCAGCTTATCGTGCTGCACCGCGGTTGTGGAGCGGGCGAACTCGACCCAGTCGGACGTATTGATGTCCCGATAGCTCAAGGTGTAGTAGGCCAGATGGGCGTCATAGGCCGTGCCCAGCACTTCCACGCGGCTGTACACGGTGGAGTCCTCTTCCGGGCTCGTCAGTTCCGCCGTGGGGGTCACGGTATCGCCGCCCAGGGGCGACACGGAAAAGGCGTCGGAGCCGAGGGCGCTGTTGCCGCTCATATCGAAGGCTCCGGCCTTGGCGGAGAAGCTACCGGGGCGCAGGGCGGTGTATTCGGCCACGCCGCCATGGACCCTCAGGTTCACGCCGTCCACGTTCACCCACAGGCGGCTGGTGTCAAGGGCCTGGTCGTCGTCAGCAGTCACAGTGAAGGTGATGAGGTCGCCCGCGGCGGGGCTGGAGGGCGAATGGTCGAGGGATACGGTCGGCGGGGTATTGTCGGCGGCGGGGCTGACGCGCAGGATGCCTGTAGCATGGCCCACGTTGCTGGAAGTGTCTTCAGCCGAGGCGGCAAAGACGTAGTCCCCGCTGTCCGTGGGGGGGGTGAAGGTGTATTGCCCGCTGGTCAGGGTAACGGAACTGCCGTCCAAAGTGAGCGCGCTGGAGGCCACGCCCACATTATCCCGGGCATTGACCGTGACGGTGACGGAATGGCCCGGCTGCACCGGGTTCTGCGAGAAGCTGACGTTGACGCCGGGAGGAACGTCGTCCGGAAGCAAAGTGATGCTCCAGAATTGATGAGCCTGGCCGCTGTGGACGTCCTCGACGGTCAACTCAATGTTGGCCGTGGCGCCGGGGGTGGAGGGCGCGTGCCATTGCACCAGGCCGCCGGATACGCTCATGCCGGTGGGATAGGTGTTGAGGGCATAGGAGATCAAGTCGCCGTCCGCGTCGGTGGCTTTGGCCTGATAGCTGTAGTAGCCGCCCGCGACCAAGGTAGTCGGCGGAGAGGTGACGAATCCCGGAGGATGATTGCCCGCAGCCTCCGGGTCCGAGAGCCGGAGGGTGAAGGCCTGGGAGTCGATGCCTCCTCGTGCGTCGATGACCCGCACCACCATCTCAAGGGAATCGCCGTCCGCCCAGGCGGGTTGGAACGGGATCCAGGTCAGTCGGTTGCCGATCAGCTCCGGCTTGGCCCCGGAATGGTCTTCGCAGTTGAGGCAACTGGCTTCATATTCCAACGCCTCGCCGTCCGTGTCCGAAGCGACGATGGTGTACCGGAACACGTGGGATACAGGCAGGTCGAGGGTGTTGAGCAGCACCGTGGTGTCCGGGGCGGAGGCGATGACTGGAGGATGGTTGGAGGCATTGCCGATATAGATGAGCAGGGAAGCCATGGTCGTGGCCTGATTGGGATCGGAAACCGCCACGGTCACGGAGCAGCGGGGCAGGCCCTCAGGAGGCGTCCAGGAAAGGATGCCGGTGGTGAGGCCGATGGTCATGCCCAGGGGAGCTTTGGCCAGGCGGTAGGTGACGGCATCGCCGTCGGGATCGGTGGCGCTAATGGTGTCCAGGAAGGCCGAGGACGGCTCGGCATAGCGGTGCCCGGGGGCCGTGACCACGGGGGCGTGGTTATTGACCATGACGCTGAGGGTGACGGAATTGTTGATCTCGTCGATTTCATCCAGGCCGCCGGATCCATGACCGCTGTCATCGGCGGCGATGCGGAAGGAGAAGGCGCCATGCACGGTGTCGGCCACGGGGTAGGCGATGGTGAAATACTCCCCGGGGTCGAGGCGTACCGGGCTGTAGAAGGTGGCCAGGGAGTCTTCCTGGCCTAGGTGTCCGGCATACAGGGTCACGGGGATGCCTGCGGGCAGGGTGAGGGCGCCACCGTTGCCCACGCGGGCCGTGACGGTATCGCTGCCGGTGTCGTGTTGGACGAATTGGGGCAGGGAGGCGGTGATGTCTACGCAGGCGTAGTGGCCTTCGGTGCATTGGACGTTGGTGGTGTTGGCTCCCAGCCAATGGGGGGAAGGGAAGCGGGGGATGCGGTTATCATCATCCACATTGGTGACGGTATAGTCCTCCTGGTTGTAGATGGAGCGGGCGCCGACCCAGGTGGGGTTCGAGTACAATGCGATATCCGGTACGGAGTCTTCGTTATTACCGCTTGCAATCAAGATATCCACGTGACCGTCGTTATCGACATCCGCAACCGTAGGGGCGGCATCGGAGTTAAAGTTCCTGAACTTGGTTTTTCCCAGAGTCGCCCCGGTGGAATCCAAAACAAAAATAGAGTCCCACGTTTGCAGGATCACTTCCGGGTTGCCGTCATCATTGAAATCGAATACTGTTCCACGCGCGGAACCTTGGCCTGCGAAGGTCCGGTAATGGACGGAGCTGTCGACCAAATCGGCACGGGAAAAATAGGGTATGTTATCGGCGTGAAATGGGTCCGAGAGCAATACGCCGGTCGCGGTGCCCATATCGAAGACCAGTCGACGCGTTCCCGTGCCATAAAACGCGAAATCCGAACTCAGAGTACCCAAAAACGTAGAGGCATAGGCCGGATTGGAAAGTCCTATCCCCGTATGCCGTTTGCGGAAGGCGGTTGATTGCTCGAAGGATTCCACGATACCCACGGAATCCCATCTGGTGGCGAAGGGAGCGAGTATGAATGGGTAATCCCCCGAGTCCAATTTGGCCACAATGGGATAAGGCAAGCCGCGGGTGGTAGAACGGTGTAGTGTCGTCTTATCCTTGAAGCTCATAACGGTCAGCCTTGGGTTGAGGTCGGAATGGGTAGTATTTTCCAGCACCAGCTCCTTATACCCGTCGCCGTCCAAATCCAATGGCAAGGCCCTTTCGTATTCCGTCTGAAAGGATTTAGGGAAGATGAACTTACCATGGCAGTCGTGGACGTTCACTCCCCAAAGAATTTCCGATTTTCCGTCGCCGTCCATATCGTTCAAAGTGATGCTTTCATGGTCATAGCCGATCGACCCAAAATAATGCCACTCCCCAGAATCCTTGGGTACACCATGATTGTCCAGGATCATCAGTCGCCGGTTCCAATAGTAGGTGTCCGCTTCAATGAATACGATTTCGGGAACGCCGTCGCCGTCGATATCGCCTACCGCATGAACGCCCGGCCACATGGTTTTGTGCTCCTTCCTCCATAATTCCGTTCCTGTTCTTCCATCCAAGGCGATGACATAGTTCGCCACGTTATACCCGGAGTGGCTGGAAACAATGACGTCCGCGATGTCCTTTTTGTCGATTTTACCGTCCCCGTTGTCGTCAGTCAGGTTCGCCACCAAAGGGGTATTCAGAACAAATCCGGGATAAGAAACAGAGGTGTCCGTCCAACCCCACTTTAACCGCGGAGTATAGTCCACCGTCAAAGGCAGCTTCCGGCATATTGCCATGCTGTGTATCGTGTTGTTTTTTTCGTTGGTTTCGGCTATGCGGTTTGAATAATCCAGGACCGCACTGATGCGGTTGCCATTGAACGTCAATCCCCCGGATACGGCGATGTTGAACACCGCCGAGTCGCCTGAGCTGATAGGATCGATGTTCTCCGTCCGACCCAGTATCAAATCCGTATCCGGAGAAAACACCTGGTTTTTGTTTCGATCTTCGAACACGAGAATGCTGAAGGAGTCTTCCACCGCTGCCCGTCCGAGATTGTTCACCATCAGACGCACCGATCCACCGGCCTCCAGGCTGATAGGATTTACGATCATGTCCTTGGTCAGCATGGACGTCGGCGCCAAATCGACGGCGTCCGTGCCCCGGGAAATTTTGTAGTGGACGGGGAAATGGTACCTTGAAGAATCGCCCGCACTCGGCGTTTGGGCAAACACCTCGCCTGTAGGTACGGTATCATTATCCTCCCAAATGCCATCCTTCCCTAAGGCGGCAACGTCCAGGAGCGAGTCCGCTTGCCTGACGGTTTTCCCAATCAGGTCCGGAACCAGTTTTCCGGAATACACGGTCACAATCAAGGTATCACCGTTTCCTGCGTCATCATGCGCGGTCAAATAGATCAGGTTGGCCCCGCTCGAATCCATATGATGATGGATAGGGGTTTGGGTCACGCCGTCTATTGACCAATGAATGTCCACCGAGGTATCCAGAACCAAGGCTGATTGGTTGGGAGAAATCAAAGCAATGACTGGCGGCACCATATCCACCGTAACCGTAACGGTATCTGCGCCGACGTTTCCCGCTGTATCGGTTGCTGTCCGGATGATGTGATTGACTTCATGAATCAGGTATTCGCCCAAATCGGTTGTTTGATCAACGCCATCTACCGTCCAGGCCACAGGGAGGGATACGTGATTCGTATACAATCCATCCGTTGGACTTGTGATAACCACCACGGGTGGAGTCATGTCCCGAAAAACTCGCACCGTATCCGCCCCCACATTACCCGCCGCATCGGTGGCGGTCCGGATAATCAGATGGGCCCCATCGGAGGACAGGGTTTCCGTGGTCTGCGTGGATTGCGTCGAGCCGTCCACGGTCCAAGCAACGGTGGCGGATGAAACGTTATACAAATGGTCCGCAGAAGGACTGGTAATCACCACCACCGGGGGGATTGTATCCCGTATGATCGTAATCGTATCCGCCCCCAGGTTCCCCAAACTATCCGCCGCGCTCCGTATCACTTGGTTGGATCCATATACCAGGGATTCGCTTAGACCCGTCGATTGACCCGCGCCATCCACTGTCCAAGCTATGGTCGCCGTAGTGGAATTCGTAGCATAGCCGTCGGCCGGACTTGTGATTACCACGGTCGGGGCATGCGTGTCGAGCACGACATGGATGGTATCCGCAATCGTATCACCGCCGCTCACAACGAATCGGATCACGACATTGTCGCCTTCGGTCAAGGACTCGGCGGTATCAACCGTTTGCGTATCCCCATCCACTGTCCAAACGATGGGGATCGGGCTGGAAGTGAAGCCTTTGTGGTTCGGAGGCGATACGATGGAAACGACAGGCGTCGATGGTGTACCGGGAGGTCCCGGGCGATAGAAATACACGCTTCCCGTGGTCGAGTTCACCAGCATAAATACGTTGTGCTTGGGGATATAACGCCACCGGCCATAGGTGCCGTAGGTCGCGGCTTCGTCCGGAGTCACCGTATTACTGTCGCTCGGAGAAATATCCGTGCACGTGTAAGTGCTGTCCATGGAGATGACATGAGTCCCACCAGCCCACCCGAAAATCTTCCGGTCCGTTCTGGACCATTCGAAACCTGGCGCATTTCCCTCCACCAGGGAGTCGCAATTGGTGGTCGTAAGCGAACTATGGAAAATATTCCCGCTTCCCGTGAGGTCCCATACATTGGCCTCGCCCCCGCCGATAGCGATCATCTCATGTGTCGAAGGCATCACCGCAGCGGTCTGGTAGCCGGGAATATGCTCATAGGACCAGAAGTTTCCATGGGAGACCAGTGTATCCACCGTTGGGTCAAGCTCATTCAGCCAGCCGTGGCCGCCATTGCCGAAGAACCAAATTTTACCCGTGGTCGGATCCTGGGCACTTACGCTGCCGCCGTAGTTGATGTCGCCTTCAAACTCCTGGACATTGGTCCAGGTAAGGCTATCCATATGCAATTGGAAAAGATCCTCCCACGTGTGCCCATAGTAGTACGTATGCGGGAGGCCATAGATGTAAAGATGGTTGGTGGTCGAATCATAGGCGATCTCATCATAGGTGCCTCCGGGCCGGGGCTGCTGGCTGTCCGGCTCCGCGCCGCCGTTGTAGTAATAAGGCGTGGTCGCATCATCGGTATCGAAGCTATCCGCCGAATTCTTGACGCGGAACCATTTCAGGGAGTCCACGTCGAATGCATAAACCTCGTTGCCGGCGTAGTTCGACACGGTGCCGGCGCCTGCGATGATCAGACGGTTATGGCGCGTGTCAAAAGCCGCGCCGTTCCAGGCTTCCATGATCTGGTCCTGGCCGTACCCCGGAGGCGCCGGACTCTGGTACACGGAAGAGAGGTTGGAGCCGGGTACCTCGTACCAGCAATTGTTGCAGATATCCGGGAAGGCCCCGAAAATGGGTGCGGCCAGCAGGAGGAGAAGCGGGTAGAACTTACGCATTACTTTTCTCCAGATCACTCAGTTCAATTACAGTTGCCTCGGCTCCAAGCGGTTCTGTTCTCATGATATTTGTCGAGCGGGTCAAGGCGCAGCCTTCTGGGCCGGCAGATTCGGGGTCAGGCCTTCTGAGACACGTTTGATTCCCGGGTCGGCGCTTTTCGCACCGTCGCGAATGACTTGCGCATACCCGGCGGCATACTTGGGGTAATAGGCAAGTAATTGCAATCCCTTTTCGGTATCCTGGTTGGGCCCGCGAATCAACTGCGCAACGACAGCATCCGGATGCTTGGTGCCTCCCTGCAAAGCCTTGGCCAGATTCCTGTTCGGCGCCTCCGTATTCAAAATACGCAACGCTTCCTTGATGATGCCAAGATGGTCCAGGCTTTCGTCCCGATAAAAAATCGCCGCCATCTGATCCGGGTCGCCAGCGCAATGGACAAGCAGGTAGTTTCGCGCGTAGTCCTCGCTGATGGTTGCCAAGGTCCGGACCTGCTCAAGGTCATGGCTCGCACTGTCCTCTTTCAGAAGCGCATCGAAAATGGCGTGATTGGCATCGCCTTGGCCGGCATGGCGATTCCTGCGTATCTTGGAGGCCAACCCACGTAAAGCCGCGCTGCGGACCGCCGTGTCTTGGGAGGCGGCCAAACCCAAATAAGCCCGGTTGTCCGTGCTCGCGGTATACCTATCCAGGTCGACAAGGATGCGCGATTTCAGAACCGAGGGAGTGGAGGCTGTGCCAAGTAATCCGGTAAAGTAGGTCGACATCTCCCTCTTTTTCGCTGCGCTCAGCTTGTAGCCCCCACAGATCAAAGCCTCGAGAAATTTCTCCCTTAGCCCCACGCTTATTCCTGTATCGCCCAGGGCCTTTTGATAGGGCGTGATGCAGCTATTAGTGACATTCTGCCTGAGAATGAAGGCGATATCCTCATCGAATCGCGCCAGGGATTCCAAACCTCCGGGAATCGATTTCGGTGTTTTGACCAATCCAGCGTAGGCCAAAACGAATTCACAGCTCAGAGGGTGTTTGTGATTCAACCGTCGCACCGATGCCGGGTTGCCGTTCGACAGCGCGGTGATGAGCGAATCGCTCCAGGTCTCGCACTCGGCCACGGTCGCCGCCATCGCAACCAGCATTATCGACTTGAACAAGAAGGATCGTGTCATGGATCGACCTCGCAATTACTGGTCTTGGTTACGTATACGGACAACGGGCGAAAGCCTGGCAATTGATTTATTTCATCGAGTAAGATGTAAATCAGGAAACCCATTACTCGAATCGGAAAAGATTGCCGACGCATTTCAAATCGCCTTGCTTACCAAAATGAAATAGACCACCGAAAGAATTACCGACTCAGCCAATTCGACCAGCTAAGAACCCCGATTAATTGCAACCATAAATGAGAGTAATTATTAGTACAGACTCGCATAACTCCATATTTTCATGCAAAAGGAAGCCATTCCCATATTCCTTTGAAGTCGAATATTTTAAGCATTCGCCAATCTCCTTGGCATTTCAAGAAAACCGGATTTGCTTACCGGCGGGAAATAATCCGACCATGGAAGTACGCACAATCCGTACGCGACTATTTTCAGATGTCCGATTTGATTAATGTATGACGGGAAGAAGACATAATCTGTCACCGATGCAGGAGAACGTTTCGCGCGCACCCTCCACGCCACCTGAAGCCGATGTTTACTTTGGAATCAAGGTTTTTTAGAAGCGTAGCGGCTGTGCTCTACTTGCCTGGAGAAAAGTCTGATGATCATTTGGTCGACTTTATCCGAAAGGTTTTTGAGGACACGAACGGTCCTTTCCTTGGGATCCATATGAGCCCTCGTCTTTAACCAATATTAATGATGGCGATTTACCGTGAGCCGCACAAATCCGGCTTTGAAAAGCCTAGCCGGAAATCAGAATCCGCGATTAGGTGTTGCGACGATACGCCCCACCCACCTCAAACAAAGCCCTGGAGATTGCCCCCAAAGTGCAATACTTCGCCGCCTCCAACAACTCCCCGAACAGATTCCCACCCATACGCGCCGCGGCCTGCAAGCGCTCCAGCGCCGCCGCACCCTCCAGTGGAAACCGCTTCCCATATGCCTTCACCTGCTCCACCTGATCCCGCTTCTCCTCATCCGTGCTGCGGATCAACTCCGCCACCGGAGCCTCCTCCCGCACCCCGGACTTGAGAAACGTATTTACCCCCACAATAGGCAACTCCCCGCTCTGCTTCTTCCGCTCATACAGCATGGACTCTTCCTGGATGCGGCTGCGTTGGTAATTGGACTCCATCGCCCCCAGCACCCCGCCGCGCGCGTCCAGTTCTTCGAACACCCGTAACACCGCCGTTTCCACCATGTCCGTAAGCCGCGCGAGAAAATGGCTGCCCTGCATGGGGTTCTCGTTTTTCACGAGACCGAGTTCGCGGTTGATGATGAGCTGGATTGCCATGGCCCGCCGCACCGAGGACTCCGTGGGCGTGGTGACGGCTTCGTCATAGGCGTTGGTGTGCAGGGAATTGCAATTGTCGCCGATGGCCAGCAGGGCCTGCAGGGTGGTGCGTATGTCATTGAAGTCGATTTCCTGGGCGTGCAGTGATCGGCCCGAGGTCTGGATATGGTACTTCAGTTTCTGGCTGCGTTCGTCCGCGCCGTAATGGTCGCGCATGGCGATGGCCCAGATGCGGCGGGCCACCCGGCCGATGACGGCATACTCGGGATCCAGGCCGTTGGAAAAGAAAAAGGAGAAGTTGGGGGCGAAGCGGTCGATGGCCATGCCCCGGGCCTTGTAGTACTCGACATAGGTGAACCCGTTGGCCAAGGTCAAGGCCAGTTGCGTGATGGGATTCGCGCCGGCCTCGGCGATATGGTAGCCGCTGATGCTGACGCTGTAGAAGTTGCGCACGCCGTGGTCGATGAAATATTGCTGGGTGTCCCCCATCAGGCGCAAGGAGAACTCGGTGGAGAAGATGCAGGTGTTCTGGGCCTGATCCTCTTTGAGGATGTCGGCCTGCACCGTGCCCCGCACGGTATTAAGGGTCTCGGCGCGGATGCGCGCGTAAACCGTCGGATCCATGACCGTGTCCGCGGGCAGGCCCAGAAAGCCGAGGCCGGAGCCGTCGTGGCCTTCGGGAAGCTTGGAGGCACGGTAGCGGGGCGGTTTGATGCTCCGATTATTGAACCAGCGGACGATTCGCTTTTGGGTCTTTTCCCAGCGGCCGGTTTTGCGCAGCCAGCGTTCGCAGGCCGCGTCCACGGCGGTGTTGAAGAAGAAGGCCAGGATGATGGGGGCGGGCCCGTTGATGGTCATGGAGACGGAAGTGTACGGGGCGCAGAGATCGAATCCGGAATAGAGGCGCTTGGCGTCGTCCAGGCAGCACACGGAAACACCGGAGTTACCCACCTTTCCGTAGATGTCCGGGCGCGGATCGGGATCGGCGCCGTAGAGGGTGACGGAGTCGAAGGCCGTGGACAGGCGCACCGCCTTCTGTCCCTTGCTCACGTAGTGGAAACGGGCGTTGGTGCGTTCGGCCGTGCCCTCCCCCGCGAACATGCGCGTGGGATCCTCGCCTTCGCGCTTGAAGGGAAAAACGCCGGCGGTGAAGGGGAAGCGGCCGGGAACATTTTCGGCGCGGAGGAATTCCACTTGATCGCCCCAGGCGTTGGTGGCGGGGAGGCTGACTTTGGGGATGTCCAGGCCGCTCTGGGAGACAGTGTGGTTGCGGACTTCGATGTCCTTGTCGCGCACGTGATAGGATTGGCTTTCGCCATGGTAGGTTTGGCGCAGGGCATCGAAACCGCGCAGTTCCGCCAGGATATCTTTGTCGATTCTTGAAAGTATGGCATCGTAACGGGCGCGTAACGTATCGGAATAGGCGGATGTCGCGTTCGCCTTCGCAGCATCAACGCCGGCCAGGCCAAATTCCGCTTTCAGGAGCCTGGCGTCCTTCTGCATTTTCGCGGCCATGCCCTTTTTATCTTTTGACTCGGACTTGGCTGTCATCCCTATCGGGACCGCCTTGGGAGGCAATATCTCCCCGAGCTCGCCCAAGGCATGATAAACATGATCCGCACTCCGGGCCTTCGCCGCCTGCTCCTGCGTCGCTTTATGGTAGCCGGTGACCGCCGCGGAAATGCGCCGCAGGTAATCCACCCGCTCCCTGGGTAGCAAGCCGCGCCGGTCCGGTTTGCCCTCGGGAAACCGCGTAAACGTCCAACCCAGGTGGGCGAATAAGGCGTTGCATAGGGCATGGGTGCCCAGATCCTGGAAGCGGTGGGCGCAGGTCCCGAATACGGGCAGTTTTTCAAGTGCGGTCGTGAACAGCTTGCGGTTGCGCTGGTAGGCCTTGCGCACGTCCCGCAAGGCGTCGTCCGCCCCGTGCTTGTCGAACTTGTTGAGCACCACGAAGTCGGCGTAGTCCAGCATACCGATTTTTTCCAACTGGCTGGGCGCCCCGTATTCCGGAGTCATCACGTACAGGGAGGTGTCCGCCACCTCGGTCACTTCGGTGTCGCTCTGGCCGATGCCGGCGGTTTCCAAAAGGATCAGATCGAAGCCTGCCGCTTGCAGCAGCCGCATGGCTTCCTTCACCACCGCGCTCATGGCCTTGTGGGCCTGCCGCGTGGCCAGTGATCGGAAATACACCAGATCGGATCGGCCCGCCGCGTTCACGCGCAAGCGGTCGCCCAACAGGGCCCCGCCCGTGCGTCTCCTGGAGGGATCCACGCACAGGACCGCCACCCGTTTGGCCGGAAAGGCTTCCAGGAAACGGATCAGGATTTCATCGACGAGGGAACTCTTACCCGCGCCGCCCGTGCCGGTGATGCCGACGATGGGACAAGCGTTACGGATTGAATCGGCTTTGGATTTCTTGCTTTCCCTGCCCTTCCCCGTCCGTTGCGTGCCGTGTTTACCATCCGGTTTCTTTCCGGCCACCTCTCCGGACTTGCCCAGACGCGCTCGGATGTCTTTGATCAATCCTTGCGCGGCAGCCTTGCCGTTCGTGGATTTTCCCGAATCCGCCTGTCCCCATTCCAATGTGCTTATGCCGCGCGCGATCGCTGGAGTGTCATCCGGGGAGAATTTTGCGGGCAACCTGGGCATGGGTTTTCCCGGAGCGCGATCGCATTCCTTGAGCATCAGGCGGATCATGCCCTCCAGCCCCAGCTTGCGTCCGTCTTCGGGAGTGAAGATGCGGGCCACGCCCCGCTTGTGCAGCAGCGCGATTTCCGAGGGGTTGATGACGCCGCCGCCGCCCCCGTAGACCCGGATATGCCCGCAGCCCCGTTCCCGCAGGCGCTCCACCATATAGGTGAAGTACTCGATATGCCCGCCCTGATAGCTCGAAACCGCGATGCCCTGCACGTCCTCCTGGATGGCCGCCTCCACCACGTCGGCTACGGAGCGGTCATGGCCGAGATGGATGACCTCGGCGCCTTCGGAGACCAGCACGCGGCGCATGATATGGATCGCCGCATCGTGGCCGTCGAACAACGCGGCCGCGGTGATGAAACGGATGGGATGTTTCAGGCGGAGCGGCCGGGATTCCATTGCGGGGGCCGTTTCTCCAAAAAGGCGCGCAGGCCTTCCTGGGCTTCGGGTGACACGCGGATATCGGCCAGGGTCTTGATGGCCAGGGACCCCTGGGAATGCGGAGTGGTGCGGGTCAGGGAGCGGATGAAACTTTTTGCGACGGCGAGGGCATGGGGCGATGCGGCCAGGATGCTTTGGATCACGCGCTGCAGGGCCCGCTCCAGACTCTCTGCATCGTCGGCGACTTCATGGATCAGATTTATGTTCAGGGCCCGTTGCGCGGAAAAGCGTTCCGAACTCAGGAACAGGGCCCGGGCCTGGGACTCGCCGATCTTGCGGAGTACGAAAGGACCGATGCAGGCGGGCACCAGGCCCACGCGCACTTCCGAAAGGGAGAACAGGGCATCGCGCCTCGCGATCACGTAATCGCACACGCTCACCAGGCCCACGCCTCCGCCCAACGCGAAGCCTTCCACGATTCCGATGATCGGCAGCGGGAATTTATCCAACGCATCGAAGATGCCGTAAAGATCCTCCGCATCCTCGAAATTCTCCTCTTCCGTGAAGGTGAGGCTCTCCTTCATCCAATTGAGATCGCCCCCGCTGCAGAACACGCCGCCCTCGCCGCGCAAGGTGATGACGCGCAGATGCGGTTCCGCTTCGGCCACGGCCAGCGCGGATCGCAACTCGCTGATTACTTCGGGGTTGAAGGCGTTCTTCACGTTGGGCCGGGACAGGCGCAGGTCGAGAACGCCGTCCCGGATTTCCATCTTGATGGTCTTGAACTCTCCGCTCATTTTCATTTCCTCACATGCGGAACAGGCCGAAGCCGTGTCCGTTGCTCCAATGGCCGTGCTGGACGGCCTCCAGGCATTGCCCCACCACCAGGCGCGTTTCCAGCGGGCTGATGATGCCGTCGTCCCACAGGCGGGCCGTGCTGTAATAGGGCGAACCTTCGCGATCATACGCGTCCACGATTGGCTTTTCCAGATCGGCGATTTCCTTGTCGCTCAGCTTGCGGCCCTGGGACTTCAACTGTTCCACCTTCACTTGCGACAGGACCTTGGAGGCCTGATGGCCGCCCATCACCGAGATACGCGAGTTGGGCCAGCAGAACAGGAAACGCGGCTCATAGGCGCGCCCGGCCATGGCATAGTTGCCCGCCCCGAAGGATCCTCCGATGAGGATGCTGATCATGGGCACGCGCGTGGTGGCCACGGCGGTGACGAGCTTGGCGCCGTGCTTGGCGATGCCGCCTTCCTCGAAATGCCTGCCGACCATGAATCCTGGTATGTTCTGCAGGAACAGGAGCGGCGTGCCGCGTTTTTCGCACAGCTGGATGAAGTGCACGGCCTTAAGCGCGCCTTCGCTGAACAGGATGCCGTTGTTGCCGATGATGCCCACGGGAAAGCCCTGGACGGACGCGAAGCCGCATACCATGGTCTTACCGTACAAGGGCTTGAACTCGTGGAACTCCGAACCATCCGCGATGCGGGAAATGACCTCGCGCACGTCGAAGGCGGTGCGTAGATCCTTGGGAACCAGTCCCAGCAGATCCGTAGAGGGAAGCTCCGGTTCGCGCCAGGCGGCCGTGCGTGGGAACAGAGGCTCGCGCTTCCAGGTACGGGCGATGTTCGCCAGGATGTCCCGGGTGATGCGCAGGGCATCCTTATCGTTCTCGGCAAGGTAGTCGGCTACGCCCGACTTGCGCGTATGCATGTCGCCGCCGCCCAGATCCTCCGCGGTCACGTCCTCGCCGGTTGAAGCCTTGACCAGGGGCGGTCCCGCCAGGAAGATGGTACCCTGGTTCCGCACGATCACGGTCTCATCGCTCATGGCCGGGATATAGGCGCCGCCCGCGGTGCAGCTTCCCATCACCACGGCGATCTGGGGGATGCCCTGGGCGCTCATGCGGGCCTGGTTGAAGAAGATGCGGCCGAAATGGTGCTTGTCCGGATACACGTCCGCCTGCATGGGCAGGAAGGCGCCGCCGCTGTCCACGAGATAGACGCAGGGAAGGTGGTTCTGTTCCGCGATCTCCTGGGCGCGCAGATGCTTTTTCACCGTCATCGGGAAATACGTTCCCCCTTTCACGGTGGCGTCGTTGGCGATGATTACGCAATTTAGGCCCGACACTTTGCCGAAGCCGGTGATGATGCCGGCGCAGGGCGCCGCGTTGTCGTACATGTCCCAGGCGGACATGGGCGAGAGTTCCAGGAATTCCGAACCGGGATCCAGGAGCATGGCGATGCGATCGCGCGCGACCAGCTTGCCGCGGGAGACGTGCTTCTGGATGGCGTCCGGGCCGCCGCCGCCCGTGGCCACGCGCATGCGCTCGCGCAATTGATCGAGCAGGAAGGCGTTGTGCGACACGTTCTCGCGGTACTTCTCGATCTCGGCCTCTTTGGATTCGTCGTGAGCCTTCTGGTCTTTCTGGGAAAGCATATTATGCCTCTGTTCCCGGATTGCCGTAGTGGTAAACAAGCCTGGGGACTGGAGTTTGCCCAAAGCGCATCCGATTCGATTCCACTTTCAGCCTATTCATCAGTACGTCCCTTAACCAACTTTAGTATCAGGAGGCAGCATGGCCGAGAGGTTAGGCGGATCCGGCAACTCCATTTCCAGCAAGGCCGTGGCCAGAGCCTTGCCTTGGGTGTCCGTGCGCAGGGAATCCGAGGCGCCGCCGCCCAGCACATTCCAAAGCACGAAGTTGAAGGCGAACAGCTTGGGCAAATCGAAGCGATCCACCTTGTCCGGAGTCAGGGTCTTGAAATAGGCCTTCACCTTGTCGCCGGTCAGAATCGGATCCAGAAAGGCCGCGCCTTCCCGGGTATAGGCGATGACGCCGATGTTGGCGTGGTTGCCCTTGTCGCCGCTGCGCCCATGGGCGATTTCCCCCAGGCGGATCATTGCGACAACTCTTCCGCGCCGCGCACGTAGACCACGGGCCGCACATGATCCCGATCGACCACGGTGGGCCAATAGGAAAGCACGGGCCGGGGCTTGGGCCGCGATCCCGCGTATCCCGAAATGCCCGGGGGCCCCGAAGTGATCACCGGGGAAATCTCCCGGCAGAACCGCTCCACGGCCTTTTTGTCCTTGTCCCACACGGAAATCCGCAGCACCACTTCCTTGAGCTCGCCGGACTTGGTCTCCACGCCCGGCAAGGTCGCCCCGGATCCGAGCACTTCCAGATACTTGCGCCGCAACGGGAAGCCCGCCTGTCCCACCCGGTCCAGGATCATCTCGCCCGTGGCCTTGGCTTTGCCCGCCGCGTCCCGGCCGCTCACCACCAGATCGCCTTTGGCCGAATAGCCGTTCCCATAAGCGCAGGACACCTTCAAGGTGGCGGGCGGCGGCACGCCTTTGACGCCCGTCACCTCGACCAGATCCCGGCCCACCTCGATCACGTCCGCGCCGGTGAAATCCAGGGTAACATCCGGGGTATGGTAACGCGCCGGATCCCCTATCTCGTACAGCAACTGCTCAGTCACGGTTTCGCGGCTCACCACGCCCCCGGTTCCCTCCGGCTTGGTGATGCGGCAACGGCCCGTGGAGTCCAATATCGCGATGGGATACCCGATATGGGCGTAGTCCGGCACGGTCTGCCAACGCGACAGCAAGCCGCCCGTCACCTGGGCCCCGCATTCGATGAGATGCCCCGCCGCGCTCGCCGCCGCCAGCATGTCCCAATCGTCCCAGGACCATTTGAAAACATGCATGGCCGGTCCCACGGTCAGCGACGCATCCGCCACCCGTCCGGTGATGACGATGCGCGCGCCCCTGTCCAGGGCCTCGCAAATCGGTTGCGCGCCCAGGTATACATTGGCGCTGACTACCCCACCGCGTTCCATCCCAGCCGAACCAGCCGGTCCGGTCTCTCTGCCCGAATATCCCGCCGACCCCGAACCCGCGGACGTTGCCGACGACCCCGCGGTCGAACCGCCGGATCCCACCGGCGAACCAGCCGTGGACGCGGCCTCGAAATGCCCCAGGATCTCTCCCGTATCGAAATGCCGGAACCTCTCCCCCGCCGCTCTAAGTTCGTCGAGGCGCGGCATCAAATCGTCCCCGCTCACCCAGGCCACCTTCTCCGCGCCCATGCCCGCCGCGGCCAAAAGCCGGGCCACCTCGCGCGCGCAGCCAGCGGGGTTGAGGCCCCCCGCGTTGGTGACGATGCGGAGCCTGGGTTGGGCCTTGAGGATGGGTATCAGGCGCGCTACGGTGGCCGGGAAGTCCGCCACGTAGCCCGCTTCGGGATTGAGGCGCCGCTGATGGGCGAGGATGGAAAGCGTGAGTTCGGCCAGATATTCCAGGGTGAGGAAATCCAGCGCGCCCTGCTCCGCCAGGCGGATGGGCGCGTCGAGGTTGTCGCCCCAGAAGCCGGCGCCGTTGCCGATCCGGATGCTGTCAGGAATGCCCGACGTTGGCAAGGTTTCCTTCGCTTTCCCGCGGCCGGCGGCGGGCGCCCGCCTCTCCCGCCGCTTTAAATCGTCCTACGCCGCTTTTCCGGGGAACTGCTTGATGAACTCGGTCTTGACCTTGCGCCCCTGGCCCATCGCATTCGGCGAGCGTTCCGGCAGCACGTAATGGGCATTGGGCAATGTGTCGGAGTAGGCCAGGGCCGCCTTGTTGGCCAGCGCCATGGTGTCGTCCGCGTTCTTGAACATGGCCTGCACCGCCGTTTTGTATTCGTGTTCCGCCATGTCCAGGAAATGCAGGCCTGCGGCGCGATCCCGTTCCCAGGCCGGGCCGGAAGCGCCCTGTTTGAGCTGCTTGTCGAGCTTGGACAGCACGCAGCCGGAAGCATGCAGCCACATGGCCATGTCGGCCAAGCGTGCGTGCAAAGTGCCGCGGGTGACGATCTTCTCCTGCACCTTGTAGCTGATCTTCTTGAACTGATAGGCATGATCCTGAACCAACAGCTCGAAGCGCGAGGCCCAGGGCGCGAGATCCTGGTGCAGTCCGGTAAGCCGGGGAGCGGCCTTGCGGATGCCCAGGAAGACTTCCCCGGCAATGCCCAGAGCGCGGGTCAGGATGGGGAAGTTCAGGCTGTGGCGGATGATGCGGACCGCGTTCCCGATCAGGGATTCCTTGCCGTTCCAGGTCAGCGCGGCCTGGATGCCCAGCATGGATTCGGCCAATTGCTTGCCGCCATAGGAGAAGATGAAGGATTGCATCACCTCGTTTGCGCCTTCCACGATCAGGTAGATGCGCGCGTCGCGGAAGGCCCGCTCCACTTCGTTCTCGGTCATGTAGCCTTCGCCGCCCATGATCTGCATGGCGTCGTTTATGGCGCGCCAGCCCATTTCCGAGGCGAACACTTTGCATGTCGCGGTCTCGACCATGATGTCGCTGTCATGCCGATCGAGGATGCCGGTCGTGAAATACAATACGGCGTCGATGGCGTAGGTGTAGGCGGCCATGCGCGCGATCTTCTGCTGCACCAATTCGAAATCGGCGAGTGGTCGCTTGAACTGGTAGCGGGTCTGGGCCCATTTGATGGCCTGATCCATGCAGGTTTTGGCGGAACCCAGCATGCCCGCGGACAGCGTGCAGCGCCCGTAGTTGAGGCAAGACAAGGCGACTTGCAGGCCTTTGCCTTCCTTGTGGAGCATGTTGGCCTTGGGGATGCGCGCATCCTTGAACTTGATGCGGGCCTGCCAGGTGCCGCGGATGCCGCACTTGCTGCGGTTCTTCTCTATGATGGTGATGCCGGGCATATCCGGCGTGCAGATAAGGGCGGTGACGGCCTCGGTGACCTTGCCGGTCTTGGCGTCCGTGAAGATCTGCTTGGACATCACCGTGAACATGCCCGAGAGCGCGCCCGAGGTGGACCATTTCTTCTCGCCGTTCAGGATGTAGTATTCGCCGTCGTCGCTGAGCTTGCACTTCGTCTCCTGCCCGCCCGCATCGCAGCCCACGTTGGGTTCGGAGAGGGAAAATGCGGAGAGCATGTCCGTAGCCAGGCGCGGCAGCCACTTCTGCTTCTGCTCCTCGTTGCCGAACAGCACCAGGGCCTTGCAGCCGATGGACTGATGCGCCGAGACCACCACGGCGGTGGAGGCGCAATACGATCCGATCATTTCCAGCGCGCGGTTGTAGCTGGTGACGCCCAGACCCTGCCCGCCGTATTCCTTGGGGATGTTCATGCCCATCACGCCCAGATCGAAAATCTTCTTGATGGCCCAGTCCGGGATCGCCTCTTCCTGATCGATTTGCACGCGGGGATGTTCGTTTTCCAGATAAGCCTTGAGCTTGGCGAGGATGGCATCGCAACGCTCCGTCTCCTCCTTCGAGGTCTCGGGATAGGGAAACGCCAGATCCTGGCGGATGTTGCCCCAGAACAGGTTCTTCACGAAACCCATCTCGCTCGGTTCCGGCCCAAGCATGGCCTCCGCCTCTTCGATCATCTTCCGATCGCGGTCCGTGATCCCCTTGATGTTCTTCAGGTCGCCGGTTTTCTGGATCATCATCGCTCCTATGTATCAACTCTCTGGCAGGGGTTAGGGTTTAGGGGTTAGGGGTACTGCGAATCGATCTGTCTCAAGCAAGCTCGCCTGAGTCTTAAGACCACAGGCGACCTTACCGGAGACAGCGCAACCTACATGTCCCCTAACCCCTAGCCCCTAAACCCTAACCCCTTTCTTAAGACCGCTTCACAACCAACGCCGTGACGGTTTTGTCGTTCCCGCCCATGCTGATCATCATACCATGTTCCTTGGCCGATTGGATCGGGTTGGGGGCTCTTCCGGTCAGTTGTTCCGTCAAATCCACCATCTGACGCACCCCGGTGCCGCCCACGGGATGGCCGAAGCCCCCCAGGCCGCCGGAAAGATTGGTCGGAAGCTCACCCGAGGCTCCCGCGCGTCCTTCCAGTACGAAATCCGGGGCCCCTCCCGGCTTGGCGAACCCGATGCTTTCCAGGGCCAACAGGCCCGTAATCGAAAAACAATCGTGCAATTCCAAAACTCCAATCGCCCCTCGGCCGATACCGGCCATGTCCAACGCCCCTTGCGCCGCCCGCCCGGTATTCTCCAGGACGGTGGGATCGGCGGGCTTTTCGGTGATATCGCCCTCGCTGCCCGCGAATCCGGCCAACTCCACCATCCGCGATTTTTCCAAACCCAGGCGCCGCAATCCCTCTTCGCTGACCACCACCAGGGAAGAAGCCCCGTCCGAAACCTTCGAGCAATCATAGAGGTTAAGATACGGCACGAACTTGCGTCCATCGGGTGGAGTCATCCCCAGTCCGAAAAGATCCAGGGTCGTGTTATGGTATTCCTGGGCCTTGGGGTTTTTCCGGGCATTAAGTATGGACTGCTCATACCATTTGGCCATTCCCCGCCGGGCCAATTCCATACCGTAACGCGCGCCATACGCCCCCGCCCGGTCCGAAAACGTCCCGGGGAAGAAAAACGCATGGCCGTGCTTGCGGTCGCCGTTGAAATACCCTGCGCCCGCCAACACATCGGCCACGTACACGGCCTTCAAGGTATTCTGCACCTCGAACCCGGCCACGAACACGGAGTCGGCCATATCGGCGAGGATGGTTTTGACCGCCGCCGCCAGGCCCAGCCCGCCGGATCCGCAGGCGCCTTCCACGCGTGTGCAGGGTTTTCCCTTGAGGCTAGGAACCGCCATGGGCAGGAAGCCCGGCAGGTTGCCCTGCTTTAGGAATCGTCCGGCCATGAAATTGGCGATCACGCCTTCGTCGAATTCGGGATATGGGATTTGCGCCAGGGTCCCCTGCGCCGCTTCCTTCAGATAGGTCTCGAAGGTGGGCATGGGTTGCTTGGGATGGAATTCCTTGCGGCCCGATCCGAAGTACACGGTGTTGTATCCCGCGCCGAAATAGATCTTCTTCCTGAGTTTGCGCATCTCAGCCCTTCCAATCGGCCGGGCCGTACAGGTGGAAAAAACCGTTCATCAGGACCTTGGAAACATCGTCATCGTTGGCGGCCACGCCGGTGCGGACCAAGGTCTCCCCCACCGCGCGGGAATGATCCAGAAAGGCCCGGGCCAGCGCGGGGCCGATGACGCCACCGGCCGGGCTTCCGGCAGTAGCACGGGTCTTTGATGCGGGAGCACCTCCATTCGCCAAACCATTGAGATACGCAGCGAGCTTTGCCTGCTTGGCGGAATCCTTGACCATGGCGCTCCACGGCCCATGCCCTTGGGGAAAAGGGCCCAACCGTTCCGTAATGCCCTGGAATCGCGCGTCATCCAGGGTAACATACGGGATACCCTCGGTTCCTCCCGGACCCTTTGCGGAATCGCTTTGTCCCGATCCCTGCCCGGCCCGCCTGGCCAAAACCGCATCCACGTCCAGCACTGCGACGATTTTGTTCTTTTCGTACTTGAACAACCCATCCTTCTGCTCGCCGGATCCCAGCTGCCCTCCGCGCACCCCTGCGGCCAGCAAAGCCTCCAGGGTCTCATCGCCGAAAACCGCCCCTCCGGCGGCTGCCCCATCCAGATGCTCCCGCATCACCTTGAGGATCATCTGGAACACGTCCAAGCCCACATAGTCCAGCAACTGGAATACGCCCATCGGCCGGATCAGGAAGTCTTGCGTGGCCTTGTTGATCGTCAACAAGGCCTCAGCCCCTGACAATACCCGTAAGCCTTCAGGACCAACGAATGTCCCTCCGCCCACGTTTTTTTCCTCGCCCGCCCGCAACTCCCGGAACTTCCCGAACGCGAACAGCAGCTCGCGGATGAAATGCCCGTTGCCGATGAACCCCGCCACATCATTGGCCGGGACCACAATCTTGCCGAAGGCCTTGCCCAATTCCTTTCCCAGCGCCACCAGCCAGGTCCGGGTCGATTTTCCCGAAACCATCTCCACCAGCTTCTGCACGGCGGGGGGATTGTAGAAATGGAACCCCAGGATGCGCCCGTCCAGGCCGGCGTCTTGATCCAGGATGGAAATCGGAATGGAAGAGGTGTTGGTCAGGAAGTACGTGTCCGGAGCGCACAGGGATTTCAGCTTCGCGTACAATTCCTTCTTGAGGCCCAGATCCTCGAATACGGCTTCGAACACGAGCCGGGCCGATTTCGCCCCCGCCGCATCCCCTTCGCAGCGGACCATGGACATGGCCCCGTCCACATAAGCGTCGATGATCTCCCCGTTCTCGATCAGGTCGGCGCGATCCTGGGCCCACAACCGCAAGTCTCCGATGCCCTTCTCCGCAGCCTTGAGCAATTGCGAACGCAGGTAATCCTTAAGCCGCTTGAACGCCGCCGCATTCGCATCGATCAGCACCAGATCGAAGCGGCCCGATCCCGGCACCCCGTTCTCCCGGGCATCCTGCTCCGCCATGGCCTTCAGGGCCACCCAGGCGATGCCGCTGCCCATCTTGCCGCCCGCGCCCAGCACCGCCACCGCGCGCAACCGCTCCACCCATTCCACCGCGATGGTTCCGGCATCCGCGGTCGTGTGCGCCGCCGCGTCGCCGCCTTTTTCTCCCGTTCCCATCAATGCCCCGCATCCTTGGGGATGTCCCAATGGATCAGCCGGGCGATGGTCGCGCGGTGGATGGAGAACATGTTCTTGAGCATGGCCCAATGGAAGCGGAAGAACCCCATCTCCTGGGCCAGATGCTTCCACTCGCCGCGCA
>OBEQ011100139.1_pt1 | contig 24089 bp, 15 predicted proteins | sample 1670901 | NCBI WGS metagenome assembly OBEQ01 (sample SAMEA104232315, study PRJEB22302) | groundwater metagenome | biome: forest; feature: aquifer; material: groundwater | place: USA | collected 2011-08-07 | depth 5.4 m | reverse complement strand
TTATTCGTCAAAACGCATTGTAGGGCGTCAGAAGAAATGAATGTTTTTCTTGCTATTGAAACTACCGCTGTATTTTCAAAGGTGGTCCCGAAGCCCTTAACCCTGATGATCTTTGTTCTCCCAATAAAATAACCCAGCGATCTTGTTTTCGCCCCGCAGGTTGCCGGCGCGGTAGCGGGGGATACCGAAGCCGTTCGCGGGCCAGATCAACTCCGTACCCTGGATGTCCGCCATGGGGAGGAAGGCCTTGAGGTGGCGGAGATAGAAGGCGCCGCTGGCGGAGAGGATCACCACCTTGTGGCCAAGCAGGTGATGGGTCCACAGGCGTTGCAGGACCGGGATGTGGAAGCGTTTACCCAGGTCATCCTTCACGAACTCCGCAGCCAGGCGATCCAGCTCCTCGGGGGTTTCCAGGCCCATCGGCATCAGGAAAATGCGCTTGAGCATGTGGCTGTCGATCAGGCGCAGCCCTAGGAGCAAGAGACCCATCCCGTTGGCGATCTGGAAGACGCGACGGGCGGGCCGCTTGCCGTAATAGAAGCGAAGCCAATACAGGATGCTGTCGCCGCTGAGCAGGGTGTCGTCGAAATCGAAAAAGGCATGGACCTGGGACACGCGCGAAAAATAGAATAATGGGCGGGGCAAAAAATCTATCTTCTTGCCCCAGGGGGCCCTTATCTCATGGGCGGAAAAAACGTGCAAGGCATTCTCGGGGATCTGTCCGCGAAGCTGGACAAGGTCATGGCAGCGTCCGAACTCGTGGCGGGTCTGCGGCGCCTGACGCAGACGGATCGGCGCCTGTTGGCGGGACGTCCGCTCAGCTACGGCGAACGCCTGTGCCTGGAGAGCCAGGGTAACCTCTGCGCGGACTGGTCGCGCGTGCGCGTCGAGAGCGACGCGGGCATGGAAACCATCCGCAACAACTGGTTCGAAGGCGACGTGCTGATCGCGGGCTTCCACGGCGAGTGGCGAGGCCCGGACGGACGCTCTTGGCCCGCGGGCATGGCCAACTGCCGCGTGCTCGACGCCATCATCGGCAATGCCTGCCTTTATCATATCGCGCGCCTGGAACGCCAGGTGATCGAGGACGGCGCCGTGCTGGTCGGCTTGGGTGAAATGGATTGCCCCGCCGCCACCTTGTTCAGCATGGGCAGCGCCATCCATCCCGGCACCGAGGCCGGCACGCGCAGCGTGTGGATCTGGGATACCCTGACCCTGGACGATTGCATGGCCGCGCTGTCCCTTACGGCGGACGCGCAGATGGCCTTCCAACAGAAACTCTCCAACGCGCTCGAACCTCTCCGATCCAAGTTCGGCTACGTCGGCAAGGGCGCGGCCGTCCTGCATGCGCGCCACGTGCACAGTTCCTGGATCGGCCCCGGCACCCTCATCACCGGCGCCTCCCTGATCCGCGAAGCCGCCTTCCTGTCCACTCCCGAAGAGCGCTGCGTGGTCGCCGAGGAAGGCTGGATCGAACATTCGCTGCTGCAGCCTGGCGCGCGCGTGGAATCCTCCGGCAAGGTCTCCAGCAGCGTGCTGCTGGAACATTCCTCCGTCGCCTGGGGCGGCATGGTCTTCCAGTCCGTGGTCGGCCCCAACACCCAGGTCAACAAGGGCGAGATGAGCACGTCCATCGTCGGCCCCTTCGTCGGCTTCCATCATCAATCGCTGCTCATCTCCGCCATCTGGCCGGAAGGCCGCGGCAACATCGCCTACGGCGCCAACGTGGGCAGCAACCACACCGGCAAAAAGCCCGATCAGGAAATCCGCCCGGGCGAAGGCAACTTCTTCGGCCTCGGATGCTCCATAAAGTTCCCGGCCAACTACGAGGACTCGCCCTACTCCATCATCGCCACCGGCGTCTCGGCGCTGCCGCAGCGGCTGGCCTTCCCGTTCTCGCTCATCAACCAGCCCCTCTCCAGCTTTCCCGAACTCGGCCCGGCCATCAACGAGATCGTGCCCGGCTGGATGTGGTCGGACAACGGCTACTCCCTGGTGCGCCGCAGCTACAAGTTCGAAGCCTCGAACGAGGCCCGCCGCCACGACTTCACCGTCGACGCCGGTTCCACCTGGAAGACCGGCTTCTTCGCCGGCCGCATCTTCGCCGTCGGCCTAGCCCGCAAGGTGCTCAAGGCCCGCCAATTCCTGCGCGCCGCGCCCGCGGACAAACCCTATTATCTCGAGAGCGAAATCCCCGGCCTCGGAAAGAATTTCCTGCGCAATAAAATCCGCGACCGGGCCCTGGCCGCCTATGAAGACTACCTGGTCTTCTTCCTGATGCGCACCTACACCGATCGCCCGCAGTCCGCCTGGAATCCCGAATGGCACGAGCTGACCGCCGCCATCGCCCGGGAACTTTCCGCCGGCTCTGACATGAAGGCCTGGCTCGACGCGCAACGCGCCCGCATCCCGGCCCTGCATGAAACCCTGCTCGCCTCCCTGCTGCGCGACGACAAGCGCGGCCGCCAGGTCTTCGACGACTACGCGGACTTCCACGCTCCCGCCGAAGAGGATGGGGCCATGGCCCGCCTGGAAACGGATCTGGCCGAGTTGGATCAGAGGCTCACGGCCTTCCTCATAGGCCGCTGAGGCGGGGATGACATGGCAGCGCCTCCCGTGCGATAATGAGCATGGCGACCACGCCGTTGAATTATGGCAGACAACCCCATACGCGTCCTGACCAACGTCTACCTTCCCCCCGTGGACGGCTACGCCCTGCGCACGTTCGGGGACTACGCCCCCGGGGGACCCGACTCCGCCTGGCGCCCCGAAAAGGAACGACGCCCGCTTGCCGATATCCTGCCGCACATTCCGGACAGGGAAAAGCCGGATGTGCTCCTCATTTCCAGCCCGGAATACCTCCCCATCCCCGCGGATCTGACCGCCTTTCCCGGCCCCAAGATCCTGCTGATCACGGATTGGAACGTATGCTTAAGATTCCTGCCGGACCTGTGCGCGCTTTTCGATTTCTGCTACACGGATTGGCCCGGCTACCGCCTGCTGCGCAAGGCCGGGATCGCCAATGTGCACCATCAGCCCCTGTTCGGGCACAACCGGGACCATTTCTTCCACCAGGGCAAATCCCGTAACCTGGATGTTTCCTTTTGCGGCAACCTCAACACCTCTCTGCACCGGGAGCGCAACCGCCTGCTGGCCCGGCTGGCCGCCTGGGGAGCGGCTACGGCCGGGCGCACCATCCACCTGGGCCAGGTCTTCAACGACGGATACGTGGACGTCCTCAACCGCAGCCGCCTCGTTTTCAACTATTCCATCCGCGGCGAGGCGAACATGCGCCTGTACGAAGCCATGGCCTGCGGAGCCGTGCCTTTGGTGGAAGCTTCCAACCAGGAGGCCTCCATCCTGTTCCAGGAAGGCCGACATTATTTCCGCTACGAGCCGGACCGGTTGGAAAAGCTCCTGGAATCCCTGCTCGCCGATCCCGCCCGCATCGAAGCCGCGGGCATCGAGGCCCGCGCGGCGGTGGCGCGGCATACCAAAGGCGATCAGATCCGGGCCCTCCTGGACCATGCCGGGCGCGAGGGCGGAGCCCGGCCCGGGGCCCAACGTAACTTGGATGCTACCTTCTCCGGTGATGGACCGGATCCGGCGGCTTCCGCCCCACGCAAGGCCCTGATCAAGCTCCGGGTGCTGGGCGCGGCCTATACCATGCCGGAAGCCCTGGGGGAATTACAGGCGCGCTCGGCCGGCCTGCCCGGCCTGGATTTGGAGACCCTGCCCGCCGCCTTGCTGACCTTGATGGAAAACCATCCCGGGGAAGCCTTGATCGCGGCCCATAAAGTCCTGGAAATGATGCTGAACGCGGGCGGAAGACCCGAAGTCCTCCAAGCCCTGTTCCGCCTCCGCCTGTCCACCCAGCGGGGCCGCTGGCAGGAGGCGTTGGATGGATCGCAACGCTGCCTGGAAGCCCTGGACAATCTCGAGCGTGCCCATGCCGCCGGAGCCGTCCCCGTGACCGGTCCGGGCGCGGGATCCCCGTTGCCGCGGTCCCTCCGGGAACTCTACGGGCACTTCTACCCGCCCGTCGATCTGGGCAAGGGCGTCAATACCGATCTCAACAGCGCCTTCCGCGCGGATCTGGCCGGTGGGTCCCCGCAAGGTTACCTGGATCTGATGCGGGCCCATTGCCTGGCGGAACGGGCCCGGGCCCTGCTTGCCCTGGATCGCCCGCGCGAGGCCCTGGAATGCGCCGAACGCATCCCCGTCGATCGCTTCGCCTCGTTGGAGCCCCATGGGCTCATGGCCGAAGCCTGCGCCCGCACGGGCGACGCCGCGCGCCTGCGTACGGTGCTGCAGACCTGGCGCCGGGAGACGCCTTTGAATACGGAGGTGTGGGACAAGGTGGCGGAGGGGCTCGACGGCATAGGGGACAAGGCGGAATTGATCGCGTTCCTGGAGGAGATCCTGATCCTATCCCGCTTTTTCCTGCCGCCGGGACAGGTGGAGATGGTGCGGGCCCGGCTGGAGAAGGAGCGGGCAGGGTAACCCGTTAGTTACCCTGGAGCCGGGAAACCCGGACGCCGCCTCCTGGGTAACCTTGGCATTACGGCGAGAAGCTGTTGCCGGAGAGAAGATTCAAGGTGCTTCCCGGTTCCATCTTGATCGCGGGGGGTTGCGTCGCCTTGAACGTGGAGCCGGATACATTCAGGGTTCCGGACGTTGAAGAGAAATAGATGTACGCATTGCTGCTCGTGAAGGTACCGTCGGGAAGGATGTCCAGGAATTTGCATCCGGTAATGTTCGCGGTGGTGAAGTTCAGATCCAATTCCTTGGTGTAATTCTGCTCCAGCACATTCCCGGAGAATTCGGTATTGCTGAAAGTGGCCACCCCTCCGGACGCGATTACCGAGCCCACTTCGGAATCCTTGCCCCGGAACTTGCACTTGTCGATGACGAAGCTCGCGGCGGTGGTATAAAGCGCGCTGCCTGAACCTTGGTTGTGGGCGAAGAGGCAATTGCTTACCGTGATGCCTCCGGCGTAGTTCATTGTCACGGCGGACCCGGAATTGGCGCTCTGGGAGTAGAAGAGTTTGAATCCGTCGATGGTCACGTTCATGACGGGATTGGATGTCGACGTATTCCCGGAAATGCTGAACAGGTTGGCGCCGCTGCCGGCCGCCAGGATCAAGGATGTATCCGCGGCGGCGAAGGTCCGCATGGAAGCGGCGTAGGCGCTGCCGTTATCCGGGAACCCACCGTAAAAGACCATGCCCGTAGTCGGCAGAAAGCCGTCCAGGGTGGCTGGAGCCGTATAGAGGCCTGCGGCCACCCAGATTTCCTTGCCTGTCGACCACGCGGCCATGGCTCCCTGGATGGTGTGGTAGGCCGTTCCCCAGGTGGTACCGTCTTCGGTCCCGCCGGGAAGGTCGTTCACGAAGATGGCTTTGGGGGCGGAGTATACCGTGATGGACTTGCTTCCCGTGTTGCCCGCCGAATCCGTCTTTGAGCAGGTCAGCGTGTTCACTCCTCCCGCCCCGGTAAGGTCCACCAGGGTAGCCGGCTGGTCCACGCCGTCTATCTTGCAGGTCAGGTTCACGCCGGGCCAGGAGGTGACCAAGCCATCGGCGGGCGAAACCACCGATACCACCGGGGCCTTCTTGTCCACCACCACGTTGGAGATGGCGCTGTAAGGCCCCCAATTGCCGGCCTTGTCCTGCTGCTGTACCAAGAAGTAATAGTCGCCTTCCGCCGCACCCGTCCAGGTGAAACTGCCGCTGGCGGCGGTCGCCGAGGTGATCGTCGCCGCGGCCAAAACGACCGTGGGATTGCTCTTGCTGGTGATCTTGTAATACCAGGTCGCCGCCGCGCCCGAGCCTCCGGCGATGTCATTCCCGGTGGTGAAGTTCCAGGTGGGATCCACCTTGGTGAAAGACCGGTTGGACGGAGTTACCGTCGGCGCATTCGGCCCGGTCTTGTCCTTCATCACGCTCAAGGTATCCGTTCCGGTCAGGCCCGCTTCGTTCGGGGCCGAGGTGGCGGTCAATACCTTGAATCCGTCACCGGCGCTGAAGGTGATTAGTTGGGATTGTTCGGCGCCGTTGTCCACTTTGTACTTCATCGTCACGGTATCCAGATTGGTGGCGAAGCCGCGGGCGGGATAGGTGATGGCGACGACCGGCTTGGCCGCGGTGACCGTGGTCTTCCAGGTGGTGGCGATGACGTTGCCGACCAGGTCGGTGGCGGTCAGGGTCAGGGTGTCGCTGCCGAGATTCAGGGTCAGGTCCGCGCTGGACCAGGTGTTTCCCGTGACCACGGCCGCGGCGGCGCCGGTCTTCTGGCCGGTGATGATCAGGGCTCCGGCCCCTACGCCTACGCCGCCAACATCGGTGATGGAACCGGTCAGGGTGACGTGGATGCCGTTGGTGTTTCCGCCGGAGACCGGATTGGTCACCGTCGCCTTGGGCGCCGTGCGATCCACCACGATCACGCTTGGGGCCGAAGGGGACCAGTTGCCCGCCACGTCCTGTTCCTGCACGCCGAAGGAGACCGGGCCTTCCGGCAGGGCCACGTCCTTGGCCTGGGTCAGGGAGGTGGCCGTCCAGGTGGCGCCGCCGTCGAGGCTGTATTGGTATTTGCCGTTGAGACCGCTGCCGGTCCCGTCATTGCCCGGAGTCCAGGTCCACGTGCCCTTGGCCGCATTGGACGGCGTGGGGGGCGCGCCCGCGATCGCGGGAGCCGTGGGCGCGGCGTTGTCGCGCTGCACTTGCAGGATGGACTCACTGTGGTTGCCGAGATTGTCGATGGCGGAAATCGTCACCGGGGTGACGGCATTGTCCGGCAGGTTCACGGAAGCGATGGACCAGGCGCCATTGGCATAGCTGGCGTCGCTCGCCGTGCCGCCGTTGACGGAGTACGTCACCTTGACGATGGTATTGGTTCCGCTCGCGCCGGCCTTGCCCGACATGGCGATGGTCGCGGACTTGGTGATGTAGTTGGTTCCCGGAGCCTGCGGGACGATGATTTCCACGATGGGCTTGGTCACGTCATAGACGATGCCGTAGGATGCGGGCTTGGACCAGTTGCCGGCCGCGTCCCGTTCCTTCACCCACAAGGTATAGGTCTTGCCGGACTCCAGGGTCCCGGCATAGGTGTAGGACAACTCCCGGGTTTCGGCCGCTCCCGCGAGGGAGGAATCTTCCAGTTTGATTTTGAAGTCCCCGGACCCGCCGCCTTCGCCGGTGACCCAATTCCATTTTGGCGCCACGTTGGTGGGCGATTGGCCGCTGAGCTTGGGCGCGTTGGGGGGCGTGTTGTCCGGAGCGACCAAGGTGACCAGGGCTTTGCCGGACTGCGACCAGTTGCCCACGGAGTCCCGCTCCTGCACGTACAGGTAATGATCGCCCGCGGCCAGATCCGCCGAGGGCGTGAAGGTTTTCACCGTGACCGGGGAGGCTGAATCCAGGGCCGGATTGTCCAGGCGGAACCGGAAGGTGCCGCTGCCGCCGGTGGTGGCGCCGGACCGGGTCCAGATGGGCCGGAAAGGCGAAGCGAAGGTGGTGGACGAGACCGTGGGCATGGCGGGAGGCGTCGTGTCCAGGGTGATCAGGATGAAGGCCGAGTCCCGTTTCGAATCCACCGTCGTATCCACGACGACCTTGGTGGCGACGCCTTCCTTCAGATCCACTTTGCGCGTCAGGGGAATATCGTTCACGGTGTACGACACGGTAATGGGGGTCTTGGTCACGGTGGTGTCATGCCCCGGATAGGTGATGGCGATGCGCAGGCTGCCGAGGGCGCGGACGTTGATCAATCGCGTCGGCTCGGCCTTATTGCCCTCGCTGTCCCGCACATAGAACCGCGCCGTGTAGGTCTTGGTATCCATATAGGTGAACTTCAGGAACTCCGGCACCGTGACGGTATCGGCATTGTCCCACGTCCCGTCCCCGTCCAAATCGTATTTGAAGCAGACGATGGCGCCGTGGTCGTTGCGGATCGAGATCGGAAACGTCACCTCCGTGCCCACGATGACTGCCAGGTTGGGGCCCACGGTCACCTGCGGCACATCGCGGACCACGCGGACGCGCGTCGAGTCCACATGGGCGCCGGCCTTGACCACCACGTAGGTCTCCCCGGCTTCCACTGGGGTAACATTGCCGTTACCGTCCACGCGGGCCGTCTCGGGATGGCGGCTCGCCCAGGCAAGCGGCGCGCCGACCGGATCCGTCACCGCCGCCAGGGCGATGGACGGATCGCCGGCATACAACAGAGTGTCCTTCACGGCCAGGGAAACGCTCTTCACGTCCGCGTCCGCGATGGGGGTTCCGCGCGTCACCGTGACCTGATAGCTCTTGGCGAGCTTGCCGTCCGGGCCCAGCACTTCCACCTCGAAAACATTGGCGCCCCGTTTCAGGACCTCATTGTAAGGGGAGTTCCAGAGCGCGCTCTTCTGATCGATGACCAAGGTGTTCACCGGATCCAACGGCGTCGCCGTCAGGGTCAGGGAGGCCAAAGCGCTGTCCACCTGGGCGGTATATTCGGTGATGTCCGGCCGGAACGGCGGAACCAGGGTCCCGGTGGAAAGCGACAACGCATGCAGGCGCGGATCGGTCAACACGCTCTGCGTCGATTTCTGGGTCTTGCCTTCCACCTTCACGTCCTTGGACAGCAGCAATCCGCCATCGGCGCCGTAGCAGCGGATCTGGATGGTGAAATTCTTGTCCTTGGCCGCGCCCAGGCGGTACTTCTTGAAGTGAACGGGATCCGGAAGCGTATCGTTCCAGACATGCTCGTACACCAAGGTCGGGTCCGCGACGTCCACCAGGTTGATCTCGACGCGCTTGTAATCCTTCAGGCCCTCGCTCAGATGCCAGGTGAGGTATTGATCCTCCACGGAATCGTTGAGCGAACACGCCCATACGATCAGCAGGGCCAGGATGGGCAGGAACCGGAGGGCTTGCTTCAGGGTCGGTCGCATTGGGTATCCGTGCTTCAAGGTGTGTTCAGGCTTCAAGGCGTGATCGGGATATCGGTTTCCGTATGCGTCGTCCCGGAGGAGGCGTAGACGTAATAGCCGCCCGCGATCCCGGCGGCCAATCCCAGGCCCCCGATCCACCAATACATCTTGTGGTTGTTGCTTTCGGAGACCTTCCCGGTGCTGGCGTCGCGATCCTGATCCTTGCGGGCGGGAAAGGTCTCATGCCCCGGCTTGGAGTCCTGCATCGAGAGGCGATCCTCGCGGCTGCCGCCGGGGTATCCGCTCTGGCCCATCAGTTCATCCAACGTGTTCTTGAAGATATCCTGCACCACGATGCTCACGTACATGTCCAGGATCTTGGCATCCGGATCGATCTTCAGCAGCTTGTAGAAATAGGTCTTGCCCTTCTCGCGCGTGCCGTTATCGGCGCAATACATCACCCCCAGGTACTTGTAGACCATGAGGCTTTCTTCGCGCGTGTATTGCGAATGCGTCTTCTGGAAATCCTCCAGGATGGCGATGGCGGGATCGAAGTCGCCTTCGCTGTAGTACTTCTTGACCATGGCCTGATCCAGGGATTGCGTCACCGGGCGCGCGGCCGCGGACGAAGCCGGGGATTTGGCCGGAGTCGAAACCGCAGCGGGGGTTGTGCCCGAAGGTTTGCTTGCCGCCGAAGCGGTGGATGTGCCCGAAGGCTTTACCGCGGTTGCGCCCGAAGGTTTGGCCGCGTTGGGAGTTGCGGGAGTGACCGCGGACGTCGCTGCGGCAGAGGTCGCGGCTTTGGACGCGGACTTGGCCGCGGCGTTTGCCGAATGCGGAATAAGCACCGTCAGGCCAAGGAAAAGGACCGAAGTTTTGCACGCGTTGATCACGGGTTGCGCCCCATCGTTGATGATGGGGATCAAACCTAATTAATCCCGTAACCGGTTGACCGGCTACGGCCTTAGGCAGCGGACTGCAAGTGGAGAACGGATGAGAAACCGGAGAAAATTCCCGATTCCGGGGCATTTAGGGTGCGGTCGGAAAAACCAGCCTGTGAGCGGGATCACGTCCTCGCGGGCGCGCGCTCCTGACAAGACGCCCATCCACGCAATATTTACTAGCCTCAGCGTACGCCTTACCTTCGAACTTCACCCTCCGAAAAATTCCATCCTTCTTGGGGAGCCCCAAGTCCATGCTTGCCGATTCAGGACCGGCATCGGTCTCCACGCTGGCCTCCAGGGCCACGGTCTGCTGGGCCAATCCGGATCCGTCCAGTTCCAACGCGCCATTGTCCGGGGTCGGCTCGGTCCCGATCACCTTCATCATCACGGCCGTTACATAATGGTTCGATGCCGGCTGCGTTTCCACCACCCGCACGGTTTCCCGATCCCCTTGCTCCGTGGCCAAGCTCACGGCGATCGTGTCCACCTTGGAAGAATCCCCGGCGTCGGTATCCAGGATCACCAGAAAGCGGGAGGCGTCGTTATAGAAGATCTGGGTGGTGTCGATGTCGTTGGCGAACCAGAGGTTGTAGTCGGGGTGGGCGGAGGCGGGGGCGGAGAAGAACAGGGCGATGGTGAGGAGGGTCGTGATGAGGTATGATGCGGGAAGGGTGGATTTGTGGAAGGTGAAGGCGGAACGGGCGGACGCGGAGCAGACCGCGTTAACGCCGATGACAGGCAATATCGTAATTGGAAAAGGATTTTTTGGCACGCGCGCCCCCGAGGTATATCCATGATTAAACCACGGAAAAACCCCAGGAGTCAACGGGGAGGAAGCTAGACTTCGCCCTTGAACCGCTGCAGCAGATAGTCCTTATACGGAGACCTGGGCATCTTGTCCACCGTCTCCTTGAACTTCGCCGCCGTCACGAATTTGCGCGTGAAGGCGATTTCCTCAAGGCAGGCTATTTTCAAGCCCTGGCGCGCTTCCAGCGTATAGATGAAGGTGCTGGCTTCCAGCAGACTGGCGTGGGTGCCGGTGTCCAGCCACGCGATGCCGCGGCCGAGCAGTTCCACCGAGAGCTTGCCCTGCTTGAGGTAGACGAGATTGAGGTCCGTGATTTCCAACTCGCCGCGGGGCGAGGGCTTGAGGCCCTTGGTGATGGCCACCACGTCGTTGTCGTAGATGTAAAGGCCGGGGACGGCGAAGTTGGATTTCGGGACCTTGGGCTTTTCTTCCAGGCCCACCACGTTGCGATCGGCGTCGAACTCGACGACGCCGTAGCGCTCGGGATCCTTCACGTAGTAGCCGAAGACCTTGGCGCCGGATTTGAAGCCGCCGATGATCTCGTCCAGCTTCATGGATCCGTAGAAGAGGTTGTCGCCCAGGATCAGGGTAACCGGGTCGTTACCGATGAACTTCTCGCCGATCACGAACGCCTTGGCGATGCCGTCCGGCTTGGGCTGCACGGCGTATTGGATTTCCAGGCCCCATTGGCTTCCGTCGCCGAGCAGGGCCTGGAAGCGCGGAATGTCCTCTGGGGTGGAAATCAAGAGGATTTCCCGGATGCCGCCGAGCATGAGCGTGGAGAGGGGATAGTAGATCAGGGGCTTGTCGTAGATGGGCAGCAATTGCTTGCTGGCCACGGAAGTGAGCGGATACAGGCGCGTGCCGGCGCCGCCCGCGAGGATGATCCCCTTCATGTCGATGCTTCGGTGGAGAGGGCGGTGGAATTCATGGGCTTCTCCTGGACGGGCAGGCCGAGGGATTTGCGGATCTCCTCGAACACTTCCGGGATGGATTTGGTCGCGTCCACGCTGTGGAGGATGTTGATGCGCCGGAAGAAGGTGAGCATGGGCTCGGTCTTGGCGTGGTAGTCTTCGATGCGCTTCTGGATGGCTTCGGGATGATCGTCCGAGCGCTGCAGCAGCTTGCCGCCGCACACGTCGCAGACGCCTTCCACCTTGGGGCGATGGCCGATGAGGTTGTAGTCGAGGCCGCACTTGGAGCAGACTCGGCGCGCCATCACGCGTTCGGTGACCAGGCTGTCCGGCGCGTCCATGTGGATCACGGCGTTGATGTTGTAGCTCTCGAAGAGGAACTCGGCCTGGGCGAAATTGCGCGGGAAGCCGTCCAATACGAATCCGTAATTCCAGTTATGCCACGTCATCCGTTCGGACACGACCTTGGCCACCAGGTCATCCCCGACCATCTGCCCCTTGGAAATGATGCGGTTTATCTTGGCGGCCAGCTTGGTATGGTTGGCGATATGCCAGCGGAAGATGTCTCCGATGGAAATATGCGTGAAGTCGTATTTTTCGCAGAGCAGCTTGGCTTGCGTGCCCTTGCCGCAACCCTGGATGCCCATGATGATGTACTTGTACATGTGTTACAATCGTTCCTTCTTGCGGGAACAAAGTTAAAAATCCCCCTGGATATTACGAAGCCGCAGGGGGTAAAAACACTCGCCTACCCATGGAATTAGGCCCGACCAACACGGTAACCAAAGCGCTCCACACCCCAAAAACCAGATTTGGGCCGGATTAATAGGGCTTTTGGAGAAGAGGGGAAGATTGTCGCGCAAGATAGGTCCATGACCCCCTACCGGGACAAGGCGGATTCTTTTCAGACCCCAATTTACCCCACAATCAAATAGGCTGCGGTTCGCATGGATTGGCTCGGATGGGCCTGACGATTTTTTGGTACCCGACTTTACCGTTCTACCGGTTTCGAGTTGCCTCGCGGGGGGCTGGCGGATGACCGGTCGCGGCTCCTGGGCATGGAACTCCGAAGCGAATCGCCGCCCCGGCGTCTGAGCGGAGGGGTTCCATGCCCAGGAGGTGGGACAGACCCTCTTCCAGTGGCTAGCGGATCACTCCGAATCGGACCCACTTCTTCTGCTTGCCCCCGGGGAACCAGACTTCCACCTGGGCGGAGTAAACGTCGGGGCCGAGGGTCTTGAGATCCAGAACCTGGTTGAAGGGCTGCGTGCCTTCGGTCAGGTTCTTCCATTGCTGATCCCGGACCACGGCGCCGGCGATGTCGTAGACGCGGATGCGCGCTTTCGATGCGGCCGAACCCAGGCGCAGATGGACGCTGGCGGTGGGGCCGCGCACGGGGCTGGGGAACAGGTGGAACTCCTCGATGGTTTCCGCGGTGCCGGGCGCGGAGGCGGCCGACCAGGCGCTCACGTCCAGGAAGTTGCTGCGCGCGGCGTCGCCCCCGGGCATGGTCCAGGATTGGCCTGGTTTCACGGCTCCCTTCTTGAGGGTCCAGGCGTTGAGGCTGCCGCTGCCGGATTGGGCCAGCAACTCCAGGTTCCCATCGCCATCCAGATCCGCAGCGGAAAGATGGATGTAGGGATTGTCGTTCGAATCCAAAGTGAGTCCGCCCATGGTGAGGGGCCAGTCGCCCACGTCCGTGGAGAGCAGGCCGCCGCGGCCGTCCACGACGGATTCGTAGGACGAGGAGCGCAGCTTGCGGCCCAGGCTGTCCACCGCCAGGATCAAGCCGTCCGGGGATCCGATCAGCACCGTAGCGTGGCCGTCCAGGGAGAGCACGATGGGCGAGGTGCGCAGGGCGGTCTCGGGATGCAGGGCGCTGCCGTAGGCGAAACCGACATTCTGATGGGCTTCCAACTGGAAAGGCCAGCCCTTAAGGATCGCACCGCGTGAGTCGACGGCGAACACGGAGTTGGTGGCGGAGAAGACGATGTCCGGGCGGTTGTCGCCGTCCAGGTCCGCCAGGGCCGGGGCGCTCGCGTCGTCGCTGTTGAAATCGAGCACGCGCGTAATCTTGCGCGTTCCGTTCTTGGTCTCGTACAAAGTGTCGAGAAAATGCACCGAGCGGGGAAAGCGCTGGGGGTAACCGGCGAAGATCGCGGCCTGCGGCGCGCCTTTGATCCCCACCAAAGTGGCCGCGCCTTTCGATCCCAACACGAACAGATCCACCGCGCCGTCCCGGTCGAAGTCCGCGGCGGAAACGGAGAAGCTTTCGTCCGCGTCCGGTTCCTCGTCGCCCCAGGGTTTCTGCAGGCGCGATGCGCGATGCGCGTCCACGTCGATGAGCACCACGCCGCCGCCCTTGGCCGCGGCCGCCAGGTTCATGGGCTTGCCGCCGCCGGCGGGATAGGCCGCCAGGCCCTGGTACTCCAGGTCCGGAAGGTCGATGCTGTCGAGCGCCGTGCCGTCCGGCGTGTAGGCCACCGCGCGATGCTTGCCCGTATTTTTGCCGGCAAGGATCCAGAACCGATCGCCCGCCGCCACGGGACCCGCCTGGCCCGATTGGTCAACCCGCACCGAGGCCGCGGAGGAATCCTTCGAGCGCGTCGCGAGGCCGGCTGCGCGCAGCTTGAGGAAGGTCAGGTGATCGGCGGTGAGGACGGCCAGGGCGCTGTCGCCGCATACGGCGCTGCCCAGGGGACGTCCCAGCCTGCCCGCCAGGGACGTGACCGGGATGGTGGAGGTATCGCGCGTGAGACCGCTGGGCAGGAGCGTCTTCACGGAGTCGTAACCGGGTTTGCCCTTCAAGGTCGTATCCGGATCCAGGGCGGTGGTGCCCTCGTTGGTGAAGGCCTGGGCGTAGCCGCGATCGCTCAGCGCCACCACATAACGGGTACCCGCGGAGCTCTTGAGCACGTTGACGGATTGGGGAAGGCCGCCGGGATCGAGTTTCACCGGCCAGGCCCATTTGGGATCCTGCACCAGGGTCTTGTTGTCCGGCCAGCGCACGCGCAAGGTAAGGACGGAATCGCGCACGTTGTAGATGGAGTCCCCGGAGAAGGAGCTGATTCCGGGCTCAAGCAGGGGCTTATCCGGAACCGGCGCTTCCAGGCGGATGTGCGTGCGGCCGTCGTTCCAGGCGTTGGTGTTGGCCGCGCCGTAGGGACCTATCATGTCCAGGGTCTCTTTGGTGGTCGACCAGGTGGTGTCCTTCGGCGGGTTCACGCGCTTCACGCGCAGATGGGGCAGCATATCCGATCCGGATCCGTAGTCGAACGCGGGCTGGCCCAGTTGATCCTTGAACTCCTTGCCTATGCTGAGGGATCCGTCCGCTTCCACCAGTTCCAGGCCTTTATACTGGCACTTCAACGTATCACCCAGATAGGCGTTCACGGCCCCGTCCTTGAGGAACTGGGAGATGAACCATTCGTTCACATGCCACACCAGCATGCCGGAACCGGGCAGGCCCAGATCGTAGCTGCTCGCGCCCGTGATGACGCCGGCGGGCTTGAGCGGGTTCACGATCAGCTTCTTATGCTTGGCATCGGCCGGATCCGGAACGGAGTCGAGGAAGAGCGAATCGATCTGGGAGAACCTGATCGTCTTCGAGCTCTGCTTGCCGAAGGTTAGGTCTCCATCCGCGGCCTTCTCGCTGTAGTAGATGGTGACGGTGGAATCGCCTGCGGCCCGCTGGCGGTTCTCCACCAGGAAGTATTCCCGATCGTTGATGGGCACCTTCACCGTAGTCGCGCGGCCCGCGCCCGGCGCGGCGGTGGGGCTCCAAAGCTGGTATTCGCTGAACGGTCCGGTCCCGGCCTTCGCCACCACGGGCTCGTCCCAACCCATGTAGGCACGCACCCAGGCGGATGGATAGACGGGCAGGAAGCCGTTGAGCGTGTTGTAGCCGGCGAAGTCCATCACGTCGAAGAAGCCGAGCTGGGAGATGCCCTTGACCACATCGAACATGTCCGGCATGCCCATCTGCCGGGCCAACTGGTTGATCAGGATGCCGTTGATGCCCCAGTTGACCTTGTCCTGGCTGGCGGCCTCGGAAAGCATCATGATGTTGTCGACCGTATCGCCCGTGCTCACCTTGACGCCCTTGGCGGTGGCGCGCTTGTCCGCGTCCACGGGGCCGCCCTTCTTGGCGTTGGTGGTGGCGCTGTCCAGCAGGCTGAAGTCGTCCTTGGTGACGAAGAAGTCGGTGAAATCGTTGGGGGTGTTGGCGCCGAAGGCGCCCAGCTGGCCGCCGTCCAACAGGCGCGAATGGCCCGCGTGGAAGAGGAGGTAACACCGGTGTTTCTTGGTGTTGAGGGAGTCGGTCTTGGCTTCCGCGAACGCTTTCTTGAAGGGATTCGTCGCCAGGTCCGTGGACTTGTCCGCGGCCTGGATGGCGTCTACCACGAAGGACATCAGGCGCTGCCCGCGCTCGTCGTTGAAGTCGCTGATCTTCTGCTTGGAATCCTTGTCCAGCTCTGAAGGGTTGTAGGCCTTCATGGTCTTCTTGAGCTGGTAGGGAGTCACTTGCCCCTTCGCATCAGGCTCAGGGAAGATTCGGGTGCTCACAGTCACTCGACCGTTGGAGACCTTCTCGAAATAGTTCTTCGCAAACTCGAAATGTTTTTCCAGGTAAAACTTGTACCTTCTAGGCGCTCCATCCGGATCCAAAGTATAACCAGCGAGGTTCTTTTTCTCAACATCGTTAATTCCCACTCCTGCAGTGCCAAAATTTCCTAAACCTGTTGTAGTCGCCTGATCATCCTTGTCCGATTCGGGAAAGAAGTTCACGTATAGACAGAACACCTCCAGAGTATCGAGGGAACCGGCGACGGAAGCGGAGGATTTAAAGAGCAGAGGCTGTTGAGGTTTGGCCATTGGTTTCGAAAGCAGTAATAATAATCCAAAAGAAATGGCCATCGCGATGGAGGCAAAGGCTGACTTTTGATACAACGATTGAAGGGTTTTTATTATTGCACCTGGCCAATTCATTCGGTAACTTTCGGTTAGGAATGAAAACTACAAACTCACCAGAAACTAGGGTAATATAATCAGGCTCCCTTTCTCTAAATGCGAAGAACGCATCTCAAAAAATTTAAAAATTGGAAATGATTGAAGCCAAAAGGAGGTCGCTTAAGAAGAGAGTTTAGGCAGCACAAATTCTCTTCTTAATAAAGTCGCTTTTAATAACGGCGGGTTTCCATAGTTATGAAATCGGCAAAAAGCACTCCACTGCTTGCTCTCACATGGTCTTTGTCATTAACGACTTCGGTATGACCTCCTCCCAGATAGGGAGCCATTTTGTAAAGAAATCTAAAATTTGTGCCATCCCCAAGTGATTCCGCTCCGTAACATGAAATTGGACCATCTGAATAATCAAAGTATGTGGTTCCAATTTGACCAGCATTCGTAATTGTGCTATTATTTGTCGCATTGGGATTTGCTACCAATATTCCAACGAACCCAGGAATCGGATTTTGAATCCCGATCACGTATGCTGTAATTGTAGCAGGGCTATAGTTGATTAAATCATGTGATGTGGTCTTCCAACCTCCATTGTACCAGGCGGATTTCATAAGCAAATTTCCACTTCCTGTTCCATAGTTAACATAACCACCACCACCCGTGACTTGGTATCCACTTGGTAAATATGCCTGGGCCTCCGGCCAGCTCGTCGCTGGTGAACTGGATTGTGATACAACTTTCATTTGGGAAAAAACTACAGATCTGCTTATATAATTATTGGATCCATCTTTAAGTCGCATTCCGACCGCATACGAATGAAGAGTGTGATAACTGGTCCTAATATGATCCTTAGATGTTGCCCTCCAAGTGGTTAGGTTTGCATCGGCGGGATAAGAACTTGTCAACAACGCTCCAGGACCCGTACCATAATCTGCCCATGCACCTCCGCCCACAAGCACATACGAATTATCAACCGAACAAGAAACATCAGCATGATTTCCAGAGCCCGAGCAATCCCACGTAACGATTTCGACTTTTCCTGACCAGTCGGTTTTTGTTCCCCATATTCCCGATACCTTTGTCAGACCTGGAAGATTTTCAGGATTTACCACCGTTCTGTTAGTATTGACGTAAACATTGGCTCCCTTTATTTCTCCATCAACAATCGAAGAATTTTTGGTAAGATTTGATTCGTTCAATGGTTGATTTTCCATGCAGCCCAAAAGTCCAAGTATGGACACGCCTATCAGCCCGGTTTTTACATTTCTCATGTATACCCTCCTTTTGCGATTTGTCATCCGGGCAGAATTTGAGTTATTCTCTAAATGGCCACCCCTTCAAAAAATACTTAAAAATCACAAATAACTCAAAGTTTTAATATTGTTCGGATTAAACCCGGCGGAAGCCTTTGGGAACCTTGATGAAGAACGGATCCCGCCGCCAATGGGGATTGTCCTCCAAGGACTTAACCTTGATCTCCAACACCTCTTCGCGGAAACGGTAAAGCCTGACCCGGCGCGGCACCGGCCGGCCTCCGTCCAAAGCCGCGCCGTTGCCCCGGCGGTAGTCGTCGTAGCCGATACGGAAGGCGGAGTCCTCGCGCACGGCCTCGCGCACAAGGCCGGTCTTGGCGTCCAGGGTCACGCGCCACCTAGCGTCACGGCCCGGGTAGGCGAATACGTGGGAGGCTGCGTTCGGGGAGGCGGCGGACTTGTCCGACGTGGCCAGTTTTGCCGACGCTTCGTCAGCGGCATGCGGATCCGCGGTGCGCGCCAAACCTTCTGGAGCCCCCGCGGCCGGCCCGTCCCCGGGAAAAAAGTCCCCCCACAAGAAGGAGAAGACATCGTGCACGGAGATCTCCTTCAAGCCCAGGTTCCCGATCTCGACATGCTCTCCCTCGCCTTCGTCGAACTCTTCGCGATCGAACAGCACCAGGGTCCACCGCGCCGGCGTCCACAGGAAGCCGCCCGCGACCATGCCCGGCAGGCCGAAAAGATCCAGCTTGTAGGACAGGGACGGTTTGGCCGAGAACGCCGCGGACACGGAGGACTTGTGCCCGCCGGAAAAGGCGGTCAGATCCAGTTCGCAACGGAGCGAATCCGGCGGCGGGGGAAACACCGGGGTTTCCCCCTTGAGCAGCGCTTCGCCCGCATGGAATTTCGGGGCGGACGCGCAGCCGGCCAACAGCACAAGAGCTAAAAGAAAATGTTTCTTGGACAAATTACTCAGCCAGATCCAACTTGAAATCCAGCTCTTCAAGTACGGCTCGAATGGTCTTCAGGCTTGGGTTTCCATTCGCCGACAAAGCCTTATAGAGAGCCGGACGATTCAGATGCAACCGCCTCGCCATAGGCGCCATCGCCCGACGGGCCTGAATAACGTGGCGCAGGCCCACGAAAAACGTTCCGGGATGTTCGTCCCTCAAACATTCGGCAAGGTAGCCGCGAGCGTATTCCCTATCTTGAAGGCGGACATAAAGCCCCGCTTCATAAGGAACGCTAGCGGGATCCTCGTCTTTGATAATCGGCCCAGTACTCTTTGGCCTTGTTGATGTCCGCAGCTTGCGACCGCTTGGTCCCACCCGTGAGGAGGAGGATCCACGTTTCGCCTTTCTTGCCGCAATAGATCCTGTAACCCGGGCCATAATCAATCCTAAGTTTGGTGCCGGTCCTACCGAGCGCCGGAAGCGCTCGACGGACCTGCACATTTAGACAACCGCTCTAATATGTTGTCGAAAAACTTGAAGTCGCCCAAGGCTCCCATGGCCAGTCGCGCCAAACGCGCTTCGACCTTTTGCCGGGTCTTGCCGTCCTTCAGGGCATTCAGCCACTCGCGAAATGGAATCCGATTGCTCTCAGTCCGGTACTCCGCTATCTGAAGAGGTCAGATTTCCAGCACTTACATAATGTACTCTATATGCGACACTTTGAAAACAAAAAAAGCAATTCCCGTTTTGAAAATCGGAAATTGGTCGAAAAAGTGGACTCAAAGCGGGGATGCGAGGACGGGGTCAGTTCACCTTGCGGTGCGCCAACTCATGGGCCGGATCCAGCTTGAGGATCTGGCGCCACTTCTCCATGGCCTGGTCCGACAGGCCCAGCTTCTCCAGGATCAGGGCGTAGTGCTCCAGGATGGTCGTGTCCTGGGGGATGTGGGCCAGGGCCTGTTCGATGAACTTGCGCGCCTTGGGGAAGTCCTGCTTGCGGTAGAAGAGCCAACCCTTGGAGTCCAGGAAGGCGCCGTTCTCGGGCTCGAAGACCAGGGCGCGTTCGATGAGGTTGCCGGCGTAGTCCAGCTCGCGGTTCTCTTCCACCAGCATGTAGCCGAGATAGTTGAGGATGGTGGCGTCGCTCGAGTCCAGCTTCACCAGCTTCTTCATCACGTCGATGGATTCGCCGCGCTTGCCGATCTGCTCCAGGGCCACGCCCAGTTCGAACAGCACGCGGCGGTTGTTGCCTTCCAGTTCCAGGGCCTTGCGAAAATATTCCACGCCCTTTTCCCGGAAGCGCCGCGTCTGGGAGGTGAGGCCGGTGTCGCCCGGCGGCGTGGGCTTGACCGCGGCGGATTTCTTGGTCGTATCCACCCGAGCCACAACGGTAGGGGCCTTGCCGGCGGAATCCGGACGCAGGTCGGGGCCCACCTCGGGACGAAGGTCGGCTTCCAGCTTCTTGGCCACCTGGGTGAACACGATGCCCTGGATGTAGCAGGCGTACCAGTCCTTGCCTTCGCCCATCTTCTCCAGCAGATCCAGGGCCTTCTGCTCCTGGCCCTCGCGGATGTAGAAGGACGCCAGCTTGGCCCAATACTCCGGCACCTTGCCGTCCAGATCGATCGCTTTCTTCAGCTCGCCTTCGGCCAGGGCGCGGTCGCGCAGCTCCATGCCGATGGATCCGAGGAAGAAATGGTAGATGGGGTTTTCCGGTTGGCCCTTGACCAGCTTCTGGAAAATCTCTTTCGCCTCCGCGTACTTGCCCCGCTCGAAGAGCAGGCTGGCGTAGGGCGAGAGGAACTCGCGCTCCTCCGGATTTTTCTTGATCAAGGCCTGGTACGAGATCATGGCCGAGTCCGGCTTGCCGGCCAGGATCTGCGCCCGCGCCTTCTGCAGTTCATAATGCAGGTTGTCGGGATTCTCCGTCACCAGCTTGTGCAACACGTCCAGCAGGCTCGAGGACATCTCCTGATCCTCATAGAAGGAGGCCAGCTTCTCGCCGAAGAGGGGGTTGGAAGTCTTCTCCCATGCCGTGCCGTACAGCTTGGCCACGGCGTCGATGCGGCCGAGCAGGCGGTAGTTCTGCCCCTGCTTCTCCACCAGCCGCACCGGGTACTCGATGCGCGGAAGCAGCTTTTCCATCACGGCCACATGCTTGGGGATGTCCTTGAGGCTTTCGTACAGCGTCGCCAAAGTGTAGAGGAGATCCTTGTCCTGATCGTCCAGCTCCACGGCCTTGTTGTAATAGGATAGGGCGGATTGCACGTCGCCTTTGCGCAGATAGATTTCCGCCACGGCCTGGAACTCCTTGCTGTCCGGCGCGCCCTTCAACTCCAGGCAGCGCAGGCCGGTCACCAGGGCCGAGTCCATCTTGCCCGCGGCCTTGAGCTTGTCCGTCAGCAGGAAACAGAGATCGCGGCTGTCAGGATCGTATTCGTACGCGATCTGGAAATAGGAGAGGGCGACGGCGTCGTTGCCTTCCATCTCCTGCTGGCGCGCGCGCAGAAAGAATTCATGGGCGATGAAGGCGCGCTGATCGTTGTGGATATCCTGCTTCTTGGCCTCCGGGGCATCGGTCTTGACGGGCGGCGGAAGCGTGGAGGAACAGGCGGTGAATAGGAGCGCAGCGGCGGCCAGCGCGCAGGCTAAGGCGCCGGAAGCGGATGCGCCCGGAGTGGATGCGGAAATAGGTGCGGACGTTTTGGAGAAACCTGCCATGGGGGTCTTCAGGCGATCCTTACTTGGTGACGACCAGATCGACGCTGTGTCCCTTATAGTCCCCGCCCGCGGCGGGGGATTGCGAGAGCACCGTGTTGGGCAAGCTCTTGGGTTCCTTCTTGAAGGTGACCTTGCCCAGGGAAAGATCCAGCTTGCGGATCTGATCCTTGGCCTGGCTCAGGGACATGCCCACCAGGGAAGGCATGCCGGGGGATTCCGCGTCTTTGCCCTGGGACATTTCGATGTTCACCTCGCGGCCCTTTTCCAAAACGGCCTTGGCGGCAGGGGAGGTCCCGATCACGGCTCCGGCCGGAATCATGGTGTTGCGCACCTCCCGGACGCGGCCCACTTTAAGACCCAACTGCTGCAAGGTGATCTCCGCCTGGCGCAGGGACAGGCCCCGCAGGACCGGCATCTCCACGCTCTTCAAGCCTTTGCTGATCTTGACCCAGATGCGGCGGCCCTTCTTCACTTCCGTGCCCGTTTCCGGATACTGGGTGAGGATTTTCCCGGCGCCGACGTCGGCGGAATAATCCCCCGTGGAGTCGAGCATGTAGATGAGCCCGTCCTTGACCAGTATAGCCTTAGCCTGCTCCGGGGGCAGGCTGACCAGATGCGGCACCTTGACCGTACCCTTGAATTTGCCCGCCACGTAGGGCATGAATACGCTGTTGATCAGAAGGTAAAGGATCGCCGCAGTGAAGAACCACAGGATCAAGGCGAGGAAGAATGGTCTGGAAAGGAAACGGGACAACACCGATTCGGCTTCCCTTTCAGGCTTAGGGCTCAATACATGTCTTCATGTACGGAGATACCCTTTAGGTTTAAGTTTTGAGTTCGTCTTCTTGAAGGATGAGAAGGTCTTTGCCGTCCAGGACAATATACCCCTTTTTCTGGAAGAAATTAAGCACCCGGGACACGGTTTCGCGCGTGGTGCCGGACATGTCCGCGATGAACTGCTGGGTGGGGCGATCCTTCACCACGATCATGCTTTTCCCGTCCTTGGTCTTGGAGCGGATGCCGCGCTCTTCCATCAGCTGGAGCAGGGTGGCGGCCACGCGGCCGTACACGCGCATCAGGGCCAGGGAGGAAATCTGGCGGTTGGATTTCCGCAGGCGGCGGGACATTTCGCCGAGCAGGGTAAGAGCCAGGTCCGGCTGCTTCTTCATGGCGAGCAGGAAGTCCTCGCGGCGGATGGTCAAGAGCCGGGATTCTTCCACCGCGCGGACGGTAGCGGAACGGGGCTCGCCGTCCAACAGGGACATCTCGCCGAAGAAGTCGCCCTCCTTCAACGATGCGAGGATGGCTTCGCGGCCGTCCTCGGCGGTCAGGACCACCTTCACCTCGCCCTTGGCGATGATGAACAGGCTCTGGTTGCTGTCGTCCTCTTCCATGAGGATGATGTCGCCTTTGCGGTAGGTCTTCTCGATGATCATCTGCGCGATGGTCTGCAGCTGCGCATCGTCCAAGGCGGAGAAGAGGTCTACACCTTTCAGGAGTTCGTCTTTCAGGCCCATTAGAACTCCGTGGTCGAGGGGTAGAAGTCAAAAGTTAAAATGCAAAAGTCAAAATGCAAAATTGAAAATCCGGAATCCGTCGGAGTCGCCCCTGCGGAGGTTCCACCTCTTATTTTTGCGTTTTGCATTTTGACTTTTGCATTTTGCATTCTCAGCGCGAGACCTACATCTCAAGCATAATCGTCTGATGCCGCTTAGGTCCCAGGGAGATGATGCCGATGGGCACTTCCAAGAGATCAGCCAGCCGCGTAAGGTACTTGCGCGCGTTCTCGGGCAGATCCTTCCACTCCCGCACTTCCACGGTCGGGGACTTCCAGCCGGGCAGGGTTTCGTAGACGGGTTTCATCTTCTCCAGCGCGGAAATCTGCGACGGGAAATTGTCCATGCGGCGCCCGTCGATCTCGTAATGGGTGCAGACCTGGATTTCGTCGAAGCCGTCCATCACGTCCATCTTGGTGATGGCCAGATGGGTGAGGCCGTTGACCATGGCGGCGCGGCGCACCAGCACGGCGTCGAACCAGCCGCAGCGGCGTTCGCGTCCCGTAGTGGCCCCATATTCGTGGCCGATCAGGCGCAGCTCCTTGCCGATGGCGCCCAGCTCTTCGGTGGGGAAAGGACCGTTGCCCACGCGCGTGGTATAGGCCTTGACCACGCCGATAACCTGGTCCACGGCGGTGGGGCCCACGCCCGAACCGATGCAGGCCGCGGCCGCGACCGTGTTCGAGGAGGTCACGAACGGATAGGTGCCGTGATCGACGTCCAGGACCGTGCCCTGCGCGCCCTCGAAGATGAGGCGCTTGCCCTGCTTGAGGGCGGAGTTGACGATGGCGACGGTATCGGCCACGTATGGCTTGAGGCGCTTGCCCAGCGCCAGGTATTCGGCGAAGATGGCGGCGGCGGACAAAGGCTCGGTGCCGTACATCTTGACGATGACTTCGTTGTGGGCGGCGACCTGGCGCTCCAGCTTTTCCTTCAGGGAGGCTTCTTCCAACAGATCGCCTACGCGGATGCCGGTGCGGTTGACCTTGTCGTAATACGCCGGGCCGATGCCGCGACCGGTGGTGCCGATGGCGGCCTTGCCCGCGGCCTTTTCCTTCAGCTGATCC
>OBEQ012299665.1_pt1 | contig 24100 bp, 21 predicted proteins | sample 1670901 | NCBI WGS metagenome assembly OBEQ01 (sample SAMEA104232315, study PRJEB22302) | groundwater metagenome | biome: forest; feature: aquifer; material: groundwater | place: USA | collected 2011-08-07 | depth 5.4 m | reverse complement strand
TGTTTTATTAAGGGGGTCACCGAAATTGATGCGGAGAGGGTAATTGTCGAGCTGGCCAGCCCGTCGGCTTTCCATTTGCAGCAGATTGATGCCCGGTACTATGGCCAGATTAAGCAGGCGTTAGAGAAGCAATTGGAGAAGAAAGTGGAGTTGGCTTTGGTAGTTGGCTCCCAGTTTGTCAAAACCTCAGAAGGTCAAGAAAAGGCGGGTTTATTTGAGGAGCGGAAAATTGAATATCCTGAAACAAAAGGATTATTTCCAAGATTCACGTTTGAAAATTTTGTCATAGGTGGATCAAATAACTTGGCCTACGCCGCAGCGAAGGCAGTTGTGGAGTATCCCGGAACCAGACACAATCCTTTGTTTATTTGGGGTGGAGTGGGAGTAGGTAAGACACATTTGATGCAGGCGGTGGGTCATGCTTTGGCTAATAAGGGAATCCGGAAGTTAAGCTGTATCACCAGTGAACAATTTACGAACGACTTGGTTAATTCACTAAGATCCCATACGGTTGACGCTTTCAAAAACAAATATCGTCAGGTAGGAGCACTGCTAATCGATGATGTTCAATTTTTTGCCGGTAAGGAGGCGAGTCAAGAAGAGTTTTTTCACACCTTTAATCAGCTTTATATGAATGGGGTGCAGATTGTGATGACGTCAGATAGAAAGCCTCAGGAGATCGACAAACTCGAAGAAAGGTTGGTGAGCCGTTTCCTGGGCGGGTTGACAGTTGATATAGGACTACCAGATTACGAAATGCGGGTGGCAATTCTGCGACAAAAAGCAACTGAAATTAAGGCCAATGCGTCGTCGGAGATAATCAACTTGATTGCAAGCAATGTGATTACTAACGCGCGCGAGCTGGAAGGAGTGTTTGTCCGAATAATAAATGAGGCAAGTTTGTCTGGGGGGGCCGTTAATCAAGCCTTGGTAGAAAAAATTGTAGGAGTAAGGCAAGAACGGGAAAATAGAAAACTGAGACCGATTCAATTGATTAGCTTGGTGGCCAAACATTATGACTTTAAGAATAAAGATCTGCTGGGAAAAAGCAGAAAAGCGGAATTGGTCGAGGCAAGGCATGTGGCGATTTATCTACTTCGAGATGAACTTGGCCTTCAGCTAACAAAAGTAGGTGAGCTAATTGGGGGACGTGACCACACAACCATAATGCACGCAGAGGAGAAGATAAGGAGAGAGTTTGAGACAAATCAGGGGGTTAGGGAAAAGATTATGAAGATCCGTCAAGATATGTATTTATAAATGTGGGGAGTGAGGATAAATACTAAAAGAAACAAAAAGTTATTAAGAAAAATTCAGAATAAATCCACAAGGAATGATAATAATACACATGAATTATGAATTATAAATTATGATTTATGAATCATTTGGACGGAGATAGCAATCAAAATAAAATTAGTAACATTGGTGATAGGCAAGAGTTAGTCATCTTGTTAACATATCAACAGAGCCTATTATTAAATACAACTAGTTTCTATAAATAACTAATAACAGATGAGAATATCCATACTCTCCGAAAATTTAAAGAAGGGGCTCGCGATTGCAATGAGGGGGGTATCGAGTCGGGTACAGCTACCGATTTTATCCACAGTTTTATTGAAGGCAGGAAAGGAGGGGTTGGTTTTATCAGCGACAGACCTGGAGTTGTCGTTTCGAGTTAGGGTACGGGCGAAGGTGGAGGAAGAAGGAGAGATTGCGATACCAGCAAAATTGTTTTCAGATTTGGTGGCGACACTGCCCGCTGGCGTGGTGGAAGTGGTAACTGAGAAGCAGATATTAAAAATAACGAGTGACAAGGTAAAGGCCGAAGTGGTAGGACAGGGAAGTGAAGAGTTTCCGAGTTTGCCAACAGCAAAGGGAAAGGGATTGTTACTTGCGATAGAGGAAATGGCAGAGAAGGTTGATCGGGTGGGAATTGCAGCGGCCAAAGATGATGCCCGACCGATCTTAGCAGGAGTGCTTTGGGTATTAGCGGAGAAGAAATTAACGCTGGCGGCGACTGATGGATACCGACTTGGAGTAGATGTCATGGATAAAGGGGTCTCTGGGGCGATAGAAGACGGCGAGAAGTTCGTCTTGCCCGTTAGGTCACTGATGGAGTTAACTCGGGTGTTGGAGCCGTCAATGAAGACGGTGATGGTCGAATTTGATAAAGATAAACAACAAGTAATTTTTACAGCGGACGATTTGGAAATGAGTAGCCGTTTGATTGCAGGAGAGTTTCCACCGTACAACAAAGTAATCCCCGTAGAGAAGAAAATTACGGTGACTTTTGATAAAGAGTCTTTGATCGAGGCGGTCAAGCGGGCCTCACTGTTTGCAAGGGATAGTGCCAACGTGGTTAAGCTTTTGGTAAACCAGGAGGGAATTACGGTGATTGCTCAAAGTGATCAGGTTGGAGCGAGTCAATCGAGTTTGGAGGCAGAAGTGGAAGGAGAAGAGATAAAAATTGCGTTTAATGCAAGATACTTGTTGGATTATTTGGGAGTGGTTAAAGGGGAAAAGGTGATCATGGAGACAGAAGGAGAGCTGAAAGCGGCGGTGTTTCGAATTCCCGAAAGTGAATTCTTACACGTGATCATGCCGGTAAGAACGCAGGGTTAGTTACTTGGCGGCGGGGACGATGTATGAGGCACGAACGGCACCGAAACTGTTGCCTTTGAGTTGACCTTTGATAAGGAAAACCGGAAGAATCTGGGAACTACTGGGGGTGGCAAAGTAGACCAGGCTTATATCACTAACATCAAGGGTGACGGCGGCGCTGTTTTGGATTTGGGCGACCACATCAGTAATGGCGTCGAGACTAAGGGAAACAGCTTTTTGACTGGCAATCTGTTTCAGGGCAGGTAGGTCCAGAATATTTAAATTGGTGTTTGCCGAGGTTTGAAGATAACCGCCGGAAATTTCGATAGAATGGAGAATCTGGTTGGAATCATAAGTAAAGCTAATAATTGAATTGCCAGTGGCTGTGGTAAGGAAAGGATAACCGTTAAGTGTCTGCTGATAATTTAGACGGACAAGGTTGGATTTGGCTGGGGTAGTTCTTTGGGGATAGGTATCATTTGAGATAGTGTAGAAATATTCAGGTTCGCTGGTGGATTGAAAAGTTTGGTTGGGGAAGAACTGTTGAAGATAAGCACTGACTTTTTGATTAATGCGGGTCAAGGAGGGGAAGCCAGCAGTTGAAGAGGGGGAGGCGCTATAGGTATATTGGATTTGGTTTTGGGCGGTGGAGGCAAAAAGAGATTGATTATTTTTTGAATAAAGATAAGAAGAGTTAGTTAGGGTTTTTTTGGCATCATTAGCCGAGAAACCTAAACTAACAGCAACATTTTTGATAAGATTACTGTCAATAAGGGGAGAAGTAATAGTGTAGTAAGGTAGTTGCTTTGGCGAAACAATACGGACATCTGACCAATTAATGATAAGTATTTGAGAAGGACTGACGGGTTGAAGATTGATAGCGGGAGGTGTGTTAGCTGAAGGAATAAGAGAAGTAGTGCCATTTTGATTTTGGATTTTGGGTGTCAGGAGAACAAGAACAATGGCGCTGATAATAGCTAAGGAGAGGAGAACGATGAGAAGTAGTTTTTTGTTCATTTTCATTTAGTATAAATGAGCTGGCCATTGATAAGACAGGAGTTGGGTCGACCAATGATGGCACCGGCACACTTGTCTGGGATCTGGACGCCACCGGCGGGACATGAATTGTAGGCAATTCCTCGGTATTCAAGATGAAGGTGGGGATTGGCAAAACCCGGGACACTACTAGTGGCTCCAGTGAGGGCAATGGGACCGCCAAGGCCAACTTTGTCACCGACGGCAACGCCAATTTCGGAAAGGTGACTATAAATTACATAGTAGGTTTGACCACTGACGGTAGTGGATTTAATCCAGATCCAGTTGCCATAGGCATCGCCCCAACCGATTTTTTCGACTGTACCCGAACTAATGCCGGTGACGGGAGTACCAATGGCAGTGTGAATATCGATGGCCTCAATTGTTTGATGAGAATAGGTACCATGAGGTCCCTGGAGAATGTAGTTTCCCGCGGGGACGGGCCAGGTGCTGGGACAGCCGGGAGTAATTGGTCCGGTGTAGGCGGGATACTGGACGTTGGGGGCGACTCCCTGCTGAATACCAAGGCCGGATTCGAGCTGAGCCAGACTACTAATAATGGGAGCAACACCAATGATCGTGATATAAAGGATAAAACCAATAAAAGCTGAGCCCATGATAATGATGGCAGCGGAAGAAACGGCGACGGCGGTGGCACTGCCGAGGAAAGCACCGAGACCACCGACAGCCAGTAACGGGGCGGCAATTAGAGGTTTGACGTCGAAATCTTCACCACCACCGAGAGTGTTTTTCCAGAGACTATTAAGGGCACCAAGGGCTTTGCCGCCAAGCCAGAAGGCACCTTCCACGGCAACAGTGATTAAAGCAGAGACAACAATTCCTCCCGGAATAAAATCGAGGGCTTGGGCGGCGATCTGGATACCCCGCTTGAGCCCTTCAGAGGCAATTAATTTGATGCCTTCCTTCAATCCATTCTTGAAAACAAACTCGACGGCTTGTTTGGCGACTTCGTTACCAATTCGACCGACAACTTGTTGGCCAATCCAATCTTTGATGGGAGCAATTAATTGGTTGCCGACGAAACGACCTAGATAACCCTGAAACGATTGAACCGGATGGGTGACGAGGTTGAAAATTTGACCAGCTTGACCAGGTAGAAACCCAGAAATACTACCAGTAAAACGGTTGTAACCATCGGTTAAACCACGAAGAGGTCCTGAACTGGATGGTGGCGTTATTTCTTTAACTAAGGTAGCCTGAGCTGGTTCTTCTAATCGTTGAAGACCACTAACAATGTGTCTGAGGGCGCCGGGATTGTGTTGAAAAAATTGGGCTAACTTTGAAGTTGGACTGAGATTTTGTAAATTTGCCCTCTTGAGTCCTTGTGAGGCGAGACGAAGAACGGCACCGGAGGCATAGGGATTGACAGGATTTAGATTATCGACAATCATTCCTGCTTGGGCCCCATTTTTGGTGGCGAAAGCGCGTGGAGTTATCCCGTCGGCAAAGACAGCCGCGGCAAGGGCGGCTTCTTGGATTTTGGTGAGATTGCCGTTGAGCTGGGCCATGACAACAGCAAATGAATGATCGAGAAGAACGGCAGTGGAGAAATTATTGGCGACTTGTTTGGTTTTTTCGACCCGATCTTGTTCTGAAGGGATAAGAGTGATGACCGTAGGAGTTTCAAGAGCATTGGTTGGCAAAGAAATCTTGCTGATATCAAGGGCGACATTGGGAAATAGCTGGGCGCGGGTGGTGTCATCATAATTTGGTGTTGGGGTGAGGGTAAGATTAGCCTCGATTTCTTGAAAGGTTTGGGAAATGGGGGTGTTTAATTTGGGAATCGCCGCTTGAACAATGGTATTAAGTGATTCGGGGTCTTTGATGATACCGGCGAGTGTGGCAATGGTGATTAGAGATTCGGCGGCGGCTTGTTCACCGTGGGTGAGGATAAGATTGGTTTGGGCAAGGGTTTTTTGAACAATTTCCCGACTGGTCTGATTGATGATGGCGAGGGGTTGGTTCTTGGGATCGGTTTGGGAAAGATCCGCGATGGTTTTTCTGGTGTTAGCATTGGCATTGGCAATGAGAACTTCCACTTGACGACGCAAGGCGGCAGTTTTAATGAGAGAGTCGATGAGGACGCGGTCTTTTTCGGTTCGGGATTGGAAGTGTTGGTCTACTTTGGTGACAGCCTCTTGATTTTCGAGGTAGAGGGCGAGATTGGCGGCAATGACTTCTTGATTAAGAGTAGTCTTGGCAAATTCATCCTCGGTTAAAGCAGGCAGACCGATTTTTTCAGGGTGGTTTTTTAGGTCAAGAAAAAGTTCAAGGTTGGTTTTGTAACCATGGGGAACGGCAATCGTATGAAGGAACTTTTTTTGATCGTCGGTGAGATGGTCAAAATCTGATCTAATGATCTCTTTGAGTCGCGAAATATCGTCTTGGATAAGTTTGGAGAGAAGTTCCGGAGGAAGCGGCGCCATAGCTATAGTTTATCAGCTGACAGCTTGTTTCATGCGCTCGAGAACGTCGGTGGGTTTGCTGGTCGCCAGAGCGTGTTCGTCGGCAGAGGAAATGACCCGGACAGCGACGTGGTTTTGACCGGCAAAGAATAAGCCTTCACCAACACCGGCGGAAAGAAGCATGTGTTTTTCACCCTGAGAGAGATAAAAGACATCGGCGACTTGGTCGACGGCGGCGGGACTTTGTTTGAAGAGCATCTGGAGGGCGGAGTTGGTGACAATGGCTTTGCCATAGGGGGAAGCGAGGAAATCGTCGACGTTTTGAGAGATAACAGTAACACCGAGGTAATACTTGCGGGCACGCTTGACGAATCCTTGGAGGATTTTGGCAGAATCTTCGAAACGCATAATGTACCAAGCCTCGTCGACGATGAGGAGACGACGTTTCAGGTCGGTCCTAATTTTGGTCCAGACGTAGTCGAGAATGATAAACATAACGATGGGGCGAATTTCGTCGGCAAGCTCACGCAGAGTGAAGACGGTGACTTTGCTGTCAAGGGTGATATTACTTTGTTGGTCAAAAATGCCTTTGACGGCACCCATGACATACTTCTCCATACGGGCGGAAAGATTCTTGGCGGTTTCGTCTTCCATACCAATGAGGGCGCGGTAGAGATCTTCCATGCGGGGAGCTTCGAGGGTGTGGGTGGCAGGATCTTCGGTAATACCTTTTTGACGGTAGGTGAGGACGAGCGCGCGGTTGAGGGTAGCATCTTCAGTAGGTGACATTTCGCCCAACATAATTTTCAGGAGTGATTGGAGGAAAAGATATTTGTAACCCATTTCATCTTCGGTACTGTCATTGACGTTGGCAATTTGGAAAGGGTTAATCTTGTTGGGAGAAGAGCTAGAAAAAGAGATGTAGTTTCCGCCGACGGCTTTGGCGATCATTTCATATTCGTTTTCAGGGTCGAGGATGATCGCTTCAGTATCAAACATCAACGAACGGAGAATCTCCAGTTTCACAAAATATGACTTGCCGGCACCAGAGGTAGCAAGGACGAGCATGTTGGCATTTTCGAGAGAGAAGCGATCAAAAATGACCAGAGATTCATTGTGGGCATTGATGCCGTAGAGGATACCTTTGTTGTCTGAGAGTTCGGAGGAGGTGAAAGGAAAGGTGGTAGAGAGGGCGGTGGTGTCCATGTTTCTGGTCACCAGGAGTTTGTCTTTGCAATAGGGTAGGGTAGTTTTGAAGGCATCTTCCATGGTTAGGGAGGCAACTTTAGCGACAATGAGCAGAGAACCGAGGGTGCTTTGGACTTGTTGGGTGATGGTGTTTAGTTCTTTGACGGAGTCGGCGGCGATAGTGACATAAAGAGAGAATTGGAAGAAGCGTTCGATACCTTTCACGAGCTGATCTTGGAGAGACTTGGCGTCTTCGAGGGCAGCTTGGGTGGCGGCCTGGGGGAGACGACCGCGTTGAATATCGGTACTGATTTCCGCTTCCATTTCAGCAATGCGGCGTCTAAGTTGGTCGAGGGTGCCCTTGCTCTCGGTGGGATAGATATACATGGCGATATCGAGGGAATGATTGAAGTTGATGAGGGGTGAGAGCCAGTTGGCGGAAACGTAGCGGGGGTAGCCGACGACAAAGAGGGTTCGGAGATAGGTGTCACCGATTTTGAGATGACTGAAATCAACCTCGATGGCTGGAGGGGCGATGGTGTCTTGAACGTTGGCAATTTGTTCAGGGGAGGAGTTAGCGCTTTGTTCCGCCCGCAACGCCCGAGGCGTAGTATTGGCGGGCAAGCCAGCGGTGGTCGTGGGAAGGATATTAGCCATGTTTATTTGTTAGGTAGGTTAATTTCTGGTTTTGGCTGGATGATTTCTTTTTCTTTGTTTTCGGCCTCCTGAGCTTGTTGGAAAGCGTAGGTACTGGCCTCCGGGTTGTAAGCGGCGTAGAAAAGAGAAATTAATTCCGGAGTCGTGAGTTGTCTGACCTTGAGACCAATGCGGGCGAACTGACGAATGAGGTGATCCCGCTTCGGATAGAGAGCGAGCATGGCTTTTTCGCCGATGTAGCCAAGGTCAAAGGGAGGTTTTTGAAGAGTAGGAGCGAAAGGGTTGAAACTATTAGTGGTGATTCCAAGCTCTACGGTACTAAAAGGGACGATGACATAGAAACGCTTTTCGAGGACCCGGTTATCTTTGACCAGACTCTTGATAAATTGACGATACTTGATAATTGTCTCTTTGATTTTTTGAGATTGAACCTGCTGGATGCGATCATCCAGAAGCTCAATATATTCGGAGACGTCTTTTCTTTGAGAGCGAATGAGGAGCTGAATCGGAAAGGAAAGGGAGTTGATGAGGGCGGCATAGGAATAGATGGTCGCGTCCTGTTCTTCATCGGAGAGAAGGCCAAAGTTGATGGCGGTGGTTTGAAGGACAAGAGAAACACTACCGTCTTTGAGATAGACCAAGTGATCCTTGATGGTGTAGATGTCGAGATGTTCTTGAGTAGAGGCTTTGATGTTAGACATTAGCTTTGGTGGATTGGAGGCGTAATGGTTTCACAATTTGACCAGTCAGATTGAGAGAATAACTATCGAAAACAAAGCCTGGTTTTTCGGTGAAGATTTGATAGTTGCCGTTTTCGAGAGGCTTGGCAAAGAGGAATTGGCCGAGCTGGTTACTCTTGGTGGCGCGGAGACTGATATCGTTATTCTTAATTTCGATGAGGCAGCCGTCGAGGATTTTACCTTCGGGGGTGAGGGTCATACCAACGAGAGTGTTTGGAGTGATAGGAGTGAAGGGAATGGGTAAGTTTCCACCAGAAGGAGCGGGAGCAGTCTGAGGAGGAGCGACTGGTTTTGGAGCGACTGGGATTGGTGTGGGCGGGACGGGTTTGGGTGGAGCAACTGGAGCAGTAGCTTGGACTGGGGGATTAGGAGCAGGGGGGGGTTTGGCCGCAGCCATAGTTGATTGGGTCGGGGTTTGAAGACTGACGCCTTTTTGCCAAGTCAGCTGAGTCGGAGAATAGACTGACTTGATGAAAGCGATCAGCCACTTGTCCATCGGACGCCCTTCGACAGGGATGAAGGCAATACCGGCACCAAGAAAGACGAGGATACCGGTGAGGGGATATTTGAAGAAGAAGGGAAGGGGGGTGCTGTAGGTGATAAGACCCAAAATAATTCCTCCGGCGAGCCAGATGAATTGCTTGACCGTCATTTCGCCGATGAGGCGGAATTTATAGCCGGCGACGTCTTGTGGAATAGGATGCTGTTCGATAGACATAGCTAAAAAACCAAGCAAGAATTGGTTCTAGCTTTAGTATAGCTAAAAGATACGAGATTAAACAGCTAAAAATTGGCTATTGTGCTAGAATTAGCCTTAGAATATGGGTTATTATTTGCCTGCCTAAAACATGCCCGGAAAAGATTCAATGAATTCAGAAAGACCTAGCCGTGTTGAACGTAAATTTGGGCCGTCGGATAATCCTGATTTGCCAGGTTTGAACAAAGAACTTTTTCCTGCTCGCGAGGCGGCGGCGAAGGCAAATGCTGGGAGCGGAACACCCCCGGATTGGAGAGATTTGAAAAGTTTTGCTGAAGCAAGACCGCAAGGTCTTGGGCGTCAAGTAGCGATGCGATTGGCAAGAGAAACTGCGGAAGAGGCAATGAAACAGGCAATGCAGGACGGAAACTTTACGGAGGCTGATGTAATTGCAAAAGCGATTGACACGATGCAAGAACAGGCTGGGGGGTTGGAGGTAAGACTTAGCCAACAACAGAAAGAAGAGATTCGTGGGGCAATGATCGACGATGTTGCAAGGTTAACTGATCCAGAAGTTGCTGTTAGACAACCCCAGAATGCCTTCACAAACTTTAATCACGAACAAACAAATAGATATGCTGGTTTAGGAAAGCACTTTTCGCCTGAGGACGAGAGAGAAATTTCAATTGAATTTATTGCGAGGGCGGAATTGGCTGTGGTTCAGAGGTTCTGGGACGATATCTCTTCTAAACAATCCAAGGAATATGACCCATTTCAAGAAATGTCAGTATCTAAGATAGACTCTTGCCCAAAGATATCTAGAAATACCTATAGGTGGTTAGCAAGTCAAAAAAGGAACTTGTCCTATATAACAAATGAGAGAACTAGGAAGGAAGTTCGAGGTGGTTTAACAGGAGAGGTGGATAGATCACTCGCAGAAATATACAATGCGATTAGGAATGAAGATCCGACTGAGGCGACAAATGCAACCTTGGCGGTTGACAAAAAAGTAAAATTAAACCTCTGGGGTTTGCGCGGTTATGATAGGGAGAAAAAAATCAAGGGTTTGGCAACCAAGGCGGGAGTTGATGACGAGTCGGTTAGACTAGCTTGGCAAATCGCAATGGCAGAGTGTTGGAGCGCGGACCAGGATTTTGGACTTCTGAGCCATCCAGCCTTCCGTTTGACACATCTTGATCAGTGGCGAGCCACAAGATACAAGCTGAATATGCCTGTTCCGGGGGGCGCTAGGTTGGCTTATGAATATTTTGATGATCCTAAACACGCAAAGACAGACGACAAAACGGTTCTTGCGGGAATATTTGCAGATGAGGGAACAAGTTTGGCAAGAGTTGGTTTTAAAACATGGTCCACCCCCGGAGCTGGCGAAGATGCGGCAAGAAGTGAAAGGTACCTGGTGTCACTCTTAAAGGAAATAGAGGGAGGACGATATATTGATCTATGGTTACCGCAGACCGCAGTTATGGGCACCATCTCTAATGGTGCGGCAGTGTTTAAGGTAATAGAGGAGATGGGGAAGATTGAGTCAGCAAAATTGTCTGCGGGTTCGATAGCTGGTTTAAGAGAAAAACTAGTATCAGTTTTAGTAGGGCTTGAAGACCGAACGCTTGAATATGGAGATAAGAAAAAAAACATAAATCCTTTAGTAGGGAGAATGGTTGACCAATGGGCGAGGTCACTAATTTGGGTGAAATCTTGGGCAAACCCTGAGACTAAAATGTCTAACGGTGCGGATGTCGTGTCTGGTGAATCTATGGTTGCTTTTTTCCGGGAATTGATTACGCTATATGATGAGACGACCCATACAGGGGAATATATTGGTTATGGTAGAACTCCTGAAGAAGGACGAAAAGCTGCCCTGGATTTTCTGAAATGGTTTGACGGCACAAGGGGTAAGGTAATTACTTATCTAGAGTATGAGAAAAAGTATCGCCCGAACATGCTTCCAAAGAAGAAAAAAGAAGATTTGGCAGGGATAAAGACATTTAAGGCTGACTACTGGTTTAATCGTGGCTTGGTGATAGGCACTCCTGGACTTCCGATTGGTAGGGACGATAAAAGATGGTGGCTTAGACGTTAGAGCCTTCTCCTCGAGGAATTTCTCTATCTGGGGTTTGGGGTTTATTGAAGTTTGTGACAGATTGAGAGATTTTTTGTACGGCTTCTGTCTGTCCTGCCAGTCTTTCTCTAAGAGCTCTGGTTCTATCATCGATAGCTTGTATTCCGGTTGAGTAACCGCTACCTCTGTTCGCCAATCCGATATTGGCGTTATAGCCGAAGTTTAGGGCTTCGCCGATAGCTGTACCGTACTTGAAGGGAGGAACCTTTAGGGCGTCGCGGACCATATCGACATACTTACTGGCCATGAGAATGATGAAGAAACCGATGACGGTCATGACATAGTCACTATTTGCCATACCAAGGCCGGTACCAAGTCCACTAATAAGCGGCATGTTTAGCCCACCCGCAGTAGAGAGCTTTGAAACTCCAGAAAGTCCGCCGCCGCCCGTTATTGACAGAAGAGGCTGAATCATGAAAATATAAGAAAGAAGAAACATTATCATGGAAGTTGGAAAAACTGATAAATTGGCAATAATATTTCTAAGCCAATCTCCAAAAGCTTGAGATCCGGGCAGGACATCCTGCAAGAGAATCAGGGGAGAGAAAATTACTTGAAAAATAATTGTGATATAGGCCTCAAAAAGTTTGAAAATTAGCTTTACGTAACTATAACCAACGGCAATAATAATAATAATTCTTATAATTAGACCTATTCCGGTGGCGGAGAGAAGAATGTCAAGGGCGACGCTAAGCCAGCCAGGAAGATTGGTAAGGACATTGATTAGAGCAGAAGGAACATAGGCAATTGAAGTCAACATTGAAAACAGCCCCGATACCAAAACACCTGCTTGTCCGGAACCAATTTGGACCATTAATTTTCCTACTGGATTAGTCGTGTGAATAATTCCGGAGCTTTCAAAAATACTTAGAATCAAATTGAAGACAAGCAACATAAGGTCCATCATGAAGCCAGCGATGGCGTAGGCGAAGGTAATAAGAATAAGAGTAGTGACTATTTTGGGAATCGCACTTTCAAAAGTGGCGACGTTTTGGGGATTGATCTTCATGCGGAACATAATCATGAAGCCATAGAGGACGAAAACAAGAATAAAGGCGAAATAGGCGACGTTTCTAAATGCCTTCCAAATTTCGAGAACGGGGAGGAGGTTTTGAAAACCAAAACCAGTACCTTGGGCATAAGCGGGTTGAACGATACCGTGGTTTGACATATTTTCACCAAGGCTAGCAAGATAATCATGAGAACTGACGGGAGGGGATCTGAAGGCGAGGCCAATGATACCGCTTAACTGAGAAATAATGCCGTCTGTTTTTGGCGGAGTTTGGGCAAGGGGAGTGAAGATGTTTCCCGAATCTCCTAGAAGTAATTTCTTGATATCAGCTGGGTTACTGAAATTGATGGTTTGGCCGTTCATGCGACTATAGAGGTCGAGAAGAACAATTTGGGAAAAACCAATACTACTAGGGTCATCGGGAGCAACCCCGGATCTACCGGAGTACCAGGTTTCAAGATTCATTTGGTTGCCGGATCGGCGCTGCTTAAATATGTCTAATTGTTTTGAAACCGGATCGGCGTCTTGAGCTAAGACGATACGTGGAGAAAACAGAGGGATGAATACAAAAAGCAAGAATGAAAACAGGCCAAAAAGAAGCGACTTGCGCATAAGACGATTATACCAACTCATGGACACTGCGGCTGGGGATAATCGGAGGAGGATTTAATAAGACCCATTTTTTCTAGGACGATATCACCATAGTTGGGACTTTGACCACTAGGTAGAGGGATCTTGAGGCGATAAGGACTGGTGCCGGCATCGGGGTTACAGGAGCCGTAATAGTTATTGGCGGCTTTGTAAATGGTAGCGGCATCGGTCGGAGAAATACCACGAGTAGCGGAACAATTTCCCGGGCCATAGGTCCAAAGGCCAGCAGAAAAGAGGAGGACGCGGGCGGCCAGTTCGACGTTGTCGTCGATACTACAGCGGGAAAGTTTCCCAGCACTGCTACTACAAACAGAAGTGTCATTGGCGACTCTTTCGGAACCGCAAGTGAGGAGTTGGTAGGTGGTGCTCGTAATTTGGAAGGGTCCGGCGGCACCGACACCGTTTTCTTTACAGACATAAGGTTGCTTCCCGGTAAAGTAGGGGTAAGACTCGACTTCGTAGACAGAGAAGAGAAGTTGAAGGGGGACTTTGCTGGCGCTACTATTAGAATCACGATTCATTTTTTGGATGGAGGCCCTGACAGTAGAATCGTAATTGGCGGTGGGGATGGTACATTGGCCGGCGGAATTGGTGGCGGTGGTAACGGCGACGTAAGGAGAGGCGGGGGCGTTTGATTTCAGATAACTATCGAGTTTCTTGCAGTCGTCAGGCTGTCCCTGCTGGAGTCCACCGGGACGGAGCCAAAAGTTTCTGAATTTGCAAAGATCGATGTGGGCCTGGCCGCCGATGCGGGCGATGATGCCACTGGTGCTTTGGGTATCGCCGGCTGTGGCGGTGTCATGGGTGGCGGGGTCGGTGTAAATATAAATGGTGGAGTCATAAGAAGCCCCGGGAGCAAGAAGAGGGGTATTGTGAAAGCTGTCTAGCTTGGCAAAATCGGGGAGCATCATGGCGTTGAGAGAGTAGTTCGCGCCGCCTTTCGGTTCGCTGATAAGAGTACCAATATCAGTCATTTTGGGGTTGTTGAGGACAGCGATAGAGCGACCGATATTGCTGACAATATAGCCCCCCCCATCGCGTTTACCAGGGCCCTTGAGAACTCTGGTTTCGTAAAACGTGCCGCGACCAATCGGGATACCGAGAACATTTTTGATGATGCACTTATCGGAGTTGGGTGTTTCGGTGGTTTGGACGGGGACGCGGATAAACTGATAAAGGGTTTTGGGGTGGGGATCGGAGATAATTTTCCACTCGGGTTTGGCGAGATCGATGGGGAAGTCTTTCGGGTAGGTAGTCGGGCCGGGAAGGGTGGTACCTTTTTCGTGGAGATAACAACCGAGGGCGTTCTGGTCTGGATTATCAGGTTTAGTGTCGCCACCCCAGATTTGTTTGACCCTGTCAGCGACTCTTTCAATAACGCTCTTGTTGTTTTTTTCTTGTTGCGGGGTGATGTAATTTTCGGAGGTGGCTTGGCCAAGCCGAGCGGTGTTAACCCAACTCGGACTAAGGGCAGACAGAATACCGGAGCTAGGGTCGCTCATGACCTCGCGGACGGTTTCGATATAGGGAAGACCCTCAGTGAGGATACCGACGTTGGTTCTTTTTTCAACTGGTTCGATGTAATTTACTCCTAGATAGCCACGGAGGTTATCCTGATTAAAGGGAATGAGGGCATCGTATTTGAGTTTGGTATCTGGATCAAGGGCGGTATAGGCATCGACAGCGGTGTTACAGACAGGGTAAGAAAGAAGACAACCGGGAAGACGATTCATTAAACTACTCATTGAAGTAGTTTTGGGCGGTGGAGAGGGTAGGCTATTCGGAGTAGTGCCGACCCATTGTTCGCTATCCGGTTCGTTTGGTCCGGCAATGGCATAAAAGGCACCCGAAGTTCGGGAGGCAACGCGGTTGAGGAAATCGACATAAACTTTGGGGTCGGAAAAGTCACAGGTATTACCGACGCAGATGCGAATAACGGGGGTGAGGCCGTGGGAGAGGGCGCGGTTGATGGAGTTAACGACAGAATCCTCATCTCCTTTGGAAAAAGCAATTTCGAGAGTCCAGCCAGGACTGTTCATGTAGCTAGCGGCGGCGTCTGCAAAAGCGCCGCCATCGAAACCGCGAGCGGAGTTGACGCCGGCTTTACCCGGATTGGCAGCAACTATCTGACTGTATTCAGCTGGGGAGAGTTGATGTCCTTTGAAATCGGGATTGCCGCCCAGGGCGTTGAAGTAGAGGGCACCCATGCCACCGGAATCGGCAATAGTTTTGGCATATTCGGCTTGCATGCGGGAGATGACGTCGGGACGACCGTCGAGGGGTTTGCCAAAAGTATCAAAGTCACCAAATTCGGTAAAGACAAAACCCTTACAGCGGTTGGAAAGGCCGGTTTGGGCCAGAAATGATTTGTACCAAGAATAGGCTCCCTGGCCGGAAACGGTGTAGGTGTTGCCGGCACAACCAGCCAGAGCGCCAAAGTTGGCGCCGGCGGAAAGCATCTGAGAAATAATTGGTGGGGTAAAACGACTGGTGATGTTAAAAGCGGGAGAGAGAAGTCTGATTTTGCCATTACCGGCGACGCCAGCAATGATGGCATTCATATATTTGGCGAGGGCGGTACCATTGGCATTGCTCGCCTGAGAAGCGGAGCCGGCATAGACAATGTCTTGATCGCGCATCGGGGGGTTTTGTTGTTTGAAGCGGAGGAAAAGTTTGGCCTTGGCATTCATTTGGTCGAGTTGGTTGATGAGACGCCAGAAAGTGCCGGAGGCTTCACGGGGGGCGTCCTTGGTAAGAGAAGAATTTAGAAAGGCGTTAAAGGGGAAGACTTTGGCGAGGGCGTCGATGCTGTTGGTGCTTTTGGCGGTGGCATCCGGGCCATAACCACCAAGCTTGGCACTACTGAGATTCACGAGGGCTTGAGCATCAATGTAGTCTTGGTTGGTGGAGGGATCGCGCTGGGTGATTTTGCCGTAGGGAGCACCATAGCCACCGGCGTTGGTACTACAGGTGGCGCGAATGATGTCAACCACCGGAGTATCGGCACAGGTAAGTTCATATTGGCCGATGTTGGTGTGAACGTAACGGACGAGATCGTCATCGGGGGAACCGGTGAGACCGCAAAGACCGGCGCGTTTGTCGTTGGGGAGGGCGTTGTTGTCGATAATTGCGGGGGGATTGTAGGGATTGGGTTTGTAGATGTCGCTGCATTTGAATCCGGCGGAACCTTGGGCACAGCAACTAGCAACTGAATTACAAACATAGACATTACCAGCACCGTAGGAATTGCCGTTGTAGCAAAAACTGCCGCCCGGATCGAAGGCGACATTGTCTTTGCCGTTGAAAATGGAGTCGGTTTTGCAGCCGACTTTGTCCGTCCGGAATTCGTTGCCAATACAAAAAAGCATGGTGTTGCCATCAGCAAAAGTGCCGGATTCGCAACCGATGATGGGCTTCTCCAAGGAAGAACCGCAAATAGGAGATTTTAGGGCGAAAAGAGAGTTGTAGAGATTTTTGTCGTTGCAACAGATGGAAAAACCCTCATAGGATTGGGCGTCGCCGGAGGGACAGGAGTCACTGTAGCGAGTACATTGGCTACCGTTGGCGCCAGTACACCAGCAATTTGGTTCGGCAGCACTGACCCTTTTTGTGATAAAGAAAAAGGCAAGGGTGAAAAGACAAAAATAAATCAGTTTTCGCACAGCCCAATTATAGCCGAAGAGGAATCTGAGAATTTAGGGGGTGGGGATGCCGAAGGTGGTCACGGGGGCGCCAGTGAAGCGCTCAATCAAGACAAGAACCAGCCAAGCGCCGGAAAGAAGGGCAATGCCGATAATGGCGTATTGAAATGTAGCAATGGCAGAAGCGTATTCTTTGGGGTCAGCGCCGGAGTTGATCAGGCGAATACCAGCCCAGATGACCATGCCGAGAGCGGCCAGGGCAATAATTACCGGAAAAGGCTTGAGTAGATTTCTGATAATGCAAGTTATTCCAATCAAGGTGGCAACACCCTGCAGACTACATTCTGGTGCCCATGGCATAAAGTGATTTTAGCAGGATTTAGTAGGGCTTGGGGATGGTGAAGGTGGAGAGGCCAGCGTCAACACCGAAGAAGTAGGCAATGATGCGGACTAGGGCCCAAGAAGCGGCGATGATAGCAAGTCCGATCAAGGCATTGCTGATACGGTTTCTAGCGGATTCGACCCTGGTCTTGTCACCACCGGAAGTGAGCCATTCGATGCCACCCCAGACGAGGTAGACGAAGACTAAGATACCAGAAATGATAATAACGACGGAGATACCTGAGCTGATCAAACGACCAATATCGGTGATCTGAACCCCAGCTGGTTTTTCGAAACCAACGGTGCCGCCACTCTGAGCGAGAGCCGGAGTAGCGAGAGTTAGAGTAAGAAGAGCCGAGTTAATTAGGGCGATGAGTTTTTTCATTGAATGTTTTTTGATAATGACTAATTACTATTATAGAGTAGCGGCGGCGTCTGTCAAATTGTTTTATCCTGGGATCGGGTTGCCACTGCAAATATTGGAGAGATCGATACCGAAGAAAGTCAGAGCGAGACGCCAAATAGCATAAGAAGCGGCAATGATGGCTACACCGATTAGGGCGTTGGTGATTTTGTTTCTGGCGTTTTCAACCCTACCCTTGTCGCCGCCACTAGTAAGCCATTCGGTGCCACCCCAAACAAGATAAACCAAAAGAAGTGACGCGGCAAGGATGAGGCTGATATCGACGATACGAAAAACAAAATGTTGGATGCAAGTGAAACCGAAGAAACTCTTGACGTTACTACCGATGTCAACTGTGGTTGAGTTATTCATAGCTAGTAGTTTTGGGGGAAAACTGGTTTTAATAGATCGATTTTTAGGACAGCCCCGACAAAATAAATAACGGCATAGGAAGCGACGAGAAAGCCAAGACCAATGAGGGAATTAGTGATTTTGTGAGTAGCGTTTTCGATTTTTGTCTTGTCACCACCGGAAGTGAGCCATTCGAGACCACCCCAAATGAGGTAGAGCATGACGGCAAGGCCGCCGACGATGACAACAGTTTTCCAAAGTTGGGCGATATAAAAAGCCATCCCTTGGCCGGCAGAAAGACCAACTATGTCTTTGCCCAAAGCGGGATTGGTGATTTCGTTTGCTTGAGCGTAAACAGCTTTGATTATTTGCATACTCCTAAGGCTCCGGTGGGATCTAATAACTTGCAAGGATTCAAGATGTTGATGCCGACGACGCCACCGACTATGCCGACGATAAAGTAGCTGACGGCAACGACGATGAGACCAATGGCCGATTGGGTGAGATCATTTTTGGCTTCTTCGGCACGGGTTTTGTCGCCACTACTAGTAATCCATTTGAGACCGCCGATGGCAAAGTAAAGAATGAAGGCAAGCCCGGCCATGACGGTAATGGTGTTGACGATGGTACTAATGAAATTGCCCAGCTGAGAACCGGGGTTACTGGTTTGGAATTGTCCAGTACCGGAGATGTTGCCCAAAGGAATGTCCTGGGCATAGACTGCCTTTACCAAGACGAAGTAGTAGGCGGTGGAAAGGATGGTGGCTATTTTTTTCATTTGACAGACTGTAAGGTGGGTGAAAGTAAATTGAAACCAGCACCGAAGAGAAGACGGCCAATGACAGAGGCAAGAATGAAGCTAACACCAATGATAGCCAGACCGAGAATAGCCATCATGATTTGCTGCTGGGCTTGTTGGATTTTGCTCTTATCACCACTACTACTGATGTAGCCCAGGCCACCGGTGATAAATTGCCAGAGGGCGTAGAGTCCGGCGATAACGGTGATGAAGCGAACAATGACCGAGATGAAATTACCGGTTTGACCAATACTACTGACGACAGATTGGGGAGGATTGATGGTGCCGACGATGTCCTGAGCGTAGGCAAACGTAGAGAAGAGAGCGAGTTTTTTCATATCCCTGGGTTTAAAAAGTCAAAGCCACCGATTTTGCCGACGATTTGGGTAATGACGAAGGCGGAAACAGCCAAAACGAGGCCTATTATGGCATAGTTTAGCATAGTAGAGGCCTGCTGGACCTTGGCTTTGTCTCCCTGGCTGGTGACGTAATTAAAGCCGGCCAAGACGGTCGCGACAAAGGCGGCCAGGGCGGTAAAGATAAGAGCGTTTTGGATGAGGGGGGAAAGAAGCTTGCCGATGGTGGCGCCAGGACCACCGAGGGCATTGCCGGGTTGATAGAGATTGCTCAGCGGTTCGGTGGCGGCATAGACAGCCTTGATCATGACTATATTCTAGCAAAGACGATAAGAGCTTGCTCGTTAAGATAGAATAGACAGCGATGAAAGCCTTGGAACAGTTAGCTGACTTTAAATCTCAATTCGAAAAACGACTTGAGGAGTTTTTGATGGTTCAAAAAAAGAAAGCAAAAAAGATTGATCCAAAATATGCGACATTTATCGATATTTTGGAGGATTTTACAATGCGAGGTGGAAAAAGAATTCGGCCGGCATTTGTATATTTTGCCTATTTGGCGTGCGGTGGGAATGACAAGACAGAGATATTGAAGGCGGCGAGAAGTGTGGAGATGCTCCAAACTTTTTTACTGATGCACGACGACCTGGTGGACAGATCTGACCTGAGACGGGGAAAACCGACAACTCAGCGGATGTTTGAAAAAGAATTTGACAAATTGGATCTCTCTGGAGACAAGGAACATTTTGGGAGATCGACGGCGATGATTTGTGGTGATATCGCGCATATGTTTGCTTACGAGTGTTTGATGGAGACGAACTTCCCGTTTGAAAGACGAGAAAAAGCGAGAAAACATTTTGATGGAATTATGTTTGAGACGGCTTATGGTTGGTATGGTGAGTTAGTGAACACCATGAAGGGTGAGATTGGGGAAGACGAGGTGGTAAGAACAATGGAATACGTATCAGCGCGCTATACCATCGCAGGACCGGCGGGTCTCGGGGCGATTTTGGCGGGTACGAGCAAAAAAAACTTGAAGGTCTTAACTGAATTTGGTTTGAAATTGGGAGTCGCCTTTCAAATTCAGGATGATATTTTGGGAATGTTTGGAGACGAGAAGGAGGTAGGGAAGCCGGTGAATAGCGATTTCATGGAAGGCAAGAAAACAATTCTTTATACGAGGATGTTGGAGAAACTAGCGGCAAAGAAAGATGTGGAAAAGGAGCGAAAATTTAGAGGGGTTTATGGGAAATCAAATAAATTGGCTGACTATGAATGGGTGAAGAACTTGATGGTAGCGGAGGGGGTGCTTTCGGAGGCTAAAGAAAAAGCAAAAAAGTTGGCGGCGATGGCGACAGCAGAACTGGCTAAAGGTAAATTTGTGGGCGAAGGGAAAGAATTTTTGGAAGGGATCGCGGATTATATTGTGAATCGGGAAATCTAGGAATTCGAGAGGGTAGAAATTGTAGGGAATTTATTTGGTTTTCGAGTCGCCGCCGAAGCGTCGGTCACGCTTACCGAAATCGTCGAGAGCCTGGCCTAGTTCTTCCGGTCCGAAGTCGGGAAAGAGAGTAGAGGTAAAGTAAAGTTCAGCATAAACAGATTGCCAGGGAAGATAGCCAGAAAGGCGTTTTTCACCGCCAGTTCTAACGATGAGGTCGGGATCGGGAATACCGGCAGTATCGAGATAGGAACCAAAGACTGTTTCGGTGATATCTTCCGGCTTGAGTTTGGCCTGGACGATCTTTTTGACGGCGCGGAGGATTTCGTCACGACCACCATAATTGAGGGCAAAAGTGGTGGTGATAGTGGAGTTACCTTTTGATTTGGTAATCAGGTCGAGAGTTTTTTGGGCGATATCTTTGGGAAATTTATTAATATCGCCGAGCAATCTGAATTTGGCACCTTTTTGAATGAGTTTAATGGCAAGAGTATTCAGTCCCATGCGGAAGATATCAAAAATAGCCTTGATTTCTTCCTCGTCGCGTTTCCAGTTCTCGGTACTGAAGGCCCAGAAAGTAACGTAAGGGATTTTGCGATCGGCGAGGTAGGTAATGATGGGTTCGATGGCCTCTTTGACAGCGGCCTCGTGGCCCTTGACTGGTTCTAGGCCACGTTCTTTGGCCCAACGACGGTTGCCGTCCATAATAATGGCAACGTGATTAAGGGGAGTAGTCATTGGTTGGAATTATACCAAAGCTGTGGCTTTCAAGAGATATCAGGGATGCGGGAATGGTGCGGAGATAGTGCGGAAATATTAGAAACCAGTGATACCAAGGATGGCGAGAGTGATCCGAACGATAATGAAAGAGGCAAGAACGACGGCAATACCGAGGAAGGCGTTAAGGAGACGAGTGGTGGCGCCGGCGATCTTTTTGGCATCTCCGGTGGAGGTGGTGTAATCCCAAGCGGCATAGAGGAGGCTATAGAGGAAGACCAGGCCGGCGAGGAAAAAAACGAAGGTAAGGAGATTGGTCATGGTGAGAAGCTGACCGATGTTCCAGCTGTTTTGAATCTTTTGACCGGGATAGGTGAGATTGCTGATATTTACGTCGGTGGCTTGAGCGAGGTATTTCATTTGGTTTTATTGTAAACCAGGAAGGGCGAGAGTTTTAATACCGATGAGATTCATCATGAAGATGGCTAAGATAATAAAAAGTAAGCCAGCAACGGCGGAAGTGATGACCTCGTTGCCGGCCTTGAGTTTTTCGGGCATACCGGCGGAAGTAGTAACGGTGAAGACACCATAAAGAATAAGGAGAAGAGCGATGCCACCACCAAGACCGATGACGATGGTAAGAAGACTTTTGACAAAGCCACCACCGGTGGCTTCGTAGGAGATACAGCCGAGAGCGGTGTTGATGCCTTTACTACCATTGACCGTGCAGTCAGCCTCACCTCCACCTCCGGTACGACCGGGAGCTCCAGAGAATATTGTGCCTTCGGTTATAGGGTTCCAGTCTGATGGAACAGTGTCAACACTCGAGGTGGTACAACCTTGACCACCAGAAAAAACTACCTCAATTTTTCCAATACCTCGACTTAACCCCTGGCCGGTTATGCAAGTATAGAATTTCCCATTTGAATCTTGGGAAATTTGTGAATCTGGAGTCCCGCTTAAACTATATGTATTATTTTGGATCCCTGTACAAAGGCCAGGTCCTGGATTTGAGTTGTCCAAACAATTGAAATTTGCAGTTGTATTTCGTAGATCAATCACAGAATTAAACTGACCAACACAGGCTTGGAGATTCCTGGTGTTTGGGTCCCAATTGGCGATTTGACAGTCGGCGAAGACATTGGAGGTGCTGATCAGAAAAAGAGAAACGACGAAAAGTAAAGATAAAAGGAGTTTTAATTTCATGTTTGAACGCAAGGTAATTTTAACACGTGCCCGTGAGGTAAACTAATTAGTGATGAGAAAGTGGATTTTAGTATTAGTCTTGGTTTTAGTGGCGGTGGGATTTTGGTGGGTGAGAATAGCGAGAGCAGTGGAGTGCTCTAACAACGAGACGGATGTGGGGAAAATTGAATTATGTATCGCTGATCTGAAGCATCTGATGGATTTATCGACGGCAGCGACGGCGCCACTGGAATCGCAGATAAAGAATCTAGACGGGAGGATTAAGGCACTGCAGGCGAGTATCAACGCGGCAGTGGCAAAACAAAAAGAGTTGGAAAATGGGATCGCGGCCAGGGAAGTGAAGATCACGGAACACTATGTTATTTTGGCCAAAAAAACCAAGGAGCTATACAAGAAATTGAAGCAGAAGTCGATTCTTTCGGAAATACTTTCGAAAGTTGGGGGATTGCACCGGGAAATCGGCTACCAAAACATTGCCAGTAATTTCGATCGGCAGCTGATCATTGGTTTTTCGAATGAGATATTGAACCTGGAGACGGACAAAAAGAAGTTAGAAGATCAGAAAATAAAACTAGCTAGTTTACAGGAAAGTCTAAACAAGCAGGCGGATTTCTTTAAGGGAGAGGTGGCCAAGGCAAAGACATATCAGAACGTCTTGTCCGGCCAAATTGCGGCATTATCAGCCAGGCAGCAGGAGATCTTGGGGGAGAAGCAGGGAACTTTCTCGACCTCGGTGGGAGATGTGCCATTGGCCGATGACCCGAACTCAAGACCGGATTTCGATCCGGGTTTTCGACCGGCATTTGCGGCATTTTCTTTCGGGGCACCACACTTCAAGGGGATGAGCCAGTACGGGGCTTTTGGTCGGGCAAAGGCGGGACAATCGGTAGAACAAATTTTGAAAGCATATTATGGTGACGGAATTTCGATCAGAAGGGATTACCCGACTGGGACAAAAATAAAGGTATCTGGGTATGGCAGTTTTGAGATAGAATCTTACGTGAAGCGGGTCTATGAAGTACCGAATGACTGGGGTGATCAGGGCGGAATGGAAGCACTGAAGGCTCAGGCAATTGCGGCGCGATCATACGCTTTGGCGTGGACGGGTGAAGGGACTGGGGGGGCAATTTGCACCAGTCAGGACTGTCAGGTTTTTCACAACTCGGAAAAAGGAGGACATTGGAATGAAGCGGTGGACGCTACCAGGGGATGGGTGATCTATGCCAACGGAAAGATCGTGAAGCCCTGGTTTGCTTCGACTTCTGGGGGGTATCAGTTTTCCTATGACGCGTTGTCGTTTCGTAATGATGGCAGCAGTTATAGCACGCCAAGTTTTTGGGATACGCGGTCGGGAAGGAGTGGTTGGACCAGTCAAGCATATGAGAAAACGGCGGGAAGTCCGTGGTTTTATAAGGGGTGGTACCGGAGTCGGTCGGGGGCGAATTGTGGAAGAAGTCATCCTTGGCTAAACAGTGAAGAGATGGCGGATATCCTGAATGCCTGGACGGTTTTGATCAAAAATAACCAATCGGATGACCGAGTCTTACCGACGGGCGGGTGTGCCAGCGGTAACCCTTACTCGATCGGTGATCTTCGGAATAAGGCGGCGGGGATGGGGGGGGGGTTTGGAAATGTTTCTAGTGTATCGGTGTGGTCATCGG
>OBEQ012436847.1_pt1 | contig 24102 bp, 29 predicted proteins | sample 1670901 | NCBI WGS metagenome assembly OBEQ01 (sample SAMEA104232315, study PRJEB22302) | groundwater metagenome | biome: forest; feature: aquifer; material: groundwater | place: USA | collected 2011-08-07 | depth 5.4 m | reverse complement strand
GACAATACGACGGCGTCGTTGTCGTTGTTGCGTTCCTTCCCTTCGCCGCGATTATAGGTACCGGATCCCGGGGCCGCCGAGATAGCAGAATCGGCGGGTGTGCTACACCGCAGAAAGGAACGTACTACTACGCTTGCCTGGGGCGAGACAAGGGCTGCACACTGGAATATATTCCGTCCCGCGGTCTCGAAAAAGCGATCCTGGATGAGATTCGTAATATCGCCGCCATGCCTGGGGTCATCGAGCGCTATTTGGACAAGGTCCGGCATGAGAACGACCGAACTGGAAAGGACTTAGGTAACGAACGAGCATCGCTCAAGAAGAAAATTGAAGCCGCTACCCGGGCCAAGGAAGGCAAGGTCAAGTGGCTCATTGCAACGCTTCCGAACAAGACCGTAGCGGCCGAAGTAAGCCGAGAAATCGATACTCAGGTCGGCAATCTCGACAGGCTCAAGGCGCGTTTCTCCGCGGTCGAAGCCAAGATCCATGACCTCCTGGCCGAGCTTGCCAAGACGGACGTTATCGCGAAGTTCTTGACGCAGTTTGCGGACCACTTTGAGGGCCTGGAATCCAGCCAGAAGAGACTGCTGATTCAAGGCCTCGTTAAGGAGATTGTGGTCAAGAATAGGCACGACGCGCGGGTCGTTTTTGTCCTGCCTTTACCTCTTGATTCACAGCCCCACCTCCCCAAGCAAAATGGCGACTCCCTCGACGGGAGCCGCCATAAACGGGTGCCCTCAGAACTCCTGTCCGAGGGAGTTCGTTACCCTCTAAGTGCAAAGTGGGGTGACCGAGGGGACTTGAACCCCCGACCTCAGCGTTCACAGCGCTGCGCTCTAACCAGCTGAGCTACGGCGCATCGCGGACCATCTCTCCGTCGGAAGCCCTCTCCTTTTCCGTGCCAATCTTTGACGAGGTTAGCGCGGTCGCAAGACTTCCAAAACATAGGACACTCAATGACTACCCGCCTAGCATACCAGGAGAGCGACCCTCCGTCAACGTCCGCCACGCGCTCAGATGCGGGATTCCTCGGATTGTCTTTGAGGGGGCAAGACTATCAGCCGAATCCGCCGGGACTAGGCTGGAACCGTCGCGGGGCGTGTTGGGGTCGCTAGATTCTTCAGCGAGGCCGCTGGAAGACCCGAGAATGGTTCGCTAGTGGGTGCGAGACTTTCCAAAACCTAATCTAAATCGCGCCCTTCCTTGCCTTCGATGGCCTTGCGCTGGAGGTCTACAAGCTCCTCTAGAAGTGCCTCGATCCGATTAATCTTCCAAAACCAAAGCCAGACGTGCCTCATCGCTAGGAATCCTACTATCAAGCCCAGGAGTATCCATAGTCCGTCGTTAGATGAGTCAGAAGCATGTCCCATATTCGCTCCCCTCGTCGCAGCAAAAAGGTTAACTGGCACCAGAAGCCCCCCAAGGCAGAGAATGAGAGCGAGGGAATGGAAAGACTTACCCATTACACCCGTCCCGAATTTCAGGGTTCCAAACGCCTGTATCGCCCCTGGAACTGGGGAACTCTTTGGATCTGGCACACAGCAATGGTATCACACCCGTTGGCCTAGCTGGGCGTCCACCCATTTGCCCACGACATCGTGAAGAACAGGCTTTTCCCTGGCCTCGCTTTATATCCGACACCCTCGCCGCAAAGACATCCCGGCACACCACGCACTCCCGATCCTCCCGCTTCGGCTGATTAGCCATTGTTGACTCCGTAGTAGGGCTGGCGGCCGGGGGTCCAGTCTCTATACCGTGGCTCCGAATACTCGGGATGGGCCATGCAAAGGTATCTGACGCAATCGGCAAAATCTTTAAAATTCTCGCGGGGCTTGCCGGTGTCCTGGTTCCGGCTCCAACGCTCGAAGGATTTTATGGTGTTGGGACATTCCGGGCTTATGATGAGCCGGGGCCGGTTGATGGAGTCGAGGGGCTTTGACTTGTCGAAGCGCAACCATTCACGCACGCCGAGAATGCCGCTCTCGACCTCGGGCTCGTCCCCAAGGCATGAATACGAGTCCAGGAAGTCTAGTCCGCATTCTCCAAGCTCGGCCCGGAGCGTAGCCCCGCCAACGGCCCTGCGAGCGTTTCCAAAATGGCGATCCAATATCCTGCATTCAATTTCCCGACCGCCATCAAGGCGTTTGATTAGCTCGGCATATTCTTTGACGCCGAAGCCCGGGTCCCGCGAGCCCTCGAACTCATGATCCGGGGACTCTTTGTAAACATGCAGGATGCCAGCGGGGTCCATGAAGGCGTAAACGATGGCGAAAGGCTTTCCCACCGCTGGATCGACGACCATATAGAACGTCGCTCGTTCAGGTGGAATGATCGGGTCCTTCGCGACATGAACGGCACGGTCGAACGATTTATATATCCGCCCGGACAGGCTCAGCGGCTTCCCCGTCTTTCTTGCTTCCCTTTCTTCGTCGTCATACTGCGAGAGTATTTTTTCTATTTGTTCATGTTCGAGCGCCCCATGCCCATTAGGCGAATGCTGTCGGCAGTTGTCCTCGATGTCGGAATAGGTGACGCGGATATCCTGCCCGTTGGCCTTCCCCAAAATTCCATCAACGAGCCAAACATTCTCTCTCAGCGATGTCGCCGCTCCGAGAATCAAGCCTCCGAGGCGGGTTCGAGCGATTGATTCCTTGAACAAATTTTCCGGGGGAGGCTCGTTAAATATGACAAGGCCGAGCGAAGGCCCGGCCATCTCGGAGGGGTCTTGATCGTAAGAAAATAAATCGACTATCCAGCCGGAGTCCGTCAAAAATTCTGAGGGGAATGTCTTACCCTTGCGCCGTGCTTCGTATCGCTTGCGCGGGAAAAGCTCTTTGATCGTGGTTTGGAGGGAGCCGGAGGTGTCGAGTTCTTTAGGTGTCGAACAAATCCGAATACGTTTTGGATGGGGCCAGTTGCGGAAGATGGGCGCGGAGAACACATCAGGGGGGGCGAGGTCCGGCCAGCAGAGTGCGGCGACGATGCCGACAACTGAGTGAGATTTTCCAGAACCATTCCCGCCGCCCTGCCATACCACGAATGCCCCGGGACGGCCAATCTCAGCCAGGAATCTCTCTTGGCCCGCATTCGGGCGGAAATACCTCAAGCGCTCCTCGACCTTCCGGCGGGCAAGCTCTCTAGCTAGGTTTTTGAGTTTCGCCTGTTCGTGATCCATCGGTGTTCTCCTGTTGCTTCGCCATAATCTTCCGCATCTCGGCCTCGATATCGGAGTCCGTCGCGTCCCGGTTCATGTTTACGCCCTGAGTCGGAACCCAGCCGTCAAAGCGCTGGTAGCCGATCTCGATAGCCCGGACATCGCCGCCCTTGGCTTTCTTGAGCAGCGCCTTGTCGAGCTCGATGATCTCCCGACTGTAAAGGCGTCGGCGTTCGGCCTTCAACCACTCCCAATCAATCTCCTTTTCATGCCGCCACATGGTCTTGCGATCAACGCCAAGCTCCGCAGCGAGCTCAGCCTTGCCCTTGTTGTCGTTGTCGGGGTTGAGCAGGAGTTCAATCAACCGATCCTTAACGCTGACCTCGCTCATTGTCCCGGACCTTCTTGGGCGTCAATCAGTTCAGCGGATAGCGCCGACAGCTTGCCGCTAACCGCTTGCCGCGTTTCATCGTCGCACTCAATCGGGCGGCTACCTTTGAGCCCGAGCAAGCCCGCATTGACGAGCGCCCGAGCCTCAGCCCTCGTTAGATTCAGCGTGTGATTTACCATTCGTGTTTCTCCTGTGCGACTTCGTTAGCGATCTCTTGAAAGTTGAGGCTGTTCCCGTCGAGCTCGAGATGGGCCTTGAGTCCGTTCGGACCGTGGCGGTCCTTGGCTTTGATGATCTCGATGACGGCCTTTTTAACGCCGTGGACTTCCGCGCCCGGCTGGAGCATCTTCGGCCGCCACATCAAGAAAACGCGATCACTCTCTTTCTCAATGGCGCTCGATTCGCTCAAGTCAGCCAGTGTCGGCGCGGTGTCGGCGTCCCTCGCGTAAGTCGTCCGATTTAACTGAGAGGCCAGCAGGACCATGACATTCCGTTTTCGGGCGATACCTTTGAGGCGACGCATGAACTCCTTAACGGAGAGGCGGAGGTCCTTGGCCGGAGGCAGGGACATGCGTTCTAGGTAGTCAACGAACACCGCGTCGGGCTTCGTCCGGGCTATCGTGGACTCGATGCGCTCCAGGGTCGGCTCGGGATCGTCCAGTATTTCGATAGGAAATTTGTAGAGATGGTCTGCTATTGCGTCATGAGCTCGGGTTCTGTCCTGCTCCGACAGGGTTCGGAGCCGTATCTTCCAGGCCGGGACGCCCGAGCGCATTGAGAGGTGGCGCGAAAAGGTTTCGAGCGCGGTCATTTCGCTTCCGACGAAAAGGCATTTAACGCCGTGCTGGGCCTGTAGGTCCATAAGGCGCAACATGAGCAGGGACTTCCCGGCGTTCGTCGCTCCGCCGATGGTCAACACCTCGCCCTTTTTCATTCCATCCGTGATCGCGTCGAGCGGAGGGAAGTTGAACTTATATATCGGCTGCTTCGAGGGGGTTAGGATTTCCTCGAACGCATCTTGTAGCGAGGTCGCATAGTTGAAGGTTTCGGGACTGTCGAGCTCCGTCCTGGTCAGGACAAGGCCGCATATCTTGTTGAGGATGGGCTGAGCGTCCGCGCCCATGTTCTCTCCGATCGCGACAACCAGTTTCCCGGATGCGCTGATGATCTCGCGCTCGAAGTAGTAGCGGGCGACGATCTTGGCGTAATGCCCGGCATGAGCGGCCGTCACCACAGAGTTGATGCATTCGACAAGATATTCCTTACCGCCGGACCCTTCCCAGGTCCCGCGTTGCCGCAATTCGTCGGGCAGCGTAACGATGTCAACGGCCTTCCCCGCGTCATGGAGTGCAATCGAGGCCTCGAATAGCTGCCCGTTACGGGGCTCGGAGAACTGACCCGGTGCAACGAACTGCCGGGCGGCCCCGATAGCGTCACCCTCGACCAAACAGGACCCTATCACGGCCTTCTCAGCGGCTAGGTCGTTCATCATGCCAGCCCCCGGGCGGCGAGGTGCGCGGCTGTGGCGTGGTCAGCACCGAGGGAGGGCTTCGGCAGAGCGACGCCTTGATCCTCCCAGCGCCGGGCGCGGAGATAGCTGGCCGGGAGTGGAATATACTTACCCTCTTCCTTCCGCCAATCCGTTGAGTTGGCCCGGCGCTTAATGTCCGCCGTTATTAGATTACGAATTACTTCGGAGGGGCCGAGCTGTTTCCAGGCTTTAAGAGCGTCGGGCTTCTTATCTTTCTTTGCGTAGTTGCTCCAAAACTCCGTAAAGCCCGCGTCCGTCCCAGATTTGTCCAGGTTGGTAGTGTTGGGTTGGTTGGTAGGGTCTAAGGTGGATTTTCCAGGACTGTCCGAGGACCGTCCGTGGACATCCTTGGCGGCCTTCTTTTCGGCCCTCTCATCCCTCTTACGCTCGCGGTCCGTGAGCAACCGCCCAGCGTAGTCGCGCCATGCGTGGATAGAGCCATTGGAGTCCACAAAGCCGGGCTCGCCTTCGGCGCTGACTTCCGTGAGTGCGCCCCAGAGGTCATTAGCCTTGTCCTCCGGCCAATCAAGTTCTATGGCGAGGTCCCGGCGGTCCAGGATGGCGAGGTTGCCGCTTTCCGCGTGATCCAGGGCGAACCACCATAAGAGGTGTAGGATGCCGACTCCGTGCGGCCTGGGGACGCCCAGGGCGCGACAGAAGCGCCGGAGCTTGGGGTCTGAGCGCAAACGCTGGTGAGATTCGATCCAAGCCATACTAAGCCCCCACCATGCCGTGGTAGCCCAAGGACGGGCCTTGGGGCTTTACTGGAGGGACCGCAACGAGGGCCAACTGCTCGGCTCCGCCGCCTCCGCGCTGATAGAGCGAATGGGGGGCAGCCAACTTGAGTCCCCATCCAAAATTTATCTTAGTGGCATTCGCCAGGAAGTCCGCGATTGAGATGCTCCAGGACACCCCGGACTCCTCGACGAGCGTGATCGTCCGACAGTCTTTGGCGGCGTCCGAGACCGCCCCGGCGTCGAGCGAGTATCCCTTCGCCTTCCGAAAATAGTTCCTGGGTCCGACATTGAACACCGCCCGCCCGCCGACCGATTTACCGACCGTCCGACCGTTAGCCATCTTGATTATTCTCATTGCGTTCTCCTTTGTTGGATGCTGCCTAGTGCTAAATCTCTCAGGTCCCTCGCCCGGCTTTGGGCCTCGAGGAACCGGCGGGCTTCAACGGTTGCGCGGCCTTGGCAAAAGGACAGGGCCAGCGCTTCACATCGAATGCGATCTTGAAAGTCGAAGATGACGCGCTTCTCGCTGACTATACGCGGGGGGAGGGCAAGGCAGCCTTCCGAGAGGAGATAGGCGGCGAGGTGAAGGTCAGCGGACGAAAAAATATTTTCCATGGTTGAGTGCGGCACACCATGAATGTAACAGGTCCGTCCTCGCGTTACTTTTGGGCGGGGACGAGTAAAAAGAAACGGCGCGGAAGTTGTGCCGCGGGCCTAATCGCGGCGGGAAGAGGGACTACTTTAGGCGGCGGAAGTGCTTGGCGAGAGTTTCCTTTGAGTTGACGGGATATCGGTCCCGGTCAGATTTACACTTCTCCCAGGCTTTGTCCTTCGCGTATTCCTTGGGGGCCTGACGAGCGCCCCGTCCTCGATTTCCAGGGAGAATTGCCGCCATCGCCTCGCTGACGACCGGGGAATGCGTTACCGTCGCGGGATGGGGAGCGCCGTTCACGAACTGCGCCTTATAGAAGGCATCGCTGTCTTTGTAGTGTTCGATGATGTCGGCGTTCGCGCCGGGAAGATCAAGGCCGTGACGGTCGAGTCCATGCTTTCTGCCGCTGGTATAACACACCTGAGCCGCGCTCAAGTGCTTTCTATAACAGTTATGAAGTTCGCCGAGTGCGTCCTGGCTGATCTTCCGCTTAAGATTGTCACCGCGCCGTTCAAGACCCGCCGCGTGAGCCCTGGCCCATGCGCCCCAAAACTTTAAGAGCGCCTGCGTGACCTTCGTATCGGCGAGGTATTCAATCCCCGGAAGGCAAAAGACGGCCCCGGCCAGCGGGTCATGCTCCATCTTATTTCTACATTTGGCACAGGTGAAGTCCTGACTCCCGCAGAACTCGCCCTCGTCGTGGATTTCCGTTAGTGTGCCGATCTCCCTGCCCGCGAACATAGCACCGGGCGAAGGGTCGGTCGTAACCACCTCATGATGCTCCGTCAGATTCCCGCAAATGCGGTTAGCTCTCAACAGAGTGTCGAAGTCATTAAATCGGGCGTCCAGGTCAGCAAGGCTCTCCATGCTCGCCACAGTCGCGGTTGTCTTGGGGTTCGAGCCGCTCTTGCGCGGGTGCTCGGCCATCTTCCAGTCGAGCACTTTGAGCCCAGCAAAGTATTCGCCCAGCCGGACGAAATTGTATCGGACATAGCGGGCCAGCATTCCGCCCGTCGTCGGCCTAAACTCGATCCGCAGGACGCCACTATATTCTCGGGAAGCAGGAGCCTTCTGAGCCCCATATATCCCAGCAAACCACTCCCACTTATCCGGATGAACGGCGTGGAACTCTCCGTGCGTGGCCTTATTGCGAGCTTGCTTGACGTTCTTCGTCTTCTTGGTTTTCTTGCTCATGGGTTGAATCTCGACGTAACGTTAAATGCCCCGACTCCTGAATATCAAAGGTGATAGGAACATCTTGGATTTGATTCCTTGGGCGCTTAGCGGTCACTCTATCTCTCGGAGAAAATACCCGAAACCTATCAATGCCAGAGCCATCACCCCTCCGACTCGCCCCAAGACCACGCTATAGAGAATCCAGACCCCATATGCTATGCCCGCCCACCACGCGATCTTGAGAATCCACAGCAAGAGCGTCCTGATTAATCGGGCTACAGCAGACGATACTGCGATGAGTTCCGGCGGGATGCACAACCACAGTTTCAGAAATAGCGCCGTGATCCGGGCTGGTAGATTTAAGATCGCGAGGAACAGCTTCGGGTGGCGCAACCTCAGCCCATCCCATCCCAGGATGTTTTTATATATCACCCCAAATAAGACAAGTAGCGCCCCGGATACATAGATTGGGACCCATATTCGTTCGGGCATCAGGTCCCCGACTAAAGCAGCCAAACAAGTGAGCGCCATTATACTTATGGCAAAGAGCCACCCAAGAATAGCGGACACTTTTTCTTCGTCAGTTGCTGGGCGCTCTTGGTGGGGGGCGAACAGTAGGAGTCGAGACTTCATTTCTTTGGCTCAACCGTCCCGTCTTTCCCGTTATAGGGGTTCACATTACCCTTCGTGCTGTAGTTGTCGCGCTTCGTGTGGTTGGGCGAGGTCTTATGACTCGGGGCTACATAGGTCCCATTTTTCTTCGTGTAACCTTGCACCCGGACGGGCCTGCTCGTCTTTGGCGTGTAGGATTTGCGCGGGGCCCGATATCCGCTTCGACTTTTCGCGAAGGACGGCATAGCTAAAGAAAAGATGATGGCGGCAAGCACTAGGATTTTCATTTGGCGTCTGCCTTTATTCGATCCGCCTGTTCACGCCGTTTCATTGGCCGCAGCGCGTCCTGCGTGTGCAGGGCTTCAATTGCTGATGTGGTTGCTAAAATTGACGCCTCTGTGACCTCATAACTGATCGGCGCGGCTATAAATGAAAATTCCGCGCCCTGAGTGACAACCCAGCCCTCGCCGGTGGCGGAATCTAATATGAGCCCATGCGTGTTCATGTTCTTCTGACTGCTGTTGAATGGCGTGAAAGAAAAGCGATTGTCTCGAACCGCACCGCGTGGAGCCGCAGGTTTCTGCGCCCATGCAAATGCACCGGATAGAACGATTGCCGCAACGACGATTCCTTTACCTAGTCCGTTCATGTGACCTCCAAAACGAAGGGCCGCCCCCCGCGAGAGGGACGGCCAAATCATCAGCGCTCGCGGACGCTTACCTTGCGGACATTACATTACACGAAGGGATCGGTCTTGTCTATGCCCAGTTACGGTTCGCCTCCATTTATCCGCAATTCTTCAGAGTCCACGCGGTAAGCACAGCAGAAACAACCGCGACTACCACTCCGGTTATCCACCAATTTCGACGAGACATTAAATCAGCCGCCTTGCTCCCGAGAAGCGGGTTCTTTTTGCCCATGGCGATCACGCAAGAAATGGTCGTTGCCATGACGACACTTGCCCAGTTGAAGTGCGGCTCGCTCATTTTTATCTCCAGGATTTACGGGCCCTAATGCGTCTCGAATAATATCCTATTTCGGGATATCCTTAAACAGGATACTACCATCGCCTTTCCCCGTTGGGGGTATAGGCAATGTCTAACGTCCACTCAGCAGGCTATCAGGCGTTCCTCAAGAAGTTTCGCCATGCCCGCGTAGAGGCGGGACTGACTCAGGCCCAAGTCGCCAAGACGCTCAAGAAGCCGCAGTCCTTTGTCTCGAAGGCTGAGTCAGGCGAACGAAGGCTCGATTTTTCCGAGGTCCAGCGTTTCGCCAAGCTCTACAAGAAGCCTCTCAGCTACTTCGAGGCTTGAACTTCTGGCCGCACCATGGACAGCGTGGGATTTCAAAATCCCGAATGAAGGGCCACAGAGGCAGTCCCAACTCGTTGAACTCAAGGTCGGGGCCGCTGCTGGCGCGAATGTAGGCCCAGGTCTGACAGCAGACTTCTCCTTGACCGTCGCAGGAGGGACAGCGCTTGGGTGGCTTCTGAGCTTTCTTTTTGGTCATGGGGATTCTCATTTGAGCCGGACCCGCTTCCGTTCGTTGGAGAGCGGACCCATCCTGTCCAAAGGGCTGGCCTGACGGTGCCGAGTGATTGAGTCAGAATCAGCGAGCTCCGCATAGCGCCGGGTCATTTCGAGCGTGGCATGGCCGAGGATTTTCTGTAGGGTCAGCACGTCGCCACCGTTGCGAAGGTAGGTGACGGCGAAGGTGTGGCGAAGCGTGTGGGGGGAAACGCGGACGCCCTCGATGCCCGCCTTGCGCCCGTATTCATGGACGGTCTGGAGGATTGTCCGTCGGTGTAGCGGTTGGCCGAAACGGTTACAGAATACTCGGTCCATGCCAGCGATCTCGCCTCGCGCCTTGAGCCAATCGAGCAGAGCCCGCTTCACCGTCTGCCCGAGGGGGACAACGCGCTCCCGTCGTCCTTTGCCGAGAACGCGAGCGACGCCTTCACCGAAGTCCAGGTCTGGAAGCCCGAGGGACAGCGCCTCCGAAATTCTCAGCCCGGTGTCGGCCAGTAGGACACATAGCGCGAAGTCCCGAGAGCCAACAGCCGTCCGCGTATTGATCACGCCCAGGAAGGCCCGCAGTTGTTCCTCGGAGAACGGGCGGATCAATCGTCTTTCTCGCCGTGGGCGTTCAACGCGGGCCATGGCGTTGACGAGGACAAGTCCCTCGCGCTCAAGCCAGCGAAAGAAGGTCCTCAAGATGCGGAAGGCGCTGTCGGTCGTGTCGTCCTTCCAGCCGGACGCCTTCATCGCCTCAAGGAAGCCGCGTAGATCGTCCGCTCGAATCTCGAAAGGAGAGGAGTTTCCGTTCGCGGAAAGCCACTCCCGCCAAAGGTTGAGCCGGATCGTGTAGAGCGCCTGAGTGCCAGCCGACAGGTTGTTGCTTCGGCAACGGAGCAGGAAAAGGCGCATGGCCTTATCCCAGGTGAGGTCTTGCGGCCTGAGTGAAACTATCCCGATCGAGCTCATGGGTTATTCTCCCATTGAGCGTCCAGGTTAGGGCGGTGAGCGGCCTATTTTGACCGTTTTGCGTCACCGTCCGACCGTTCTATCTCAGGCGTCTTGAAGGCGATTTACCGACGAGAAAGTGGGGTGACCGAGGGGACTTGAACCCCCGACCTCAGCGTTCACAGCGCTGCGCTCTAACCAGCTGAGCTACGGCCACCAGAGGCGTCATTATAGCACTGTCCAAGTCGGGAGCGGCCTAGGCCCTTGGGCCTAGAGAGGACCGGGACCCGCGCCCCATGCGAGCTTTTCACGACCCCGCTATACTTTAAGCATGAAGGAAAACATGATGAAGACGAGCCGCACCGTCCTCACCCTCGCGTTGGCCGCCCTTCTTTTCACCCCTCCGGCACACGCTGCAAAGCCTAAAAAAACGCCTAAGTCCAAAGCCAATCCCGAGGCGCTGCGCCTCATGTCCGCCGGACTGGCGAATCTCGAGAACGGCGAAACCTCCGCGGCCATCTCGACCTTCAACAAGGCCGTGCGCAAGGAAGGCTCGGTTTCCTCCTACTTCCTGCTGGGCTGGGCGCATTACCAGCGCGGCTTCAAGCTCGGCTCAACCGAGGCCGCCGACCGCGACGACGCCCAGTCCGCGATCGACGCCTACGCGATGGCCCTGAGCCTCGATCCGTCGTTGAAGGAACTGCCCGACGCCTCCCGGCTTTATTTCTCGATGGCGCTGTGCTACGAGTCCGTGCAGTCCTACGACAAGGCGTTGGAGGGCTACAAGATGGCTTTCCGCGCCGCTCCGACCAAGGCCCTGATCCCGATGAACGCCGCCCGCCTGCGCCTGAAGATGGGCGACACGCCCAAGGCGGTCTCGAATATAGAATTAGCTATGACCAAGGCCATGCAGAACGGCCAAGGCAAGACCTTGCGCGACGCCGTGCGCCGCGACCCCGCTTTCGCTCCTCTAATCGCCAACGGTCCTTCCCGCAAAGCACTCGGCATCGGTTCGGATGAGGACGGCACGATGGTCGCCGACATCGGCGCCCGCGGCGAGGAGCTGCGCGATTCCGTCCGCGACACCGCGCCCAAGCCCGTCGCTCCCGCCCAGGACGCCCAAGTCCTCGAGCAGATCGCCCAAGGCAACATCGAGTTCAAGTTCCGCCGCTATCTCTCCGCGGTCTCGGCCTACAACGAGGCCATTGCGATCAACCAGGAGCGCATGACCCTCGGCGCGGCGCAGATCGCCCAAGTCTACGAGAAAATCGGCACGGCCTACAACAAGCTCGGCCAAAGCGACGTCGCCATCCGCACCTTGCAGAAGGCCCTGCAGCAGAACCCGATGAACCCGTCGGCGCACTATCAGATCGCGCTCGCCTACGCGATGTCCGGCAAGACCGCGGTCGCGCTCAACGCCTTGAGCGAATCCTTCAAGGCCTGCGCCGGTCCTCACGACCTGCGCCGCTTCGTGATGCAGTCCAAGACCGACGTCGAGCTCGAAGCGGTGCGTGATCTCCCGACCTTCCGCTCCACCGTCGCCTCGTACGCCGACCGCGTCGCCTTGCGCTGAGATAAAGGAGGGGACCATGTCCCTAGCTTGCCTCATACTGCTCGCGGCCTTCCCGGCCTCCGCCGGGGAACTCGAAAACGCGTTCGGCTCCGCCTCCGTGACCGTCGAACGCTCGCGCGGTGCCTGGTTTAGAAAAGTCGTCGGCCCGCAAAGCGCCGAGTTCGACGGCATCGAAGGCTGGGGCGTCCTCCCTCAACCCGTTTTCGATCCCGAGCGCGAGCATCAGGCGGCGCCCGGAGAAGAAGCCTACAAGACCGGCCCGCTTGACCGGCCCGATGTTTATCTGGGACTGCACGCCGACGGCGCCGAGGTGGACGCGGGCCTGATCTGGGACCATGTTTACGATCACGCCGGACGCGACACTGGAGAGTTCGCTTACCGCGTGTACTGGCGCACGAGCAAAGGCGGCTGGAACAATCCAACAGTCGGCGTTGCCGACAACATCTACCTGCGCCCCGGCGACCGCTTCGCGCTGACCTTGCGCGCCGGCGGGGACGGCACCGCCCGCCTCTCCGTGCGCCGCGCCGGAAAAAACGGAGTCTCCGCCGGCTATTCGTTCCCAGTCCCCGGACTTCTCGCCGGCGACGGCTCTCTCAAGCCTGTCTCCTTCAAGAGGATCCATTCGATCGACCAGTTCCGTCTCGAGGGCGGTCTGCGCCGCGGCAACGAGGGCCGCGCCGCGATCCCGACCCGCACGAGACTGAGCGCCGGCCGCTGGGAAGGTGTCCATCTTCTGAAAGCCGACGGCTCCCGCCGCGCCTTGTCCGGCGGCCTGGCGACGGTCGCGCGCGGGGTCGACGCCGCGAACCGCTACCGCGCGGTGTTCCCCGTCGCCGGCGTTGGGGAGGGCGGCGCGGAGGAAATGCGGATTCGACCCCCTCGCTCTTAAGTTGCTATAATGACCAGTGCCTTACTCGAAGCGCGACGCTCCCAACTGCGACTGGTGCCCCTATAAGAAGAACTGCTTCTACGATCTCCTCGGCACGAAGGAGTCGAAGAAAGAGTGGCGAGAGATTCGCCTCGCAAATCCCTTCAAACGCGGCGAAGTCGTTTTCCACGAAGGCGCCATGCCCCAGGGGCTGTATGTCGTCTGCACCGGCAAGGTGAAGGTGTACAAGTCGAGCCGCACCGGCCAGCAGCTCACCACGCGCGTCGAGTCTCCCGGCGATCTTCTCGGGCACGTGACCTTGCTCGCCGACGAGGGCCCATACACGGGTACGGGAGAAGCGCTCGAGCCGAGCGTGGTGTCGATGATCGACAAGAATGTCTTCTACAATTTCGCCGCGAAGTACCCGCACGCCTCGCACTCGCTCATGAAAGAGCTCGCCAAAGACGTGCGCCGGGGCGAGAACAAGGCGCGCGACATCGCCTTCAAGCCCGCGCGCGGCCGCCTCGCCGACACTTTGATTCGCATGATGGTGGTCAAGAAGCCGTACCCGATCGTCGCCGGCATCAAGCGCCGCGACCTCGCCGAAATGGCGGGGCTCACGATCGAGACCACGGTGCGCCTGCTCAAGGACTTCGAGCAGCGCGCCGTCCTGCGCAAGAAGGAAAAGGATCTCCTGATCCTCAGCGAGGAGCGCCTGCGCGCGCTCGCCGGCGCCGCGTCGTAGGCCCCGGTCCCAACCCGCCTAGGACCTTTGACCTAGATCAATGAGAGGCATCAAGCCTTTCGATTGACCGCACTCATCGGAGGTTTTGAACGCGAACGCTATACTGTGTTCATGATCAACCTGATTCTGACGCTCTCGCTCTCCGCCGTGAACCCCTCGCCCGCCTCGATGGCCCAGTTCAAGCCCTGCGTGTGGCCCAATGTGTGCAAGACGGCCCCGGCCCCCGAGGCCGTCGCCCAGTTCCGGCCCTGCGTGTGGCCGAACCTGTGCAAAAACGAGACGCCCACGCCGATCGTCATCGCCCCGGCCGCCGAAGTCGCCCAGTTCACCACCTGCGTGTACCCGCGCAAGTGCGCCAAGAACGCCTAAAGCTTTAAAGCCGACCTCGAACCGGCGCCGCATGAGAGCCTCCGACCCCTCGGAGGCTCTCTTCTTTCTATCGCCGGCCGGGTGCCGTATACGGCACACGAACTATTCCCGGGACGAGTGAGCGTGCCGTAAAAGGCACCACGGCGTGACGCTTCTCGCATAGGAAGCTCCGTGGGCCTGCCGGCCTTTTACTTGGGTCACTGGTCCCATTGAGCAAGATCAAGTGACGCCGATCAATTCTTCGTTTTGATTCGCGTCCTTGGGCGGATCCCGGACAAGCGGTATCCTGTCATCAAGAGTAAGGAGGATAAATTTATGATGACCTTGATTCTCGCGACGTTCCTGACGGCGACGCCGGTCCCGATGACGACGGCGCAGTTCCGCCCGTGCGTGTGGCCCAACCGCTGCGCCGAAGTCGCGGCGGGCCCGGTGACGACCTAAGTGTGGCCCAACAAGTGCGGCTGAACTGATCAGGTGTTGAAGAGGCGGTCGCCCGCGTCGCCGAGGCCCGGGACGATGTAGCCCTTCGAGTTCAGCACGGAGTCCACCACGGCGGTGTACACCGGAACATCGGGGTGGTCCTTGTGGATGCGGGCCACGCCGCGCTTCGAGGAGAGCAAGGTCAGCAGGGCGATGTTCTTCGCGCCGCCGGCCTTGAGAATGCGGATGGATTCGGACGCGGAGCCGCCGGTCGCGAGCATCGGATCGCACAGCACGACAAAGTGCTCCGAGATGTTCTTCGGCAGGCGGACGTAATATTGAACGGGCAGGAGCGTCTTCTCGTCGCGATAAAGCCCGATGTGGCCGATAGAGGCCTTGGGCGCCAGCTCCAGAAGACCCGGCGTCATGCCCAGGCCGGCGCGCAGAACCGCGACGAAGGTGAGCTGTTGATCCAATATCAAGGCCGCTGCGGTACGCAGCGGGGTGCGAACCGTCGTCCTGCGCGTGCGTACTCCTTTGAGCACCTCGCAGCCGATCAGCATGGCCACCTCGGCCATGAGACGGCGGAAGTCCTCGGGTTTGGTGGCCTTGTCGCGCAATCGCGCGAGCTTGTCCTGCACAAGCGGATGATCGCTGACGAATAGTTTGGGCATATCAGCTCCGTTTATCGAATAATCTCGAGAACGACGGACTTCGCACGGGCGGCGCGCGCGGAAATCTCGAGCGCGTCGCGATACTCGCGCTCGCCGAGGCCGAGCTTGACCTCGTTGGCGGCGTGAAGGATCGCCAACGGCTCGCCCTTCTCGACGCGGTCGCCGACCTTTTTAAGAAGCTCGAGCCCCGCGCCGTAGTCGAGCTCCTGGTCTTTGAACGCGCGCCCCGCGCCGAGCAGGACGGCCGCGTGGCCGATTTTGCGGGCATCGAGAGCAGCGACATAGCCGGACCCGGCGGCGCGCACCGGACGCGACATCTGCGCCTTGGGCAGAAGCGAGAGGTCGTCGATCACGGCGACCTTGCCGCCCTGCGCCTTCACGCAGTCGCGCAGCAGGGCTAGGCCGGTGCCGTCCTTGATCTTGGAGCGCATGAGCTCCCCACCCGCCTTGGGCGTGCGCGAAAGGCCGGCGAGCTTCAGCATCCAGCCGCCGAGCGCCAGCACGCATTCGAGATAGTCGCCGGCGGTCTCGTCGCCGCGCAGGATTTCGACCGCCTGCCGGACCTCGAGCGAGTTTCCGACATAGCGTCCCAGAGGCTGCTCCATCGCGGTCAGCACGGCGACGGTCGGCATGCCGAGCCCTTTCGACGTCCGGACCAGAGCCTTCGCGAGCGAGCGGGCCGAGGCCTTGTCCCGGAAAATCGCGCCCGAGCCGACCTTCACGTCGAGCACGAGCGCGTCGAGCTCCTCGGCGGCCTTCTTCGACAGAATGGAGCTCACGATGAGCGGCCGAGCCGGCACCGTGGCGGTCGCGTCGCGCAGCGCGTACAGGGTACGGTCGGCGGGAGCGAGCGTGCCGGTCTGGCCGAACAGGCAGAAGCCGAGAGCGCGCACCTGCGCGCGGATCTCGGGAAGCTCGAGGCGGACGCGGAAGCCCTCGATGGACTCGAGCTTGTCGAGCGTGCCGCCGGTGTGGCCGAGGCCGCGGCCCGACATCATCGGCACCGCGAGGCCGCACGCGGACGCCAGCGGGGCCAGCGCCAGCGAGACGCCGTCGCCCACGCCCCCGGTGGAATGCTTATCGGCCTTCGGGCGCCCGATCGCGCCGAGGCCGAGCTTCTCTCCGGAGTCGGCCATCGCGCGCGTGAGCGCCACGGTTTCCTTCTCGTCCATTCCGCGGCACAGCACGGCCATGAGCCAGGCGGAGAGCTGATAGTCGGGGACGAGGCCTTTCGCCGCGGCGCGGGCGACGAAGGCGAGCTCCGCGGGCGTGTGCCGGCCCCCGTCGCGCTTTCTCGCGATGAGGTCGAGGAACATCATCTAGACGGCCTTGATCAGGTCGGACAGGACGCCGCGCAGGTCGTCGGACACGCGCGCGCCGAGTGCGAGCACGTCGCCGTGATTCTGGATCGAGCCGGGCAGGCCCGCGGCCATGTTCGAAGTCCACACGAGCGCGGCCGTGGTGATGCCCATCTGGCGCGCCGGAACGACTTCCGGGACGACCGACATGCCCACGACGTCCCCGCCCAAAGCGCGAAATGCCTTTATCTCGGCGGGCGTCTCGTACGAGGGGCCGCCGACGGCGAGGTACACGCCTTCGTGCACGGGAACCTTGCGCTTGCGGCACGCGGCCAGAATCACCTTGCTCAGCCGCTTATCGTAGGCCGAGGACATATCGGGGAACATCGTCCCGAACTCTTCCTCATGAAACGCCCGCAGGGGGTTTCGGCCCATCAAGTTGATGTGGTCGGTCACGATGGTGAAATGGCCGGGCTTGACCTTCTCACGCATCGAGCCGACGGCCGCGGTCACGATCATCGTCTTGAGTCCCAGGTACTCAAGCGCGCGGACAGGGAGTGCTATCGACTCCATCGCATGGCCTTCGTAATAATGGAAGCGGCCCTGCATGACGACGACCGCGCGGCCTGACGCGCGCCCCAGGATGAGCTTGCCCTCGTGGCCGGGAACCGTGGTGCGCGGAAAGCCCGGGATGTCGCGGTAGGGAATCGTCAAAGTCTTCTCGAGAGGGGGGACGGCTTTCGCCAGGCCGGAGCCGAGCACGAAGCCGATGTCGGGCGTGAAACCGGGGGCCCGCTTCCGAATGAACGCCGCTGCTTTGCGAATCGCGCCGATGTATAGATTGATCTTCATAGTATGCGATTCTATCACAACCATATGACCGGGTTTTGGTAGAATTTTCGCATGCCCACCGCGACCACCGCCCCGACCGACTTGAAATCCCTGACGAAGCAGATGCGCCTGGACATCATCCGCATGATCGAAGCGGCCGGCAACGGACATCCCGGCGGCTCGCTGTCCATCATCGACATATTGACCGTGCTGTACTGGAAGTTCCTGAAGCACGATCCCAAGAAGCCCGACTGGGACGGCCGCGACCGTTTCATCCTGTCGAAGGGCCACGCCTGTCCCGCGTTGTACGCGGTGATGGCTTACCGCGGCTACTTCCCCAAGACCGACCTCATGAATCTGCGCAAGCTCGGCTCCCCGCTTCAGGGCCACCCGGACAGGCTTCGCCTGCCGGGTATAGAATTCTCGACGGGCTCGCTCGGCCAGGGGCTCTCGGTCGGCGTCGGGATGGCCTGCGCCGCCAAGCTCGATAAAAAGGATTGGAAGACCGTCGTGGTACTGGGAGATGGAGAACTTCAAGAAGGCCAAAATTGGGAGGCCTTCATGTCCGCGCCCAAGTTCAAGCTCGACAACCTGATCGCGATCGTGGATCACAATAACGGCCAGATCGACGGGCCCGTCAATGAGGTCATGAACATCGAACCGCTGACCGATAAGCTGAAGTCCTTCAATTGGGAAGTCTCGCTCATCGACGGCCATGATCTCGCCGCCGTGGAGAAGGCTCTGTCATGTGCTTGGGCCGCGAAAGACGGCAAGCCTCAGGCCATCGTCGCGAAGACGGTCAAAGGCAAGGGCGTCTCCTTCATGGAGAACAACATCGCCTGGCACGGGAACGCCCCGAAGAAGGACGACGCCGACAAGGCCTGCACGGAGATCACCAATGGCCGCTAAAGCGACGCGCGAATCCTTCGGCGAGACCATCCTTGAGCTCGCCGAGAAGAACGAAAATATCGTCGTCCTGGACGCCGACCTCTCCAAGTCCACGATGACCCAGCCGTTCATGAAGAAGTACCCGAACCGCCACTTCGAGATGGGCATCGCCGAACAGAACATGATCGGCGTGGCGGCGGGTCTAGCACTCTCCGGCAAGATCCCGGTGCTGACCTCGTTTGCCTGCTTCCTGACCGGCCGCCTGGAATCCGTCCGCATCTCGGCCGCGTACAACCAGACGAACATAAAGCTCGCCGGCACGCACGCCGGCATCGGCATCGGCGAGGATGGAACCTCGCAGATGGGCCTTGAGGACGTGGCCGCGATGCGCGCCCTTGCGAACATGACGATCATTCAGCCCGCCGATCATACGGAGACGCAGCAGGCCGTGCGCTGGATGATCGAACAGAATGGACCGGTCTATATCCGCCTCACCCGCCAAAAGATGCCCGACGTCCACGGCCCCGACTACAAGTGGCAGCCCAACAAGATCGACATATTATGGGAACCGGCGAAGCCGGTGGCGAAGTATCAGGCGACGATCATCGCCTCGGGCGGCCCCGTGCCGCACGCGGTCGAAGCGGCTCAGCTTCTTGAAGCCAAGGGCTTCGCCGTGCGCGTCGCCAACGCCTCGACCTTGCTGCCGTTTGATGCGGAGACCGTATGCAGGCTTGCTGCAGACTCCCAGCGCATCGTCGCCGTTGAGGACCACAACATCCACGGCGGCCTCGGTTCCGCGGTGTGCGAGGCGATCGCCGAGCGCGGCGTCTCCTGTCCCGTCGTCCGGGTCGGCCTGCGTTCCTTCGGCGAGTCCGCCACTCCCGAGCAGCTGTACGAGAAGTACGGCCTGAGCGCGCCGAGCATCGCCGAGGCCTGCCTCAAGAATCTGGGGTAAGATGATGCTCTCGGCGCGCGACCGCGCCGTACTCGACTCGCTTCTACCTCCAGGCGGGGCCGTGGGGCTACCCGGCGCTTTTGAGACCGGCTTCGAGCGCTTCGAAGCCGAATTCTGCGCCGACGCTCCGCCGCAAATGCGCCTGGGCTGGAAGACCGCCCTGTTCGCCGCGGCGTGGATCTCTCCACTGCTGATCGCGCGCCTGCCGCCGCTCGACCGGCTCCAGCCCGACGAACGCGAGGCGGCGCTCGAGGCGATGGGAAAAAGCCGCTTCTATCTCTTCCGGCAAATCCTCCTCCTGCTCAAGGCCGTGACGAGCCTCGGCTATGGCGCAACGGCGGCCGTACGCCGTGCCGTGGGCTACGATGCGCTTTGACGGCGCGAAAGGCGAGAAGTTCGACGAGGTCTTCGACTACGTCGTCGTCGGCTCGGGCGCGGCGGGCGCGACCGCCGCGCGCGCGCTGGCCGTGACCGGCCGCTCTGTCTGCATACTCGAGGAGGGCCCGGCGGTGGACCCGAAGAACTTCGGCGATAAGTCCTGGGACGCCTTCAAGACCATGTTCCGCGAGGCGAACGGCCAGGTCGCGCACGGCCGCGCGTTCATGCCAGTGATCCAGGGCCGGTGTCTCGGCGGCAGCACCGTGGTCAACTCTGCGATCGTCTGGCGCCTGCCCGACGATGTGTTCGACGAGTGGGCCGCGCTCGGCTACGCGGACGCGCTCCCTTACAAGGAGCTGCACCGCTACTGGGACGAAATCGAGGCTGACCTCGACGTCGCACCCACGCCCGCCGAAGCCTGGGGCGAGGTCAACCGCCTCATGCACGAAGGCGCGCGGCGCCTGGGCGCCTCGGCCGCTGCGACGCGCCGCAACGTGAAGGACTGCCGCGGCAGCGGCCGCTGCCTGACCGGCTGCCCGACGAGCGCCAAGCGCAGCATGCTCACGACCTACCTCCCGCAGGCCGAGGCCAAGGGCGCTTGGATCGTCACGGGCGCGCAGGCGCGCCGCGTCGTCTTCGTGGGCGGCCGCGCCGTCGGCGTTGAAGGCCGGCTCAGCGCGCCGCAACGGCCCTCGTTCACCGCCAAAGCGCGCAGAGCGGTCATCGTCGCGGCCTCGGCGGTGCAGTCGCCGCTGCTGCTCGCCCGCAGCGGAATCTCCTCGCCGCACCTCGGCGCGCACTTCATGGGCCATCCGGGCAGCCCGATGACCGGCCTGTTCGACGCGCCCGTCCGGCAATGGTCCGGCGCCACGCAGGGCTACGACGCCGACCATTATCGCCGTACGGGCCGCTTCAAGATCGAGACGATCGGCCTGCCGCCCGAGATCGTTTTCTCGCGCCTGCCCGGCGCGGGACGGCGTTGGAAGGACGCGATGCCTTTGGTCAACCACATGGCGGTCTTCGCCGTCCAGCTGCGCGCCTGGGCCGAAGGCACCGTGCGCGAGAGGCCGTGGGGAACCGACATCAGATACGACCCGACGCCGCGGGACATGATGCAGTTGCGGCGCGGACTTCGCTTCGCGGCCGAGCTGCTCTTCGCGGCGGGCGCGCGCGAAGTGTGGCCCGGCGTCCACGGCCTGCCCGAAACTTTGAAGCCGGGGCAGGAAGCGCTCTTGGAGGCCGGCTCCGCCGACCCGCGCGCCTACTCATGGATCGTCTCGCACATGTTCGGCACGGCGCGCATGGCGCGCCGCGCCTCGGCCGGCGTGGTCGGCCACGACTTCGCCGTGCACGGCGTTTCCAACCTCGTCGTCGCCGACTCGGCGGTGTTCCCGACGAATATCGGCGTCAACCCCCAGCACACGATCATGGCGGTCGCCCGGCTCTGCGCCGAGCGTCTCGCGGACAGGAGGCAGTCGGCATGAAGCACCATCCTATTTTCGAAAAACTCAAGCACAAGAGCTACGCCGAGCTTGAGGCCGTCATGGCCGGCGGCCGCGCGCCCGACGCGCGTTCGCTTGTCGGCTGGGAGTACCGCGGATGGAGTCCCGCGCCTTGGATAACGCTGCTCGGAATCCGCAAGTTCATGAAGGGTTTCTTTCAGGGGCCTGAGGAGCTCGTCGAGGGCTACAACATCCCGGTGCGCCAAAACGGCTTCGACGACGAGTGGCAACCCAAGGCGCCGCGGTTCGGATTCTACCACGTGCTGCCGCCGCAGCCGCCCGACATGATCCATCCGAACTCCCTGCTGATCCAGTACGCAATCAGCGCGCGCAATCCCGCGTGGAAGCCGGAGCGGACGATCCGCGATTACATCGCGATCGTCGACCCGTCCGAGCCCGACGTGATGCTCGGCAAAGCCGTCGTAGCGCTCGGCGCGGCGCGGATACAGGTCAGCTACTTCGTCCTTGAAAAGAAAGGTAGGACCGATTGGCGCCCCTGACGCGCGCGCTGGCCGCCGCGCTGCTGCTCTGTGCTGCGAGCGCGTCCGCGAAGACGCCCGCGCGCCTGCGCGTGCTGACTTTCAACGCGGCCGGCATCCCTCTCGTGCATCCGCGCATCAGGCAACGAGTCGCCGCCATGGGGCGGGCGTTCGCCCGGGACGAGTACGACATCATCGGCCTGCAGGAAGTCTGGCTCCAGTCCGACAGCGAGCGCCTGGCTCAAGGCTCGGGTCTGCCTTACAAGGCGCGAACGGACGCGGCCGCGCTGACGGTCGGCACGGGTCTGACGATCCTCTCGCGCTGGCCGATTCTCGCCGTGAAAGAGCGGGAATTCAGCGCGCTGAGACCCTCCTTGCGCAATCTACCCCAAGGCGAGCCGCTCGCGCACAAAGGCTTTATGATGGCGAGAGTCAAAACGCCCTGGGGCGAGTTGGACGTCTACGACGCGCACACGATCTCCGATTACCCGTCCTCACAGTATGAGGCGCTGCGGCTCACCCAGCTCTACGACCTGGCTGAAGGCGTCCTGGAACTGTCGTCGGGCCGGCCTTTCGTGATCCTCGGCGATCTCAACACCGGCCCCGGCAAGCGCGACTACGAACTGTTCATGGCTCTGACCGGCGTCCGCGACCTGTGCCGCGGCGGCGGACGAGAACTCTGCGGCGATCCCAAACGTCCCTGGCGCATCGACAACATCTTCGTGCCGCCGGGGCGCTTGAACGCGCCGGCGCGACGCGTCCTGGACCGGCCGATCGAAGGCTTGCTCCCGCCGCTGAACTATTCCGACCATTCCGGCTTCGCCGCAGACGTCTCACCGGCTTTGCTCTCGATGCGCGCTCACCCGAACAACGTTCGCCGGACGGCGGCCTTGCGGACCGTTTCGGAAACGATGACGCGGATGATCGGACGCCTCAACGAGCGCAAACGGGCTTGGATTCCGCTGTATGGCGCCTATCTCGCCGCGCGCTATGACCGGCAGATCGCCGTGCTCGCCGCTTTCCGCGAGCGCGCGATCTCCGCGCGAGCCGCCCTGAAGCCTTAGTCGGCGGAGACGACGCGCGAGTCGGCCATCAGATCGTGCCAGCCGCGGCGCTGCGGCTCCCACAGCGCCCACAGATAGCCGAGACCGGCGGCGTAGCCGGACAGCAGCGAGACCGATGAACGCATGAGCCGCTGCTTGTTGTCGAGCGGGCCGCCATTCATCGAGATCACCTTCAGCTTCAGCAGGCGCTTGCCGGGCGTGGTGCCGAGCTTCTTCAGGAAGACAAGGTTGTAGACGAACCAGACCAAAGCGAAGCCCCAGTCCCGCTGAGAGCGCCGCGAGCGCCCATCCTCTTTCTCGCCATCGACCGTGACCTGCAGGCCGTTCTTGTCGTCGTAGACGACCTCATTCCCATTCTCGTCCTTGATGTGGACGGCTTTCAGGTCCGCGCCGGCGTCTTTCATCGACTTCTTGACATCGATGTTCAAGCCTTTGACATCCACGGAGACCTTGCCGTTCTTGAACTTCTTCGTCGCGTGCACGGTATCGCCGCCTCCCGTGATCGCGCCGAGCAGGAGCGCGCAGAACAGGCCGTCGAGCATCAGCGCCGCGAAGCGCTTCCCAGTCGAGGGGACCGCCGCGCCGACGAATGCCGCCTTCGCGCCGCCCGCGGCGACCGGCGCCGGCGGCGGAATCAGCCCGAAGAAACGGGACTTCCCGGCTGGAGCCGAGACGCCGACCGGCTCCTCGCGGCGGACCTTGTAGACGCGAATCTTTTCCGAGATGCCCTTGAGCTGTATGAGCCCGATTTCGCTTGATGGCACCTCGGCCTTGTTCATCGCGAGGTAGACGGCCTCGGTGAAGTATATCTGGCCCGCCTCGGCGATCCCCTCGATGCGCGCGGTGATGTTGACCGCTTCGCCGAAGACGTCGTTCTCCATGAGGTTCACTTCGCCGGAGTTGATCGCGATCCGGATCTCGAGGCGGTCGTCGGCCGAGCGGCCCTCGTTGAGCCTGGCCAGGGCCTCCTGCACGGAGACGCCCGCCAGCACCGCGTTGGTCGGGCTTTCGAAGGTCATCAGGAACGCGTCGCCGATCGTCTTGACCAGGTGGCCGCCTTTCGCCTCGAGGAGGGGGAGCACGACCGCGCGATGCTCGTCGAGCATGGTCGAGATGGCCGCGCGGGTCTTGACCGACGTCTTGTCCGTGAAGCCCTTGATGTCGGTCAGGAGGATCGTCAGGTGGCGCGTCGTCGGTTCGGCCATTGGTAGGGCTCAGGCGCCGGTGGGCGCACCGCCTCCGGTTTCCTGAGCCCCCCTGACAAACCGTGCTTGCGGATTTCCCGCACACGGCTTACCGATGGTCTTCATGGGTAGCATGCACATCCTCCCTCAGATAAGTTT
>OBEQ010846502.1_pt1 | contig 24102 bp, 21 predicted proteins | sample 1670901 | NCBI WGS metagenome assembly OBEQ01 (sample SAMEA104232315, study PRJEB22302) | groundwater metagenome | biome: forest; feature: aquifer; material: groundwater | place: USA | collected 2011-08-07 | depth 5.4 m | reverse complement strand
TCGAGCATGGCCTTGCGGCGATCGCCGAAGCCCGGGGCCTTGACCGCGGCGCACTGCAAGGTGCCGCGGAGCTTGTTGACCACCAGGGTCGCCAGGGCCTCGCCCTCGACGTCCTCGGCAATGATCAGCAGCGGCTTGCCCATCTTGGCGGTCTGTTCGAGCAGGGGCAGCAGGTCCTTCATCGAGCTGATTTTCTTCTCCTGGATCAGGATGTGAACGTCTTCCAGCACGCACTCCATCCGCTCCGGGTCGGTGACGAAGTAGGGCGAGAGGTAGCCGCGGTCGAACTGCATCCCTTCGACCACCTCGAGCGTCGTCTCCATCGTGCGGGATTCCTCCACGGTGATGACGCCGTCCTTGCCCACCTTCTTCATGGCCTCGGCGATGATGTTGCCGATCTGCTTGTCGTTGTTGGCGCTGATGGTGCCCACCTGAGCAATCATCTCGCCCTTGACGTCGCGGTGGAGTTTCTCAATCTCCCCTACGGCCGCCTCGACCGCCTTCTCGATGCCGCGCTTGAGCGCCATGGGGTTTGCGCCGGCCGCCACTGTCCGCACGCCCTCGCGGAAGATGGCTTGGGCCAGCACGGTCGCGGTGGTGGTGCCGTCGCCGGCCACGTCGGAGGTCTTCGAGGCGACCTCGCGCACCATCTGCGCGCCCATGTTCTCGAGCGGGTCTTGGAGTTCGATCTCCTTGGCCACGGTCACGCCGTCCTTGGTGATGACCGGCGCGCCGAACTTCTTTTCGATCACCGCATTGCGGCCCTTGGGGCCGAGGGTGATCTTCACGGCGTCGGCCAGGATGTTGACGCCGCGCAGGATCGACTGGCGTGAGCCTTCACCAGTCACGATTTGCTTTGCCATGGGACTTCATCCTCCTCGATGATTGAAATTTCCGCTCCCACCGTCACTTGCGCTCCGCGCCATGCGCAGCGCAGCTCCGGCGCGGGCAAAATTAGCGCTTGTGCGAAGCCGCTTTGGCGGCCCCGCTGAGCTTCGCCAGGATCTCTTCCTCGCGAAGGATCAGGTATTCTTCATTGTCGATTTTGATGTCCGTGCCGCTGTACTTGCCGAACAGGACGCGGTCGCCCGCCTTGACGTCCAGCGGGATGCGCTCGCCCTTCTCGATTCGGCCGGCACCGACGGCGATCACTTCGCCCTCTTGGGGCTTCTCTTTGGCCGTGTCGGGGATGATGATGCCCCCCTTCACGGTCTCTTTCTCCTCAATCCGCTTGATGAGCACGCGGTCGTGCAGGGGAGTTACATTGACTGCCATCGTCGCTTACCCTCCGTTGCGTGAGTCGGATATTTTGCCGGTGGAGTGCCCCCTTAGGATTAGCACTCCTCTGAAGCGAGTGCTAATATAGCACAGAAGCACTCCATGTCAAGGGGTAGCTCGCATCTTGAAGGCCTTCGCTATCCTCCTGTACTGCCGGCTAACTGTTTTTGTTTCAACTGATTAGATCGTGGTGGTGTGTTCCTAACCATTGGCTGTTACTCTGCCCCACAGATTCCAGATGCGACTCGTACCTGCTTGGCCGCGCGCGCCTGCAGCTGTTTAGCTCCGACTCGTCGGATTGCCGGCGGGGACGCTTCTGCACCTATATTTTTCGTCGTGGAGGCTGGCCGAGTCTCCGTCTCTCCCTCGCGGGGGCAGTCTAGCCGCAAATTGCCATCCAGCATTGTGGAACTCTCGGAAGAAGCCAGGCCCTCGATGTGCATTTCGCGGGAAGCGTATACTGGGTACTCCTCGGCAGCGTGTTCATCTCATTGAACAGGAGCCGCAAGATGCTGCGATCTGCCCGCTTTGTGAACTTCCTTTGCGCGCTGTGCATCTCTGCCGGCTTGTTGCTTCCGGAAAAAATCGTAAACGGTCAGTCCGCGACCGCGGGAGCGACGAAAGTAAATCCCAAGGATGCGCTGACCTACGTCTGGATTCCGCCCGGCAAGTTCATGATGGGCTGCTCGCCGGGAGACACCGCCTGCTCCGACGACGAGAAGCCGGCGCATCCGGTAGTCATCACCAGGGGCTTCTGGATGGGACAGACTCTGGTGACCCAGGGAGCCTACCAGCGCGTGCGGGGCACCAACCCGAGCTACTTTCACGGAGACCAATTGCCTGTGGAGAGCGTGACCTGGGATGAGGCGCGCGGCTATTGTGCGGCAGCAGGGATGCGCTTGCCGACGGAGGCGGAGTGGGAATATGCCGCGCGGGCGGGCACCACGGAAGCGCCCTACGGCGACCTGGATGCCATCGCCTGGTATGCCAACCTCAGCAGAGGTCGTTATATCGAAAGGCTGAAAGCGGGCGGAGGCGGTACCAAGGCGGTAGCGCTAAAACAGCCCAATGCATGGAAGCTATACGACACGCTGGGAAACGTGTGGGAGTGGACAGCCGACTGGTACGACGAAAAATACTATGCGCGCGGCGAATCGCGCGATCCTGCGGGAACCTCGAGCGGCAAGTATCGAGTGCTGCGCGGCGCTTCCTGGGCCAATGAAGCGGGAAGCATCCGCGTGTCAAACCGTGGCAGGAACTGTACTGGCTCAGCCTGAAATGGAGAGAGAGCGCTCTCCGTTAGTGAGTATTCCGCCCTTGGGGCAGGGATTTTCTCGATAGGACCACTAGGTGATCCCTCGGCATGGTTGCGTCCCCTCAGAGCCCGCTTCCGTTTCGCCTGGCAAGGTCATTGTAGCTCCACACGTCTATCGGTCTCAACTTCCGGATACGCCGTGATCCCGGCACAATCGCCGACTAGAGGTGCTTCACTCGAGAACTTCGATCTCAGGGTAAAGCGAAGATGAAATCTTGAGCCGCGCAACCCTTGCCTCCTTAAGGTACGCGTCGAAAAAGCTGTGCACGCAGTACGTCGTAACGGCAAGCTGGCGGCGTCCGTCGATACCGACAATTCCTAACATACGGAGCGTCCGCAGCACGATATGGCTCTTCAACAGGGCTCCGTCGTCACTGAAGAGGAAATGGTTCGCGCCACGGATCACGATGCGTAGCCGTCCATCCGGAGGCAGACGATCGTAAATCGATTGGATGTTGGCCTCGATCTCGCGGGTGACCGGGTCGGACGAAGTGCCGTGGTCGCTCAGGAGGAACATGAACGGCTGATGAAGGCCTGCCTCAATGACGCTGCCGAATGGCCGACCGTCCACATCGATCCCTGCCTTGCATCTGGAGTCGTCGTGGCAAAACTGTGCAGCTTGCGCCCCACCAAAGGAGTGACCAAATACTCCCACCCGCGTCATGTCGAGCCGCCCCGTGAACTTGCCGGACACGTCCGAGGTGTTCAACCGCTCCAACCGGTCAAGTACGAACCCGATGTCGGCGGTCCACGCCGTCAGCAGTTTGTTCACACAACCGGCAGCGCGGGCTTGCTCCTGCTCCGCACAGACTTCCGGGTTATTCTCCGGTATCCTTCTCATCACCCGGCCGTTAGGGAAAACGACGACATTCGTGCGATAGGGGGCATCGAAGCCCACGACGACGTATCCGTGACTGGCCAGATCCTCGGCGAGTGTCGAGTAACCCACCACTCCGGCAGAAGCCCCCGCTCTCATAATCACCACAGGATACGATCGCTGCTGAGCTGACACATCGGCGTCACGAATACTGTGCCCGTGAACCTTCGACACATCTCGCGTCACAAGTCTCATCGGGCCGCCGGCGGGCCCGGCCGCCGCCCGCATCTGAGCGGGCACGTAGTCGTCCACCGCAACTAATTGCGCGGCCGCCGACGGGTACCAGATCCAGACAAGGAGCTCGCGCTTCGTTCCCGGAACCGGCGCCAGCTTGTCCGATGTCGCAGTGTCGGCCCACGCATAGATCGCGCGGCCAACCGCGAATGACCCCGTGGGTGTCGGGAGTGTTGTCTCGGTCCTACGCTCCAGCCAGAGCGCCCCCAACAACGCCCCGAACCCGAAAACACCCAACATCGCCAATACTGCGAAGCCTTTGAATATCCGGCGAGCCAGCCTCGGCTGCTTCATCGGTGAGACGTTCATCAGAACCTCAGCGGCCAGTGACGCAGTTGGGCCGCAAGGCAAATTACTTTACACAGTAAAGTTCTTTCTTGTCAAGGGAGCCGGCTGGTAGGACGGCACGGGACAAGGACGTTCGGAGAGTGGGCTAACGATTGGCGTTCAGCGGCGCACCCGTGCGCGTCCGCTGCAAAGCCGGGTTAGGCAGAGTCACTTCGACGTGACAGCCCGCGAGATATGAGCGCGGCTATCGGGACAACTATGGCAATCAGCAGCCAGGACGCCGGTGGAACGGCAACGAACACGAAAGCGTTCGCCGACCCCGCGGGCCTCAATGCAGGATCGCGGTAGATCGCCAACGAGCCCAGCGAGAGAACGAGCGTCACGCAATGGAGCGTCGCGCGGGTAAGAACCGACCAGCGCTCCGAAGCCATGTTGGCCCACGCGAGGACCACGAACGGGGAGAGCACCCAGAGCACGAAAAGTACAAGCAGGAGCCGGGGCGTGCGCTGACCTGCACGGAGTATCAAACCGACCGAGCCCACGGCCCCAGCCAGCACCGCGATCAGGGCCACTGCGCGTAGGAGGCCAAGGAACCCGCCCTCGGGCCTTCCCCGGCTCCCTTTAGATGTCGTCTCACCGCGCCCATGGATGCTCATTGGATCTCTCCTGGTGCCTGACGCCAACGGTAAGCTGCCGGAGGCCGACTACACGGACTTTACTCTTCAGGGTGCTAGCAGTCGCAGCTGGTCTTTATCCAACGACCACAGTGTCGCTCATTCCTTCTTCCCGTTAGGCTATTCGGACCATTTTTTCATATGAAAGTATTACACGTTGGAGCGCCGTTCGTGCCCTGCACATTCTCTGGATCGTCGCCCAACCGGAAGTAATCCGTTTCATCCGACACGCGGCCCGCTGGCGGCGATTCTTCCGCAGTTCCCTCGCCGCCTCCAATTTCCGATCCCGCTCGGCCTGAATCTCCTGCTGATGCCCGGCGAGCATGTCCTTCGGCGTGATGTAGCCGATCGCGCTGTTCAGGCGGACGTCGTTGTAATGCGCGACGTAACGCTTAACCAGACGCCGCGCATCTTCCAGAGACAGCGGCGTGCCAGGGCGGATGCATTCCCCTTTGAGTGATTTGTGCCAACGTTCGATTTTGCCGTTCGATTGAGGGTAATACGGTGAAGTCCTGACGTGCGTCATGCCCGAGATCCGAATGAACTCCTTGAAGTCCTTGGCGGTAAACTGCGGCCCGTTGTCGAAAATGACTCTCGGTTTAACGCCGGGATACCGCTCTTTGGCCCGTTGCAAAATGATCTCAATGTCGGCCTCCTTCATCTGCTCGCGCAGATCCCAATGAACCAGGAAACGGCTGTACCCGTCCAGGATGCTGCACAGGTAGTAGAACGTCGCGCAAACGTTCAGGTAGGAAATATCGATATTCCAATGCTGGTGCGGCTGCGGCGGTTGTTCAAAGCCGGTCCCTTTCTTCGAGGGCTTCCCGTTCCACTTCCGCAGCAGTCCCGCCCGACTTAGCACCCGCCACACGCTGGCCGGACTCACCGCCACGATGTCGGCATCCAGCATCATAAACGTCAGCCGCCGGTAGCCTTCCAGCGGATTCTGCAGATGGAATGCAATGATCGCCTGCTTCTCCCACTCCTCCAGCCAAAAGTCCCGGGGAACCCAGCCGTTATGCTCATTGACCTTGCCGTAGCGCTCGCGCCAGCCGTAGAACTTGCTGGCTGTGATGTCGAGCCACCCGATGAACCGCCCGGCGCCGATCTCAGTCTTCTCAGACCAGCGCCGGACGAAATCCACGATCTGGTCCCGCGTATCGTGCGGAACCCAGACCCCGGTCAGAGTTCCCCAACTCTTTTTTCTAGGGCAACGTGTTCCGCCATCAGTTCGGCCAAAACTTCATCCTTCGTCTGGATCTTCCTCTCCAGATGCGCGATTCGTTCCTGTTCGGGCTGATGGTTGGTCCGTCCTCTCTGCTGGAAAGCCGCGGCTCCGTTCTCGAAGAACTCCTTCTGCCAGCGGTAGAAGACGGTCGGCTGGAGTCCCAGTTCGTCACACAGATCCGAGATAGGCACTCCTTCTACCAAATGCCGCCTCAGAATGGCGAGCTTCTCTTCCGGCGTGTAGTGCTTCCGTTGTTTCTTCATGTGTTCGCTCCGTTATCTTAACGGAAGAACGCTTTCTCCATTTCCAGCTGAGGCAGGACAGAACCGTGGCAGGAACGAACCGGGTGTTCGCAGCAACTACTTCGGATTCCGCTGCGTGGCGGAATAATTTCCCTTTAGTCTTGTCTCTTCTCGATTTCGGGGCGGCCAGGCCGCAGCGAACCGGCTCGAGTCCGGGCCTGGAGCCTGGCGAGCTGCCGCAACCCGCGCGCCGAAGATGGTTGGCTTCCGTACTGGCGAAAAAGGGGGGGCGGCTCCACCGGCTGGCGAAAGAATTTGATTCCGGGGGGCCGCTAATCAAGAATAGGCGCTGGTGGGACAGGCATCCTGCCTGTGCAATTGACCGCAGACGAGATCCGTGCGCGCAAAGGGGAGACGTTCCAGGTGAGCGAGCACTACATCGAATTTCGCGGCGTCTCGAAGGCCTTCGACGACCACCTGGTACTCGACAACGTCAGCTTCTTCACCGACCAGGGCCAGACCTGCGTCATCCTGGGCCGCAGCGGCGTGGGCAAATCGGTCACGCTCAAACACGTTCTCGGCTTCCTGAAGCCGGACGAGGGGCGGGTCATCGTCGCCGGAGAGGATATCACCGACTGGACCGAGGACCAGCTCGCCGAGGTTCGCCGGCGCGTGACTATGGTATTCCAATCGGGCGCGCTGTTCGATTCGCTCACTGTGGCCGGGAACGTCGCCTTTCCGCTGGAAGCGCGCGGCGACCTCGAGCCCGATCAAATCGAAGCGCGCGTTATCGAGCTGCTGGAGATGCTCGAGGCGGCCGAGTTCGCCGCCAAGCTTCCCTCCGAGCTCAGCACGGGCACCAAGCGAGCCGTGGCCATCGCCCGTGCGCTGGCGCAGGACCCCGAAGCCATCCTCTACGACGAGCCGACCACCATGGTGGACCCGCTGATGGCCGCGCACACCGGCGACCTGATCCTGAAGTTGAAGGAAAAGTTCCGCAAGACTTCCATCGTCGTCACTCACGACACGCACCTGGCGAAGAAGCTGGCCGACCGCGTCGTCTTCCTGCACGAAGGGCGCGTCGCGTTTTTCGGTCCTTGGGCTGAATTCGAGTCCACCGACGACCCTTTCCTGCGCAATTTCCGCCTGCAAGACGAGCTCATCCCCGCGCTGGACGTGACCTCGTGAGCCTCTCGAAGGCGGACCTCGGATTCGCGAGGCAACAGAATTCTTGCCTCGCCCGGGTCACTCGCGCGGGGCTACTTGTACCCTGTGCTCCAGACTCGACTCGCACGTTTACGCACGAGCCGTCGAGGAGCCCATGAGCAAAGAGTTCAAACCGTTTGTGCCGGCGGATTCCCGCGAGCCCGAGATGACTCTGAAGGCGGTGCTGCTGGGCGTGGTGCTCTCGGCGCTGTTCGGCGCCGCGAACGCTTACCTGGCCATGAAGGCCGGGCAGACCATCGCCGCGACCATCCCCGCGGCGGTGATTGCCATTGCCGCGTTCCGCCTGCCTATTTTCCGTGGCGGCGTGCTGGAGCAGAACATCACGCGCACGGCCGCCTCGGTGGGCGAAGCGCTGGTGGCTGGCGCGGCCTTCACCATTCCCGCGTTCCTGCTGGTCCAGATCGGCGGCCGAGCCATCTGGACGGACTTCACCGGCCATTTCTGGGAATCGGTGCTGATGCTTCTTGCCGGCGGGTTGCTGGGCATCTTCTTCATCATCGTGCTGCGCCGGCCGCTGTGCGTGGATTCGGATTTGCCGTTCCCGGAGGCCACCGCCTGCGCCGAAATCGTGAAGGCCGGGCAGCACGGCTCGACGGAGGCGCCGCGATACGTCTTCAGCGCCCTGGGCCTGGGCGCGCTGCTGCAATTCTTCACCAATAGCCGCGGCCTGCAAATCTTTCGCGACTCCGCCGGCGGATTTCTCTCCTTCCCCCGCGCCGTCATCAGCCACTTCGACTTCGACAAGAATCCCATCGGCGACGTGGCCACCACCGGAGGAATGCCCTACGCCACGCCATCGGCATCGCCGGCGCTGATGGGCATCGGCTACATCATCGGGCCGCGGCTCGCAGCCATCAATTTTTCCGGTACGGTGTTTGCCTGGTGGGTGCTGATTCCGCTGGTGCTGTTCATGGACCCCGACCTGCCCAGGCGGCTGGCCTCGGCCGGCGGCGCTCCGGCGACGTGGGACGTGCTCAGCTACAGCGTCTGGTACAACGTGGTCCGCCCAATCGCCGTGGGCACGATGCTCGTCTCCGCGGTCTATACGCTCTACACCATGCGCGCATCGCTGCTGGCCTCGGTCCGCGGGGCCATGGCCAGCCGCGGCCACGCCGCTGACGCGGCGCCCAGCAGCCGGCTCGACCGTGACATTCCACTGCGCTGGATCGTCGTTTCCACCGCCGCGCTGGTGATCCCCATCGGGCTGATCTACTACCGCTTCACCGGCCGCGTCGGCGCCGCAGTGCTCGCCGCGCTGGTCATGACCGTGACCGGATTTGTGCTCTCGGCGGTGGGCGGCTACCTGGTCGGACTCATCGGCAGCAGCAACCAGCCGACCTCCGGCCTCACGCTCTCGGCGCTGGTGGTGGCGGCATTGCTGATGGTCGGAGCCGGCGTCCGTGGGCTCTCCGGGGTCGCGGCGGTGCTGGGCGTGGCCTCGGTGGTGTGCATCGCCTGCTCGGTTTCCGGCAGCCTGATTCAGGACTTGAAGGCGGGCTACTTCCTGGGCGGCACGCCCTGGAAGATGCAGGTCGCCGAAATCATCAGCGTCACCGTGCTGGCATTTTTCCTGATGTTCCCGATCATCGCGCTGCACAAGACCTACGGCATCGGCAGCCGCACCCTGCCCGCGCCGCAGGCTGGGTTGATGGCCGTGCTGGCCAAAGGGATTGTCGGCGGCGAAATGGCCTGGGGCTTGGTGCTGATGGGCTGCGTGTTCGGTCTGGCGCTGATCATGATTGATGCGCCCGCGCCGATGCTGATTGCCGTGGGGATGTACCTGCCGTTTGAAACCACTTCCGCGATTTTCGTGGGTGGCGTGCTGAAGTGGCTGGCCGATCGCATCGCGGCGCGAAGAAAACTCTCGCCCGCCGGCAAGGAGCTGTTCGAGCAGCGCGGCACGCTACTGGCTTCCGGCTTCATCGCCGGCGAGGCCATCCTGGCGATTATCCTTTCCGCCGCTTTCATTCTCGCGGAAAAGTTCGACTATCCGAATTTCTCCTTCACTCGCCTGCTGACGCGCAACGAGGACTTGCCGTTTTATGCGCAGTGGGGAGGCTGGCTCTCGCTGGTGGCGTTTGCAGTGGTGGCGTACACGCTGGTGCGCGGGCCCTTCCGCAAGGGATTACCTGACTGAGTGCAACGCCTGCGTCCGGCCGGCGGTTTGGCCACTTCCAGCGCCAGCCAGAGGCCGGGGCTACATTCAAATGATTGGCCGCGGCTGTGGGGGCGCCCGCATGCGTGGTCAGTAGATGGGCCAGCAGCCGGGAGTGACCAGCTCGACCAAGTGCTGCTCCGGGTCGCGAAAATAGATGCTCCAGCCGCCGCGCGGCCAGCTAACTTTGCTCTCGATGGCGATGCCTTTCGCCGCCAGATGCTTTTCCCACGCCGGTAATTCCGATGCCGCGATGGAGAATGCCAGGTGCAAGTGACCGCTGCCGTCGTGCGGCGGGATGATGCCGCCGGCGGTGGGAATGGACTGCGTCGAGGCTCCGCGCTTGAACAGAAGCAGCACTTGCCGGTCCGCCACGCTGAGCACGCAGAAGCGGTCATCGCCACCCAGGTTCCGGAATCCGAGCGCCTGTTCGTAAAAGCGCGCGCCTCGCTCAAGATCATCAAAGTGAAGGCAAGTCTCGAGTACGCCGGTCACCGCAGGCATGGCCGCTCCTTTCCGCTCTGAGTCCATTTGAATAGCGCCGGGCTCTGGCCGGCTCTCTGCGGGGATAAAATTGCCGGCGGGGCGGCGCTGCGAACTCGCGGCGTTGCCGCTCAGAACCCTTCTTCGAGCAATCTTGCGAGCGTGACCCGGGACGCGCTGGCCGCTTGCCGCGATTCCATTAACCGCTCCGCGTACTTGGCCAGGATGTCACATTCGAGATTCGCGGGATCGCCGACCGCCAGGCCCGGCAGATTCGTGTGCGTGTAGGTGTAAGGAATGATGGCCATGTCGGCGACACCGTCACGCCAGGCGGCGACGGTCAGGCTGATCCCGTCCACGGCCAGCGATCCTTTCATGGCCACGTAGCGGGCGAGCGGCTCCGGCACGCGCACCGAAAGCCACCAGTTTAATCCCTCCGGCGCTAGGCGCGTCACTCGACCCACGCCGTCCACGTGTCCCTGCACGAAATGCCCGCCGAACTCTTTGCCGGCCGTCAGCGGCCGCTCGAGGTTTACGCGCGTTCCCGGCTTTAGCTCGCCGAACGATGTGTGTGCCAGCGTCTCGCCGGATAGGTCCGCGGCAAAAAGCTCGCCGGTTGTCTCGACAACGGTCAGGCAGCAGCCATTCACGCCGATGCTGTTGCCGGCAGTGAGGGCAGGGGCGAGCCCCGGCGCGCGTATGCTCATCCGGCCGCCGCTTGGCCGGCGCTCGAGCGCCTCGATGACGCCAATCTGATCAACGATTCCGGTAAACATCGCGCAGGTATCCTTCGACGGCAAAGTCGGGCCCGAAGTGGTGCAAGACCAAGGTGTGCAGCTCGGGCGCCTTGCTCCATCGCCGGCCTCGCGCCACCGGCAGGTGATCGGCGCCGACAATCTTCGGCGCATAAAACAGGAATATTTTGTCCACGATCCCCGCTTCGAGCGCGGCCCAGTTGAGCCGCGGCCCCGCCTCGAGCATCACGCTCAAGATTTCGCGCCGGCCGAGCTCGTCCATGACGGCGGCGAGGTCCGGCCGGCCGCCGCGGCCCGCCACGCGCACGACTTCGACGCCGGCCCGGCGCAGGGCGCGCGCCCGCGGCGATTCCGGCGACTGCTTGGTGAAGGCGACGACGTTGCCGTCGATCGAGCGCACCAGTTTCGATTTGAGCGGCAGGCGCAGCCTCGAGTCCACCACGGCGCGCAGCAGCGGGCGCCGCCGCGGCCCGCCCGTCCGGTCGGTCAGCAGCGGGTCGTCGCTGAGCACCGTGCCGATGCCGGTCAGCACAGCGTCGGAGCGGTGGCGCATGTGCTGCACTTCGGCGCGAGACTCCACCGAGGTGATCCAGCGCGGCTGCGGCCGGCCGGGCCGGTGCGGCAACGCGATCTGTCCGTCAAGCGTCAGCGCCGATTTCAGCGTAACCAGCGGCCGAGCCGCGGTAATCCACCGGCAGAATGCCTCGTTCAGTCGTTGCGCTTCCGCGCGGTGCACGCCCACCACCACCTCCAGCCGCGCTCGGCGCAGCTCCTTCACGCCGCGCCCTGCCACCGCGGGATTCGGGTCGGCTGCGCCGATCACCACGCGACGGACGCCGGCGGCGAGGATCGCAGCCGTGCACGGGCCAGTGCGGCCGGTGTGGCAGCACGGTTCCAGGTTGAGATAGAGCGTGGCGCCGCGCGCCGCCGGCCCGGCAGCCCGGAGCGCAAGAATTTCAGCGTGGCGCACGCCCTCGTAGGTGTGCGACCCCTCGCCCACGACCTGTCCCTCCTTCACCAGCACCGCGCCGACCATGGGGTTGGGACTGACCTGGGCTTCGCCTCGCCGCGCCAGCTCGAGGGCGCGGTCCATCCATTGTTCGTCTTGCGCGTGCTGGGCCGGCGGCATGGCGGGCTCAATCAAAAAGTGAATTGACAAACGTGGGCGCGTCGAAGGGCACTAGGTCGTGCACTGTTTCACCCGTGCCCACGAATCGGATCGGCAGGCCCAGCTCGCGTACGATGGCGACGACGATCCCGCCCTTGGCCGTGCCGTCGAGCTTGGTGAGAACGATGCCGGTGACGCCCACTTGCGCGGTGAACTCGCGCGCCTGTGCCAGGCCATTCTGTCCCGTGGTGGCGTCCATCACCAGCAGAATGTCGTGGGGCGCTCCGGGAACGAGTTTCGCGGCCGTGCGCTTCATTTTTTCGAGCTCGGCCATCAGGTTCGACTTGGTGTGCAAGCGGCCGGCGGTATCCACGATGACGGCGTCGGCGGAGCGGGCGCGCGCTGCAGCCAGCGCATCGTACACCACCGCGGCAGGGTCGGCGCCGGGTTTCTGTTTGACCAGCTCCGCGCCGACGCGCTTGGCCCATACTTCCAGTTGCTCGGTGGCTGCGGCGCGAAACGTGTCGGCGGCGCAAAGCAGGACCGCGCGCCCTTCCTGCCGCAGCCGGTGCGCTAGCTTGCCGATGGTGGTGGTCTTGCCGGTGCCGTTGACGCCCACGACGAATATGACGTGCGGTGACGCATCGCTCGCCCCGTTCGCCGGGGCCGGCGGGCCAGCCAGAATGCCGAGGAGTTGCGACTTCAACTCCGCCTTGAGCTGGGTCGCGTCGGTGAGCGCCTGCCGGTCAACTTTCTCGCGGACGGCTTGCAGGATCTCGCGAGTGGTGCGCACGCCGAGGTCGGCGGCGAGCAGCGCGTTTTCCAGTTCCGCAAGGAGCGCCGGGTCAATGCGCCGCTCGCCGGCCAGTAATTCCTCCACGCGCGCGGCCAGTTGCGAGCGCGTCTTGCCGACGGACTCTTTCAGCCGTTCAAGCAGACTGGGTTCGGATTTTCCGAACAGCGTAATCATCGGACGGGCGCGCTGTGATGCGCTGAGCCAGCCATTCTAGCAGATGCGGGATGCGGTCTCACGACCGGTCCAAGAGAGGGCCGCAGAGCGGGGAATTCTGTTTCCGCGGAGGTCACCCCGCTCCGAATGGGGCGGTTGCAGAACACTGCGGCGGCAAGCGGAGAGCCCGGAGAGGCAAAGAAGAGACGACGGCGCGCTCAGACTTCGACGAGCGCGGCGCTCAGGCGGAGTTTGCCGGCGAGGATGGCCGCCTCAAGCGCATCCACCACTGCCGTATCGAACTTGGTGCCGCTGAGCTGCCGGATGCGGTCGACCGCGAAGTCCAGCTCCATGGCCGACTGATAAGGGCGATTGGTGGTGATGGCGTCGAGCGTATCGGCCACGGCGATGATCCGCGCCATCAGTGGGATCTCTTCGCCTTTCAACCCGAAGGGGTAGCCGCCGCCGTCCACGTGCTCGTGGTGGAGCTCGATGCCGGGCAGCATCTCCTTGAGCTGGGCGACGGGGCGCATGATGTTGGCGCCCTTGGAGGGATGCTGCTTCATCAGCTCGAATTCATCCGGGGTGAGCGAGCCGGGCTTTTTGAGTACGCGGTCGTCCACGCCGATCTTGCCCACGTCGTGGAGCAGCGCGGAGATGCGCAGCCGGTCGAGATCTTCCGCCGTAAGCCCGAGCTGCTGGCCGATGATCACGCAGTACTTGGCCACGCGCCCGGAATGGCCGCGGGTGTAGGGGTCTTTCTCATCGATCGCCGCGGCGAGCATGCGGATCGAGCCGATGAACAGCTCGCGGTTTTGCTGCGCGGCCTGCTTGAGCCGCTCGATGAACTCTTCGATGTCGCCGGCCATCTTGTTGAAGGTTTCCGCCAGCTCACTGATTTCCGCGGCGCCACGCACCGGCGTGCGCTCGTGGAATTCGCCGCGGCTGATGGCGCGGGTGGAATCGGCCAGGGCGCGGATGGGCGTGCTGATGCCGACGGCGAACAGATAACCCAGGACGAGCGCGGCAAAGGTCACCAAGAGCACGAATTGCAGCGCCTGGGTGTTGAGCTCCTTCACCCCAGCGTCCTCGCGCGCCTTGTCCAGACTGCGCTGCGCGATCACGGCCCAATTCAAGTCCGGGAAGGTGCTGTAGGTGCCGATCATCTCCACCGAGCGGCCGCCCTCGGGCATGGCGAAGCGCACCGTTTCGGTGGCGCGGAGCTCTCGAGGCAAGTCCTTGATCTGCGCCACCACCTGGAAGGTCGAGCTGACGTCGGCGCCGGGCACGAAGTTGCGCGTATCAGGATGCGCCACGATGTGCCCGCTGTGGTCCACCACGTACACCAGGCGCCCGCGCACGCTCGTCTCTTGCAGCCGCCGCAACACCCCGTCGAGCGAGACCACCGCCGCGAGCATCCCGGTGAATCGGTTGCCCACCACCAGCGGCACGGCCATCACCAGCGCCGGGCGGTTCTCCGGCCCCAGCGCCAGCGGATCGCTTCGGAAGATCAAGGATTGCAGCGTCGTGGTGAAGGCGCGCTGGAGGGCGCGGCTCACGAAGGGGTCCTGGTCGGCGCGGAAGTCGCCCGCACCCGTGCCCTTGGCCTTCTTGCCCACGGCGGTGAGGTAGAGGATGCTGGGGCTGCTGGCGACAAAGTTTTCCAGCAGCCGCGTCACTTGCGGGGCGTGAGCGGGATCCTCCACATCTTCGATCAACCCGGTCAACGCCAGAATCTGCCGCTCGCTGATCAGTTGCTGGTGAAGGCTCGATTCAAAGAGCTGGACCTCTTCGCCCAGCGAACGGGTCACCTCGGTCTGTTGGACCCGCTCGGTGTCTGCCAGCTTCTGCCGGCTGAGATTGAGCACTTGGCGGTGATACAGCCCGATGGGCAGAAGGCTGACCAGCAGCAGGGCGCCCAGCACCATCCAGAGGATGCGCGGGCGACTCAGGAGAGCCGGTTTGAATCGTTTGTGCCACACGGGCTGGGACAACCTGTCCATTGTAGGAGAGCCCGAAGCGAAGCCATAGGCCGGAAAGAGCGCCCGGTGGCCGATTTGTTACGGGCGGGTATGCCAGCGCTCGCGTTGACTTGGCTTCAGCCGGAGCTTAGTATGGCTAGCCGAGCGCGGGCTCCACTTCAGATGATTGGTCAAACGCTTTCCCACTACCGCATCCTCGAGAAATTGGGTGGCGGCGGCATGGGCGTGGTGTACAAGGCCGAAGACACCCGGCTCGGCCGCAGCGTGGCCCTGAAATTCGTCCCCCAAGAATTATCCAAAGACCGCCGGGCGCTCGAGCGGTTTCAGCGCGAAGCCCGCGCTGCCTCGGCGTTGAATCACCCGCACATCTGCACCATCTACGACATTGACGAGCACGACGGCCGGCCATTCATCGTCATGGAATTCCTGGAGGGCCACACGCTGAAGCACGTGATCAGCGGCAAGCCCCTGGACACCGAGCAAGTCCTGGAACTGGCGATGGATATCGCCGACGCCCTGGACGCCGCGCACGCCAAGGCGATTGTCCACCGGGACATCAAGCCGGCGAACATATTTGTCACGCAGCGTGGCCGGGCAAAAATCCTGGATTTTGGCCTGGCCAAACTGGCACCGCCGAGGAAGCTCGCGGGAGAGACGCTGGGCGCCTCGGCGGGGCTTGCGGGGACCACGGCTGCCGAACATCTGACCAGCCCGGGCACGGCGCTGGGCACCGTGGCCTACATGTCGCCGGAACAGGCGCGCGGGGAAGACGTGGATGCGCGCACCGACCTGTTCTCGTTCGGAATCGTTCTCTACGAGATGGCCACCGGCCGGCAAGCTTTCTCGGGCAACACGTCCGCGGTGGTTTTTGACGCCATCCTGAACCGCGCGCCCACGCCTCCGCTGCGGCTGAACCCGAGGCTGCCCGGGGAGCTGGAGCACATTATCAGCAAGGCGTTGGAGAAGAGCGTGCAGGCAAGGTATCAGACCGCGGCGAACCTCCGCGCCGACCTGCAGCGGTTGAAGCACGATTCGGATTCCGCTCGGGCGGCAGCCGCTGCTCCGCCAGCGGAGAAATCCGTGGCCGTCCTTTACTTCGAGAACTTGAGCGGGGCGAACGAGGACGAATACTTCCGCGACGGCATGACCGAAGACATCACCACCGAGTTGTCCAAGATCAAAGGGCTGCACATCTTCCCGCGGGCGACGATCATGCCCTTCCGCGACAAGCCGGTGACCGCTCCCCAGCTGGGGCGTCAGCTCAATGCCCGCTATGTGCTGGGCGGCAGCGTGCGCCGCGCCGGCAATCGCCTGCGTATCACCGCGCAACTCATCGACGCCCAGACCGATTTTCCCGTCTGGACGGAGCGCTACGATCGAGAGCTCCAGGATGTTTTCGAGGTGCAGGACGAAATCGCCCGGAAGATTGCCGAAGCGCTCCGCATCACGCTTTCGCCGCAAGAGCAGAAGGCCATCGCCCAGAAGCCCACCCAAAACCTGCAGGCCTATGACGCCTATTTGCGCGGGCGCAGCTACGCCCGCCGAGTCACGCGCACGGACCTGGAATTTGCCATGCAGATGTTCGAGAACGCGGTCGCGCTCGATCCCGATTTTGCACTGGCGCACGCCTGGCTCGCCAATGTTCAGGGGCTTTTTTTCGAGTGGCACGAGCACGATGCCCGCTGGGTGGAACGAGGACTGGCCTCGTGCGAGCGCGCGCTATCGCTCGACCCGCAGCTCGCGGATGCCCTGGCGGCGCGCGCCCGCATCGCTTGGGCGCAGGACAAATACGACGAGGCCATTCACTACGCGCGCCAAGCCATCGAGCGCAAGCCTGACTGCGAGGGCGCTTACTGGACTCTCGGACAAGCCTATTTCGCCACCGATCAGTTGCAGGAGGCCGCTGCATTGGCCGAACGAGCCACAGAATCGACCGGCGATGACTACAACGTCTATATCCCCTACACCTTGGTCTTTGAGCGGTTGGGAGAGGCGGATTCCGTGCGCACGCTCCGCGAGCGACAGACTCGCGCGCTGGAGCGGCAATTGGAAATGGTGCCCGAAGACGTGCGCGCTGGAATCCTGCTCGCCGTCAATCATGCTAAGGACCGAAGAGAGGCCGAAGCTGACCGGGAGCTGCGCATCGCCATCGCCCTGCGCCCCAAAGACACCAACATCCTCTATAACGCCGCCTGTGTTTACGGAATCCTTCAGAAGAAGGCGGAAGCGCTGGCGACGCTGCAAAAGGCCAAAGATGCGGGCTACAGGAGCCTGGATTGGGCCGCCCGGGACCCTGACCTCGATTGCCTGCGTGGCGACCCGGAGTTCGAGCGCCTGATCCGAAAAGAAGAACAAAAAGGCTAGGTTTCCCCTGGTCGAGCGGCCTATTCCTGCTTCAGTGGGCGCTCCATCAGCTCGCGGATGGCATCGCGCGGCGCGCGTCCCTGGTAGAGCACGGCGAACATCTGCTCGGTGATGGGCATCTCCACGTGCGCCTTGCGCGCAAGCTGGAGTGTCGCCGCGGTTGTGCCCACGCCCTCGGCGACCATGCGCGTCGAGGCCAGGATCTCGCCGAGCGCTCGGCCCTTGCCCAGCTCGACCCCCACCGAGCGGTTGCGGCTGAGCGCGCCCGTGCATGTCAGCACCAAATCGCCCATGCCCGCCAGGCCGGCAAGCGTGTCGCGTCGCCCGCCCAGCGCGCAGGCCAGCCGCGTCATTTCCGCAAGGCCGCGGGTAATCAGCGCGGCGAGGGTGTTGTGGCCGAACCCCAGCCCCTGGCAGACTCCCGCAGCGATGGCGATGACGTTTTTCACCGCGCCGCCCAATTCCACTCCGGCCACGTCGTCATTGGTGTACAGCCGAAGCGTGGGCCCGGAAAACTCCTCTTGCACGCTCGCGGCGAGCTCGGCATCGGCCGAGGCGATCACCACCGCCGTGGGATCGCCGCGGGCCACCTCGCGGGCAAAGCTCGGGCCGGAGAGCGCCGCAACGCGCGGCGTGAACTTCAGCGAGACCACCTCAGCGATCACTTCCGTTATGCGCTCGAGCGTGCCGCTCTCCAGCCCCTTGGTGGCGCTGACGAAAATCATGCGCGGGTCGAGATGCGGCAGCAGGCGCGTGTACACCGCGCGGGCGTGCGCCGAGGGCATCACGCCCAGTACGATCTCGGCTTCGCGCAGCGTCTCGCCCAGCTCGCCGGAAACCGCCACTTCCCGGGGCAGCTCAAAACCCGGCAAGTACACCTCATTGACCCGGCGGGCGCGCAGCGTTTCGCAGACCACCGGCTCATGCACCCACAGTGCGAGGCGGTGCGGCTGCCGGCTGCGCGTCAGCACCAGGGCCAGGGCCGTGCCCCAGCTTCCCCCGCCGATGATGGCGATCTTTTTCATTGATTGCGGCGCCGCCCCTCACCCTGCGTGCGTCCCGCCGAGCGGGAGCCGCAGGGTCCGGGCGGCTGATCGGCTCTGCCGGCGCGACACCGGCGCGAGCTACCGGCGAAACATGAATCGAGGCTCGGTGCCCGCAATCAGCCGCTCGAGGTTGGGCCGGTGCCTCACCACAATCAGCACCGCTGCCAGCGTGGCGCCGAGCGATACCGCCAGCGGCGGCGCATGTCCCGGCGCATAGAGCAAATAGATCAGCATGGGCAACGATGCCGCCGCCACCACCGAGCCCAGCGAAATGTACCGCCAGAACAGAACGACCACCAGCCAGATCAACAGCGCCGCCAGCACGGCCATCCAGCACACGGGCAAAAACGCGCCCAAGCCGGTGGCCACGCCGCGTCCGCCGCGAAACCCAAGCCAGAGTGGAAACAGATGGCCGATCATGGCCGCCAACGCGGCTGCAACCATCGCCGTCGCGTTTTCGCCGGTGACGCGCGCCGCCATCCAAACGGCGAGGTACCCTTTCCCGGCATCAAGCAGCAGCGTCGCCAAGCCTGCCGCGGGCCCCACAACCCGCGAAACATTGGCGGCGCCGATGTTCCCGCTGCCGGTCGCGCGGATGTCGCCCGTGCCGCGCAGCCTGGCGATGACGAAGCCAAAGGGAATCGAGCCCAGCAGGTAGCCGAGCAGCGGGATCCACCAGTGCCCGAGGAGCGGGCCGAAGTTCATCGTGCGCTCCCTGCGAAGGAAATCGTCTCCAGGCGCGTGTACTCGGCTCCGCCGGGCTTGAGCCGGCTCTGATACAGGTGCAGGTCGCCGGTCCGCGTCGCGCCGAAATCGAGAGGGCCGGCACTCTGCACTGCTTCGCGCAAGCGCTCGAGCCCTTCCCCGGAATTGAAACGCGCCAGGGTCAGATGCGGCCGGAAGGGTCGTTGTTCCCGCGGTATCCCCAGCGGTTCCAGCCGCCGCTCCACTTCCGCAGCGAGCTCGCCCAGATTCGGCGTGGCTGCGATGCCCGCCCAGAAGACCCGCGGACGTCGGTCATCCGGGAAGAAGCCCACGCCGCGGAAGTTCATCTCCACCGGCGCGGCCGCGCGGATATTCGCGAGTCCGGTTTTGATCCGCTCGACCTGCTCGGGCGGCGCTTCGCCGATGAATTTCAGCGTCACGTGCAAACCCTCGACCCGCGCCCAGCGTGCCTGCGGGCAGGCCCGCCGGAGGCGCGCGCTCAATTCCGAGAGCTTCCCGCGGACCTCATCCGGGATATCCAGGGCCACGAAGATGCGCAAGCCTCTTCCTTTATCGAACCCGCAACCTTGGACCTTGCACCCTTTGCCGCTTACCTTTGGCCTTCTGCCCTTCGCCCTGCCGCGCGTAGAGGAAGTGTCGCCGGACCATATCCAGCGCCGCCTGCGAGGCCTGCCAGCGGATGCGCTCGCGGTCGCCGGGGAAGCGTATGCTGCGCTCCTTGGCGCCGGAGGCCGCGGCCAGCGCAATGTGCACAGTGCCCACGGGCTTCTCCGGCGAGCCGCCGCCTGGGCCGGCAATACCGGTGACTCCCAGGCCCAGTGTGCTTCCCGAACGTCGGCGGATGCCTTCGGCCAGCGCCAGGGCGACTTCGGAGCTGACGGCGCCCTTGGCCTGAATCAGCTCCGCCGGCACATCCACCCAGGCCGACTTCAGCTCGTTGCTGTAACAGACCACGCCGCCGAGAAAATAGGACGAGCTGCCGGGGATCCGCGTCAGCCGCTCGGCCAGCAGGCCGCCGGTGCAGCTTTCGGCGACGGTAATGGTGGCCTGGTTGCGGTTCAGCTCGCGGGCCACCACTTCTTCGAGCCCTTCGCCCTCGGTGGTGAAGACGTTTTCGCCCAGCGCGAGGACGATCCGCTCGACCATTTCATCCAGCAGCTTTTCGGCCGCGGCGGCATCGGCCGACCAAACGCGCAGGTGGACTTGGATCTCGCCCGGCGAAGCCAGCAGTGTGGTGCGGGCGTCGGTGTAGCGCGTATAGATTGGCGCAATGCGTTGCTCGACGTCGGACTCGGTCGTGCCCGTGACGCGCAGCTCGCGCTTGACCAGGCGCACGCCCGGCGCGCGCTGCGCCAGCCGCGCCTCCACTTGCTCGGCGAACATTTTCTGGAGCTCCACCGGCGGGCCGGGCAGCAGGATCACGATGTGCCCATCGGCCTCGAGCCAAAGCCCCGGCGCAGTCCCGCGCGCATTTTCCAGGACCATGGCGCCTTCCGGCACCATCGCTTGGCGGGCGTTGACCTCGGGCATCTGCCGGCCGAGACGGCGGAAGCGCTCCTGGATGCCGCGAAGAATAGAGTCGTCGCGCCGGAGTCTCCGGCCGAGCAGCTCGGCGACGGTCTCTCGCGTCAAATCATCCTCGGTGGGGCCCAGACCGCCGATCGATATCACCAGTTCGACGCGCCCCAGCGCTTCGCGAAAGGCGTCGCGGATCTGGCTGCGTTGGTCGCCGACCACGAGCTTGCGCACAACCTCGATGCCCAGGCGGTTGAGTCGCTCGGTGAGGAAAAGCGAATTGGTGTCCAGCCGGTCCGGGGTGAGCAGTTCCGAGCCGACGGCGATGATCTCCGCTTTCATCGCTTCGTGGAATGCGGCAGCGAGACGCCTTGCACGTCCCAATCGAGGCTGTAGAGCGCGCTGGTGGTGGCCAGCACGGCGCGGCGTGTGGGCAGCAGCGCCAGTCCCACCACTACGCTGCCGCCGAGCACGATCTCGGCGCGGGCTTCGGGCGTGAGCCGCACCACGCCGCGGCGCCCGCCGTGCGACGCGGCCACGTAGAGGTTGCCGGAATCGTCGAAGGCCAGCCCCTGCGGGCGTCCCAGCCCGCGGTAGAACACGCTGACCTCGCCGCCCTGCGTGATGCGATATACGAGGTCGAAGCTGGACGTTGTCGGGCCGGTCAAAAACAGGTCGCCGGCGGGGCTGAAGGCCAGGTGATACGCGGCAATCGATGGCTCCAGCGTGGCAAAGACGAAGATCTGCCGGTCGGGGCTGATCTTGAAGACGGTGCCGCTGCGGTCGCCGACGTAGAGGTTGTCAGCTTGATCGAACGCTAGGCCGGTGGCGATGCCCATGCCTTCCACCCAGCGCTGCGCGCGCCCGTCCGGCGTGACGCGGTAAATCGTGCCGTCGTTCCGGCAGGAGACGTACAGCACGCCGGTACGGTCCAGCGCCAGCCCGGTGGGGTTCATCAGCTCGGTGACGAACGGCTTCACCGTGTAGTTGGCGGTGATTTTATAGAGCGAGACCGGCACCTTCTGCCCGCGCTGCCCGCTGAAGGTCACGTAGATGTTGCCCTCGGCGTCCACCGCGGGGTTGGCCACCGGATGCAGGTTGTCGGCGATTTGCAGGCCCAGCGCGATGGGGAAGGGCGGACTCTCGGCGCGCGCCGTGGCCACGCGCACTGTGCCGCCGGCAGCGCCGTCCGGCACGCGCGCAATCAGGAAGCTATCCGTCGAGACCAGCAGGCTCCCTTCGGCTTCGCCGAAGTGCACTCGCGGGCGCGTGTTGTTGCGCGACTCAAACCCGCTGCCGTGGATGGCAATGTCGCCGCCGGGGATCGCTGCGCCCGGCGAGACGCGCTCGATGCGGGGTGTTGCGCTGCTGCCCAAATTGTTCCGGTCCTCTCTTCGCTGTGCCTTGGCCCTGAGAAAGCCCTCTGCTGCTGGTGTGGCGCCGAAGTCGCCGCGGCGAACGAAGCAGCTTAGCGTGCAATCCGGCTCAGAGCGAATCTCCGTCCGCTGTGGCAGACTCAGAGCGGGTGTCGCTTGCTCCTGCGGCTAAAGCCCCAGCGCCCTCGCCAGCCAGAGACCCAGCGCCGCGTAAACGGCCGCCACCCAATCGTCGGCCATGATGCCCCAGCCGCCCGGCAGGCTCTCCGCCGACCGCACCGGATACGGCTTCCAGATATCGAAAACGCGAAAAAGTATAAGACCCAGCAGCCAATATTTCCAGTTGACGCCCATGAGAGCAAGGAGGGGCCGTGCGGCAGTGAGGTCGTCGCCGGGAAGAGTACGAATCCATCCGGCGCCCAGAAGCGCCATCATCTGGCCCGATACCTCGTCAATGACCACCTTCTGCGGATCGCTGTGTCCGAAATATCTTGCCGCGTGCCCCGCAGCCCAAACGCCCACGGCAGCCACTCCTAGGACAACGAGCAGGCTGTAGACGACCGATGAGTCGATCTCCAGGCCAGCGATTCGAAAATGTCCACCGGAATGCAAAAATGGGCTTGCCGGCGAGTGTCTTCGCAAGGCCCAGGCCACAGCGAGCCCTAACAGCGAGCCCCAGGTGCCGGGAGCGAGCGGCAGATAGCCGAGGCCGAAACCCGTGGCCAGGAACAGCGCCAGGTGCGGCTTCTTCCCCGCGGACAGCGACCCTGGCTCAGTTGTGCGGCTCATCCGGCTCGGGTTTCTCGGGAGCAGATTCGTCCAACACTGGCTCGGAGATGACATAGCGTTCGCTGGCCCAGTTGCCCAGGTCGAGCAGGCGGCACCGCTCGCTGCAGAAGGGATAGTCCGGATGCGTCGCAGAATCGGTGGGCGTTTTGCAGATGGGGCAATGCCAGTTCATGGCCCTAAGCGTACCATGCAGGGGCGCGACATGCTCCGCCTCTGCCGTGGCCACGAATCACGCCAGGATGCGCAAGGGCGCGCCCGTGGGGATCGCCCGGAAGGCAGTTGGCGCCGAGCGCTGCGCCCCTCCGACGTTTCCTTGGGACGCGGCTGCGCGGGACGACTCCTGCACAATGCCCTCGACGCGTCCCACTAAATCGTAGGCGTGAGCCTCGGTAATCTCCACGGTCACCAGGTCGCCCGGCTGCGCGCTGGCTCCCTGCGATGGCGCCCCGAGGTCGGTGATGTACACCTTGCCGTCGATCTCCGGGGCCATGCCCTCGAGCCGGGCTTCCCAGACCATCTCGCTTTCTTTCGATGGCCCTTCAAGCAATGCGGGGTAGCGTTTGCCGACGCGAGTTTTCAACTTGCGCTGGGAGATCTTCTTCTGAATGACCATCAAGCGGTTGCGCCGCGCCGAGATCGTCTCTTCATCCACCTTGGCGGCGAGCGCGTGGCTTTGGGCGTGGTCCACGTCGGAGTAGCCGAACACTCCCAACCAGTCAAACTCTGCGGCGCGCACGAAGTTGCAGAGTTCCTCGAAGTCGGCCTCGGTCTCGCCGGGGAAGCCGACAATGAACGAAGTCCGCAGCATCACGCCCGGGATGGTGCTGCGGATGCGCTCGAGGAGTCTGAGGAAGGCGTCGCCGCTCGAGCCGCGCTTCATCCGTGCCAGGACGCTGCGGCTGGCGTGTTGCAAGGGCATGTCCAGGTACTTGGTGAGCTTGGGATACCGGGCGATGGTTTCCAGCAGCCGCGGCGTTACGCGGTTCGGGTAGCAATAGAGGAAGCGCACCCAGAAGAGCTCGGGGAGCTGCGCCAGCCGCTCGAGCAGCAGCGGCAAGGCGTCGCGCAGGCCGAGGTCTGCGCCGTAGGAGGTGGTGTCCTGCCCGATCAGGGTGAGCTCGCGCACGCCGGTGCTGGCCAGGTTTCCCGCTTCGCGCACGACGGACTCGAACCGTCGGCTGCGGAATTGTCCGCGCAACTGCGGGATGATGCAGAACGTGCAGGGGTGGTCGCAGCCCTCGGCGATCTTGACGTAGGCTGTATGCCGCGGCGTGGCCAGGATGCGCGGCGTCAGGTGGTGATAGAGAAAAGCAGAGGGCGCCGGCGGTGTCGCGGCTTCGCCGCGAAGGTGACCCTCCACGACTTCCAAGATGCGCGCCACCTCGCCGGTGCCGACCACTGCGTCCACCTCGGGAATTTGCGCGAGGATCTGCTCGCGGTAGCGCTCCACCAGGCAGCCGGCCACGATCAGGCGGCGCGCCGCGCCGAACT
>OBEQ010494587.1_pt1 | contig 24105 bp, 26 predicted proteins | sample 1670901 | NCBI WGS metagenome assembly OBEQ01 (sample SAMEA104232315, study PRJEB22302) | groundwater metagenome | biome: forest; feature: aquifer; material: groundwater | place: USA | collected 2011-08-07 | depth 5.4 m | reverse complement strand
TATGTTCACCATGATGGCAGAAAAACGACAGTTCCCATCCACCCAACAGAAACCATCGGCAAAGGGCTGCTGACAAAAATTATTAAAAAGGATTTACAAATAACTAAAGAGGAATTTACCAAAACTCTCGAAAGTTAAAAACTCTGGCCCCCAAATTCCCCCCTCGATTTTTGTTAGAATTTGATTATGGATTTATTGCTATACATCCTTCTCGCCTTAATCCTTTATGATTTCTCCGCTCACCTAGCTTCTCTTTTAGGTTTCGATAAATTCTTAATTAAACGCAAACTCAATTGGTGGCCGGAAATTTCCGGCCAAAAATATCAAATCTTCTGGACAACGTTTTGGGGAACTGCCCTTGCCACTCTCTGCGTGTATATTTTCCTTAGATAATTTAGTGCAAATATACTAGTATAATTGCAGTGGCTCCAAATTCCCCGCTCGATTTTCGCCAATTTGCTATAATTCCCGTTCAATGACAGAACACGCCGGAAATGGGGCAACACCAGACGTATACCAGATTGCACAGCAACAAGTGCAGGAAATTGCTGCACTTGTTCCCGCCAGAGGGATTCCTACGGAAGAAAGAGCGAGATTAAATAGCGAAGTAAGACGGCTATTACCTCAAGCGTCAGATTTAGCTGTTGCTCAACTAATGCTTAGAGGTCATGATCTGTCGCGAAGAGAATTTCTTAGAAGATTAAGAGAGCAAAGGATTACACAACTGGAAGCTGCTTTCGAGGTTATGGAATCCATTGCACACACAACTCTTGCCCGCTCACCGCTTTTTATGCAGGCCCATGCGGCAGCGGTTAGGTGTGCTCCAACTACTTCTTCTGAAAGAATGGTTGAAATAATTGATAAAGCCGCAGGGACAGCCATGGAAAGAGATGATAGGGAAGTATTTGCAGATGTGCTAAGTGTTCATCCCGAAATGGATGAGATATTGCGGCTGTATGGGGAAAGAAAAGCTGGTATTGACTGGTATACCTATTGGATTAACATAATCAAAGAATCTGCTCACCAAAAAAGGGCGGCAGCGCTATAGAAGTCTAAAATCTAACCCCCAAATTCCCCGCGCGATTGTAGATCCTGTTAAAATTACTTGATGGAATTCAAAACTCTGGCAACCGGCGGCAAGATTCCCGCTTTGGGTTTAGGCACTTGGGGAATGGGCGGGGGAATGACTGCCGACCGTTCTAACGACAAAAAATATGTCGAGGCCATTACCTACGCCATTAAAAAGGGAATAACCCACATAGATACCGCCGAACTTTACGGTCATGGCCACTGCGAAGAACTAGTCGGTCAAGCAATCAAAAAATTCGACCGCAAAAAGCTTTTCATAACCACTAAAGTTTCGCCCCAGCATCTTTTTACAGCCGGCCAGATCAAAAAATCTTGTCAAAATTCTCTCAAAAGGCTGGGCAGAGATTACGTCGATCTCTACTTAATCCATTGGCCAAATCCGCTAGCGCCAATGAAAACCGTCATGGCCACATTCGATGAGTTATTAGAAGAAGGTCTGGTAAAAAATATCGGCGTTTCCAATTTTTCCCTCCGCCAACTCCAAAATGCGCAGAAATTATCTAAAAACAAAATCGTCACCAACCAAGTCCACTACAATCTGCTGCACCGCGACCCAGAAGAAGAGCTTTTAGCCTTTTGCCAAAAAGAAAATATAATTCTTACGGCCTACACTCCAATTGCCAAAGGACAGATCGAAGGTCAATCAGACGTATTAGAAAAAGTCGCCCAAAAGTACCATAAAACCCCAATTCAAGCTGCCTTACGCTGGCTTTTAGAAAAGCCCAACGTCATCGCTATTCCCAAAGCTTCATCGCCAGAGCATATCGACGAACTTTTAGGATCACTCGGTTGGAAAATGTCTAAAGTTGACCAAGACTTGCTGAGCGCCTGAAGCAAAAGTGGTAGTTTGCATCAAAAGTTTCTGAGTCCTATAATCGCCGTATGATAGAAAGAAGAGCAGACCATGGCCTATTAGTAGCTGTGCTCGGTGGGGCGCATGGTGATGGGAGGGAAATAGCCAGAGAGTTACTCAGAATAAATGGGCTGGTTGCAATTCTTGACACGGAAAATAATGATGTAGTGGTGGATCTTGCCGCTTCAAAGCGCACATATGAAGAGGATTACGTTATCAAACCCCAATATATAAGGTATTATTTTCCAAGATTTGGATCCTCAAGACGCATCGGCAATAGAGAGAGCTTGCCGATTAGCCTATGGTCACTTCGGACAACCGGTAACCAAAATCTACAACTACACAGATGCACAGCATGGCACTCCCATAAACGGCATCGAAGTAATTTCTAATCCGTCACTTCCAATTCCATAGCTTGTTTAGGAACTTGCCAAAAGTTTTTAAAAATTGTACTGTTAAATTATGGCAGCATATGGCAAAAGGCCTCTTTGGCAATGGGTTGTCATCTACCTTGTAATCGGCGCCGTCGTCTACGGTCTGATTTACTACTTTGTCATTGCCAAAAAGGGCGGCTACGGCGCAGGCAGCACATACCAAGCACCACAACAATCCACTAAATCTAGCTACTAAACTTCGCTTTGCTTGTATAATATGCTTGTGGCTTTTGATACCAAAAAAGACTATAAATTTCCAGATACCGGATCAGAAACATCCGACTGGATAAATGCCAGACGCGGCCTTCGAGAAAGCATTAGGTCAAAAGTCGAATCAGCTATTCCGTCTTCCAGCACCCGCGGTTTGAGTCTTGATCAAAAAAGCGTTTATGCTGATGCCGTTGTCGATTCAATTGTTTCCAAAATAAAGCCCGCCGATTCAGAGAAACCAATCGAGACCAAAAACGACCAACCCGGCTTTAATCCTCTTGAAGAAAGATGGAAGTCTTGGTTCCAAAAAGCCGGCATTCAAAATCCAGAGAGTTTTGTCAAAAGAATTGAGGGCGACAGGGATTTCTATTTGAACAATTACCCTATACCGACCGAGTTCCAAGGGCGAACAAAAGACCCCAAAGGAATTTGACTCCAAAGCAATCTTTTGTTAGAATCTCATTTAGATTTTAGGTACTCTGTAGTGAGGCGCGTATGCGCCTTTTTTTGAATCATGGCTATACAACAACGAAGTGAATTTGCGTCAGCCCTCAACCAAGTTTGTTCCGAACGCGGGATCGAGCCGGAAGTGGTTATCGATTCCATTAAACAGGCAATTCTGGCGGCCTACCGCAAAGATTACGGCGAACCGGAAGGCATCGATGTCGATTTAGATGCCACCAGCGGCGAGGTAACTCTCAAAAAAGACAAAAAAATCGTTACTCCTCCAGGCTTTGGCCGCATTGCCGCCCAGACCGCCAAACAGGTGATCTTACAAAGGATTAGGGAAGCGGAGAAAAATGCCATCATGAGCGAATATTCTTCTAAAATCGGTACCATCGTTTCCGGTATCATTCAGCGAATTTCCGGCCCGATTGTCACCGTGAGCCTTGGTAAAGCCGAAGGCATTATGCCGCCGCCAGAACAGGCCCGGGGCGAAAAATACTACGTCAACCAGCGCCTTAAGTTTTATATTGTCGGCATCAAAGAAGGCACACATGGCGAAGAGATCATCGTTTCCCGCGCCGCAAACGGTCTTTTAGAAGGTTTGTTCAAACAAGAAGTTCCGGAAATGGCTAGTGGTGCAGTCGAAGTTAAAGCCATGGCCCGCGAAGCCGGATCCCGTTCTAAAATTGCCGTCGCTTCTGGGCAACTTGGTGTTGACCCGGTCGGTTCTTGTGTTGGCCAAAAAGGCGTCCGGGTGCAGGCCGTTATCAACGAACTGGGTGACGAGAAAATTGACGTCATCGCTTACCAGGAAGACTTAGCGCAGTTTATAAAAGCCGCCCTCTCCCCGGCCAAAGATCTGCAGGTTAAAATCGACGAAGAAACAAAAATCGCCGAAGTTACGGCCCCCGACGACCAACTCTCGCTGGCAATTGGCAAAGAAGGCCAAAATGTGCGCCTTGCCGCCAAACTCACCGGTTACAAAATTGACATTCGCGGCAAAAGTGGTACACCTAAAGAAGTCGAGGCAAAAGAAAAAGCCGCGCAGGAAGAGGCCAAGAAAGCCTTAGGGGTCGAAGAAGCCAAAGGCACTGAGCAAGCTACAAGCCCTGAGCTCGTCGAAGGTCGAAGACCATGAGCATAGTCGAATGGGTCGAAGTGCGGGGACAGAAGAAAAAACCTCGGCAAAAGGGGACACGGATCAGCCGCCAACTCAGCCAGCCGTAGGCACTGAGCAGAGTCGAAGTGTAGCAGAGGAAGTAAAAGTCAGTGAACCAGAAAAAGCAGAAGAAAATGAATCAAAACCAGATTCATCCGGCGATGACAAATAGTAAATGAAACGCTTGTCGCGCCAAATTAAAATAAATGGACAATCAAAAAAGCAATTTAAGGCCGCCGATCGTTTCCATCTTGGGTCATGTCGACCACGGTAAAACCACGCTCCTTGACGCCATTAGGAAAACCAACGTTGCCGACCGTGAACACGGCGGTATAACCCAACACATCGGTGCTTACCAAATAGAGACAAACGGCCAGCTCATCACATTTGTAGACACTCCCGGCCACGCCGCGTTTGAAAAAATGCGCTCGCGTGGCGCCGAAGTTGCCGACATCATCATTTTAGTTGTTGCCGCAAACGATGGCGTTAAGCCCCAAACCATTGAGGCCATTAAACATATCCAAAAGGCCAAAAAGCCCACAATTGTCGCCATTACAAAAGTAGATTTACCGGACATCAATTTAGATAAAGTCAAAAAAGAACTCCAGACAGCGGGCATTGTTGTTGAAGAATATGGTGGCGCAAGTCCCCTCGTACAAGTTTCAGCCCCTAAGAATAAAGGCATAGCTGAACTCCTAGAAGTCATCGGTCTTGTCTGGCAGCTTAATCCCCAAGAAAGTCAACCCGATGCTCCTCTGGAAGCAGTCGTCGTTGAATCAAAGCTCGACAAGAACCGCGGTCCGGTCGTCACCGTTATCGTTAAAAAGGGAACTCTTAAAGTCAGTCAGAAAATTATGGTGGAAGGCGAAACAATCTCGGTTAAAGCCCTAATTGACGACAGTGGCAAAAATGTCAAAGAAGCCGAGCCAGGCAAACCTGTGGAAATTCTCGGTTTCAAAAAGGCGCTCGATGTCGGCAGCATCGTTTCCGATACAATCCAAAAGACGAAAGAAGAAACACTTCCCGCATCTTACGCCGATATCATTGCCAAAGCCCAGGAAAGCAAAGATAAATTCAAAGTGGTTATCAAAGCCGACGTTTTGGGCTCGCTCGAAGCAGTGCTTGCCAATTTACCTGAAAATATCCTCGTTCTTTCATCGTCTGTCGGCGAAATTTCGGAAAGCGACATTGCTTTTGCTAAAGTCGCCGGCGCCCCAATTATTGCCTTTGGCCTTAAAGCAAACCCCAAAATTGTCGCGCAAGCCGGGAGAGAAGGCGTTTTAATTCGTAGTTACAACGTCATTTACGAACTTTTAGATGATCTCCAAGACGTTGCGCTAGGTTTCCAGGCAGCTAAGGAAGAAGCCAAAATTAAAGGCCGGGCTAAAGTTGTGGCCACTTTTGATATCGAAGGCAAGAAAATTGCCGGCTGCATGATCACATTTGGCCGCCTTAAAGTCGGCGACGAAGTTTACATTAAAGATAAAGACAAAGAGATAGCCAAAATTACTTCTATCAAGAGATTTAAAAAAGACGTTGAGACAGTGGGAAACGGCCAGGACTGCGGAATTCTTCTTTCACCCAGCCTTGACTTTAAAGAGGGTGACATACTAGAATCACTGGGTTAAAAAGTTACCTGCCAAAATGTACTCAAATGGATCCGAATTCCAAACAAAAAACTCTCGATAATTTAACCAAAGCCGAAAGCATCTTAATTGCCGTATCTAAAAATTCCGGCTTTGACGGCATGGCAGCGGGTCTTGCCCTTTATCTTTCCTGCATAAAGCTTGGCAAAAACACAATTATTCAAGCCAAAGGCCCGTCTGTAGACGATGGCCAAAGGCTTTATGGGGTAGATAAAATCGGCCGCTTTGAAGGAAACAAAAATCTCGTCATTGTTGTCAACGATGCAGTTGATAATGTTGATAAAGTCACTTATTCACTTGAAGATACTAAACTCAAAATAGTTGTCCATCCCTTCCCCGGCGCCAGAAGCGTAAACCGTCACCAAATTTCTTTTGAGGAAGCTTCAGCAAAACCCAATTTAGTCCTCGCAGTAGGTTTTCAAACACAAGAAGAATTGAATCAAGTTATTGCTCATGAACAAAATTTAAACCCAAATACTTGGGTCATCAATATAAATAAACAAGATGTGGGTCAATTATCTGCTCAAGTTAATGTTTTTAATGACCAGGCCACTTCCATTTGTGAAGTTGCGGCTCAAATTTTTCAAGAACTTGCCCTGCCACTAGACGAAGACATTGCTTATAATCTCTACGCAGGAATTGCCCAAGCCACGAACTATTTTTCTCCAAGCCTGGCGTCTCCTCTAAGTTTTGAAACGGCTTCCTGGCTTCTGAAATTCGGCGCCGGCCGGGCAAGTTTTGCAACTCCTCACAGTTCCGGCTTATCTACACCAAAACCGCAGATGCCTCTGCCAAAAGAGCAACCGGATGCAACCGAAAATGTGCAGTTCCCAAGCCCCGACCCTTTTAATCAGCCGGCAATCGAGCAAGTCGAAAGACCGGCCACTACGCAAGAAAATTGGCTAAAGCCGCCAAAAGTGTATAAAGGTTCCAAATCCTTTGACAGCGAGAAATAATTTGGTGTATGATCTAACCTCTAATAGCTAACAACTAATAACTAATCCATGGCTCAAGCATCTGCAAAAAAACAAGTAATCGATAAATTTGCTACTCACGCTGGTGACACCGGATCTCCCGAGGTCCAAGTCGCACTGCTTTCGCAGCGCATCGAAAACGTGTCGGGTCACCTCAAATCCCACGGTCACGATGATCATTCCCGCCGCGGTTTGCTTTCCATGATCAACCACCGCCGCCGTCTTCTTCATTACTTAATGAGCAAAGCCCCGGATCGTTATAAGGATATTATTGGAAAGTTAGGACTTCCCAAATAATATCCTTGCTAATTACTGCGCAGACTATTGAAATCGTTGTTTCAATAGCGCTCCGCAATTAATAAAAGACATTATTGGCAAACTTGGTTTGCCCAAATAAGATGACGCCCGAGGCGAATCCTAATTATTATTTCCCAACCCCACAGGAAAAAGGACGACAGGCAGCTTATCAATCGCTACGCGATTGCATGCGCAGGACAATTGAAGATCTTAAAGATCCTGTATTCACAGAAATATTTAGCGGAAAACGAAATCCGACAAAAGCAGAGTAATCTTAAGCGGCTTGCATCTGCACGTCCTATAAGTTATAATGGCTAAAGTTAAGGTTAAGGGTTGTTGGAAGTTGAGTACTTCGAATCAGGTATTTGATTCTCAGTATCCGATTTCTAACTCCCCAAAACTTCAACTCAGATCCTGAATCTGGTTCAGGATGACAATCACAGAAGTATGTCAAAAGTTGTACGTAAAGAAATAGAACTTGGTGGTAAAAAGCTCAGTCTCGAGACTGGCGAACTTGCCGGCCACGCTAATGGCGCCGTTTTGGCCCAATATGGCGAGACTGTTGTTTTGGCAACCGCCGTTTCCCAAAAGGCCCCAGCAGATATTGGTTATTTCCCGCTCGCCGTAGATTTCGAAGAAAAGCTTTTTGCCGGCGGTAGAATTTCTACCTCCCGCTTCATCAAACGTGAAGGCAGGCCTACCGAAACACAAATTTTAACAGGCAGGCTTATCGACCGTTCCATTCGTCCGCTTTTCCCCAAAGATTACCAGGCCGAAGTGCAGGTAATCATCACCGTCCTTTCGTTTGATGAAGAAAACGATCCCGATATTGTTTCTTTAATCGCCGCCTCCGCCGCGCTCACAATTTCCGATATTCCCTGGAATGGTCCAATTTCCGGCCTTAAAGTCGGTCTAAAAGATAGCAAACTGATCCTTAATCCGACTATCAAGGAAACCGAAGAAAGCCCCCTTGATCTTTTGGTGGCGTCATCGGCTGATGAAATTGTCATGATCGAAGCGGCCGCCCAAGAAGTAGACGAAAAGCAGGTAGAAGAAGGTTTAGCGTTTGCCCTCAAAAACGGCAAAGACGTTCTCAAACTAATCAACGACCTAGCCAAAGATGCGGGCCGCGAAAAACAAAAATACGAATCTCAAAAGCTGGCACCGGAAGTTGAAAAAACTGTTAAAGATTTCATCCAAAGTGAAATCATGAAAGACTTTGACAAAAACAGCCTAGATGATGGTTGGTTTGGCGACTGTATGGATCAACTGGTGGAAAAATTCATTTCCAATCAGCCCGAAGACCAAAAGGTTGCAGATAAAACCTTGGTCGGTCTTCTAGAAGACGCCGTCACCCAAAAGTTGAGAGACGACATTCTTGTTCATGGTAAACGCCCTGACGGCAGAAAACCCGAAGAGCTGCGCGCAATTACCATTAAGGTTCCGGTTTTGCCAAGAACCCATGGTTCGGCTATTTTTCAAAGAGGCGAAACCCAAGTTTTATCTATTGCTACCCTTGCCTCTCCCGCCCTTCAGCAATTAATAGAGGGTATGTACGGTGAAAGCACTAAACGCTATATGCATCACTACAATTTCCCGCCGTTTTCTTCTGGTGAAGTTAAAAGGCTCGGTTCGCCCGGCCGTCGTGAAATTGGCCATGGTGCTCTTGCTGAAAAAGCATTAGTGCCCGTCATTCCAGCTACCGATGTTTTCCCTTACACCGTCAGAGTTGTTTCAGAATGTTTATCTTCTGCCGGATCAACATCAATGGCATCTGTCTGCGGGTCAACTCTGGCACTCATGGATGCCGGTGTTCCCTTAAAAGAGCCGGTTGCCGGAATTTCTATTGGACTTATCACCGACGGTGCCGATAAATCAAAATACGTGTTGTTAACCGATATTGCCTACCAGGAAGATGCCCAAGGAGACATGGATTTTAAGGTCGCCGGTACCAAAAACGGCATTACGGCCATTCAGATGGATATTAAACTGCAAGGCATCTCCACCAAAATCGCCGAAGGTGCACTGGATCGGGCCAAAACTGCCCGCACCGCAATTCTTAAAATGATGGCAGATGCTATACCTGCTTCCCGTAAAGAAGTCAGCAAGTACGCTCCGGTTGTCATCATCGTCAAAATCGACCCGGCCAAAATCGGTGGAGTTATTGGTTCCGGCGGCCGAGTCATCAATAACATCATCTCCACAACTGGTGCCACCGTCGATGTTGAGGATGACGGCACTGTCATGATTTCTGCTAAAGACCCCGAAGCTGCGCAAAAAGCAGCCCAGTGGGTAGAAGGAATTGTCAAAGAACCGCAGCCTGGCGAAATCTATGAAGGCCCGGTGAAGCGAATCTTGCCGTTTGGTGCTATGGTTGAAATGCTGCCGGGCAAAGAAGGCTTGGTTCATATTTCTAAACTCGCTCCGGGCCGCGTTGAAAATGTCGAAGATGTTGTTAAAATCGGCGACATCGTTAAAGTTCACGTTGCCGAAATAGACGATATGGGCAGGGTAAATCTTTCTATGGTTTTTGACGAAAACGGCAAGCCTATGGCCAAAGCATCATCCGGCTCTGAGGGTGGTTCCCGTCCGCCAAGACGAGATTTTGAAAGACGCCCTGGCCGCAGCTTCGATAGATCACGGGATCGTCGCCCGCCGCGAAAAAGATATTAAATGTTTAGTAACACCCGGTTACTTGCCAAAAACCGGAAGAAACTGGTTCTAGGTGCTCTAGCCTTAATTTTCATTCTCTTCGCCTTTTATCCCCGCAAATCGCAAAGCACCCTCCAAATTGCACCTGTTGGGAACAAATTCAAATTAAGTTTTCATCTTCAAAAATCTGACGAGCAAAAACTCTCAAATCTTCTTGAAAAATTAAACCTGTCCCAGAGTATCAAACAAGGCGTCCAATTTGAACTTGATTCAACAACTTCTGCCAAACTTGCCTACGCCAGTCCGGTTAAAGCCACAATCACCGCAGCTAGCGACACCTTAAATTTCCAAGGAACACTCACAAGGAACCAAAATTCCACTCTACCTTTTGAAAATATCAAAATTCCCATTTCAAATACTGCCATTTTAGGCCATGATTTTAAATACTTTTTGAAGAAAAATTTAAACCCGCCCGCCGATCTTTCGGCTTGGATTGACAAAAATCTAAATTCGGATATAGCCCAGTTTCTAATTGTTTTTGGTCAGAATAATGATTTTGCTGTCATTTTCCAAAATAAAGAGATTAACTTTTCCGAACTTAAAAATATTAAGGATGAAGCAGGGCAGTCAATCGCCAAAGAAGAAGCATCAGATGGTACCACCTTTATCCTGTTAAAGCTTAAAGGGAATCAAAATTCGCCGACAATTTTTCAAAATAACGGCTGGAATTATTTTGTTTCCTCATCTGGAGGTGCCAAGGATTTAGAAAGCGCGGCCAAATCCACTGGCCAAACAATTGAGTTTCCCGCCTTGCCGCAAAGAGAAAATTTATCAATGGTCATAAATTTTGTAAATAAACAAAATTCAGTCCTGCCAAATTACTTCTTCCTGCCTCAAGAAAACTCAAAAATTTTTAGCAAAATTGCTAACTTTAAATTTGTTCTTAAAGATAAATCCTTTTTTGGGTCATTTAGCGTAAAATAATATTATGCCTGCCTCAACTGCCCAGTTTGAAGATATCTTGCTTTTGGAAAATAAACTCAAAGGCGCAACCCTTCCCGCCGATCTTAAATCAAAGGCACTGGCGCAGCTCGAGCGGCTCGTCCGTTTAGCGCAAGCTCAAGGTTATTCGCAGGAATACGATTCCATTTCCCGCTATATCGACTGGATAATTACCCTTCCGTGGCAAAAAAGAAGCGTTGATACTCTGTCCATCGAAAACGCCAGAAAAATCATGGATGCCAACCACTTTGGCCTGGAAAAGATCAAAGAAAGAATTTTAGAATACATCGCGGTCGCCAGTCTCAAAAATCAATCCGGGGAAAAACCCAAAGCCCCGACCCTTCTGCTTGTAGGACTAGTTGGAACCGGCAAAACGACATTTGCTTACTCCATTGCCCAAGCCCTCGGCCGCCAATTTGGCCGGATTCCTATGGGCGGAATGGGGGATGCCCTGCAGATGCGGGGCCGCTCCCGCGCTTACCCGGACGCCGAACCGGGCCAAATCATGAAAGTTCTGAGGCGCGTCCAAACCAAAAACCCGGTAATACTTCTGGATGAAATTGACCGCGTTACCGATGAAGCCAAAGCCGACATCATGGGAGTTTTGGTCGAACTTTTGGACCCGGAGCAAAATGCCAGTTTCCTAGACCATTTCATAGATTATCCATTCGACCTTTCCGAAGTGCTTTTTATCGCCACTGCCAATAATACCGGCGGCATTGCCACGGCCGTCCTCGATCGTCTCGAAGTTGTCGAAATGCCTTCGTACACCGACGACCAAAAAATCGAAATTGGCAAAGATTATCTTCTACCCCGAGCCCTCGCCGCCAATGGTTTGGCCGAAGGTGACATTGTTTTTCCCGAGGAAATTTGGCACACAATCGTCCGCCCTCTGGGTTTTGACGCCGGCATGAGAACACTCGACAGGACCATCAGCGGCATCTGCCGCAAAGTCGCCAAGCTCAAGGTCGAGGGCAAACTCACGAAAGTTACTCTAGCCGAAGAAAATTTAAAAGAATACCTGCCGTCTTGAGCTTTATGACGCAGGTCGTCGAAGTTGACCTTAGGCCCGCAGAGAAGTGAGGGCCTATAGCATTTTTGGTGAATCTATGCTATATTCAAATTCAGTAAAATTAAATTGCCCATGAGAAGACGCCGCCGCAAGTATCTGCTTGGTCCGCCAATAGGCCTGGAAAGAAAAACGATTAAAAGTATTATCGGTGTTGTTGGTCTTGGCATCTCTATAATCCTTCTTTTATCAATCGTCACCAAATCAGGTTCCCTTGCCACCCTCAAAGAAAAATATTATGAGATTTTTGGCCTTGGCATATTCCTGGCGCCGTTTGTTGTCGCTCTTATTAGCCTTCCACTTTTGTCTCTTAAAAATCGTTTCACTAAAATCAATGTCATATTCGGCCTGATAGCCGCAAGCCTTTCTTTTCTTGGACTGGTAGCGCCACTAAAAGATACTTTTGCGGGGGTTTTAGGAAACACCCTTTACTCTGTCTTAAAATCTTTCGTTACCGCTCCGGGCGCTTTCTTTATTTTGCTTTTTACCTTTTTTGTCTCCGTAATAATTACAGGAAACACCAGCCCGGATGTTGCTATCGGGGCAGTGGCAAGCGTATTTAAAAAAATCTCCTCAGTTTTAGCCGCTTTAAAAAGAAAAATTATTCCCTCGGGTAAAACCGGCTTTGTAACCAAATCGTTAGATGATGTTTATCGCGGTGGCAAGAAAATCCTACCCATCGGCAGAAGCAGAGAAGAAGGGGAGCCCGGCCTTTCGGCAAGTATTGTCGTCAACAATCCCGGCCAAGGCCAGATTTGGGAATATCCGCCCCTGTCTCTGCTCGGCGAAACTCACGGTGCTTCAGCCAACCGCGGTAATCTTAAACAAAACGCCCAAGTTATCGAAAAGACACTCGAATCCTTCGGCATCAGTGCCAAAGTTGTCGAGGTTAACCTTGGTCCAACCATCACCCAATACGCCCTCGAAATCCCCATGGGCACAAAACTTTCTAAAATCCTGGCCCTTCAAAACGACCTTGCCTTGGCCCTGGCTACGCCAACCGGCAATGTCCGAATCGAAGCCCCGATTCCCGGCAAATCTTTGGTCGGCATCGAAATTCCTAATATTTCACCCGAAGTCGTTAGCCTCAAAAACGTTCTCTCCGATGAAAGAATGCGCTCCGCCAGATCAAAACTTACCGTCGGCCTCGGCCTTGACGTTTCCGGTAATCCGGTTATTTCCGATATCGGCAAGATGCCCCACGTTCTGGTTGCCGGTACTACCGGTTCTGGAAAATCGGTTCTTATAAATGCCATCATTGCTACTTTGCTTTTCCGCGCCAGTCCCCAAGAAGTTAAATTAATTTTGGTGGATCCAAAGCGCGTCGAGTTAACCGATTACAACGACATTCCCCATCTCCTAACTCCGGTTATCGTCGAACCGGATAAAATCCTTTCCGCCCTGCGCTGGGCCACCACCGAAATGGATAGGCGCTATAAACTCTTCCACGAAGCGCAAGTCAGAAATATCCAAGGCTACAATGAACTTTCCGGCTTTCAGGCTCTTCCTTATATTGTCATTGTCATTGACGAGTTAAACGATTTAATGCAGTTTGCGCCTGTTGAAATCGAGGATGCAATTTGCCGCATTGCCCAGATGGCCCGCGCCACCGGCATCCATCTAATCGTCGCCACCCAGCGGCCATCTGTCGATGTCATCACCGGTCTTATTAAAGCCAACATCCCTTGCCGCATTGCCTTCAACGTTTCTTCAATGGTCGATTCCCGCGTCATCATCGATACTCCCGGTGCCGAAAAACTTTTAGGTCGTGGTGATATGCTCTACGTTCCGCCCGAAGCCTCCAAACCAATGCGTATTCAAGGCGTTTACGTTTCCGACACCGAAATTAGGAACCTCATTTCCTTCCTCAAGAAATCCGGCATGGTTCCCCAGTACACCGAGGAAGTGACCCAAATGCCCGTTGGTAAACTCTCGGGTCATCACGCCGGCATCGGCGCAGGTGGCGAAAAAGACGACCTTTTCGAAGAAGCAGTCCGCACTATTTGTCAATACGACCGGGCTTCAGCATCGCTTCTCCAGCGAAGGCTTAGGATTGGTTACGCTAGGGCAGCCCGCCTCCTGGACGAACTGGAAGTGGCCGGCATTGTCGGCCCCGGTGATGGTTCAAAGCCGCGCGACGTTCTAGTCAAAAACGCTGAAGAGTTTCTACAATCGCAAAATCCGCCCACCTCAAACTAAGTTATGCAGCAACTACTTGGCCGTACTCTTTTGGAAAAAAGGGAATCAAAGGGCATTTCAATTTCCCGGGCTGCCCAGGATCTTTTGATCAAAAAAGAACAACTCGAATCTTTAGAGTCAGGCGACTGGGAAAATTTGCCCGAACCGCCATTTGTGCGCGGCTTTATCAAAAATTACGGAGATTATTTAGGTCTTGATACCGATCATCTGCTTGCCCTTTACCGCCGGGAATACGATGCTTCTAAACACCCTTCGGCCAATCTTAAAGGGCGTAAGCTAAAGCGTTTTGTTATCACTCCAACTACCATGGTCACCATAACCTCAATTTTTGTTGTCGGCCTTTTTATCATTTATCTTGTTACCCAGTATCTCTCGATTGTCTCCAGCCCCAAACTGGATGTTTTTGCCCCGCCTGCCGATACCACCACATCCGCGCCTGTCATTAGAATCGACGGCAAGACAGAACCCGGCGCAACCGTTGCCGTCAATGGAGATTTTGCCGCCGTTGATCAAGAGGGCAATTTCCAATATCAATACACCTTAAAAGACGGCCAGAATATTATCGAGATCATTGCCGCCAAGAGGTTATCTCCCAAATCCAAAGTCACCCGCATCGTCCGGCTCAGTCGCTAGACGATATTGACAAACATCTGTCCATGAAGTATATCTTCCTTACACTTATTTCTGCCCATGGACATCACACAAATAACTCTGCTTTCGGTAATCGTCGTCTTAACTATTTTTCTAGTGGTAATCGGCTTTCAGGTTTTCTTTCTAATCCGCGATCTGCGAAAGACTCTTCACCGCACTAATCGTCTACTGGATGACGCCGACGGTCTTGTTGCCAGCGTCAAAAAACCCATCGAAGGAGCCGGTAACATCTTTGGCGCCCTTACAGCCGGTGCCGGCATTGCCCACCTCTTAAAAAGAATCGAAAGGAAAAAATGAACGACCATGATCAAAATCATTCTCACGGTGGCAATAACCTTCCCACTTTCATTTCAGGCATCGTTCTTGGAGCTGCCCTAAGTTATCTCTTTGGCACCAAAGACGGCAAAAAACTCAAAAACCAACTTCTAAAAGAGGGGCAAAAACTCCTTGAAGAAATGGGTAAAGATCTTGAAGAAGTCAAAGATAAAATCCAAGAAGAGGATCCGCTTGCAAAATTAGAAGCCGTAAAAGACAAAATCGAAGAGGTCAAAGAAGAGTTGCAAGGAAAAGTTGAAGATGTCCCAAAGCATATCGAAGAACTCCAGAAAAAAGGCCGCCGTTTTTTCTTCCACCGCCGCGCCTCTCACGAATCGTAAAACATTAATAGCTGATATTAGTCCAGTTTACTGGACGCATGGCGCTGTATATAATTGTTCTCATGAAATCAACTGAGCTCCGTCAAAAGTACCTTAAGTTCTTTGAAGATAAGGGACACAAAATAATTCCCTCCGCATCGCTTGTACCAAAAGAGGATGTGGAGTTGGCCGGCACCCAGCGCGTTTTATTTACAACCGCCGGCATGCATCCATTGGTGCCATATCTTTTGGGTACCCCGCATCCCGAAGGCAAACGCTTGGTAAACGTCCAAAAGTGTTTGCGCACCGATGATATCGACCAAGTCGGGGACACGGTCCACAATACATTTTTTGAAATGCTTGGCAATTGGTCACTTGGCGACTATGGCAAAGAAGAAGCAATTTCCTGGTCATACGATTTTCTCGTCAACACTTTAAAACTCGATGCCAAACGTCTTTATGTTTCGGTTTTCGCCGGCGACAGCGACGCGCCATTTGATCAGGAGTCGTTCGACATTTGGAGAAAACTCGGTACGCCCGAGAGTCATATTTTCAAGTACGGCAAAAAAGATAATTGGTGGGGTCCGGTTGGTCCTGCTGGTCCCTGCGGCCCGGACACCGAAATGTTTTACGATGCCGAAGGTGGATCGCTGAATGGTCAAGAGCCTGCCACAAACTCGGAGAGGTTCGTGGAAATCTGGAACGACGTTTTTATGGAGTACGACAAACAGGCAGATGGAACTTTCAAACCACTCAAGCAGAAAAATGTCGATACCGGCATGGGCCTGGAACGCATGCTTGCCGTTTTACAAAAAGCGCCCTCTATCTACGATACGGATGTTTTTGCTCCACTCATGAAACAAATCGAAGATCTATCGACAAACTTTAATGATAAATCAGCCCGTATTATTGCAGACCATCTTAGGGCGTCAGTATTTTTAATTTCAGACGGGGTTACCCCGAGTAATGTCGAGCGTGGTTATATCCTTCGTCGCCTAATTCGTCGTCTTATTCGTCATTGTGGAGATATCAGATTTACTGATTTAGATAATTTACCAAAACTAATTAAAACAATAATAAAAACTTACGGTGACTTCTATCCAAGCTTAATAGAATTTCAGGACTCAATCATTAACGAGATTAAAAAAGAAGATCAGAAGTTCAGTAAAGCATTAGCAACTGGCATGAGGGAATTTCATAAAATTCCTGGAGATATATCAGGCAAGGATGCATTTAATCTATACCAGAATTATGGATTCCCGATTGAATTTACAGTCGAACTTGCGCTTGAGGATAATAAACAAGTTGATGTCCCCGGCTTTGAAAAAGAATTCAAGGCCCACCAAGAACTTTCCCGAAAAGCCGGAGGAAAAACAAAAGGGGGACTGGCAACACAAAGCGACCGCGCCGCCAAACTCCACACCGCCACCCATCTTCTTCACCAAGCACTGCGTGACGTTCTTGGTCATCACGTCCACCAAACCGGCTCGCACATTACCGATGAAAGACTTCGTTTTGATTTTACTCACGATGCCAAAATGCTAGAAGAACAGATCAAAAAAGTGGAAGACATCGTCAACGAAAAAATCCGCCAAAACCTGCCGGTTCACAAAGAAACCATGCCCAAAGCGGCCGCCGACGAAATCGGCGCCATTGGCCTTTTTGACGACAAATATGGCGATCTGGTGAACATCTACTTTATGGGCTCAGATAATCCAAAAGACGCTTATTCTAAGGAATTTTGCGGCGGTCCACACGCTGACTCGACAGGATCGCTTGGAGAGTTTAAGATAATTAAAGAGGAATCAGCAGGTTCTGGCGTGCGCCGCATCTATGCTACAATAAATCCGTAAACTATGGATCCTACTGCCCCAAAAGATAATCCAACTCCGCCTAAGTCTCCTGCCGGTGCCCCCCCGCCAAACCCTTGGTCGCAAGTACCCGAACCTTCGGTACCCCAAAGCCAAACACCGGGTTCAATCGAGCCTGGACAATTTGTTGCTGTTGGGCAAGATTCTTCCCCGACAGTCTCGGCTGGACCAAAATCACCGCCGGCCGAGACTCTGCCGCCGCTGCCAGAAAATCCTGTTGCCGAAAACGGCCCAATTCTTGGAGCAACACCTAAACCTACAGCCGAGCCGACTCTTTCAGATCTAAACTCTTTAGCAGAAACTCAACCTAAACCGCAGAGCGCACAACCCCCACCATCGTTCTCCGGCCAACCGAACCCAACCCCATACGCTGCGCCACCGTCTGGTCCCCAGGCGCAAACACCGCCGGGAGGAGCTTCAAAAATTAAACAATTAAAGGTTGTCATCATCATAGTTGGGATTGTGGCTTTGGTTGCAATTATCGCCGCCTTGGTGTGGTTTTTTGTCCTTTCTCCCAAATCCAATCAAGCGACAAAGACCCAAAGTGGCCAAACTGACGTTATCGAACCATCACCGCTTCCCAAAGTAACGCAGGGAGGTTTTGGTGATTTGCCGCAATCAACGGCTTCTTCACAAGCTACAAAATCCGCAACTCCTGCTGCTTCTTTAGGAAGATAATCATCAATTGTTTCCTGCTGTTTAGTCCAGTTTACTGGACGCATGGCACTGTATATAATTAGGTTCGCACATGAAACTTTTCAACTTCTTTTCAAAGGCAAAGCCCCAACCCGAGTCGCAAGATAGTTATCTGGCGCTCACACTTACTCCAGATAAAATCCTGTCTGCCGTTTGGGATTTTAATCTTGAAGATATAAATATTCAGGCAGTTGAAGAGAAACAGTTTACAAACTCGGAAAATCTGATTCACGAAGCAGCAGTTGCCATTGATAGTGCTTGCCAAAAAGCCGACACCGACGTTTCCAAAGTTGTTTTTGGTCTTTCCCAATCTTGGTTCGAGGGGGAAGATATTCCCGAAAAGTCTGCCAAAGTTTTAAAAACTTTAAGTGAAGATCTGGAACTTGCTGCCCAAGCTTTTGTTTCTCTTGCCTCTTCCATAAATCACTTCCTCAAGGTTACCGAAGGCATCACGCCTCAGGCCGTTTTAGTTGGAATTTTTGCTGGCCCCGCCTCAACGTTTTGTGAAGTTCATCTTGTTAAAAATAATAAAGTCCAAGCAACAAAGACTGCCACTCAAATTTTATCAGTCGAGAAAATTAGTCAGCTGATTAGTCAACTTAAGGTAGAAGAAGAAACTCTACCGGCCAGAATTATAATTTACGGCAACCCCAGCGGTGAACTTCTGGAAAAACTCCAAAGTAACAAATTTGCTGACCTTTTCGTCCACCAGCCGAAGATTGATATTATCGAAAGTGACAAGCTTGCCGCGTCTGTTGCCTATGCCCAAGCCGCCGATATTTTAGGTCACGACCCTCTTCCTACCGGCGGCAAAAAAGCCAGCCTGCCCCAGACCGACGAGTCGAGGCGGGAGGAACCCCGAACAAAAAACCGAGAGTCGCAAGGACCTGATGAACTTGGCTTCATTGCCGCAGTTGATATTTTAGAAAATCCACCCCAAAGACCAGAAGTTAAACAGGAAGAGGTTCCTCCTGTGGCAGTACCCCAACACAAAGGCCCAATAAGAAAAGAGGACTACGCAGTTGAAATTGAGCCAAGTGCGTATCAAAGTGAGCCAAAAGTCGGCGTGCCAAAGTTGCCCAAGATTAAAATCTCAAACTTTTTTAAAGTACCAACTTTTCCGAAGCCTTCCAAAAAATTGGGGATAATTTTGGGGGTCATTTTGGCCGCTATCTCAGTTGGACTTTTTGTTGCCGGACAAAATCTAACTTCGGCCGAGGTCGATATTAAAGTAACCGCGCAGTCTCAAGACGGCACTTTCAAAGCAACAGTTGTTCCCGGAGCATCTTATGATGCCAGCCACTCCCAAATTCCTGGCCAGATTATCACGGGCCATGCCTCTGGCAGTCAAAAGGGTGTCGCCACCGGCAGCAAAAAAATCGGCAATAAAGCCAAAGGTAATGTTAATGTTTTTAATTTCGATACCTCACCGAAACAATTTCCGGCCCAAACAGAACTTATCACCAAAGACAGTTTTAAATTTACCTTAGATAGTGCTATAGAAGTACCCGGAAGAGTAGGTGGTACTAGCGGCCAAGCGACAGTTGGCACGACAGCCGAAGAAGTTGGTCCAAATTACAATAAACCCAAGGGTACAAGCTTCACAATAGTTGGGTTCAATGAAATTCTTTATTATGCTGAAAGCTCCAACGCTTTTTCCGGCGGCGATGAAAAACAGGCGACTATTGCTTCTCAAAACGACCTTGATAAATTGACAAAATCCCTGACCGATAGCCTTACCCAAAAGGCCAAAGACGATTTTAAGACAAAATCTCAAGGCGCCAATATTCCTGACGGATCTTTGGTCATCAGCGTCCTCAAAAAAAATTTCGATAAAAAGGTGGACGAAGAAGCTTCCATCATTAATCTTAATATAGAAATCGAGGCTAGTGCCGTTAGCTTTAACCAAAACGACCTCAAAAAATTAATTAGTGGAACCTCTCAAAATCAGGCGAATTTCCAACTGCGCCCTGGCGATATCGAAGTCTTTGACACAAATGTCAAAAGAACAAAAGACACTCTGGCAATTTCCGGCAACTACCGCGCAAAATTAATCCCCAAATTTAACGAGGACGAGCTCGCTGCCAAAATTTCCGGCAAAAACGTCAAAGAAACCCGCTCAATCATTAAACTTACCCCGGAAGTTTCCGATGTCCAAGTCACGTTTTCACCGGCGATTCCTTTCGTCGACTCGATTCCGCGCTCCAAATCAAAAATAAAGTTTAAAATAGAAATTTCCTAAAATGCCCATAGCCGTCTACATTAAAGCCCCCCCGAAAGGTATAAAAGTCAGAAACATTAAACGTGAAAGAGCTTTCTACGGATTTATAACCGCCATCGGCGTCTCCTCCATAATTTTTGCCGCTTGGCCTTTCATAATCTGGCAAGTGAAAGTTGCCCCAAAGCTCACCGCAAAAGCCCAAGAAAGTGCACCCATTCCCTCGTCCCAAGTCTTATCTGCAAAAACAATTCTGCAAAGCGTTCAAGTTGTAAAAGACCCAGACGGTTTTTCATACTTTACGACTAACTTAAAACCGCAAGGCCAAAGGTCCGCAGAATTTTCGCTAACAATCCCCAAATTAAAAATTGACAATGCGCAAGTTAAAGTGGACGATTTAAAGTTTGATAACAACCTGGCTCTTTTTCCGGGTACTGCCTTGCCCGGTGAAGTCGGAAACAGCTTTATCACTGGCCACTCAGTCTTACCAGAATTTGCTAACCCCAAAAATTACCGTGCAATTTTTACTAACCTTTCCGACCTGGAAATTGGCGATGATATCAAGGTCGACATGGGGAACAAAACTTATAACTACACCGTCCAATATTCAAAAATCGTCGACCCCAAAGATACTTCTGTCATTGCCCCCATATCAGCAAATGGTCGTAATTTAACCTTAATGACCTGCGTTCCCCCCGGCACCAGCATCAAGCGCCTCGTCATCATCGCCTCCTTGCTTTAAATTGACTATTAACCATTTACCATTTACGATTTACAAATGATTCTTGGTATCGATCTTGGCAAAAAAACAACCGGCTTAGCAGTCACAGATAGCAACATTGCGACCCCTTACAAAACAATCACTCACAAAACACTCGATCAAACCCTAAGTTCAATAATTCGAATCATTGAACTGGAAAAAATTGACACTGTAGTTATCGGTTTTGTAGAGGGGAAAATAAAAAAAATGTTTACAGGTTTTGCGTCGGCTTTAAAAAAAATCAGGCCTGATATTAAAGTTATTCTTTGGGATGAAACTTTAACATCTGGACAGGCCCGCCAAACTATGATTAAACTGCAAGTACCAAAAATCAAGCGCCGCCAAAAGGAGCACGAATATGCGGCCGCCTTAATTTTACAAAGCTATCTAGACAAAGATGATTAAAAGAATGTTAGCGCCAGTTCAAGCCTGGATTTTGCTTCAGGGAAAATGTGTCGGTTGCGGCCGCACCCTCTCTCTCGGCCGCAAATTAGAAAGGGAAGACAATTCTCAACAAGTAACTTGCCAGTGCGGACGCATTTTTATTTTCGATAAACGCCGTGGTCGTTATCACCGGGCGACGCGCGAGGAGATTAAAAATTGAAAAAATTACCCCGGTTTCTTATCGTCATCATCGCAGTTTTAATACTGGCCCCAATCGTTCTAATCAAATATTACAACTTCCTCCTCTCATCTCCTTCCCAAAACAAAGAAAACCAGATCTTTGTCGTTAAACCGGGCCAGCCCCTAACCCAAATTGCCCAAAACCTGGAGAAAGCCAATATTGTCAGAAACGCTTTTGCCTTTAGGCTTTTAGCAACTCAGATGGGGATTGCCAAAAATATCCAGGCCGGCGATTACCGTTTTTCCCCCAGCCAAAGCGCCAAAGAGATCGCCCAGACTCTAACCCATGGCGCCATCGACGTCTGGATTACTTTTCCGGAAGGCATGCGCATCGAAGAACAGGCCCAGAAAATTTCCGACAAAATAAATACAGCCGAAAATGACAAAACGCAATTTGATCGCGAAGCGTACATTAAACTTGCCAAAGAAGGTTACATGTTCCCCGATACTTACTTAATTGCCAAAGACGCGGGTGCTGTCGATATTGCCCAGAGGCTGAGAAACACCTTTGATCAAAAAGTCGATAGCCGAATTTTAGAAAAAGGCCTCAAAAATCATTTAACCCAATATCAAGTCATCATCCTGGCCTCAATTATCGAAAGGGAAGCACGGCAGGACGAGGAAAAACCGATCATTGCCGGTATACTTTTGAACCGTCAACTAGCAGGGATTGCTCTTCAAGTCGATGCCACCATCCAATACGCCAAAGGTTACGACGCTGCCAAAAAAACCTGGTGGGCGCCGGTTTCCGTCAGCGATTACTCAACTGTCAAATCTCCATATAACACTTATCTAACTCCCGGCCTTCCGCCATCTCCGATATCAAATCCAGGTCTTGCCTCCATCCGCGCCGCCGCCGAACCGGCCGATACTCCGTATCTCTACTATCTCCACGACAGCAAAGGCAAAATCCACTACGCCAAAACCGTCCAAGAACACAACGCCAATATCCAAAAGTATCTATGATTTCGAACTTGTGAGAAACAAGCCCTCATCTATCTAGGGGTCCAGTACACCATCTGTCTAGGTCGCGATACATTGAGAACGGTTTGTAAGTAAAATTTCGTACCGATATACTGACGCAATTATGCGTCACTACAATATCCTTCCTGTAAATACTATCCGCCTGTCAAACCTGTCTAAAGATGCCCTTAGAAGATTGTATTGGATGGATTGGTACCATACCCACGACAAGAATGCCGAAGCTACCTGCCGTCACTTTGGTATCAGTAAGTGTGTCTTCTACCGCTGGAAGAACAGATACAACCCGAAGAACTTAAAAACACTGGAAGATAATACCGCCAACAGAAGACCACACAAGCTGCGGGAGATGACTACACCACTATTGGTTCAGAAGAAAATCTACGATATTAGACTGGCTGATCGTGAGAAAAGTAAGTACGAGATCCAGGAAGAGTTAAGGCGCGAAGGTGTTACTGTCGGCCAGACGGCAATCCAGAAGGTTATTAACCGCCACGGGGAGCTTTTAAACACCCACCACATTAAGAAACTGAAAGCCCACAGGAGACTGGCTATTGCCAGACTTCGGGCCAGCCGTGAGATGCGAGAGAAATACCCCGGAGCACTGGTACAAATTGACACCAAGCACTTTTACGTTCTTGGTAGAAGGTTTTATCTTTTCTGCGCCGTTGACTGTAAAAGCAGATATGCCTATGTCGCTTGTTACAAGACCATAACAAGTCAATCGGCTGCTGATTTCCTGTCAGGAGTTTTAAACTATTTTCCTTTCAGGGTGGAAGCTGTGCAGACAGACAATGGTTCTGAGTACCTTTTAAATTTCCACAAAGCATGCACCATGCTTAATCTTATTCATTACTTTTCCTTCCCCCATACACCAAAGATGAATGGCCGTGCGGAGCGGATCATTCAAACAGCCGTCTATGAGTATTTCAACTGGCAGTATGGCCTACTACCGGATCTTGATGAGATTAACAGACATTGTGTTATCTTCAACACTAAATACAACACCAAAAGGTTTCATCAAAAGCTTGGCTACAAAACACCACAAGAATATGTTAACCTGCAGAAAGGAGGACAACCGTTCTCTATCTAGGCAACCAGCACATCAGCTTGACATCGCTCATAAATATCTTAATAATGAAAGTATATAGCCTTAATTATTTGAATCAACCAAAATAACTAAAAATGCCTAGTATGCTGCCCTATCTAGGAACTCCTTTCGGAACTCCTTTAAATAACTCTAAAAAAAATGCTCTCTCGTGGTATTTCTGGGCACATTTGTATTTCAACGAAAACCTCACATATAAATCATCACAATCTACCGAAAGGAGGTGATTTTGCATGTTAGGTCTTGGTTCAACAGAGCTTGTTATTATTGCTCTAGTTTTATTGGTTCTTTTCGGCGGTAAAAAATTACCAGAACTTTCAAAGGGAATCGGAAGTTCTTTGAAGGAATTTCGTAAAGCTGCCAGTGAGGATGCAAAGTAGAGTGTTAATTGCCAAAAAAGCGAAATTCGCCGTGTTGGCAATAACTGTTCTCGGTTCAGCCTCTGTGTTTCCAAGAAACACCTGGACTGCCTCGGGATCGCAAATATCTTGCCAACCCTCAAGTAGCTGTACTGTCGGCGAGTATCTTTT
>OBEQ012597421.1_pt1 | contig 24107 bp, 24 predicted proteins | sample 1670901 | NCBI WGS metagenome assembly OBEQ01 (sample SAMEA104232315, study PRJEB22302) | groundwater metagenome | biome: forest; feature: aquifer; material: groundwater | place: USA | collected 2011-08-07 | depth 5.4 m | reverse complement strand
TTTTCCGCTTTCTGGGAAGGGCTTCTTATTGTCGCCCTGATGTTTGTGTCTTATCACATGTCGCAAAACGCGGCGCTGATGCAAATGATGCCGGCGGAATATGCTTTTGCCGCTCCTATTTTTGCTTTTGGTCTTGTGGCTTTCGGATTTTTGGGAATGGGGCCAGTGACGATTGCTGTCGATAGTTTTGGACCGGTGACGGATAACGCCCAGTCGGTTTACGAACTTTCGTTGATCGAAAAAATTCCGGGTATTAAAGAAGAACTCAAGCGTGATTTTGGTTTTGTGCCCAACTTCGAAGATGCCAAGCACTCTCTTGAAAAAGGAGATGGAGCGGGTAACACTTTCAAGGCTACCGCCAAGCCGATGCTGATTGGTACCGCGGTTGTCGGGGCCACCACGATGGTGTTCGGCATTATTCTTCTGCTCGAAAAACTCTACGGAAATGTGACCAACTCGCTAAGCTTAGTGCAAGCTCCCGTTATTCTGGGTCTCCTCATGGGAGGAGCGGTTGTATACTGGTTTACCGGTGCCGCCACGCAAGCCGTGGTGACAGGCGCCTACCGGGCGGTTGTTTATATTAAAGAGAATATCAAGCTTGAAGGAAGCGCGTCGGCCTCGATTGCCGACAGCAAAAAAGTGGTGGAAATTTGCACCGTCTATGCCCAGAAGGGGATGGTCAACATTTTCATCGTCATTTTTTGCATGGCGCTTTCGCTCGCTTTTTTCAATCCCTACTTTTTTATCGGATATCTTGTCGGCATTGCTTTCTTTGGTTTATATCAAGCGATCTTTATGGCTAACGCCGGTGGCGCTTGGGACAATGCCAAAAAAGTGGTCGAAGTTGATCTCAAACAAAAGGGAACGCCACTTCATGCCGCCAGCATCGTGGGAGACACCGTCGGCGATCCGTTCAAAGACACCTCTTCGGTGGCGCTCAACCCCGTGATCAAGTTTACCACCCTGTTTGGTTTGTTGGCCGTTGAAATTGCGGTGACGATGAAAAATGCAAATACCAAATTGGGAATCGGCATTGCCTTCTTTGCCGTGGCGTTGATCTTTGTTTACCGCTCATTCTACAGTATGCGAATTCCGGCGGATGCTAAGTAAAAGATTAATTCCTTAAGTAATGACAATGATAGCCGTCCGGATTTTTTTGCAAGTAGTCTTGGTGGTACTCTTCGGCAGAATAGAATTTTTGGGCGGGAACAATTTCGGTCACGACCGGCTTTTTCCATTTTTTTGAACGGTCAATTTCCTCCTTTATCTTCAGAGCGATCTTCTTTTGCTCGTCATCGTGGTAAAAAATCGCCGAGCGATACTGAGTCCCTGTATCATTTGCCTGACGATTTAAGGTTGTTGGATCGTGTAGACGGAAAAAATATCCGAGAATTTTCTCATAACTGATCTGGGACGCATCAAAAACTATTTCGATCGCCTCGGCGTGCCCCGTAGTTCCCTCACAGACATCGTGATAGGTAGGATTTAATAAAGCACCGCCAGTATACCCAACAGTTGTTTCTAAAATACCGGGAAGGGAACGAAGAATTTCTTCAACCCCCCAAAAACATCCCGCCGCCAACGTAGCGACCTGTCGCGTAGCAACCTGTTGCGTAACTTGTTGCTGAATTTTTTGTTGATTCATTGAGCGTGTAAAAATGCGATTGCTTGATCTTTCTGATACTGTTCCAGCGTGGGACGCTTCTTTTCATCAACCTTGGCAAACGCTTTGTCGAATTGATCTTGATCCAAGACCACGTTGGGTTGAATTCCCTTTCCTTCAATGGAGCGTCCGCTGGGGGTGTAATATTTGGCGATGGTAATTTTAAGCGCGGCCCCTTCTCCCATATCAATCACGGTTTGCACCGACCCTTTTCCAAAGGAAGAAGTTCCAAAAACTTTAGCTCGGTGGGTGTCTTGAAGGGCCCCCGACACAATCTCGGAGGCGGAAGCAGAACCGTGATTGACCAAAATGACGACAGGAATACTCTCAAACGGACTTCCGGGAGTGGCTGTTTTAAATTCCGGTTTTTGATCTCTCCCTTTGGTGGAAACAATCGTTCCTTTGGAAAGAAAAACATCGGAGACTCCCACCGCTTCGCTTAAGAGACCACCTGGATCGTCGCGTAAATCGAGCAAAATTCCCTTTAGAGGAGCACCGTTTTGAGTGGTTAACTTTTGTAATTCTTTTTTAAGATTGTCGGTGGTTTTTTCTTGAAAACTGGTGATGCGGATATATCCGTAACCTCCCAAAATCGCTTCGGCCTTCACGCTGGTGACTTCGATGATGTCCCGCACCACCGAAATGTCACGGGCTTTTGCAAAATTTTCGCGCCAAACGGTGAGAACGACCGCTTTTCCCTTCGAGCCGCGCATAGCGTGAACGGCGTCGACCATATTCATATTTTTGGTTGATGTTCCGTCGATCTTTAAAATTTTATCTCCCGATTTGATTCCCGCTTTCGCGGCTGGAGAATCTTCCACCGGAGAAACAACGGTTAAGAGGCCATCTTTGACTGTGACTTCAAGACCAATGCCGCCAAATTTTCCGGTCGTGTCGGCCTGGAACTCTTTGTACATTTCGGGGGGGAGATAGACGGTGTAAGGATCGAGCGAGCTGAGCATTCCGCGAATGGCGCCGGCAATCAGATTGTGTTCGTTAACCGGCTCGACATATTGTTTGTCGACAATTTCGATGAGGCGCGAAAAAATTTCCAGCTCTTGATAAATTTTATCGGTGAGGCCGAAGGCAGACGAGATCCACAGGCCTGATACAAAACCTATCGACAGCGAAATAGGAATTAAAAGAAAATATTTTTTAAAGAGCATGATCGAAAATTACAAAGATTTTTTAATCGATTCCACCAAACCATCGGCATCCAGCTTGTAATGCGCCAATACCGCTTGATAACTTCCCGATTGTCCAAAAACATCCTGCACTCCCAACCGGATGAGACGTTGAGGATAGCGTGTTGTGAGAACTTCTGCAATAGCCGATCCAAACCCTCCCATCACATTATGTTCTTCGGCGCTAAATAAAATCCGGTGCGACTTGGCCATTTGTACAATCAGTTCCTCGTCGATCGGTTTGATGGATGCCATGTTGACCACGGTACAGTTGACCCCACCGGCTTCCATTTTTTTAGCGGCTTCCAAAACGCTAGCTGTCATAAATCCATTTGTGAACACGCAAATGTCCCTCGGACCAATGGCCCTCGGGACACCGTCCTTACCGGTACGAATCACATTTCCTTTGCCCGGTTTGAAATTGTAACTGGCGTCGAATAAAACCGGGCTTTTGGCGCGGCAGAGTCGAATGTAGCAGGCCCCTTGGATTTCGACAGCCGCTTCGAGAACTTTTTCGGTTTCAATCGCATCGGAAGGAACAAAGACGTGCATTCCAGGAATGACGCGCATCAGAGCGATGTCTTCGATAATTTGGTGGCTGGCGCCATCTTCGCCAACCGTGAGTCCCGCATGAGATGCACAAATTTTAACATTTAAATGAGGATAAGCGATCGATTGTCGGAGTGGTTCCCACGCCCTTCCCGCGGCAAACATGGCAAAGCTGGAGACGAAGGCAATTTTTCCACAAGCGGCAAGGCCCGCCGCGGTGCCCATGAGGTCTTGTTCGGCAACCCCCATGTTGAAAAAACGGTTGGGGAATTTTTTGGCAAAGACTTCCGTCTTGGTCGAGCCAGACAGGTCGGCATCCAGCACCACGATGTTGGGATATTTTTCTCCCAGCTCTGCTAATTTTTTTCCGTATGCTTCTCGTGTTGCAACTTCCTGCGTCATTAGATTGGGCCCCCTCGGCCCTTTAATGTAACTACTCGTGTTATTTCCCCAACTCTTTCATCGCCGTTTCCATTTCTTCATCTGTCGGGGCGACACCGTGATACTTTGGTTTGTTTTCGAAAATTGAAACTCCCTTACCCATGATGGTCTTGGCCAAGATGACGGTCGGTTTTCCTTTGATTGTTTCCGCTTCGTCCAACGCTTCAACAATTTGCTTCATGTTGTGGCCATCAATCACGATCACATGCCAGTTGAAGGCGCGGAATTTGTCATCGAGTGGCGCCACGTCTTTGATTTTTTCGACAAAACCATCAATTTGAATTCCATTATAATCAAGAAGCGCCACCCGATTGTCGAGTTTGCGAAAGCCCGCGCTCATCGCCCCTTCCCACATCATTCCTTCTTGGGCGCCGCCATCCGATTCGAGGGAATAAACTCGGAAATTTTTGCAATCCAGTTTTGACGCCATCGCCATGCCATTGCTAATACTCATCCCCTGGCCCAGCGATCCGGTGGACATTTCAATGCCCCAGTCGAGGTTGAGTTTGGGGTGCCCTTGCAAGCCGCTGCCTAATTTTCGCAAGTTCCACATTTCTTTTTCGGGAATAAATCCTTTTTTGATGAGACAAGCATACAACGCCGGAGCGGTGTGGCCTGCCGAAAGGACAAAACGGTCGCGATCGTCCCACCGTGGGTTTTTGACATCGATTCGCATTTTATAAAAATAGAGCGCCGCCAGGAGATCGATGCACGACAAAGGGCCGCCGGTGTGTCCACACTTTGCGTTGTGAACCATCTTTAAGATGAGAATCCTCAACTCACGGGAAATTTCTTCTAATTCGGCAATGGATGGCTTCATGTAAGAAAACTCGTAACAAGACTTCATTAATTCTTCAATGAAAATTAAATTTTCAAAAAGGTACAGTTTAATTCTTTCCAATCGTTCGAAACTCGCGAACAATCATATTTTGAATGACCGCTCAGACAGCCGAACTCATTACAAGAATCAAACTATACCTTTTTGATGCTTCTTTTCTAAAATATTTCAACCTTCGTTACTTCTTTAATTTCTTTTCCCAAAAACAGTTTACCCACCCGTTGCATCCGTTCCGGGGCGTCGGTCGAGAAGAAGCGGGTAGTTCCGGGCGTGGATGACTTTTGGGCGATGTCCATTTTTTCGAGAGTCTCTTTCAAACTTTGTGCCGTTTCCACCGCCGAGTCGACCAGTTGGATGGAGGGAGACAGAACTTTGGCAATCGCTTTTTTGAAAAGAGGGTAATGCGTGCACCCTAAAATCAATGTATCGATTTCTGACTTTTTAAAATCAGCCAGATAAGTGGTCAGAATTTTTTCAACCACTTCTCCTTCAAACCACCCTTCCTCCGCCAGCGGGACCAAGAGGGGACAAGCTTGTGACTGCGTGGTCGTTTTTGGATCGAGAGAGGCAATGGCTTTTGGGTAAGCCTGCGAACGAATGGTTCCTTCGGTGCCGATGACTCCGATTTTTTTATTTTTGGTTTGCGCGACGGCTGTTTTGGCTCCTGGCGTGATCACCCCTAAAACCGGAACGCGAAAATAATTGCGGAGCGCCTCCAACCCGTAAGCCGAGGCGGTGTTGCAGGCAATGACAATGGCTTTGATTCCCTGGTCGAGAAGAAAGAGGGAATTTTGGATGGTGTATTTAATGACTGTCTCACGAGACTTGGTGCCAAAGGGAACGCGGGCGGTATCGCCCAAATAAATAATATTTTCGTGCGGGAGTGTTTTGGCAATTTCTTTGAAAACGGTTAGGCCGCCGATTCCTGAATCGAAAATACCAATCGCGTCATTTCGGTTTGCAGAGGTCACTGAAATCAAAGAGAAGCTTTTCTAGAATGGTTTTTGGTGGTTTGAATTTTTTTAAGGCTTTTGACCGTGATCGCCTTTTTACCGACGCGGTCGATCGTTTTTTCCAAATGATCCAATTTTTGTTCGATACGGCTCAGGTCGTTGCGGGAAGGGACATCCATCAACTGAAAAACGTGCTGCATTTTTTTCTTTAAAACGTGAGAGACCTCTTCTTTTGTTTGCAAAATATGGGTCAAACCTTTCATCAACAAATCACTTTGAGCCATGTCTGAAACAACCTTGGAATGGAGAAGCTCGGACAAAAGATCGTCTTTCAAATCTTTCCCTTTGGTCATTGCTTCTTCGATCAGATCTTTGAGTGCCATAAATTTGCTCCTGTTCCTCCTGCCCTACAAATTCAAGAATCAAGTGTCAATGGAAATCGCCTGTTGGCCCATTTAGTCCTTGATTTAGTGGGGGGGGGGGTATGCTATTATTTAATAATTGATGCGAAAATATTCTTTTTTACCGTTGGTTTTAATCCTGGCCTACCTTCATTTGGTAGGGTGTACCACTTTCAAACCTTACGTGAGTAATAGCAGTCAAGTTTCAACCACTCGTTTTGAAAAATCAAAAAGATATCAAATCGTTTTTGTCGATGGACATAAAAAGACCTCTTACGGAGAAGATATTCAGATTAATGGCGATTCACTGGAACTCTCGGATGCTTTTTCCAAAACTCCGTATCCCGAGCGGTATCCTCTTGCTGACATTACAGAAGTGAAGAAGGCCCAATTCAGTGCCGGAAAAACGTTGGGGCTTGTTGGAGGAATTGTGGTGGGAATTGTGATCATTCTTGGTTTGCTTATTATACAAGGTCTTGGTGAAGCGAATAAAGCCGATTAGGTTCACTAAAATTTCTACACCGCCCTTGGCCACTTTTTCTGCTCGGTGTTTGGCTTTCCCTCATTGTCATGACGGACGATTTGATTTCTTCCCATCGCCTTGGCTTTGTAGAGGCTTTTGTCGGCGGTGTTGAGCAGGTCTTCTTCGCTATCGACCACCTCGGGATAAGAAGAAGCTCCTATACTTACCCCCAACGGATAACCAAGGCCCCCCTTTTCTGGTGGGAGAATTGTTTTTTCAACAATAAAAGTTTTTAATTTTTCTCCAACCATGCAGGCGTCTTCCAGAGAAGTGTCAGGAAGTAAAATGACAAATTCTTCTCCTCCAAACCGGGCGACGGTGTCCACTTCGCGAACATGGTCGGATAAAATCTGCGCCAGCAATTTTAAAGCCTCGTCCCCTTTTACGTGGCCGAAGGTGTCGTTGTATTTTTTGAAATAGTCGACGTCGATCATCAACATCGATAGGGGGCGACCAAAACGGGACGCCCGTTTCCATTCCATGTGGAGCATATTTTGAAAATGCCGACGGTTGTAAATGCCGGTGAGTTCGTCGGTGACGGAGAGTTCCTTCACTTTTTCGTAGAGCGTTGACAGGTCTTTGAGGGAAAGTTCCAGTTTTTGGTTGGTCGATTCGATCACCTTCGCTTTTTCTTCCAGCTCCTCTTTGTATTTGAGTGATGCCTGGGCGATGATCAGCTCCCGTTCCGTCTCAATTTTTTGGGCGTCGAGGTCGGTAATTTTGGCGAGCATGGTGTTGAAACTTTGCGCCAGCTCTCCCAGCTCATCTTCGGAAAGAATGGGGGCGCGCACCAAAAAATTTCCTTCTTCGGCAACTCGCATCACATCCGTTAATTTTTGCAAAGGGCGCCCCGCAAAAAAATTGGTGGCGACCATCACCAAAAGTACTTCGACAAAGACAAGCATCGAAACAAAAGTAGCGAGGAGTTGGAGAAAATTAAATTTGGAAAGAAAGGAAAAATTCAGAATGTGAAAAATAACGAGAAAAAGCCCCGTCACAAAAATCAGCGCCGCCGACGTAGCGATGGCGATTTTGGCCCCGAGACTCTGACGTACAAAAGACCATTTCATGATGCGAAACTATAGGCAGGGGGGGGCGGAAAGTCAAGAGTGCCCGACTAAATAGCTTCCAGCATCATCACATCAGTCGCTAAGCTTTCGTTGGGTGCAACATTGCAAAAAGAATCGACGCCAGTGGTTAAAGGGGAAGTGGGACCAACGTGATGATGGACTTTAGGCAGATGTCGGGAATGAGCGCTGTTTTTTCCACCCTTAGAAGGAGGGCGAGTTGTGTCGAAAGTGACTTGATTAGCTGGGGTAAACTGTGGAGATGCGAGTGTCGTTGACGAACCTATTGGTGGAGGAGGATCATCATTTCTTCCAAGACGATGAAGCTCATCCTGAAAATCCCGGAGTTTTTGTTGAGTGGGTTCTGCAACAGAACGAATAGATTCCGCTAAATCGTGCCAGTTATCGGGGCAAATTCTACGGGCGGCCAAAATGATGCCCATAAAAAAATCAGCCTGGTTGAGAAAAAATTGAATTTTTTGATCGTGTTCGGGAAAGGCATCGCTTTGCAGGATTTGATATTGCATGGCGATGGGACCCCACTCCGCCATAGTGATACCTGACAAGTTTGTAGCTAAGTCGGCCAAGGCAGCTAATAAAAGGTCGATGTTGGATTTATTTTCCAAATCAAGACCCAACCCTCCTTTTTCTATATGATCACGAACGATCTCAATCGGATTTTTTTCAACTTGAGATGGAGGAATACCCCTCACCACAAATAATTCTCCCGTGTTGGCAAAGCGGTCGACAGCTTTTGTAGGTGTGGGACTCAACGTGGGAGGCAGGAGTTGTGAGAAATTGTTCCAAGCATCTATCAGCCCTTGGGCGCGTTCTCGTGTATAGCGCCCGGTTAACGGCGGGAGAACCCATCGAGTGCCTGAAGGAATTTCTACTCGGTTCTGGAATTCCAAGGGGAGTCTCCCTCCATGGGTATTGGCATGATCAAAAGCGGTTTGGTAAGCGAGTTCAAAAAAACCACTGGTGCCCGTTGTATCCACAAACGATTTGCCGAGAGGAATATTTCCATAAAATGTTAAATCGTCCGGTTGTACTCCTTCAAAAACGACCACTGCTTTTGCGTCGACGGTTCCAATTCTACGAAGATGGTAGGCTGTCACCGCTTGGGGAGGAGACTCTCGAAAAATCTGGGACGCAACCCAGGGGCCTGTTTCACCGATGGGCATATTTATCGCCCAAAGGGGAGTCGATTTTCCTTCCCTATCAAAAACAGTCATTTCCAACCCCTCGATCAGTTGAGCCGACCAACGGCGTTGTTGGGCTGGAGAGCTTCCCACATGAAAAAGGGTGACTAGTTTTTCGGATGGAGTACTGAAGGTATCGCCTAAAAGGTGTACGGCAACGGGTACGCGGTCAGCACGAGCGGGTGAAGTTTGAAGAATGCGATTTAATAGATCAACATGTTGTCCGGTTTCGGGTGTAGCGGCCATAGCCACTTGAATAGCGAGGAGTCCTATGGCTTGTAGATGCGCGAAGGCTTCTTCCGGTCGGTTGGCTTCATCTTGTGTAATAAGTCCTGCGTCTACAAAGGGGGCTAAAAATTTTGGGATATCCATAAATTCTTTATCGGCATCTCTTAAAAAGTGTTGCTAAGAAATTAGTGTTGAAAATTAGTGGAGATAAAAAGGAAAGAGGGGGTCAAAGGCAAAATTGCCTCGAACCCCCTCTACCGTTGGGGTGGAAATGTGCTTCACTTGATTAACAAGCAAATATCATGCCACAGGGTGTTAGACGGTTAATTAGCCAACTTATTGAAATTAAACATTTTTATATTATCCTGTTTTGCAAAAAAGGGTTGAAAACGTCAGCGCTTTGACGTTTTTCCAAAATGAGAATTGTCAGGTTGAGAAGGGGGGTGTATGACAAGGTCGATGAAATTCTTACATTCGCGAAAATTGAATGGCGCTTTTGCTGGTATCGGCATTTTGGGCTCTCTCTATTCTCTTTATCATTTTGGTTTTTGGAAAGAATGGACGATGCCTCCTTTCAAACTTTTTATTTTTATTCTTTTTCTTATTTTGGCCGAAATGGTGGTCCGTGCCGAGAGACTTTGTCGGGCGGTGAAAATTGTGGGGGACAAAAGAATTCGTTTTCGTGATGCGTTTTTCGCGAATGCTTCAGGCGATGTTTTTGGGGCGATTACTCCTGCGAGTATTGGCGGCGAAGTGGCGCGACTTGGTGGTTGTTTGCGAAGTGGTTTATCGGCAACTGAAGGGGTCAAAGCGCTAGCGGTCGAGCGACTCTCTCTTGTGTTGTCTCTTTTTTGGTGTGTGATGGTTATCTGCGTTACCAGTGGTCGTGGGGGACACAACTTGATGATCTACGGCGCTCTGGCGCTGGTTCTGCTGATTCTGCTCATTGTTCTGGTGCATTACGCCAAAGGGTCGTTTCGTCCTTATTTGTGGAAGTGGGATCTTTTTTGTTTATCCCTTTTTCATCATGTCGTGCGGTTGGGGCTTTTGCCTCTGATTATTTTTTATTATCAACGCGAAGCGCCGGCTCCGATTATTTATTTTTGGTCACTGGTCTTGGCGTATGGTTTTAGTTTTGTACCAATACCTAGCGGCGGCGGAACGATTGAAGCGGCTTTTATGACGGCGTTAACTCCATTGTTGGGTTCGGGAGTTGCGGCCGAAAGTCTTTTGATCTGGCGTTTTTTGGGGCACTATTTTTATCTGTTGTCGGGGGCGCTGGTCACCCTTTGGGGATCACAACGATTTTTTAGTTTTTCCCAACCTTTTATCAATAGTGGTGAGAGTCGCGAAGAAAAATAAGCAATCATCCAACCGGCGGCAATATCAATAAACCAGTGGTGGCGAAGGTAAATGGTAGAAAACCAGAGACTGACAATCAGCACCAAAAAAATCCAAAAAAGAATATTGTCGAACCGGCTCCATTTACGAAAACGGGTGGCGTAAATCAACGCCACAGTCGAAATTCCTACATGCAAACTGGGAAAAGCCCCCGAACGGATCACTGAGAGGGAGTCCCACTTTCCCTGAAGTGTGTTGTAGAGAAAAAGTCCATAGAGCCGATGTGGCGACGTGAAATCATTCTCCAAAAAATAACGGGGAGGGGAACAAGGGAAAAATAAATATCCCAAAAACCCCAAAAGAAAAGTGAACGAAAGGGCCAAAATAATTTCTTGAAGTTCTAACCGGCGGTTTCGGTACGAGAGAAAATACATGATGATTAGCGGAAACAAAATATAGAGCGCATAAACAAAAGCCATGGTGTCGGTGAGAAGCGGATGGAAAAATTTTTGGGCGTACAGGGTGGGCTCCACGCCAAATAGGGCGATGTCCCATTTGACCAAGGTGCCTGCGACATCATGAGTGTGAAAAATTTTTGAAAGGTCATGGAGGTTTTCGTAAATAAAATCGATCAGGATGAAAGGGGTCCAGTCTCTTAAGGTTTGAAAGAAAATAGCTTTCAGCGATAATTTTTCCTGGGTTCCTTTTTTATGTTGATAAATCCAAAGCCCTGTTCGGGTGACTAGCAGAACAACCATCATCCCGATCGGATAAAGAACCGAATTTTGCGCCAGATTGAGCGAGGCTCCATTCCCCCACAAAACAATACTGAGACAAAGGGCCATCAGGCCAACAAACCAGAAATCAATTCCAATACGAAAAAACCAATGAGTGATCATGATAGAAAGGGAACTCCCTTTTTTTGTCGATAAACTTTATCGTAAAAATTTAAAATTCGGTCTGTCACCGCAGGCCACGAGTATTGTTTCACACTTTCCAGCCCCTGTTGAGCTATTTGGTGAGCCAGGGGTTTATTCGTCAATAATCGAATCAGGGCAGCAGCTAGTGATTGGGTGTCGCCCGGTTTGGCCAACAGCCCGTTGACGCCATCTTGAATGGCGGCGCGAAAACCAAGATTGTCCGAGCCGACGATTGGTTTTCCAGAGGCCATGGCTTCCAGAATGGTGACACTAAAAGCCGCTTTGGTTGCGGGGTAACAAAAAACGTCACTGCTGGCAAAGTAAGAGGGACGATTTTCGTTGATTTGCCCCTCGAAAAAAATTTCTTTATTCCTAAGATCACCCGCTTGTTTCTCGTACAGATAGCGCATCGGCCCGTCGCCGGCTATGATTAGCCGCACATTTTTTATTTCTTTTCGGATGATTAAAAAAGCATCCAGGAGTGCATCCAAACCATTGCGTGGGTCGAGACGACCCAAAAAAAAGATGGTAGGGGCCCCATCGGAATACTTCTCAATTTTTTGGGCAGGCTTTGAGAACCAGGCTGTATCTACACCATTGGGAATAATGGTGGCCTCTACAGTGTAGAATCGGCTTAAGGCTTCGATACAGGCATTACTTACAGCAATCAAACCGTCGAGCTTGTCCAGATATTGTTGAATGGTTTTTTTTAAAGTGCCGTAATAAAAAAAAGAATCGAGCGAATCGAAATAAGTGTGAAAGGTGCCGACAGTTACCGTGTTGGTGTATTTCTGAAAAAGAAGAGGCAACACGGGGGTGATCGGAGAATGAATATGCAGCAGATCAAATTTTTCATCGGCCAAGACCTGTTTGATTTTTTTCCCCAGGTTCCAACCCAGAGTGACCTTGGCATAGGAGTCATTTGCAAAAATGGCTTTTGTTTTACCAAATCGAATAATTTTTAATTTTTTGGGAATGGCAACACGGACTTGGTCTTCCTCCCCTTCATAGCCGGTAAGTAGCACAACTTCAAAACCTCGCTCGATCAACTCACGAGAGAAATAGTAAACATGCTCGGTAATTCCTCCCAAGTGGGGATAAAAATATTCTGAAACAATTCCAATTTTTTTCATCGCACCCGCCACCATTTATTTTGAATGGCAATAAAGACAATGGCCAAGAGAACCAAGGGGTATGTCAAAAATTTTCTCATTTCAAACAACGCATGCCTGATTTTAAGGAGCATGCTTTTTTATAAGAATGTTACCTCTGTCCGTCAATGGATTTCTCGAAAACAGGAGGAAAAGGAAGTTGCGATTTTAGATTTTTGAGATAAGGTAAACCCGCATGCCATTCAAAGTCTATTTGCTGAATGCTCTTTTTGTTTTTTTAGGGCTCGTGCTTTGTTTTCTTCTCCGCCGCCGGTGGGTTTTTTTGCTTCTTTTTTTAAGCGTGATGACTTGTCTGTGCGGACTTTTTCTTCCCTGTTTTCCTTTGTTTGGAACTCCCTTTTGTGAGGGAGATTCGCATCAGAAATGGATCGCCCTTACTTTTGACGATGGCCCCAACGAACCTTACACCTCGCAAATTTTATCAATTCTCGAAAAATATAAAGTTCACGCCACTTTTTTTGTCCTTGGCCAAAATGCCGCCCAGCTTCCCGAAACGATCCAACATATTTTGGCGGATGGAAATGTGATTGGAAATCATACGATGGATCATGCACCGCTAGTTTTTAAAAGTCGTGATGATATTAAAAAAGAAATTGATGGTTGGGAACAAGTTTTGCAAGGGGTGACGACTGATAAATTATTTCGGGCTCCGCATGGATGGAAAAGTCCCTTTTTGTCTTCGGTTCTGCGTGAAAAAGGATATCGGTTGATCGGATGGACGCGTGGTGTGTGGGATACCGATATTCCCGGAGTGGATGTTTTGTTTGACCGTATCACTCGCGATCCCGAAAACGGAATGATACTTTTATTGCACGATGGAGCCGCCACCCTGCTGGGTGGCGATCGGAGCCAGACGGTGGCGGTCTTGCCGCGCGTCATCGAGGCTTATCAAAAATTAGGTTATCGCTTTGTGACACTTCCAGAGATGTTAAAACAGTGAAACTTCCCAAACTTTATCAACTAGGAGTCCATTATCCCAAAACGGTGTTAACCGTTTTTATGTTGATCATGTTGACCTCCTTGTTTTGGGCCCGAAAACTTCAAATCGAAAGTGATTTTTCCAATCTTCTTCCCAAAGGCTCCGAGAGCGTTAAAAATCTGAACGACTTCAAAAATTATTTTGGCGGCATGAGTTATTTGTTTGTCGCCGTCGAGGGTCATCATCCGGACGAGGTGAGCCGTTTTGCTGACGACATGAATGACCGGCTAGAGCGCCTCCCTTCTGTTCTATATGTCGACTATCGGCGCCCCATCGAGTTCTTTAAGAAAAGAATTTGGCTTTATTTAGATAGCGACGATCTGCATGAAATGGAACGACGAACCGATAGAGCTTTGGAATTAAAGAAAAAGGGAGTCAGCCCCTATTTCAATAACCTCATGGTTTTTGCCGACCCCGAAAATCGTCCCGATCTTACTTTTGGCGATATTTTTGCTAAATATAAAAGTAGTATCGGCGGTGAACTCAAAGAAAAAACGGCTGATGACACGGGACGTTTCGTGGTGATTCGTATCAAGGCTAAAGAAAATTCGGAAGATCTGGATGCCAGTCGTCGGTTGATTGCTAACGTCAAAAATGTCGAAGCGGAAACGCACAAAAATTTTCCAGATTTGCAAATCAATGTGGGATACACCGGGGCCTATCAAAATAAAATAGAACAGGTGGATCAAATTAAAAAAGAAGTGGGATTTGTTTCCACGATGGTTGCCTTGCTTCTTTTTTGCATTCTTCTTTTCTATTTCAAAAGGGTAGAAGCCGCTTTGCTTGTTGGCATTCCCTTAATGATTTCTCTTTTTTGGACCGGCGGGCTTGTCTATCTTATTCTGGGTCACCTCAATGTGATGACCGGATTTGGGGCGGCTATCCTTGGAGGATTGGGGAGTGATTATGGAATTTATTTGCTGACACGCTACTATCAAGAAAGAGACGCTGGGGTAGATTTTCTGACATCTTGTGAGAGAGCTTTTGCCAATACGGGGCGCGCCACTCATGCCTCGATGGTGACTACGGTTGGATCTTTTGCCTCGTTGCTTCTTTCCAAGTTTGGCGTTTTTGCCGAGCTGGGGGTTGTGGGGGCGTTGGGCTTGCTGACCACCTATTTGGCCATGATGTTGGTGATCCCTAGTTTGTTGACGTTGATCGAACAGTTTAAATGGAGAACCCTGTTTTCCGCCGCTGATAAATTTCTGTCGTACGTCCAACCTTCTCCTCAACGGACAGGAAAATTGATCGAACGTGCTTTTAGTCCTAAAAAAGCCGTACCGGTTTTGATACTTGTTTTCATACTTTTTGGAATTTCGGCCTTAAGTCTTCCCAGCGAATCTAAAATTTATTTCGAAAATGGACAAATGGATAATCAAAATCTTCCCAGTAACCAGCTCTACGAGCGTGTCAGCCATGTGGTGCAGGCATCTCTGAATCCCACGGTTCTCATGGTGAAAGGGTTTGAAGAACAAAATCGTGTTGTGAGAACACTCGATTCGTTGATTAAAAATGACACCGATAAGAAACTGGTTTTTAATAAAGTGGTGGGGCTTTCCACTTTTATTCCCGATAAGTTGGAAGAGAAAAAAGTGATTCTCTCGCGCTTGGAAGAGAAGCTGGGCCAGGTTTTTAACAAAAAGAACCGCTGGTATTTTTCGACGTTGAACGATTCGCTTCAAGCGACACCAGTCAGTCCAGCCAACTTACCTCCCACCATTGGCCGTGTTTTTGTGTCCCCAAAAGATCCCCAGGTTTATTCCATTTTTCTTTTTCCCTCTTTCGAACGTAGTTCTCTTGAAAAAATTAATCTCTACCGTGATGGGCTCGATTTTCTAAAAACTCACTTGGGACTTAATTTTATGGTGGCTGACGGTTCGTTTGTAGCGGCAGACACCGTTTTGCTGATTAAAAAAGAAGCGCCGCGAGGGTTCATACTCCTCATGACTTTCCTGTCTCTTGTCTTGTTTGTCATCATTCGCCCTTTGACGCGTGCCTTTGTTATTTTAGGGCACCTTATGGCGGGACTTGTGCTTTTGTCAGGGGTTTTGTGGCTGGTGAATATCCATTTGAATGTGATGAATGTGGCGATGATCGCCATTATTCTAGGCACGGGGATCGACAGCTATATTCATTTTAGTCATCGTTATGATGAAAGTGGAAATATGCAGGAAACACTTCGTGGCAAGGTGTTGGCCATTATTACTTCTAATCTCACCACGATTGTTGGTTTTGGCGGGTTGGTGCTGACGTCAAGCATCGGCCTTCGTTCGATCGGTTGGCTTTGTGTGTTGGGACTTGTGATTGTAACGCTGTTGGCGGCTTTTATTTTTCCGCGTGTTTTAATTTTAGGAAAAGAACCAACCAACGAAAAATCCGCGCCGTTTCCTTAAAAAAATCATTATCTCTTCACATAAAACTCATTCGAATTTTGCCATTGGCCGTCTGTGGTCCAAAATTTTATCCGGAATTTGCCAAAGGGGAGAGTTGTACTTCCCAATGACAGGGGAGTTTCGGGATGAAGCAGCGGATATTTGTCGATGATCGTTTTCCAGTTTCCTCTCGTAAACCATTCAACCTGTAGGCTTGGTTTAATGGGGTGGTTCGGCGACTGCTTAAGGGTGAGTTTTATTTCTTGGCCTTTTTTGTAAAAAAGATGATCGGTCGTAATTTTTAAATCGAGCAAAGGATTGAAAATCCCAATATTTCTCCGATCCGTAAAATGTCCCTGTACCCAATGACGCATAGGTCCCACATCGACATGGACCATTAAATTGTCGGGATAAAATCCCACACCAAAGCGCGCGAGATGTAAAAGATATTTTTCAATGTCGGCATCAACGATTTCGTCCAAGTGAATGTCGGCGGCCATCCCACGGATGTGGTAACTATCCTCGGCGTTGGAATGTCCTTCCATTCTCAATTTGTGGTTGAATGTTTTTGTTCGGTAGCCGCAAATAACTTCTACCGTATCCGACCCAAAATGGTCTTGAAGATGATCGAGGAGCAAAATGAGATCGGGATAGATCGGAATTTCTTGCCCGCTGTCGCGCGATCGGAAGAAATGATTTATTTTTTTAAGCGCGCTGGGGTTTAACTTTCCGTTCGACTCGTACTGCACTTCCAACATCTCGCCCGAGTGACTATGATAAAGGCGCAAGAAGCCGTCGTGAGGCAGTGGCGCTGCCCATGCTGATAAATTAAAAAATAAAAAGCAAACAATCCATGAAGTGATTTTCATTTTTTAAGTTTTCCTGTTCTAGTAGCGAGACATTCTACTATTTTACATGCCACTAAACCATTTATTTTATACCTAGAAAAACTCGGCCCTTTAGGGCCGAAAATTAGATTGTTTTTCTTGGTATGAAACTCGGGAGCTTGTGCCACAGGCACTTCCGTTGGTCGCCACCGAGTATATTCATTAATGAATATCACCGTGGTAAGTCACGGGGAATAAATTTAAAAATACTTGAATATGTAGCGGATTGTAGATACAATTTGAAATGGACTTATCGAGTATGACAGGATTTGAATGGGATGAGGGGAATATCGTGAAAGTCCAAAAAAGGCTGGACTTGGCTGTTGCCGAATTTGCCTTTACAGGCTTTCCGTTTATTGGTGAAGATGAACAGCATTCGATATCAGAAAAAAGATGGTGCTTGGTGAACAAGGTCAATAAAAGACATGTTTTTGTCTCGTTTACCATCAGAGGTAAAAAGATCCGAATTATTTCAGCTCGGTTTATGCGAGCCAGGGAGGCAAAGAAATATGAAACATGGTTCAAACAATAAAAACAAGTCTGTTTTAGATAACGAAGAAGCACAAATTGATCAGTGGCTCGAGGGAGCCGATTTGTCAAAATTGTCCAAGAAAAAATTTAAACGGGTTCAGTTTTCCAATCTACAGCCAACAAACTGGGACAAGCTTTATGACGATTTTCAAAAAACAAAACCCATCAACATACGCTTGCCCATCCGTCTCATTGCCAAGTTAAAGCAAGTTTCTTTGCAAAAGGGCCTCGCCTATCAATCTCTTATTCGTTTGTGGTTGACCGAAAAGCTGGTGGGATAGACTGGATCCAATAATCCACTTTTATGCCTTTATCCCAAAAATTTACTGTTAACAATTGTCCGGTATTCATCACGTTAACGATCATCGCTCTCATGTTCATAACGCAAGGGGTGTGCATCACGCCGTTGATACTCATCACGCCGCAGGGCTTGATTCTCCTATTTTTGCTGGCGGAGTCGAATTATCCGCCGTTGAAGGCCTTGAGACTTTTGCCGAAATCGGGGTTTAGACTTGACCTTCGGTCTGAATATGGTACCCTATTAAGACCTATGGAACTATTGAAAGATATCAAACCGGTGACTGTTTTTAAATCAAGGGCTGCTGATCTGTTGGAACAAATCAATAGAACCCACCGCCCCATCATTATCACGCAAAACGGGGAGGTCAGGGCTGTTTTGCAGGACCCACAGAGTTTTGAAGAAATGAAGAAAGCTGTTGCTCTCTTAAAGCTTATCAACCAGGCAGAAGTGGAAATTCGTCGGGGAAAGGGAATTTCTCAAGACAAGGTTTTTAGGAATTTGGAGAAAGAATTAAAGAATGATCAAAAAATATAGAGTACTCTGGGCTCCCGTTGCCTATCAGGATTTAAGACAAATTATCGCCTTTATTCATCAAGAAAGCCCCTCCACTGCCAGATCAATCCTCAAAAAGATAAAAAAGCAGGCCTCTAAATTATCTCGATTTCCTTCAAGAGGGAGGGTAGTGCCCGAGCTTAAAAAAATAGGAGTTGTGCCCTATAGAGAACTGATAATTTTTCCCTGGAGACTTATTTACCGTATGGCTACATCCCATGTTTTTGTCGTTGGTTGTCTTGATTCAAGAAGAAATTTGGAAGATTTATTATTCACGAGATTTCTGGTAACTCCTTCCGACCCTGTTTGATTGGTATTACCCTCGGTAATTTAAAAAAATCCACTGCGCAAAAAGATTGCACGCGGCGTGAAAAAAAACGCTGGCTGTGATCGTTCCTATTTTTTCGCGGAGCCATCCGAACAAAAGAGCGGGGAAAAAAATCAACAAATGCCACCATTGATATTGGATCAGACTGTGGGAGACGGCAAAGACAAGCGAAACAACGGGCAACCCCCATCCAACCGAGATTCCCAGAATATTAAATGTTTTGCCAAAAAACTGGTTGGCCCGCTCCAATAAATAGCCGCGAAAGAAAAATTCTTCGGGGAGAGCGATGACCACCAGTTCGAAAAAAAAGAAGGAAGCCATTTTGGGAAAAGGTGACGCGTGAAACGCATGATGCATCACTAAGGCTTGATAATAATGATTGATGATAAGCGCTGGGCCAAGAATTAGGATACTGATACCAATTCCCCAGGCTAGAGATTTAAAAAAAGCAGGGATTGCAAAATCGAAATACGAAATTTTTTCCCTTCGCTTCATCGCTACTCCAATGGGTACATAGAGAAGAAAAACGGCGGTGAGTACCGACAGGTTGTTACGAATGATTTCTATCGATTGCAGTGAATAAAAAAAACGGCTTGCGATAATAACAACCAGCCAGGCTAACACAGTTTCGCGTAAGAGGGATTTTTTTGGAGGATTGAGTATCATCCAATTTTTTTTCTACTCAATTTTATGTAGAAGAAAGAACAAACTATCAAAATAATGATTCCTGTAATTTGAGAAGTAGAAATGATGCCGTTAAAATAGACGCCACGATCGACATCCCCTCTTAAAAATTCGATGAAAAAACGCATAGTGGCATACATCATCAGAAAAGTTAAGAAGATCTGTCCGTGAAATTTTTTACGGGTATAAAGCCAGTTAACGGTGACAAAAGTGATGAGGGCATTGGTCATGTCATAAAGTTGGGTGGGATGAACGGGAATGCCAGGCATATGCTGGCCGGCATCCGACGCCGGGTTGGTAAAAACCAGGTGGAGGAAAAAAGTGGTGGGTTTGCCATAGCAACATCCAGCCCCCAGGCAACCGATTCTGACAAAGAAAACAATGAGTGGGCATCCCAGAGCGATTAAATCGGCATATTCTAAAATAGGGAATTTTCTAATTTTAAGATAAGTGATTGCGGAAATGATAATACCAATAAAAGCTCCATAGCCGACAAATCCCCCTTGCCAGAAATGAAAAACATAACTGGGGTGCGCCCAATAATAACTGGGCGCTTCGACAAAAACGTGAAAGAGGCGGGCGCCAATGACGCCTCCGATCGTTCCAATCATCGAAAAATCCAAGATAGCGATTTGAGAGTAACCATACTTGCCCGCTTGTCGATAAATATAAAAAGTAGTCACCAGCGAGGCCGTCATCACCATGAAAAAAAAGGTGGGGATATAAAAGTCGCCGTGATGGATGAGAAAGGGAAACATAATTTATAGGTCGTCATGCCGGACTTAGATCCGGCATCCACATGGACCCCGTATCAAGTACGGGGTGACGAAGATTTTTCCTTGCGTTGATGATGGCTCATTAATAAAAGAAGCCAGAAAACTCCCACGGTAATTGCGCTATCGGCCACATTGAAAGAGGGCCAGGATAAATCAACATGAAAGTTATTTCCAAAAAAATTTAAATCAATAGACTTAGCATACCAGTGAAAAGAGAGAAAATCAATCACCGAGCCCCGTGTGATGCGATCCGAAATATTTCCCAAAGCCCCTCCAAAAATAAGGCCAATGCCCATCGGTAGCCCTTTGTGATGGTCGGGAAGTTGAATGAGAAAATAAAATAGAAAAATGATGGCTAGAATAGAGATGACGTAGAAAAAGGGTTCCCGAAAAACAGGATTAGCATCGGCAAACATGCCAAAAGCGGCGCCGGCGTTACGGGTATGGACGATATCAAAAAAATTTCGAAAAATGGTGACCCGGCTACCGTATGGAATATTTTTCACGATCAACCATTTGGTGTATTGATCGAGAAAATAAATAATGGGGGCAATTGAAAAAACAATTTTTAATTTTTTGCGCATAATTTTGTACGTTTAATTTACACACCTAGCCATTGCGAATGTTACAGCAATATACACAGCGTTATAAATCGTCACCCCGTAGGTTGTAATACGGGGTCTATTTTAATTGGATTCCGGCTAAAAATCCGCCGGAATGACGCAGATATATTCTACAGCCTTAACACATCTTTGGCATAAAGTGGGATGTTTCTCATTTTTTCCTACTTCGGTTGAATAATTCCAGCAACGCTCGCATTTGGTGCCATCGGCTTTTTGGATGGCGATTTTCAAAGTTGGAATCGCCTTACTTTCAAAATCAAAGGTCCCGCCAAAATCGGTAATCTCCACTTGCGAGACGATCAAAATCTGTGCCCACTCTTTTTCGTACTGACGCACAAAGTTTGCAAGCTCGCCGGTGACTCCAAGAACCACTTTGGCGTCGAGCGGATGGCCGATCTCTTTCTTTTTTCTGGCTATTTCAAGCGCTTTTAAAATTTCATCCCGGATAGTTCCTACTCTCTCCCACCGTGCTTCCAAATCTATATCAATTTTTTCGATGGAAGGAGAAGGAAGCTCGCTTAAGAAAACGGAAGAGGGGAGTCCCTGACGATTTGGAAGAAATTGCCAAATTTCTTCCGACGTGAACGAAAGAATGGGAGCCATCAACGGAAGAAGAGACGTGATAATATCGTAAAAAGTGCTTTGGGCCGAGCGTCGCAAAAAACCGTCGGCTCGGTCGCAGTAGAGACGGTCTTTGAGAATGTCCAAATACAACGCCGAAAGATCGACGGTAAAAAATTTGTTGAGCGAATGATGCACCACATGAAATTCGTAAGCCTCGTAAGCTTTTTTTGTTTTTTCCACCAGACGGGCCAATAAACAGAGGGCATAGCGGTCGATCTCTGTTCTTTTTTCGGGGAGTACCCAGTGCTTTTCTTTTTCGAAATCGTAAAGATTTCCCAGCATGAAGCGGCAGGTGTTTCGGATTTTGCGATAAATTTCGGCCAACACTTTCATGATTTCGTCCGAAACGCGGATGTCGTTTCGATAATCCTCCGCCGCGACCCACAAACGTAGCAACTCGGCCCCCATGGCGTTGAGAGCTTTTTCGGGCGGGAGATAATTTTTGGCCGACTTCGAATATTTTTTTCCATCTCCATCCACCACAAATCCGTGAGTGAGTACGGCCCGGTAAGGGGCCTGGTTGCGCGTGGCGACGGAGGTGAGAAGCGAAGAATGAAACCAGCCGCGGTGTTGATCGGAGCCTTCGAGGTAGAGATCAGCCGGACTTCCAAGCTCGGAATTTCTCTCGAGCACCGCCGCGTGAGAAACGCCCGAATCAAACCAGACGTCGAGAGTGCTTTTGTCTTTTTGAAAGCTGGTGCCGCCACAAGTGCACTGAGTTCCTTTTGGTAAAAGAGGAGCAGCGTTCCTCCACCAAGCATCGGCTCCTTCTTTTTCAAAAATGTTACAAATGTAGTCTCCTGTTTTTTCGTCCAAAAGTACTTTGTCGCATTCGGTACAATGGTGGACGATGATGGGCACGCCCCAAATGCGTTGTCGCGACAGACACCAGTCGGGGCGGTTTTCGAGCATCCCATAAATTCGGTCATGCCCCCACGAAGGAATCCATTTCACGTCGCAGTCGATAGTTTTGAGAACTTTTTTTCGCAGGTCGTTGTGCTTGAGCGAACAAAACCATTGTTTGGTGGCACGGAAGATGACGGGATTTTTACATCTCCAGCAGTGAGGATAGCTGTGGGCCAGCGTTTGTCCCGGCTCGTTCAACAAAATCTTTTTTGCGAATAGAAAATCATTAATCGCTTTGTCTGCTTTTTTAATAAAAAGTCCTTCGAGTGTCTGAATTTCGGGAAAGGGAGATGCTTGCAAAGATCCCGTACTAAATTTTCCCTGACTGTCGATGGGACAAAGAATTTCCAAATTGTTGGCTTGTCCCACTTCGTAATCCTCTTGTCCATGGCCGGGGGCGATGTGCACGATACCGGTGCCGGTTTCCAATGTGACATGTTCTCCCGACACGACTTTGGATTCGCGTTCCATGAAAGGGTGGGAGGCTGTCAGCGTCATCTTCAAAAGCTCTTCCCCTTTCCAAATTTTCAACTCCTTGGCTTGTCCGATAAAGTCGATTGCTTTCAGAAAAGAATTTTGAAGATCTTTGGCTACAATGTAAACCTCGTTGTCACATTCCAAAGCGACATAGTCATATCTCTCGCCAAGTGCCAACGCGAGATTAGATGGAAGAGTCCAAGGAGTTGTCGTCCAGATCACAAAAAATATTTCGTGAACTGTTTCGAGTGATAGTTTTTTGGAGTCGTTCAGCTTGAACTTAACATAAATGGAAGGGGAGGTATGATTTTCGTATTCCACTTCCGCTTCGGCCAACGCGGTTTGACATGAAGGGCACCAGTAAACTGGTTTTTTTCCCTCGTAGACGTAGCCTTTGGTGTAGAGTTTCACAAATTCGCGTGCGATATCGGCTTCGTACTGATTGGTGAGAGTGAGGTAAGGATTTTGCCAATCGCCAAAAATTCCCAGGCGGATAAATTCCTGTTTTTGAGCCTCGACAAAATGAGTGGCGTAGTCACGGCAAGCCTGGCGACGCACCAGCGGGTCGTGGATTTTTTCTGGATCCGTTTCTTTGGCCGCTAACTCCTTGATCGCTCCCAGTTCGATGGGCAGCCCGTGACAATCCCAGCCCGGAATGTACGGGGCGTAGTTTCCCGAAATATTTCTGTACTTCACCGTGATGTCTTTGAGAATTTTATTGAGAATGTGACCAAAGTGAATGTGCCCATTGGCATACGGTGGGCCGTCGTGCAGAATAAACTTCGTTTTCCCCTTATTTTTTTCGAGAAGTTTTTCGTAAACTTTTTCGTCTGCCCATTTTTTCAAAAATTCCGGTTCCCGTTTTGGCAGATCGGCCTTCATGGGAAAATCGGTCTGTGGCAGATTGAGAGTTTCTTTGTAGTTCATTGAAGATTCAAAAGACCATATCCGTTTTGTTTCTGTCAATTTAAATTCCTTGACGCTCGACGGTGTGCCGATTAATTTGTCGCCATGTCCGAATTTATCACGAAACTCAAACGTACACATACCTGCAATAAATTGACAGGAGCCGATGTTGGAAAAAAAGTGATCCTTTTTGGATGGGTGAATACGCGTCGCGATCATGGCGGACTTATTTTTATTGATCTACGTGACCGCGAAGGAATTACTCAAATAGTTTTTAATCCCGAATTAGCCAAAGAATCTCATGCCAAGGCCCAGGAAATCCGCTCTGAATATTGTTTGGCCATTGCCGGTGAAGTTCGTTCCCGTCCGGCTGGCATGACCAACACCAAGCTTCCCACCGGAGAGGTTGAAGTTTACGTGACTGATTTGGAAATTTTGAATCGCTCAAAGACTCCACCGTTTCCGCTCGAAGACCAGGTGGATGTGAATGAAGACACGCGGCTTCGCTACCGTTATCTCGATTTGCGCCGTCGGCCGTTGCAAAAAAACTTGATCATCCGCTCGCGCGTCAGTCAAACGGCCCGAGACTATTGGGACAAGAACGGTTTTTTGGAAATTGAAACTCCTTCCCTTACGAAATCAACCCCCGAAGGGGCGCGCGATTATCTCGTCCCTTCGC